>Ga0307967_1000252_pt1 | contig 38058 bp, 32 predicted proteins | sample OrgLakmetagen648_FD_201828 | JGI IMG/M metagenome (GOLD analysis project Ga0307967, IMG submission 201828) | Saline water microbial communities from Organic Lake, Antarctica - #648 | ecosystem: Environmental > Aquatic > Non-marine Saline and Alkaline > Saline | place: Antarctica: Organic Lake... | reverse complement strand
AGCAAAGCGATCTCACGAATACCATTGAAAAATAAACCAACATGAGTAAAAACGGAAACAACGATTTCTGTAGGTAAGAATACAAAGTCGCTGTTTTTAGTAAAAAAGGAAAAGAACACAGCTGCCATATGACTGGCAAAAGAGTATTCACTTTCAACTGTGATTCCATAATGGTGATCGGGCCTCAACGGGTTTTTAGTGATAAATTTTTCCAATTAGAAACACCAACGCAGTCGATTATATGTGACAAAAAGGGAACGAAAATATTTGATATGCCAGGCGTAAAAATTATTCATACTACCGAAATAATTGAAAACGGTCAAAATGTTTTCGTAGCGGTCAAAAACGGTATGCAAGGATTGATAGCATTAAACCAAGAAGTATTAATCCCTTTCAAATTTGACAGATTAGTAGATTGGACGACTTTAGAAAGTCATTATGATGAACTTCAGTATAGTTATAAGAGAAACTATTTAGAGGCAACATATGAAGGTAAAAAGACAGTTATCAGCAGAACAGGAGAAATATTAATTCCACCAATTGAAGGAGATTTCCAAATTAGCTCTAATTCATCTGAAAATTGGAAGAACAATAGAATAAGCATATCAACTAATAAATCAATAGGGTTATATGGAACAATCGACACCTTAGGAAATATCATTTCCTATCCAAAGTGGGAGGCAATCTTCTTTTTAAATAAAGAGTACTATATTGGTCAAAATTTTGGAGATCCTTTCCAAATGTTTAGGATAGGACAGAAAGAACCAGTTCACGAATTCAAATCTATTAGTATCGTAAACTATGTGGACAGTCTTCTATTTTGTCAACTAAATGAGAAGTGGTTTATACTGAACACCAAGACGTCAACTATAAGTATAAATTATTTTAATGACATTGAAGATATTGGTTTTTATTGCAATATGAGTGTCGTAACTTTAGATGGCAAGAAAGGGATAATTGATAAACGAGGAAACTACATAATTGAGCCTATTTATGAAGAATTAGAAAGGAGATTGGCTTGCGTTGGAGGAGAGTATCACGATAAGAACGGCCAGGAGTATGCTGCTAAATTAAATGGTAAATGGGGTGGAATTGGTACAAAAGGAAAAAAAATAACCGACTTTATTTTTGATTCAGCTGATGATGTATGGAAAAGTGATGGGGTTTTTTATCGTTCAAATAACTAATCATTACCAATACTTTGGGATGTGCTCTTTAAAAATCAAAAATAGAGATCTCCAACTATTTTGTGTCTGGTCGGAAACAGTACAAAATTTAAATTGATTCTTTTGAGTATATTTTACTTTTTTTCTTGTCGGCTGATGCTATGGCATCTCCTAAAGAAAGAAAACTAAACCGCAGCAAAGCAAGCTCATAGCCTGTCCCGAGAAATCGGGAAAAACCTTAAAAAATCATTATGATTGAATAAATACCTCTCATCCCGATAAAATCGGGAATAAAAATCGTCTGTTTCCGACCAGACACTATTTAAGAATAGCTGGACCAAAAAAGAAAATAAAAATGATTGAACTTAAAAATAAAATCGCTAATTTAAACGACAGAATGAGTGAAATCAAGCCTGATTTAAAGCCAGTGAAAACAGGCTAAAAGAAAAGTCTTACTCAGAAAAAAAAGAACATTGCCTTTGAGAAAAAATCAAATAATATGAACATTAAATTAATAGAAAAGATCTTCCTGCTACTGTTATTTTTAGGTTTCAATAATAGCATAAACGGACAGGTTTGGAGTAAAGCTTTCACAGCAGGAGGCTATGATTCGAATAATAAATTACTAGGGGGATCTGAAGTTTTGCAGCTAATTGGTCATAAGGAGATGTTATTCGCATCTGTCGGTTACTGGGAAGATGGAAACAATATTTGGTACGGGGGATCAAACAGCAACATTGGCTGGGGCCAAATTAATCGGTTGGATAATCCTTTAGCAAATTGGCAGGAAGATTTTTTTCTTGGTGCAAGTTATCTTCGCCCTGAAGTTCTTAAACAAATAATTTTTACAAAAGATCCATTTGGTAACTTACTCTTATCTCCAGATACAGTTTTGATCTGCGCAGGTTACTCACCAAACTTTATAACTAACTCTGTTACTGTAAAGAGTTTTGTGAGAAATGATGTAAATGGTACTTGGGGAGAAAGTCAAATTATGCAAGGAAGTTTCCCCGGTGGTGAGAACTATTCCATAAGAGATATTGAAATACATGTCGACCAACAAACTGGTTTAGAATATGTATTTGCTACTGTTGGAACTCAAGGGATTTATAAAGGGAAATACAATTCAGCAATTCCTGGAAAGATTGATTGGATTTCGACAGCAGAATTTGGTCCATTAAATATTAGACCTTTAGGAATTGAAGTCGCAAATGGGGCGCTCTATTTTTCATCTGGAAGTATACTTTATAAACGTATTGACGGAATTTCACCAAGCTATGTCATAGACCATGACTTTAGTGATCTTGGCGCTACAATCAATTCTGCTGTAGGCGGAATTAGAGGTTTAACAACAATCGATAATCCAAGTGGGGTTGATGATGCCTTCCTGCTGATGTGGTGTCCGGATGGTCAATCTCAAGGAGTCATTTATCGACTCGAACCTGATGGTGTTGGAGGTTTTAACCGTATTTATGAAACTAAATTATCAGTATTGGTAGAGAGTTTTTTACCGGGAGCAAGTGCAAATTATGTACTTGGAGCATACAATGAGTTTTACAAATATATTGACCCTATAAGTTCCGATACTTTCTATTTGGTAGGGTTTGAAGCGAATATATCTGGAGGTGGGCAACCAACATGGAACGGTTATTATAAAGGCGGTTTGTTTGCTAAACGAGATCCTAATGGTCTGTATTCGATAGAAGAAATAAATGGAACTATCGGTACAAATGATACTCCTTTAGTCGCCAACCGGTGCTATGTGTCATCTCCATTTTCAAATGAAGATGCACTTTATTTTGGTGGTTTTGATCCAAACAGTAATACATCAACAAACTTGGCTTGGGTATATAAGAGAGACTATCAAGTAAATTCTGTAGATGAGTTTACTAAAAATGATAACAACTTTGTTATTTATCCAAACCCAGTTAGCAATCAACTTTTTATTGAAAGTAAAATCCAAGCAAAACAAGAGTTCAGTATTATTAATCTTTTAGGAGAAAAAATACTATCTGGTACGTTATATGGACAAATTGAAGCGCTTGATATTTCATCGCTACCTACAAATGTTTACATTGTTAGGATAGGGAATGAGTCAATTAAATTTGTCAAGACAGATTAATGTGCATAATAAACCTAAATTGGATTAAAACGCATTTTAGCTATTGCCGTTGGCGGTAATTCAAAACATCCAGCTAAACAATCAAAAAAAACTGTATGAAAAGAGACATTTTATTATTCATAATTTTATTGTCGAGTAATGCGTATTCCCAAAAAATAGATTTGAATATTGGAGAAACAAAAACTACTTTGAATAAATAGACTTCGAGTTTGTAAAAGAAAAAATTTTAATCCCTGTGAAAATTGAGGGAAAAATATATCACTTTATACTTGACACAGGAGCACCTAACGTAATATCAAAAGAGATCTATGATTTAATAAAGCCGAAATTGGCAATTTATTCTCAAGTCATGTCTGCTTCAAACATAAAAATAAGGGGTGAAAAAACTTGCCCAAATCCATTACTCAATTCCGTATTTATCGACAGTTTTTGTCGCAATAATATTCTTCATTTTTGGAATATTGGCTAATAGTCAAACAAGTAAACTACCTTTTTTGAAATTTGTAATTTTTGCAATTGCATTTATTTATCTTTTTCGGGGAATAGGAGAACAAACCTACAATCTACTCAGAGGAACTACAACAACATCAGAAACTATTCAATCTGTTGTCGCTTTAATTATTAGCTCACTATTCTTTTTTGATGGATTATATAAATGGAAATTTAAAAAGATTAATGACCGCACATTCGATTAGACAGCTCCGCCAGTTAGGTTGATGAAGTGCGCCTATCAGACCAAATTATGTCATGCTAATGTTTCCAAGCAGCCAGTCTCGTATTTTAATCGGGATTACCCCATTACATGAGATCGGAAAGATGTTCTATCAATGCATCTAGAGACTTGTATTCACTGTACTTTCTCTCAATTGTTGTGATAATTTATTTATATTTACCACCAAAACAGACACTGTGTACAATTATTTTATTGGTTATCGGCTGTTAACGAATAAAACGCAAATTTTTTAGTCGGCTTATATTTGCTGAATTAGGTGTGCTGTCCCACACACTTAATTATACAACATCACGCTGAGCTTCCTAATCAGAAACCAAAATATCTAATTTAGGCCATTGGTGAAATAATATTGGTAGTTATCGGAATATTGATTGCATTACAGATAAGCAATGGCAATGAAACTCATAATAAAGGTTATAATTAACATGCGGTTTAATGATGAAAGTAAAGACTAATTACTCAACATAAATTTGAGTCAAACTAAAAAGTTGTCTCTTATCAATTCCTTAATAATTATAGTCTTAAACGATATTAAAATATAGAGATGATTAAAAAAATTACAACAGAATTAATCTGGTTATTATCTGTTTTTTGTATGTCCATTATTTGTTTGGGCTTATTAGTTGGGTTTAATAACCTCACCTCAAACGAGACATATGATTTATCTATTTCTACTGCCTATTTCGTTATTAATGCATTTGATCTTAAATTATATTTATTCGTATTGCTTGGGTTTGTAACCTATTTATTTAGAGTGATTATAAAAAGATTTACGCATGAACCTTCTAACATAATTTTACTGCTTTTGACCCTTTATATTGTGTTTATTATTTGGACAACTAATAATTAGTGGCTGGTCGGAAACAGACGATTTTTATAAATAATCTCAAAAGAATAAATTTTAATTTTGTTATGTTTCCTACCAGACACTAATTAGCCTGTATTATTAACTTCGTTGAGCTCGCAAACTCGGTTCATGAATTTAATATTATGCAGCGGACTTTGCAGACATAGTATTCTATTTCAATAAGTGCGTAACGCAGAAGCTGTATGAAAGTAAATCAAAAAACACTCAATTTTAAATAAGTTTTCTTCTTTAAAATATTGATGTAAATTATTGTTTTATAATGCGTTATAATATTTTTGAGTGTTTTTATGAATAATACAGGTTAGTATCTGGTCAGAAACAATGCACACAGTATTCCCTAAAAATAAGTCACATATCCAAAGTGCACCTTTCCATCTCTAATCTGAATTGGATTATTAAACTGTTTTCCAAGCGCATAGGAAATAGAGAAAATGCCCAAATTCGTTCCAAAGCTAAAACCTACTCCAAAACCAAAGGGTTGATCAGATACATAATCTCTCGAATTGTTCTCATAAAATGTTTGATCAAAAAATGCAAAAGCATGTGAAGTTTTGTCGACTAAAAAGCGATATTCTGCGGTAAAAGTAGAAAGTGTAGTGGCAAAAAGCAGTTGCTCATTAAATCCACGCTGACTGGTAAGACCTCCAAATCTAAAAACTTCGTTTTCATAGATTTCAGGAGCATAATAACTGCGGGTCGTATTGGCCAAACGAATTACATGTCTTCGTGCGATAGGAAAGAAAATCTCCATATTTAGATTTCCCATGAATGTTGTGGTGGTAACTGTACTGTCCTCTTGTGTTGGTCTACTTTTTCTTCGTCCAGCTGAAATGTCAAATGACAAGCGAAATCCCTTACTCGGATTGGGCAAGAAGTCAACATTGTTTCTATACAACCCAATTCCATAGCTGTTATTTGACAGAGAAGAGAGGTTACTATTTGGAATAGATGAGGCTCCAGAGAGTAAATTGGAGTTATTCGCTTGATAAAATACTTTTATAAAACTCCCACCAGTTAGAAAATAGCGAATACCAAGATTGATATTCGTACTCAAGAATGTACTGTCTAGTTTGAATAGATCAAATTTTGTGTCAATTCCAAAAGGTGTGTTAAATAAAAATGGAAAGCTAAATCGCATATCCAGCTCTTGTGTTTGTGGCTGTAAACTCTTCCAGTTGATGTCTAGTTCTTCTCCACGTTTTAGAATATTTAGCAATTTCAATCTTACATCACCTGTCACAACGGTACTTTCCGTTGCAGGATCTGGTTGAAGTCCAACTATTCCATTGATTAAACTTACCGGTAAACTTTCTAAATAAAGAAACAATTTAGCTCCTTCCGGAGTAAAGAGAATTTCATAAGGACGGATCTCTTTTATGAATTGAATTTGATTGATTTTATTTGAAATATTCTTCAATAATTCAGCATTGTAATCATCTCCTACTTTGATAGCAATGGCATTATTCACGAACTTGTCTTGGACTTTAGATTCTCCTTTGATGGAAATACCCGTTATTTTTACCAATGGACCTTTTTCGATGTTCAAATGCGCAAAAGAAATAATAGGTTCAATATTTTCAACCGTCAAAAAAACCTTTGAAAAAGGATAACCATTGTTGTTTAAATATTCGTTCAGTCCTTGTAAAAGCTGTTCTACTAAACTAGGTTTGAAAGGCAGTTTTGTGATCATGCGCTCATTCATTCTTGGCACTTTACTAATAATGTGCGCATCTTCTTCATCAAAAGAGATGTTTAGTTTTTTAAATTTTTCACCGCGGTAGTAATGAACCAATGCAATACCTTCTTTAAAATCTATGGAATCAACCGAGGCCAAGACATGACCATTTTTAATATGTTTACTTTTTGTCTTATTCAAATATTTGCGAACTTCCTCTTTTCCATCAATTATGACTTCTTTTTTAGGTTGGAATGGACTTTTTTCTTGTGAAATAAACGATAACTGATAAGTATTTTGACTCCATAGAGGCAGAGAAAAAAGGATTACAAGAAGTGCTAGTATTCTTATCATATAACAATTGTAAACGTACTTATTAACGCTTTATTCTTTACAAGTTTCTAAAATGAAGTAGGAAAAATTTTTTAAGTCACTTGATATTCTATATATTTACCCCATACTACAAACTACAAACTATAAATTATTAAATAAAAGAAAATTATGAAAAGAATTATCCCTTTAACTTTCGTAGGACTAATTTTTGTCGCTGTTGTTGCTTCTTGTGGATCTTCAAAAGCAAATTGCGATGCATATGGAGATGTCGACACAAAGACAGAACATAATGATATGGCTCAGAAATAAATAAACGGGACATTTTGAAATATTAGATAGGTATAATTAATTTTATACCTATTTTTCATTTAATAACAGTTCGATGTCTTTCATCAAAACATCAACCTCCTCATTGCTCGTTCCATCATAGTATCCTCGAATACGCAGTTCCTTATCCACCAAAACAAAGTTGTTGGTATGGATGAAATCTGAGCCAGCGTCTCCTAGGTTTCTTGCTTCTGAAGGTTTCAAAACAAAAAATGAGTTACGCGCTAAACTGTACAATTCGTCTTTTGTTCCAGTTAAGAAATGCCATTGTCCATCAACTGCGTTGTGTTTTTCTGAGTAGGCCTTCATTACCTCAACATCATCGTTTTCTGGATCTACCGTGAAACTCATTATTTTCACGCTTTCATTTCCTTTAAATTCTTTTTGAACACGCGTCATTTCTTCAGTCATGATTGGACAAATGGTTAAGCAGGTGGTAAAGAAATATTCTGCGACAAAGATTTTGCCTTCCACATCATCTAGAGTAATGGTTTCTCTATTTTGATTGGTTAGCGTAAATTCGCCAATACGGTGACCTATTCCCTTATTTATTATTTCAGGATTTACCATTTCTGAATTTAAATCACGCGGTTGAATAACGGGTAGGTGTTTTCTCTCTTGTGAAGTCTTATTAAAGTAGTAGGCAGTGAAAACACCAACAACTAAGATTATAAACGTTAGTAGAACTCTCATAAAACCGATTTTTAATGCAAAAATATTCAATTATTGGCTCAATATCGAGCATTAATAATTTATTATTCAAATCTGTCTCTGGCCTGCATTATTCACGAAAAGAAAAAAGCACCATTAACAGACTTGTTAATGATGCTAAATAGTGAATTTGGTTCAAATTTATTTTAAAGTAAACGTATCCTTTCCGATCAAAGCTCCGTCTGCAAATATTTTTACTACGTAATTTCCACTTGAAACTTCTTTTCCTTCTAGGTTGTAAACAATCGTCATGTCTATTAATTGTCCTTGGTAGTTTATCTCACGCTTACCAGTATACAATATTTCACTTCCTGCAATTTGTGTAACGTCACTTGGACGCTTGTAAATTACCTGTCCATTAGGGTCTGTCATTTGCATGAAAATGGTTTTATCTCCCGTTCGGGCAATTTTATTTTCTCCAATAGTGAAAGTACAAGAAAGAATTTCAGCTCTTGCTGCACGGTTTACATCTTTAGTGCTTCCACCAAATGTTTGATAACGCAATGCCTCACTTACAAAATTGAATGCGTTCAACTTCGCTCCTTTGGTTAACAATTCAGCATTTTGCTCGTTTTGTTTTTTTAATTTATCACGTTCGGACTCTGTAGTGTTCAATTTTGAACTCGTTTTATCAAGACGTGAGCTCAAATCTATATTTAGCGTGTTTAAAGAATCAATCGTGATTAGGTAACGGTTCATGATTTGTCGCAATTGCTCATTACGTTTCTTGAGTTGATTAATTTCATAGTAACTTCTGTTTTTTGTGTCTTTCAACTGCGCTAAAAGAACACTAATACTGTCTTTTTGAACTTGAAGACTGTCTGCCTTAGAAGCATCTTTTTCAATTAATTTATCATAAGTATCAAGCATTAGTTGAAAGTCTTCCTTCAAATCCATTGTTGTTCCATCAATATAACCAGACAAAGCCTCGTTCATCGAATTCATTTCTTGTTCAAGCTGCGCATTTATTGTTTGACAGTTTTTGTAAGCTTTCGATTCTTTGGAATACATCCAGCCTAATGCCCCAGCTCCCAGTAAGGCGATTATTGTAATCAAAATCCATACTCCTGAATTTGATTTTTTTGGTTCGCTGTTATTTTGTGTTTCTTCAGACATTATTTCTTATTTATTAAATGATTTTACAAAGTATAAAATAATAATTTAATTTTCAAGCCTTTATGATTTATTAAGAACCATATTCCATTAAATACGCTTTAAGGAATTCATTTATGTCCCCATCCATTACGCCATCAACATTTCCAGTTTCATGTCCTGTTCGTAAATCTTTAACTAATTTATAAGGATGCATGACATAGTTCCGTATTTGCGATCCCCATTCGATATTCTTTTTTTCTGATTCTATTTCTGCTCTTTTTTCCATTCTTTTGCGCAATTCCAACTCATAAAGTTGAGATTTCAAAAGCTGCATAGCTTTTTCTTTATTGCCCAACTGAGAGCGAGATTCAGAGTTTTCAATTACAATACCTGAAGGAGTATGGCGCAATCTTACTGCTGTTTCAACTTTGTTCACATTTTGTCCACCTTTTCCACCTGATCGAAATGTTTCAAATGAAATGTCTGCTGGATTAATGTCAATCTCTATTGAATCATCGACCAAAGGATAAACATAAACTGAAGCAAAAGTAGTGTGTCTTTTTGCATTAGAATCAAATGGAGAAATACGTACTAATCGGTGCACCCCATTTTCACCTTTTAAATAGCCAAAAGCAAAACCACCATCAATCTCTATGGTCACAGTTTTTATTCCAGTTACCTCTCCTTCTTGATAATTAAGTTCTTTTAATTTATAGCCATTTTTTTCTCCCCACATTAAGTACATGCGCAACAGCATGTTTGCCCAGTCACAACTTTCTGTTCCGCCAGCACCTGCAGTAATTTGTAAAACAGCATTTAGGTTGTCTTCTTCACCAGAAAGCATATTTTTCAATTCTAGGTTTTCTAGATCAACTATGATGTTTTTGTGTAAAGATTCAATTTCATCCACTGTTCCGGAACCATCATTGTAAAATTCTATGAGCACCTCTAAATCTTCTGTCCTTTCTTCCAAAGAAGCAGTAGATTCGACCCAGAATTTCAATTGACGATTTTTCTTCAAAAGCACTTCTGCTTTTTTAGGGTCGTCCCAAAAAGTTGGATCTTGAGCAGCCAGTTCATTCTCATGAATAGTTCTTTTTTTCTCGTCGATGGACAAGTAAATAAACAAGTTTTTAATTCGTTCTTTAAGGGTTTTTATTTGGTCGCTATTTACCATGGCTGCAAAAGTAAAATTTTGCAGCTATATCACATTAAAATTATGGATTTTTAGCAGGTCAAACCTAAAAAATCAGATTAATTACTAACTTTTTGTCTGTTTTAGTTTAAAATCCATTGCTTTCTGGTCTTAAGGATTTACACGATCTGAAGTCCTTACTCTTAAAAGGATATGATTGATTTTTGAAACTATGTTCTTGATTTTTCATTAAGAATTACAGCACTAGTGCTGTAATTCATAAATTCCATCGCTTATTTTACTCCTCTTTTTCCTTTATACTTCGTTAAAATTTTAAACCGTAACTATGGCTATGATTGAAAATCTTGCCTTGTCTAAAGAAAAATTTTAAGCAAAATTTAAGCACCGTTATTTATGAGTTACAGCACTAGCGCATTAAAACAATTCCTTGAGATGATTTGGACAGCGATGAACAGAGCTTGTCCAAGTGAGCTCGTTGAAGTGAGGCTCCCGATTTGAAAATCGTTAATGAATTGAATAAAAAATGAACCGCTGCGAAGCAAACTCATAATGTCGATAATAGAAATTAAAGCAGAATAAGTTTTGAATGTAAATTTCAATTGTTAGCGTGAAATTTTTTAATCGGAAAATATGTTTAAAATCAATTTTAGGGAATCTAATTCAAGTTTTTCGAGACCAAAAAATTAATTTTCAAAAGGAAGCTGTTGATCATGACTTTTAAACACAAACAACACGAAATATTGCAATCTGCCAACGAAAGCATAAGTAAACACGAATATTTTTATAAAAACCCAACCATTTTCATATAAAAATTTTACATTTGAATCCAAAATTTATATACTATGAAGATTCCTGAGAATTTAAAGTACACTAAAGACCACGAGTGGTGTTTAGTGGAAGGCGATATGGTTACAATTGGTGTAACTGATTTTGCTCAAAGTGAGTTGGGTGATATTGTATTCGTTGAAGTGGAAACTGAGGGTGAAGAACTAGACCATGAAGAAGTTTTTGGCTCAATTGAAGCAGTAAAAACTGTATCAGATTTGTTCATGCCTGTCGCTGGAGAGATTACTCATTTCAATGAAGAACTTGAAGGGAATCCTGAGCTTGTGAACTCTGATCCTTATGGTAAAGGTTGGATGATAAAAGTTAAAGTGACCGACAAAGATGGTCTTGATAACTTAATGAGTAGCGAAGAATATAAAGAACTTATTGGAAAATAAGTCGTGCTTCGATTTATACTTCCCAGTTTAGTTTGGACTGCACTTGTTGTGATTTTAAGTTTAGTTCCTAGCTCAAACGTAAGTTTACATGATATTCAGATAGAAAATGTCGATAAAGTAGCACATTTTATTATGTATACTTTTATGAGTTTGCTTTGGGTAATAGCCTTGAAAAGACAGAATATTTATGTGGGATTACGCAGGTACGCTCTACAAATAATTGTTTTTGGAACATTCTCAATTAGTGTTGTTATTGAATTCATCCAAGAATATGCTGTAGTCTCAAGAAGTTTTGAAGTTTTGGACTTGATTGCTAATGGAATTGGTTGTATTTTTGGAATAGTCTTATTTAAAATTATCTATAAAGATTCTTACAGATAACACTGGTATTATATTTGCAAGAAAAAAGAAAAATTAAAGTTATGGAAAATAAAAAAAATCCAGAAGTTGATAACGAACGTTTAAGATTGCCTCTTATATTTTTAGGCTTTTTCATTGTAGGAAGTCTTGTTACACTATCATTTTCTTTCAAACAAGAAGTAGAAATTGTATCTTCTGAAAATGAACAACGCGAGAGAATAGATATTCCCGAAGAACTAGAAGTTATTGAAGAAGAGAAGGAAGATATCGTGGTTCAGGAAATTCAAGAGCCTGAAGTAACACCTCCACCTTCTGAAGAAATTGAGGTAAAGAAAAACATTGACAAAGATGAGCCAATTAAGGTAGAAACAATCACTATTGATGTTACGCCAGATGATTCGCCAGAGCCAGACGCTCCAATTGTTGATTATCCAGATAAAGAAGCTGGATTCCCAGGTGGAGTAGCTGCAATGAAAAAATTCCTTGCAGACAACATTAAGTTTCCTGAGATAGCAATGGAAATGGGTGACCAAGGTCGCGTCTTTATTGAGTTTGTAGTTAACAAAGATGGTTCGATAGAGCAGGTTAAAGTGCTAAGGGGTGTATCTCGTGAAATTGATACAGAGGCGCGTCGTGTTGTGCGAACAATGCCTAAATGGGCTCCGGCAGAAGCAAACGGTGAAGCTGTGCGTGCAAGATGTCGTATTCCAATTAACTTTATTCTACAATAAGATTAATGATACTTTAAATAATTGTAGCGTCGTGGCATTGTTACGGCGCTACAATTGTTTTATACCTTAAAATTTGTAATTTAGTTAGTAAATATTTTCTAGATGAAGTGGACTAAAAAAGAGATATGTAGTTTTGTCGATTTAACATCACTTAATTCATTTGATTCAATTAAAAGTATACAAAGCTTTCTAGAAGACGCTTTGGATTTTGAGAAAAATGATTTTCCTGTTGCTGCAGTATGCTTATTTCCAAATTTTTCATCCCTTGCAGTAAATGAATTGAAAAGATCTAGAATTAAAACTGCAGTTGTTGCAGGTAATTTTCCAAACGCTCAAGGATTTCTTTCTACAAAATTGAATGAATGTGAATTGGCTTTAGAGGCTGGAGTTGATGAAATTGATATCGTTTTGAATTTAGGAGGTTTTGATTTGGGTGATTATGATCATGTAATTGACGAAATCAAAGTATTTAAAGGGCTCATGCCTAAAAAAACACTTAAAGTTATTCTCGAAACTGGATACTTAAAAACACCAGAAAGAATTCGTTTAGCAAGTGAATTAGCAATTAAAGGCGGTGCAGATTTTATAAAAACTTCAACTGGGAAAGAATTTCCTGGAGCATCAATTGAAGCTGTAGAAATTATGGCTAAAGTGATTGCAGAAAATAAATCGCAACGAAATATAGGATTGAAAATAAGCGGAGGTATAAAAACTTACAAAGATGCGCTAGAATATTTTGAAGTTGTAGAGAAGCATTTAGGGAAAGAATACATGACGCCAGACCATCTGCGCATTGGTGCAAGCTCATTGGTGAGAAATTTAATGAATGAATAAACTTTTTGAAGAATATCATTTAACCATTCGTGCTGCTTTAGAAGCTTCTAAAGTTATTATGGAAATCTATGCTGGAGATTTCCAACGGACAGATAAACCAGATGGCAGTCCTGTTACGATAGCCGACTTAAGTTCCTCTAAAATTATTTCAGAATATTTAGAACAAACCAATATTCCAATAACCGGAGAAGAAATTGAGAAAGATCCTTTTTCCGTCCGCTCCAAATGGCGTAAATCATGGTGTGTTGACCCACTAGACGGAACCAAAGAATTTATTAAGAAAAATGGTGAATTTGTAATCAATATTGGACTTATCGAAGATGGGAAACCAATTTATGGTATTATAGCCTCTCCAGTGAATCAACAAATTATTTTAGGAGATAAAAAATCGGGGGTTTTTCAAATGAGTTATTCAGATGCACTTGATCCTGAAAAATGGGAAAAATTAGATCAACTTCAACCTGTAAATTCTCCAGTACATATTATTGCTTCCAGAAGTCATTATTCAGGTAATTTGTTGAAATTGGCGCAATACATTGAAAAAAAGCATGGAGAAATAACTTCTACAGCTATGGGTTCTGCATTAAAATTCTTTGAATTAGCCAATGGAACAGCTGATGTTTATCCACGTTTTGCACCCACAATGGAATGGGATATCGCCGCAGGACAGGCTATTTACGAGGCGCTTGGAGGGGAGGTAATTCAAGTTGAAACAGGAAAACCGCTCGTTTATAACAAAAAAGATCTCAAAAATCCGTATTTTGTGGCCTCTAAAGCAAGTATGCATCTATCTATGAAATTTTTTCAATAAGACGAATTTGAAACTAACAAAATTAACACTCAGCTTTTTGCTGCTTTTATCTTATACTACTTGGTCTCAGGAAATTCTTATTCCTACTTCGAGTGCAATCAAAGATAAAGCAATCTTTGCTCATCCAACAAATAGAATTGTTGGAAATGGTTTTTTTCCTGTTACGTATAACGAAGCAAATCATAAAATTCCCGAAAAAGACACTACCAAAAATTGGGTAAGTAGAAAGTTGTTTGCTGAGCATTTTATTCAAAAATCTAATGCTGATTTTTTCTTGGCGATTGATCCTTTAATGAATCTTTCATTTGGACAAGAACAACTCCAAAATGCTCCAGATTATTTATTTCAAAATACGCGGGGTGCACAAGCATTTGGACAGATAAAGGATAAAATTTCATTTTATACGGCTTTCTATGAAAATCAAGCGCGATTTATAAATTATCAGAGCAATTACTTTACAGATAGAGGAGAGCTTTATCCAACAAACGCTGGCGGTTATGCTTCCCAAAATGCGGTTGTCCCTGGCGGTGGAAGAACAAAACCTTTTAAAAAAAATGCGTTTGATTATGCTTCATCGGTGAGTTATATCAGACTAACACCAATTGATAAATTAGCGATTCAGTTTGGAAATGCACCACGTTTTTATGGTTGGGGGTATCGTTCAATGTTACTTTCAGATAATTCATTTAATTATACCAATCTTACAGTTGATTGGGAAATAATCAAAGGTCTGACATATACTTTTATGAGAGGAAAGCAGTTGAATCTTACTAGAAAACTGTTCACCAATATGGTTGAATCTCCCTATGAAAGAAAAGGAATAGGTGTTCATTATTTAAGTTATCGTCCAGTTCCCTCTCTAGTAATTGGACTTTTTGAATCTACTATTTACTTAAGAGATGAAGCAACAAGCAGTCAGCGTGTAAATCCCTACTTCTATCAACCATTTATCGGCGTTAATTCAATAGCTAATGGAGCAGAAAATGCAGATATGAAAAATATTTTCGGATTAAACTTAGCTTGGCAATTTCATCCGCAGCACATGTTATATGCGCAAGCAGTGAGTGATGATATCGCCAATGAAGAATACGGGTTTCAATTGGGATATAGAACAGGAAACACTTTTAATGTAGAAAATTTAAACTTCCAATTAGAGGCCAATGTTGCAACATCGAATTTGTACGGTGCCAATAATCAGCGAATGGCATATACACATTTCAATCTACCTCTAGCGCATACTTTAGGAAATGGATTTAAAGAATTTATTGTTCGTGCAAACTATCAGTGGAAAGGCCTTTTTATTGATGGTAAAGTTGTTTATTATATTGCTGATGAACCGATAAGCAACAAAACAGGTCTATTTGAATCGAAACAAGTTATTTCATTAAAAAATGAAACAACGGTTATGAATACCAATATAGAGTTTGGATATGAAATGAACCCTGCAACACAATTGCGCTTGTTTGTAAATATGAACTACAGAACTAGTGTTTCTGAATTGGGGAATAACATCGATTATGGAGCTGTTTCAATTGGAATACGTTCTGCATTAAGTAACCAATATTTTGACTTCTAATGAATAAACTACTTACCATAGCGCTGCTTTTTCAATGTTCATTTTTCATTGCACAAACAGAAATTAATTCAGAGGTTAATTATTTAAATTATGATGCTTTTTTTGAAAGTAATGCCTTAGGTGTTAATCCTGTTTTGCCGAATATGTCAAAACCTTATCAGCCTGGATATGAACTTCCATGGCTTTCAAAACAAGATAAATACAAAGACAATTACTTACATATATTTCCTGTTGTAAACGTCTTGGGTTCTTTTAAATCGGATGAAAGTTCAACTAATTCTGCCAACCTGGGTGCTGGATTTGGAATCACTACGCAGTTAACCAAAAAGTTTTATGCCAGGTTGTTGCTTACTGGAAATGCGTTTAATAGAGCAGGAAGTGACCTCGCTTATTCGAGTATCTTTAGGAGTGCTTTTTGGGAAGGAACCAATGGTTCAACAACTCTCTCTCTGCAGCCAAGATTTAGAATGAGTTATTCACCGTATGATTTTTTGAATATTCAAGCAGGTATCGATCAACATTTCATTGGACAGGGACAACGATCAATGTTGTTAGGAGATTACGGCGCTCCTTATCCATTTGCGCAATTGCGCACCAAAATATGGAAACTTGAAATAGTGAACATCTATCAATTCTTTAAAGAAAATCAGAATTCCCAGTTGACTAGAAAATTTGCTTCAACCCATTTTTTTAATTTTAATGTTACGGAACGTTTCCAAATTGGATTGTTTGAATCGGTAGTTTTCGCGCCAAAGGATACACTTTTAAATCGTGGATATGAAGTAGCTTATTTAAATCCATTCTTGTTTTATCGTCCTACAGAATACGGATTGGGCTCTCAAGACAGATTGTTGATTGGTTTAAATACAAGTTATCAATTTGACCATTTCATGGTATATGGACAGTTGGCAGTAGATGATTTTGTTTTGAAAGAATTGGTGAACCGAACACGTTGGTGGGCAAATAAATACAGCGGTCAAATTGGCTTTAAAGGAAAAGAGAAATTGGTGAATGGACAGTTGAGGTGGCTTACAGAATTGAACTTTTCCCGACCATTTACTTATTCTCACTTGAGCGTGGCAACTAATTATGGAAATCAAGGGAGACCCTTAGCGCATCCATTGGGATCAAATTTCGTTGAAGTATTTGCAGAATCAAGTATGCACTTCAATTCGAACTTTACCTTATCAGCGCGGTTTTTCTTTGCGCAGCAAGGAGGTTCAGACGGGAGTGATTCTGTTTCTTACGGATCAGATGTCTATCAACCTTACAATAATTATCCTTATGAATATGGATTTAGAATCGGAGGAAATGGAAAAGTCAACCGTTATCATTTCTCAATGGAGGGAAGTTTTAGGATCTCAGAAAAACTAATGATTGATGCGTTTATTCGACCAGGAGTTGAACTGAATAATATTTCTCAAGACAGCTATAAAACCCAGTTTTTGGTTTTTTGTGGGATAAGAACAAGTTTATGGAATGAGCGTTCTTTCAGTTTTTAGATAAATAGTGTCTGGTCGGAAACAGCACAAAATTAAAATTGACTCTTTTGCGTATATTTTACTTTTTTTCTTGTCGGCTGATGCTATGGCATCTCCTAAAGAAATAAAATCAAACCGCAGCAAAGCAAGCTCATCGCCTGTCCCGAGAAATCGGGAAAAACCTTAAAAAATTATTATGATTGAATAAATATTTCTGAAAATTTATACAATTTATAAAAACCGTTTGTTTCCGACCAGACAATAAATACATAAATCAAATTGCTCTTATTGTATCAAAATCCATTATTTCCAATTACTTTTAGAGCAAACTTTAGTGATAATGGGCGATATTCTAACAACAAAAAGTTTACACAAATCATACAAGCAGCTTAACGCGCTCAAAGGATTAAGTATAACTATTAAGCCAGGTCAAATTTATGGACTTTTAGGGCCTAACGGAAGCGGGAAGACAACTACACTTGGGATTTTATTGGGCGTTATTAAAGCAGACGGCGGTTCATTTAGTTGGTTTGGAAAAGGACAATTAGATGAAAATCGAAATAACATTGGAGCTTTATTAGAAACACCCAATTTCTATCCTTATTTAAATGCCAAAGAGAACTTAAAAATAGTTGCAACGATAAAATCTTTGGACAATACCAATGAACGAATAGAAAAAGTATTGAAAAGAGTAGATCTTTGGAAAAGGAAAGAGACAACTTTTAACACTTACTCTTTGGGAATGAAACAACGTTTGGCAATCGCTAGTGCAATTTTAGCCGATCCAGATGTTTTGGTGTTAGATGAACCAACAAACGGCTTGGATCCCCAAGGAATAGCAGAAATCCGTTCACTCATTTTGGAAATTGCCGCGGAAGGGAAAACCATTATTATTGCATCACATATTCTAGATGAGATTGAAAAAATGTGTACCCATGTTGCTATTTTAAAAGATGGAGAACTCATAAGAGAAGGTACATTGGATGAAATCATGATTCAAGATAAAGTATTGCGCATTGGGGCAGATACCCCTGAAGATTTAATGTCGGCTGTTGAAAGTATTCCTAAAATAAAGTTTATCAAAAATTTGGAGCAGGATATTTTAATAAGTGTAGATGAAGATATTTCAAATGCAATGGTCAATAAAATGTTTGCTGGAAAAGGAGTTTATTTAAGTACATTAATGCTTTACAAGAAAAATTTAGAATCCACATTCTTAGAAATTGTCAACAAATGAAACAACTTTTATACATAGAATTTATTAAGCTGAGAAAGCTAAAATCATTGCAAGTGATCTTTTTGATTTATGCAATTATTTCCCCTGTTGCGATCTATGCAATTGCGAAATTCATCACCAACTTTATGGGCATCTTTTTACCCAAAGGTTGGTCGCCATTGTCATTTCCAGAAGTTTGGGCTGTGGCAACATATACCGCTAGTTACTTTAATATTTTGATGGGTGTTCTTGCAGTGATTGTAATTAGTAATGAATACACTTACAAAACTTTAAGACAGCATGTGATAGATGGTTTGTCCATTAAAAAAGCAATTATTGGAAAATTCATCGTGTTGCTCTCTTTTTCCATCATCATTACCTCTTATACTTTCTTAACAGGTTTGATTTTTGGACTTGTGAATACCGCAACTGAGGTTAAATTTATCAATGGAATTGACAGTCTTGGCTTGTATTTTATTCAAACGATGTGCTATTTTAGTTTCGCTTTCTTTATTGCTGTTTTGGTGAAGAGAACTGCAGTTTCTATTACTATTTTTCTTTTGTCATTCATTACGGAAACAATCATTGGCATATCAATCTCCTTGGGAGGTTTTCAAACTTTTTATGCATATATGCCACTGAATGCTTTTTCAAAATTAACGCCATTTCCTATTCTTAAAGAAATGATTGCAGCGGGTCAAGAAAGAAATGGAAATATTCCTGTAATATTAGGCAATCCAATAAACATAGCAGTCTGCGTTGCCTATATGTTACTTTTCTTTATGATTGCTTACTTCACACTGAAAAGGCGTGACATTTAGCGTTTACAGTTGAAACTATTTCGAAATCAACTCAAATAACGCGTCCAGTCTTGGCGCAATAATCACTTCAATTCTGCGGTTTTTAGATTTGTCATTCACATCAACAGGATGAAATTCTGAACGTCCAGAAGCGGAAAGAATCTCAGGATTAATGCTAGAGTTCTCAGTCATTATAGACACAACAGAGGTTGAGCGCAATACAGAAAGTTCCCAATTGTTTTTTGGGTGAGAAGCACTAGAAAGAGCATCTGTGTCTGTATGTCCTTCAACTATGATTTCTAAATCATCGTCTCCTTCAATTGCCTTGGCGAGTTGAATAATTGCTTTCTTTCCCTCTGCTTCGACTTTAGTGCTTCCAGAAGCGAATAAAAGTTTGGCTTCTAAGCTCACATATATTTTTCCATTTCGTTCTTCAACTTTCAATCCTTTATTCTTGAATCCACGAAGTGCTTGTGCAATTTTTGTTTCCAATGCTCCAACCGCCAATTCTTGACGAGAAATGATTTCTTCTAATTCAGCAACACGCTGTTCACGTTCAGCCAAAAGTATTTGCTTGTCTTTTAATTCTTTTTCAGCTGCCATTAAAGCATCCTCTTTGCGCTGTGTTTCGATTATTTTCGCCTCTAAATCTGCACGCATTCTTGCCAAATGCTTTGCATCGCTTACTTTTATTTTATCCAGTTGTTCTTCAAAAGAAGCGCCCATTGAGATAGCTTGTTGATATTTAGCTTGTATTGAGCGGTAAGAATATCCAAGTTCAGAAGTATCTGCTTTTAATTGTGTGATATTTTTTTGCATTAATACAGCTCTTGCTTTGACAGTTTTTAATTGTGCTTCATAATCCAATGACGAAGTTTTGAACTTTTTCAATTCGTCTGAACAATTCTGCTCTTTCGCCAATAAATCATTATATTTTTTTGCTGGAACACAAGATCCAAGGGCAATAGTCAAAAGTAAAACACCAAATATTAATCGCATAATTTCTCTATTGATACATTTGATGTAAAGTTCGATAATGTTTAGGTAGTTTTTTGAAAGGTAAAATTTAATTTTAAACAGTTCATTGTTGACGCTGGGTTAAGTAGAAAAATCACAAAAAAAAGAGTAGAAAAGGAATGGTTTGGTTGTCAATTACTAAAATATTCATCGAAGTTATATTTCCCCCTCCCTTTCGCTCTGTTTTTTGCTCTTGCTCTGTTTTTTAATCTCTTTGAAATTGTCCATTATCAATTATCCAAATATATTTCTTCCAAAACCTTGCTTTCTTCTTCCCAGTTTTCTTTTTGCGCTGCTTTTTTGCAATTCTCTTTTAATGTCTTTAAAAGTTCGGGGTCATTTAAAATTGAATTAATTGTTTCTGCAACTCCTTTTGCGCTGTGTTCTGGGATTATTCTTCCAACATTGTGTTTGTGAATCACTCGTTTTAATTCAATCAGGTCAGAGCTGACAACTGGCGTAGTAGTGTGGATGTAATCAAAAATTTTATTGGGCAAAGAGTATTTATAATTCGAATTGGTGTCTTTGTCTAAGCTCAATCCTAAATCTGCATGATAAGTGTAATTCATCATTTTATCGTATAGCACGCGTCCAACAAAACGAACTTTATACTCCAATTTATTTTTCTGAACCATTATTTTCAGCTGTGGAATAACATCACCACTTCCAACAATAACAAACAAAACGTTTTCAATTTCCTTCATTGCCATTACAGCTTCTTCCGCACCGCGATCTACATTAATTCCAGAACCTTGAAGAATAACAATGTTTTTGTTTTCAGGTAGATTTAATTCCGTTTTACTTAAAATCATTTCGGGTTTCCATAATTTTGAAACATTTCTTACAATTCGGATGTCTTTATTGTACTTTTTTGAATAAATTGAAGCAATCGATTCGTTTACGGTATAAATAGTTTCTAGTTGAGGAAAAATCCATTCTTCAATTTTTAACCAAATTTTCCTAACCTTTGGTCGGCTTGTTAATTCTGGAACCTCAGTAAATAGCTCATGTGTATCATAAATTAATCTCGACTTTCCTTTTGTTCTGTGCGCGCAATAATTGGCCAATAGAGAATCTAAATCATTACTCAGTAAAACATCAAAACGATTGAAAAGTAAAAACCAAAAAAGACGTAGATTATAGTTAGCATAGAACAGTGCGCCCTTATTGAAAATAAGTTTAAAACGTTTTACAAGGTATTCCCTATCTGTAATTGGTTGACTATTATTTAGCTTTCTTCCTACCAATACTACATCATAGTTATTTTCATTTAGAAAAGAACATACTTTGTGTACACGTTGATCTGTATACAGGTCATTGGTTACTGAAACAATAATCTTTTTAGCTTTCATCATAACAAATGTAATTATTTCAACGTAAACTTTTCATTCATTTCAGTGCAATTTCTATTCAAATGAGGTATTCTAATACCCCAATAAACCATACTGAAATTGAGAAGAATTTTGTTTCTATTTCAATGATTGTTAAGGCTGTATAATAATGTATGGTTTAAACAAAGACTTTTCTTATTTTTGAGCAATTAAATTAAAGTTATGAAATTATTATACTCGGTTGTATTTGCAATGTTTTTTGCATTTTTATCTATTGCTCAAAGCAAAGATTTGAAGTTAGAAAAAGGGCTTTATGCTAAGGTTTCTACCAATAAAGGTGATATCTTCTTGAAGTTATTTAAAGACAAAGCGCCCCTAACGGTCGCTAATTTTGTTGGTTTAGCAGAAGGGAAATTAAAGGTATTTGATTCTATTAAGATCAATGAACCGTTTTATGATGGAGTCGTTTTTCATAGAGTGATTGATAACTTCATGATTCAAGGAGGTGATCCAACTGGTTCAGGAAATGGAAATCCTGGTTATAGTTTTTGGGATGAAGCAGATAATGATATTCCACACACAAAAGGATCGCTTTCAATGGCTAATTCTGGGCCAAACACAAATGGCAGCCAGTTCTTTATTACCCATTTAGCGACACCACATTTGAATGGAAAACATACTGTTTTTGGTCAAGTATTAGAAGGACAAGATATCGTTGATGCAATAGCACAAGGAGACACAATCAAGAGCGTGAAAATAGTAAAGAAGGGGCTGATGAATAAATTATTTTATAATCAATCGAAAGTATTCAACACAGAATATGAAATAAATGAAGCCGCTTATGAAAAAGAGCGATTGGAAATAGAAAAAATGAAAGCACAAAATAAAGTGCGCGAGATTGAAGCGAAAGCAAAATCTGAAGAAGAATACAAGGAATATTTTTACAATTTAGTAAAAGAGACAGAACCAAATGCAATTCAAACTGAATCTGGACTGGTATATGTGATTCACGAAGAAGGTGACGGTGAATTGGCAGTAAGGGGAGATGATATCAGTCTCCACTACTTAGGTGAATTGGTTTTCGGACAAAAGTTTGATTCTTCTTATGACAGAAACACACCTTTAGATTTCAAATATTTAGAAATGGGATTGATTCCTGGATTTAATGAAGGAGTTGGATTGAGTAAGCAAGGAACAAAGATTGATTTGTACATTCCTTACTTCTTAGGTTACGGTAAATCTGGGCGTAGACCAACAATTGCTCCTTATGCTGATTTAATTTTTAAGATTGATGTTTTAAAAGTTGATAAAAAATAATGAAAATACAGTACCTGCTTCTAATTGCACTTTTTTTTACTCAATTATTAGAGGCGCAAGAAACACAAGTTCAAGTGCTGGATGGGCAAACGAATAACCCTGTTTCTTTTGCGAAGATATCTGATGGTGTAAATAAAGCTGTCATAACTGATATCGATGGTAAGGCATCTGTTTTTATTGTGGAATCTAATCTGTATTCCTTTCGTTTTTACGATTACAAGGATACGACAATTAAAGGGTCAGATTTATTAGAAAACCCAAGTGTTTTTCTATTTCCAGATGCTCAAGTTTATGACGAAGTGGTGATAACTCCAGGAGAAAATCCAGCACACCGAATCATTCAAAATGTGATGGACAATAAGAAGACAAATGATCCATTGAAAAATGACGCTTTTACTTATAATTCCTATTCAAAACTTTACTTTACGGGTGAATTACAAGAAGGTATAAATCGAGACACTATTACAGACACGTCCATGATTAAAACAATGGAGTTCTTTGATAAGCAGTACTTATTCTTGACAGAAACAAAAGCAAAACGAACATTTTCCCCACCCAATTATGATAAAGAAGTAGTTACAGCTTACAATGTTTCAGGAGTCAAAGATCCACTTTTTGCAACGCTTGTAAATCAATTTCAATCTTTTTCATTCTACGACAATAATTTTGAGTTAAATCAAAATGCGTATATCAATCCAATTGCACCAGGAGGTTTACGTAGGTATTTATTTATTCTTGAAGATACGCTATTTCACCCTGCAACACAAGATACCACATACACTATAAAATTTAGACCACGTAAAGGGAAGAATTTTGAAGGCCTTTCTGGCTATTTATTTATTCATACTAATGGTTGGGCACTTGAACGTGTTATAGCTTCTCCATATGAAAAAGATGCTATATTGAGTGCTAAAATCATTCAGGAATATACAGTGGCCGCAGATAAAAAATGGTTTCCAAGTAAAATAAGTACAGAACTCGATTTTACAGGAATACAATTGGGCAAATACACAGATATGATAGGTAGAAGTACCTTGTATATTAGTGATGTAGCTTTCCAAGAACCCAGTAATAAGCTATTTAACCCTGTTTCAGTTGAAGTTGATGAAGGAGCTTTGAGAGATTCAATCAGTATTAGAGAAGTAAGGGGCGCAACTGCTACAGGGAAAGAGGGTAAAACCTATGTAATTATTGACAGTATAGCTAAAGATGCAAACTTAGATAAATTGCTCTTTTTAGCAAAAGTCGGTTCTACAGGTAAGATTCCAATCGGAAAATTGAGTGTTCCAATAGATAAGATTGCCTATTATAATCGACAAGAGGGATTGCGTATTGGTTTGGGTTTAGAAACAAATAGGCGACTTAGCAAAGTTTTTGGAGCTGCCGGTTACGCAGCTTACGGATTAAAAGATAAGGAATGGAAATGGGGTGGAAACGTAAATATTACATTGAACCAAAAGCGAATGGTGAATTTAAAGCTTATTTACCAAGACGATGTTCATGAACGCGGAAACGCGAACTTCTACGATGATGCCTTCAATTTGGTTGATCAAGGAATTTACAGAGATTTCTTTGTGAGTTTAATGGATCGAGAACGTTTTGCAGGACTTAACCTAAGTGGATTAATTAGACAAAATCTAAAAGTTCAGTTGTTCGCCAATTACAAACGCATCAATATAATTGATGATTACAGATATGTTCCCTTATTTTCACAAAATGGAACGGATAATCAATTTGATATAGCTGAAGCTGGAATTGTGATTAACTGGAATATTCGTGAAAAAATCATGATGCTGGAAAATAGAAGGGTTTCTTTAGGTACAAAATGGCCCAAATTGACGCTGAAAGCCGTGAAAGGTGTAAGTGGAATTCTTAATGCTAACTACGATTATTATCGTTTTAACTTTATGATTCACCAGGATTTTGCAATCAGAGGTTTAGGTAATTTAAGTTTGGTAAGTAAAAGTGGATTAACGCTCGGTAACGTGCCGCTTACTTTACAACAAGTTCAAGAGGGAACAGGAATAAATTATACTTTATCTGTTGACAATACTTTCCAAACGATGGGTCCATCTGAATTTTTTAGTGATAAATTTTCAGCCTTATTTGTTCGCTTCAGCTTTTTACCAATAAAGAATAAAACAAACTGGACCGAACCGATTTTTGCTATTCATAGCGCTGCAACTTTTGGTGCAATGCAAAACAGAACCGATCACCAAGGATTTGATTTTAGTACACCAGAAAAAGGGTATTATGAGTCAGGGTTAATCGTGGATAATTTACTGATATCTGGTCCAACTGGTTTAGGTTTTGGAGTTTTTTACCGCTATGGTCCATATGAGTTTGCTGCGCCAAAAGACAATTTATTTTATAAAGTTTCTGTTCGATTAAATTTCTGATATTACTTTAGTTTATGGGATAGTTATTTATAATCGGTTATTATATTTGAATACTTAATTGCTTATATCAGCCTAGTTCAGCGGTATTGAAGCTTAAATACATCCAGACTGAAAAAGGACAGTTAGACAAATTGCAAACAGTGTTATTATTGAGTGTTATTATTGTTTAACTTTGTTGGATATGTGGAGAGATCAGAGAAATATAATTAGAAAGCTTTCATTTTTCAGAGTTTGGAACATAATCAAACTTTATTACTCTTATCTTCTGGCAAAATCATTGAAAAGAGTCAAATCAAAAGGCATGCCTTATGCTGCAAGTATCGAGCCTACAACAGCCTGTAATTTAGGCTGTCCAGAATGTCCAAGTGGTTTAAAGCAGTTTACACGTGCAACTGGTAGATTAGATAAGGAAGAGCATCTTCGAATGCTTAGTCAGTTAGGTCAACAGCTATTTTATATCAACTATTATTTCCAAGGTGAACCTTTTTTGCATCCTGATTTTTTAGAATTGATTAAAGCGGCAAATCAACGTAAAATTTATACAGCTACTTCTACCAATGCGCACTTTATAACAAAAACTAAATCCGAAGAAATCGTTGCTTCTGGACTCGATCGAATGATTATTTCCATTGATGGACTTACCCAAGAGACCTATGAGCAATACAGAAAGCGCGGAAAGCTTGAAAAGGTAATCGAGGGAACAAAGTACATGATTGAAGCGAAAAAAAAATTAAATAGTAGAACCCCACATTTGATTTTTCAATTTTTGGTTGTGCGCCCCAATGAACATGAAATAGGTGATGTTTTCGAATTAGGTAAAAGTTTAGGAGTTGATGAGGTAAGATTGAAAACAGCTCAACTATACGATTATAAAAATGGAAACCCTTTAATGCCTAAAAATGAAAAATACGCCCGGTATAAAAAGATGAAAGATGGCACTTATAAAAGTAAGTATTCTATAAGTGATCATTGCTGGAGAATGTGGTCATCTACTGTTCTAACTTGGGATGGAAAGGTTGTTCCTTGCTGTTTTGATAAGGATGCCCAACACGTTCTAGGGGATGTGCTTAAAGCTGATTTTAAAGATATTTGGAAGTCTCCACAATATCAATCTTTTAGGAAACAAGTATTTACAGATCGCTCTGAAATTGAAATTTGTAAGAATTGCTCGGAAGGAGCGAAAGTCTGGACTTAATTTATTTTCTCAGAAAGATTAGGGATTTAGATTCATCTTATAAATGCAAATTCTTTTATGTTAGCCTGTAAAAGCTATAAATGTTAATTTTTTATCTATTTTTATAAAACAAATTTATAAAACTGTTGATCCAAAAATATATCTGTTTTAAATATTGATAATCATCAAATTATAGCTTTAATTAAAGCGTTTATCAGTAGCCAATAAACAGAAAAAGATGTTCAATTTGCTATGAAAGTCTGTTAAATAATGAAGTCGATTGTCTGTTAAAAAAGGTTAAGCATCGCCTAAGTGAAGGGTATACCACTAATTTAGTTTCCTGAAGTGAGAAGAATTCAATTAAAACATATCGTTATTTTAATCAGTACTGCACTGGTAGCATTGGTTATACTTCAATTGTATCAAGCTTTTCAGTTATATGATAAGAAATCTGAGGAGTTAAATAATCAAATGGATAACGTTTTGTCAAAAGTGGCTATGCGTCATGAGAAAGCTTCAGATCTTATGCGGTATACTTCTTTTTTTGGAAAAGACTTCAGTGGACAGTATAAACAAGCTTTAAAACAGGAGTTTCAAAATTTAGTTCCAGTAAGAGAATCTGTTTCTATTAAAGACACTTTGATTTATGAAAATGGAAGAGAGGTAAAATACCTTCAAATCACAGGTGATTCTTTCGATTCCTTAACTCATGTAACAGCAAAGCATAGTGTTTTAGCAAGAGATATAAGTGAACTTTCAACTTATGTGAAGGAAAAATCCAATGAAGAAAACCCTCAGTCAAATAACAATGATTTAGCCTTCCAACTGGATAAGCGTGTAGTGAATAGTCTCTTTAAAAAGTCAAAATATATTAATGACTTAATGATTTCTGCTTTTAGAAATAACAATGAAATTGCTCCTGCGGAACGCGTTAATCTGGCCTTCTTGGATTCTATGATTTCAAAAACATTTGAAGTGGAAGGATTAGAAACAAGTTTCAATTACGCTATTTTTAATGGAGCAGAAGAAATTGTTGAATTCCCTTCGTATACCGACCGTTACAATCTTACTATTGATACTACCAAAACCAAAGAGGTTCGACTTTTCCCAGGAAATATTTTTGACGAAGATTTAATACTTCATGTTTCGTTTCCTAAGAAAAATAGAGTCTTGTTCCAAGAAATGTGGTTGACTTTAATGGTCAGTACTATGCTTGTTTTATTGGTAGTACTTTCTTTTTATATCATGTTCAAAACCATTCTTGAACAAAAAAGGTTAGCAGAAGTGAAGAATGACTTTATTTCCAACATGACCCATGAATTCAAAACACCTATCAGCACGATATCATTAGCTTGCGAAGCCTTATCGGACTCTGATATGAATAAGAATGACTTGAGTAGTGTTTCTCCGTTTATCAAAATGATTGACGAAGAAAACAAGCGTTTAGGTGGCTTGGTAGAACAAATATTGAAAACTGCGGTATTAGATCGTGGTGGAATAAAAATGAAACGCGATAATTTAGAGTTGAATGAAATCGTTTCTAGAGTTGTAGCCAAATCTAAAATTAGAATTCAAAAAGGAGGAATTAGATTGGAGCAGGCTCCTGGATTAATGGCTTTTATTGGTGATGAAGTGCATACCAATAACTTGGTTTCTAACCTAATTGATAATGCCATTAAATACAGTAAACCAGAAGTAAATATTTTTGTGAAAACGCAAAAAATTGCAAATGATCAATACCGTTTAACTGTTCAGGATAAAGGAATAGGGATTAAAAATGAACATTTAGATAAAATATTTGATAAGCTTTATCGTGTTCCTACTGGGAATGTGCATAATGTAAAAGGATATGGATTAGGGCTGAATTATGTTAAGGCAATTGCTGATGTTGAAGGTTGGAAAATTAGTGTGAAAAGCAAGTTCGGAGAAGGAACTAGTTTCGTTTTAATAATTGATAAATCAAAAGAAAATGAGTGATAAATTAAGAATACTATTGGCTGAAGATGACAATAACTTGGGAATGTTACTAGAATCTTATGTTAAAGCAAAAGGATATGATGCGGATCTTGCCAGAGACGGTAAGCAAGCACTTGAAAAGTTCAATCAAGGAAACTATCACTTTGTGATTTTGGATGTAATGATGCCCGAAATGGATGGATTTACAGTTGCCAAAGAAATCAGAATCGTTGATAAAAAAATACCAATTTTGTTCTTGACAGCAAAGGCAATGAAGGGGGATAAGTTAGAAGCTTTTGCCTTAGGTGCAGATGACTATTTAACTAAACCTTTCAGTATGGAAGAATTGGTTGCACGAATAGAAGCGATTTTTAAACGCTCAAATGATGATGACTCTAATTTATACGATACTTTTTCTATCGGTAGATTCACTTTCGACCCAATGAAAAGAATTATCAATATAGATGGCGAAGAAAATAAGTTGACCACTAAAGAAAGTCAGTTGCTTAAGTTACTAGCGAAGAATAAAAATCAAATTCTTGATAGACAAGCTGCATTGCGTGCTATCTGGGGAGATGACAACTATTTTAACGGCCGAAGTATGGATGTTTATATCGCTAAATTGAGGAAAATATTAAAAGCGGATGAAAAGATTGAAATCATGAATATTCATGGAAAAGGATTTAAATTGTTGGATCAGTAGATTCATGACATACCAATTGAAAGGTCTGTACTTTTGTTCAAGATACCGCTTTCAATATTTTAATTAACTCCTTGATAGTTGATTAATACTATGTATTGTATAGACTTGTATCGTTTTAACGGATGGACTAGCATCTCTATTAATATGTTGTAAACCAGCGAGCAGACGGTGAGTACTAAAGGTTTAAATAAAAATCCTTTATGGGTTTAAAGGAGTGTGTTTTAAAAAGAAGTTTCCTTTAAAATGGATGGTTTTTAATTCGACCAATAGAAAAAGAGTAGAACCAAATTAATAATCGCTCTGCTTCAACTAAAAACATAAATTTACCCACACAAAATTGCATAGCATCTTTATTCTGCACCAAGGACGTTTGTCCTTGGTTAATGCATTTCGCTTCTCTTTTTTTATCGACATACTGGTAAACTCCTAGATAGGCATTATTATTTTAAAAAAATATCGAGTGGCTACCTTCATTAAACTCCTTGTAATAAAGCCAATATCCAATCCAAAATTTTCTAATTCAGGCAAATAATTCATCTGAAAAACATAATTTATTAGTAATTATATATCTTTGTCCAAAGACACATAAAGCAATCCTTATGCAATATACACTTCATCAACTGAAAATATTTTTAAAGATTACGCAGCTTAAAAGCGTAACTAAAGCTTCTGAGGAGTTGTATTTGACACAACCGGCTGTTTCTATTCAGTTGAAAAAATTTCAAGACCAATTTTCTGTTCCCTTGACAGAAATTGTTGGGAGAAAGCTTTATGTCACTGATTTTGGTGAGGAAATTGCTAAGGCAGCTGAAAAAATTTTAGGTGAAGTAGAGGCCCTCAATTACAAAACAATGATTTACCAGAATCAATTGGCGGGTCGACTAAAACTCTCTATTGCTTCGACAGGTAAATATGTGATGCCTTTTTTCCTGTCTGGGTTTATGCGACAACATAAAGGCGTTGATTTGTTAATGGATGTTACCAATAAAGCCCTTGTTATAAGTAGTCTTGAAAAAAACGAAGTTGATTTTGCTTTGATGTCTGTAGTTCCTGACCAACTTTCAATTGATCGGATTCAGCTTTTGCAAAACAAGCTCTATTTGGTAGGAAGTTCTAAAGCACTAAAAGAAATATCAGGTAAACATATTTTTGAAGATTCATCATTAATTTATCGAGAAGATGGTTCCGCTACACGCGCAGCAATGGAAGACTTTATAAAAGCAAAGCATCTCCCAACGCATAAAAAGATTGAGCTGACTTCCAATGAAGCAGTAAAGCAAGCAGTGATTGCTGGTTTAGGGTATTCAATTATGCCTCTGATTGGAATTAAAAATGAACTAAAAAATGGAGAGTTAGAAATTATCCCATTTGAAGGCTTACCTATCATTTCAAATTGGAATTTGGTTTGGCTAAGTGCTAAGAAACTCTCTCCAGTAGCAACTGCTTATTTGAAATATATCGAAGCTGAAAAAGAGAATATCGCAAAAGAAAATTTTGATTGATAAAAAGTGTCTGCAAGAAAACTAATCCTTTTTAAGGATTGCAATGATCGCAATACATCGGCTCTTCTTTTTCCTTTCCGTTAGGGAATTTTTCTTTCTCAGTATATGTGCAATTATTGCAAGTCAATAAATGATACAACGTCGATTGTGTTGGGAATCCGCACAAATCACAAGGTAAACCGACTTTTGATTCAGTTATAGAGAATCCCGGTGTTTTACATTCTGGACAGCGAGATTGTATTTTATTAATTAGTCTTTCCGTCGCGATTGAAATCACATGCATTCTTGATGGATTCATCATTGCACGCATGTCGGTTTCTGCGTAAACGGTTCCATATTTAGATTTCAATATGTGAAAAGTGTCCTTTAATTGATCCACATCTTTAAAGTCTTTTAAAATGCTTTCATTATTTTCTTTTTCACTTCGAAGTATTAGACCATGTGAAGGAAAAAGAATTTTTTCAGCAAATGCAGTGAGTTCCTTTTCTGATTTAATTTGTGCCCCACTAAAATTTGTTGAACTGCTCAATTCTCTTGCTATGATTTCAAGATTGTTCCTTTTATCAATGAATAAAATAAATTCATCATCCGCACTAACAAAATATAAATGTGGATGACTACCAAATGAACCTTCACTGGCAACTGCTAAATCGCATTTTGTTAATTCCATTGCCAATTCACACTTTTTTCGAGCAGTGGAAATGGGGTCATCTTCTCTTTGTTTTTCTCCAGTAAATGTCCCGAAAATATCTGTGTCAAAATTTTCAGGCACGATACATTTTACTCCCAAAGCTTTCTCAAGAAGTGGAGCAATAGCTTCTTCCTTCTTGTGCTTTGTAGCGATTACAATTTCACGATTTCCAAATAATTTATTGAGAATCATTTTGCAGACTCATATGAAGTCGGTTTCATGTTCAACTCTTTAAACTCCAATGTGTGTCTATCATAAAGTAATCCTTTGATTTTAATATGACCTGCATCGTATTTGGCGCCAATAAATTCCGTCTTTTTTAACTCTTCAATTTGTTGATTGATATTTAGTTTTGCCAATTCAATAGATTTTAATTTTTGTTCTTCATGCTTTGCTATTTGATCAGCATTATCTAAATAAATCTTTCTAAGAATATTTTCTTCTTTGGTATTAAAACCTTCGCTGTTTGTTATTATGCTATTGATAAAACGACATGAAATATCATTAACAATATATATTTCACGCACTTCTTCTCTATTGATCAATCCATTTAAGCTTTCGGCATAATTGAATTTTATTGGCGTGAAAACAGCACCTAAAGCAGTAGCAAAATAGAGTTGCCCACTAAAGTTATTTCTGATTCTATTTTCCACATAGCAATCAGGACATATTAAGAACAGTTTATTTTCATTTTTCATTGTGGTAATTTTAGTTTACTATTTTATTGATTAATTCTTTTAAGCTTTGATACTTTCCCATTTTAGATTCCCAACATAGCGATGTGAAACTTTCCCTTCAGCATTCATTGAGAGCAAGTGAATCCAATTGTTGTCGCACAATTGTTTTACAGATTCGTGTTTGTCTAAAATCTTATTCATTTCATCAATTGGCGCTTCTATCACTACATTTAATCTTAGTGGATCGTGCTGAAATTCTTTTCCATCATGAACGGATTGCCATGGTAGGCCAACGCGCAGATCGCCAGCATAACCTTCTAGAACTCCCATTCCTCCAGTTACGTTGTGCAGTGTTTTATTTCCAGAACCGTAATTCTTATTGTCCACCGTTGAAGCATAATATTGTAAACTAATCCAACTTGTAACGACCATTGGGGCGGTCATAATCAGTTCTAAAACCCCAAAATATTCGTCTTTTTTCCATTCGTATGAATGTAAGAATGAACGTCCTTTGAAGTCTAAACCTTCTGTTCTGTTTCGTGGTGCAACTACAAAAGTAGAGCATCCTGAAAGACCCCATTCTGGCCTCACTTGTGACCAATCCTTACTTCGTTTTATTACTTGTTGATCAACATTTTTGTCTTGTGGAACTTGCATTCTTTTTGCTCTTTCCATTCGAGAGAAATGACCCGCTTCTTGCAACCATTGCTTCAATTCTTTAACTTCATTGTTGTGACTTTCTGGAATGAGATCTTCGTTGAATAATTCAAACTCATCTGTTGTCGTATCGTGCTGTGCAGCTATGAATACTGTACTTTCTGGAATTATAATTAGCTCTTTCTTTAGCGCGGTTCTAACAGATTTGTTATCCAACACAGCCGCAGCAACTTTTGCATTCGCTTCTCCGGTATGTCCGCCGCAAGCTCCGCAATCCAATCCTGTTCCATGCGGATTATTTACGGTTGAAGAACCATGACCGACAATCATAACCAGTGGAGGAAAATCTTCTGTCAAAGACATTGCTCTTAAAGCATTCCTTGCCATTATAATTTGATCTTCTAGAGCAATTCCAACATTTTCATCTTGGTGTTTTCCTACTTCCAAACTTACACTTCTATTTGAGAAAGGTTTTTTATCTAAAGCTTTATCATCTGGATGCGGAACTGGACGCGAAAATCCGTAAGAGTCTGTAAATAACTTTGGAAGGTAAGACAATCCAATTGGGCTAACAAAACTAAAACAAGAGACAGCTCCTGATTTGAAAGATTTCCAAGCGCTATCAACTTGACGGTTTAGTTTCCTTTTATTAATCGCTTCTTCTTGTAGATTTTTATCCGTCATTTCTTCCAGAATTACTGGACCTGTTGTCAATAAAACTGGACAATTGGCATTTCCTTGATTACGACCAAGCGGCACATATTTAATAGGGAAAGCAAAGAATCCGGCAAATCCTAATGTTTCAATTTCCGGAGCAACCATTTCTAGGTTTCTTCGGTACAATTCTGAACGTACATCTATACAAAAGATAGCTTTTACTTTTGTTTTTTGAGGGGCCTTTTTCGGCGTTTCTTTTTTGGTTGCGAATTGCTCAATTAAAATCCGTTGTGCAGAATAATCAAACGCTTCCTGAAGTAATAATTTTTGTTTTAATTTCTCAGTTGATTCTTCAGTTTGTCTTAATTCTTCTAATACTTTTAGTGCGGAAAACCACCCTTTTTGCATTTTTGTTTTATCTGCACAGGCCAACATTCCAGCTTCCCAACACAATAAAATGCAAAGGAATTCGACAAGACTATTTCCTTTTTTCCCGTATAATTCAATTTCCCAATCAATGCGTGCAGAATATGCGGACCAACCTCCGATTCTCAAAAGTAAACTGTGCAAATATAGGCCAACGCAGTCCTTAGGAATATCCATTTGTTCTAGTGCAATTTGAGCGGCTTGAATAGGATCTTCTGGTAGTGCTTTAACCCAGCTATTGAATCCTTTTAACCCCATCACCTTCGGAGTTCTATCGATCCCCGCGTCTGCTCTCCATGCTGCAAAAAGTGTTTCTTTGTTTCTTGCAGTATTCCAAAGGGCTTGGCCTTTATCAAAGTATGCACTAGCCCAATTTGAAACACGATCCAAAACAAATCGGTTCCAATCTTTTCCTGTTACCTTAGATGTGACATCACTCACTGTTTGTAATTCTGGCAATTGAAAATTATTATCTATTTCAATTTTTAATTGAGCGATATATTGATCAAAGTTTTCAATTCTCGGCAATTGCTTTTTAATTCTTATCGCATCAATATCTTCCTTTTTGATTCTACCCTCTTCAATTGCATCCAAATAAAACTGAATCGGCAAAGTCATTTCAATTCCAGCGATTTTAGAAAGTAAATTTGCTGCTCTTTCAAATTTCATTTCAGACAATCCCATATAAGGATTCACTGCAACAACGTTTTCAAGTGCCCAAACTGGAGCGATTTTTTTACTTGCGAGCTCCAATGTTGTGCGCAATTCCTCTTTTTTATTTTTTTTCTCTTTTAAAGGTAAAATGTTAACTGTCTTTTCTGTGATCATTTTTTTACTTTTAAATTGTTCGGAATTATTTTGAATGGTTTTTCTTTTGAGCGTTCATAGAGAATCCACTGACCACCTCATTTTGTGGTGATTGATAAAGGGATCTTACCATGCGGTCGAAAATTGAGTTGACGTACCAACCATTTCTAAAGTGCACCCCCATTTTCCACCAAAAAGTATTGGAAGGAATCGTTGGTGCTACAATTTGAATGACTACAACCACTCCATAGGTGAGTAGAATTATTCCCATTAATATCATTGTTAATATTCCTGGGTTAGACATACCTGGAATTTGGGAATCTAATAAGTAATGTGCGCCAGATTCAAGGGTGAAGAACGATAAAGCGACTGTAAAAGCAAGCAGACAAGCTTTCAATAATCCTATAATCTTACCTGATGAGTCTAGGGCTGGAGCAATGATTAAAGAAAGTCCCATCACTATTATTGATCCTGCTGCCAACATTCCAAATTCTTCTGCTGGGTCTATTCCCCAAAGAAGAGCAAAACCTAGGTAAATGAGCATGGCTATAATGATACTTCCAACTATTCTGAATGGACTTCCTAAACGTTTCGGAAGTTCAACTTTTGAGGAGCGAACAATATCTATTACGCTTCCAGAGGATAGGAATGAGTGAGCTTTGTAGAATGAATGAGCAACCAAGTGAAGCATCGCAGCCGAGTAAACGCCCAATCCACACATCATCAAACTGAATCCCATATGGGCAACACTTGAATAGCCTAAAGAAGTTTTAATGGATGATTGTGTCATGAATACCAATGAGGCAAAAAGTGCTGTAAATCCACCGATGATGATAAGGACAATTGGAGCGTATGTGGTTCCGTCCATCACGAAAGCCATTCTGGTTATTAAAAATGGACCGGCGTTGAGTAATCCAGCGTGCAATAATGCAGAAACTGGTGTTGGCGTTTCCATTACTTCAATTAACCAGCCATGTGTTGGGAATTGCGCTGATTTCAGAATAGCAGCAATAACAATGAGTAATGCAGCAGTTTCTAATTGAATCCCAGAAACATCATTTAAAATTATACTTTGAAAAATGAGCTCCAAATTTCCCGTCCCGAAATAATTATAGAGCATTACAAATCCAATCAATAGACTTAAATCACCCAAACGAGCAACAACAAATTTCTTTTTTGCTGCGATAATTGCTCTTGGTCTATTGGGATAGAAAATCAATAAACGGTGAAGCGCAAGACTTGTAAAAACCCAAGCGATAAAAAGTACAGCTAAATTTCCTGAAATAACCAGTAACTGAACAGATGCAATGGTTGCTGCTAAACGCCCCATAAATATTCCTTGTCGCTGATCTCCATCCATATAGTTGCAGCTAAACTTCACAACAATGAATGCCAGTAATGCAATCATGGTGAACATGATTAGACTTAAAGGATCAAGTCGGATAGTGAGTCCTAAGCCCATTACTCCAAATTCATAACTCTCTAAAAGTCCATATTGAATTACGCAAATCCCAAAATATACCGCGAGAATAATATTGAAAAATGCAACTGCCATGATTCCTTTTTTGATAGGCTCAGGGGAGGAGTTTTGCTTAAATTTAGATCGTATTGCGATCAAGACAAATGATACCGGCGCGAGGAGCGCAAAAAGTGAAAGTAAACTCAAATTCATTTTTCTATTCTTTATATACAGTGTCTGGTCGGAAACACCACAAAATTAAAATTGATTCTTTTGCGTATATTTTATTTTTTTTCTTGTCGGCTGATGCTGTGGTATCTCCTAAAGAAATAAAACCAAATCGCAGCAAAGCAATCTCATAGCCTGTCCCGAGAAATCGGGAAAAAACTTAATAATTATTATGATTGAATAAATATTTCTCAAAATTTATATTATTTATAAAAATCGTCTGTTTCCGACCAGACACTATATAATTCTCTGCAAAGGAAAAGATACTATTTCATATATTTTCATTTATACTTTATATGGAATGGATAAGCATTTTTTATGACCTTTAGAAATCAATTTTGAGGATTTTAATAGTTTTGAAATTTTAATTATTTAGGGGTACTCTTAATTTGTCGAAATGGAACACAGATACCTCTGATACTTTGGCTTTGCTCACTTCGACGAGCGATTAGATTGTTACGCATTTTTAAGCGTACAAGGGAATGCCAAAAGAGATAAAATAAATTTTTAATCCGTTAATAATAAGAGGTTTAAACTCATTTTCATTAGTGTTCCAACGAATAATACTGGCTAAAGCATTTGTCCTTTTAAACAAGGATAGACGAAAATCCTATTTCTTTAATCATAAAATAGATTAAGGTCAATAGCAATAGGTGTTTATTAACTTGGTATAAAAATTGTTTACTCCTAGTCATAACCATTAAACAAAATAGTATGATGAAAAGAAAAGATCCAAAACTCGAATTAGAATCTAGCCGAAAAGTATTTTTTCAGCTGGGACTATTTATTGTAGGTTCCGTTACTTTAATGGCATTTTCCTACAAAACACCAGTTTACCTAACTGAGAAGAAAAAACAAGAATATCGAGAAGTTGACGTTCCGATAATGCTAGTAGAAAAAGAACCACAACCCATAGTAGAAATTCCAGAAGTAAAGAAGCTACCAACCAAAACGGAGCCTTTTACACCTGTTTTTTCGCTTGATTTATTGAATAATCTTAAAGCATCAAAAAATAAAAATCAAGATCAAAAACTTATAGTTACTACGAAACATCTTAAATCTGTTACATCAGGAAATTTCGATGTTGAACTAGGAGAGATGCCAGAAGGTGCGTTAGTTGAATTTCCAGATATTGATGCACAATTTCAAGGAAACTGGTTGGGTTATTTAAAGAATACAGTAAAATATCCGGAAGAAAGTATAATTTTCAACGAATCTGGATCTGCCTTTGTTGGTTTCGTAGTTGAAGTAGATGGGACGATTACTGATGTTGAAATAAAAAACAAGAGGCTATCAAAAAATCTTCAAAAAGAAGCCATTCGAGTTGTTGAAGCTTCACCAAGATGGAAGCCAGGAAGTAAAAACGGAGAGTACGTTCGGTCAACAAAAATTGTGAAAATTAATTTTATTTTAGAATAGAACCCCTTCATTGTAATGGGCAATTTGTTGCCCAATAAAAAATGACTTTGCCATTTGGTAAGGTCTTTTTTATGTGATTAAATAGTGTCTGGTCGAAAAATTAGGAGGAAGTAAGCTTTAGGATATATGCAATTAGCAAGTTTTAGCATTTAATACATTATCCGTTTCTCGTATATGGCTTCGCTGTAATTGCACTGCCGACCATAGCTTAGAAGGCATCGAATGCGTTATGCACCTTTCGTAATTAAGCGTTGAGTGCTTCGTAATTCGTAATTCCCCAACTCGTAATTATCTAACTATCTCAATAAATTCACACTCCCAATAACTTCAACTCTCTCATCATCTCTTGCTTTTTTAAAGCTGATTTTATAAATATAAGTTCCTGTTGGAGCAAAACTATAATTAACCATTCCATAGGTT
>Ga0307967_1000248_pt1 | contig 38181 bp, 32 predicted proteins | sample OrgLakmetagen648_FD_201828 | JGI IMG/M metagenome (GOLD analysis project Ga0307967, IMG submission 201828) | Saline water microbial communities from Organic Lake, Antarctica - #648 | ecosystem: Environmental > Aquatic > Non-marine Saline and Alkaline > Saline | place: Antarctica: Organic Lake... | reverse complement strand
GGATATATTTACCGAAAAAAACACGCAGCGCCAAAGAAATTGGCAAAGCCACCAATGGAAATTGGACCGAAGAAGCAATTATAGAAAAACAAGGAATCAAAAGCGTCCGAGTAGCTGGTGAGGACGAGGGAACTCAGGAAATGGGCGCTTATGCAGCCCAAGACGCACTCAAACGCACCGGTATCGACCCTCTTGATATCGATGTCATCCTTGATATCGGTGAAGAGTGGAAAGAATACCCTCTGACTACTTCAGCCCTTTATGTTCAAGGAATCATCGGCGCGAAAAACGCCTGGGGAATCGATATCCAAAACCGTTGCGCAACTTCACTTGGCGCACTTAAAATCGCCAAGGATATGATGATTGCTGATGACGATGTTAATACCATCCTCATCGTCGGGGGGTATAGAAACGGGGATTTTGTAGACTACAGTGATCCGCACATGTCGATGATGTACAACCTATCTGCAGGTGGTGGCGCTATGATTCTTAGAAAGAATCTTGGTAAAAACATCGTTGAGGGTACTCATATCATGGCGGATGGAAGTCTTGCCCGCACTGCGGGGGTTGAAATCGGCGGCACAAAGAACCCGATTACTCATGATAATCTCAGTGAAGCATATAAATCGCTTCGCTTGATGCAACCAAAGAAAATGAAAGACCGACTTAAAGAAGTCAGTGTGCCAAATTGGTATCACTGCATTGACCGTTCGCTTGAAAAATCTGGCAAAACCCGTAGTGATATCGATTACCTTGCCATTCTTCACATCAAACGCTCAGCTCATAACGGCATGATGAAGGATTTGAGACTCAAAAAAGACCAAACAGTGTATCTAGAAGATTTCGGTCATATGGGTCAAATTGACCAGATATTGTCGCTTCACCTAGGCCTTGAAGAAGGTAAAATTAAAGACGGAACGACTGTCTCTTTGATTGCGGCCGGTATCGGCTATATATGGGGTGCAAGCGTCATTCAATGGGGTGCATACCGTGGATAATTTTCTTAATATATTGTTTAATTCATTACAAACTGGGAGTATATACGCCCTTGCGGCTCTCGGCATCGTACTAATCTTTAGAACTAGTAAAACGACAAACTTTGCTCAAGGCTCAATCGGTGTTTTGAATGCTTATATTGCTGCATTGCTCCTCTTAAGTTGGGGTTGGAGCATCTGGGTGGTCGCTATTGTATCGATGATTACTGCGTTTTTAACCGGAATTCTCATCGATACATTCATCATTCGCCCAGCGGCGAAAGTGAACAAGATTGCCAAACAAATTATTACGCTTGGACTCATTATGGTTATTACAGGGATTTCTCCTTATTTATTTGGAGTCGATCCCTATCAGCTTCCACGGTTCTTACCCCAAGGAAGTATGGACATACTTGGTGCAAGTCTAAAATACAACACAATTTTCGTTGTCGTTTTATCCCTAGTAATCATGGGCTCTATATTTTGGTTTATACAAAAAACCAAATGGGGCCTTGCGATAAGAGTAACGGCTTCAAATGAAATCACGTCCAAACTTATGGGGGTGCCCACTAAAACCGTCACGATGATGTCGTGGGCAACGGCCGCAATGCTCGGAACGCTTGCAGCTATCATTGTAGCGCCAGCACAAAGCGTGAACCCGAGTATGATGTTCAATGTGCAAGTAAGTGCGTTTTTCGCAGGTGTATTTGGAGGGTTTCAAACCTTCTATGGCCCTGTACTTGCGGCCTTTATAATTGCGTTCGCAAGAAATTCAACGGCGTTTTATCTTACCGATATATGGGGCGATGTTCTAGTATACATGGTCATTTTGGTATTCTTGTTTTTCAAACCATACGGAATATTCGGCAAACCGCCGGTCAAGAAAGTGTAGGTGTGACATATGACATTTACTGAACTAAAACACAAAGGTGTTGCACTTTGGAAGTCTTTTGCAAAATCACTCAAAAGTCATTCTCATGTACAATTTATGATTTTTGGTTTAATTTTGATTTTGCTCGGTTATTTCTCGAGCGTAGGTATTTTCCCATCATTTTATCTTAGCGTTTTCGCCTATATCATTATATTTACAATTGTGGCATTAGGTTTGAATTTACTACTTGGTTTTAGCGGCCTTATTTCCCTAGCTTCCTCATCATTCATTGGGGTAGGCGCACTAGGAACAGGCATATTTCTTAATCTTGGGTTGCCCTTTGAAATTGCAGCCATGCTTGCAATTTTGTCCGCAGCCTTTATCGGGGCGCTTATTGGGCTTTTGTCTTCAAAAATATCAGGAGTCTATTTGGCAATTGCAACACTATTCATTGCTGAAATTCTCAGGCAGATCTTTACATCCGTTGCCATATTCGGGGGGGAACGTCTCGATATCGGAGAGGTGAATTTACTAGGGTTCATTAAACTCTCACGAATCGATCGCGCTCAAAGATTTTACCTTTATACCATAATGACAGTTGTACTAGCACTAATGATGATGGTGGTTTACAACATCATAAAAAGCCGTTCAGGTCGCGCATTCATGGGAATCAGTCGAAGTGAAAATTCCGCAGCCGCAATGGGAATTAGCCCACTTAAATATAGAGTCATGGCGTTTACTATTGCGACATTTTTTGCAGCTGTAGCGGGTGTACTTTATGCATTGTACTTCCAAAATGCACCGACTAGACAATGGGGGCTTTTACAAAGTCTCACTATTATCGCGATTGTAGTTGTTGGAGGATTCAAATCTATTTACGGCATGTTTTTCGGCGCCGTTATCATACACGGTATGTCTGAACTCTTCTTAAAAGATTGGCTTGGAAACGTATCTAACGTCTTCTCAGGAGTTTTACTGATTGTGGTCATTCTCTTTTATCCTAATGGGGTTGCCCATCTATGGATAGATATTAAAAAACTTTACTACAAGCTAAAAGCCAAACCCAAGAAAAAGGATGTGATCAACGATGAATCATGACGATTACGTCTTGAAACTGGATAATGTGACCATGCGTTTTGGCGGTCTTACTGCAGTTAACCAACTAAGTTTTTCGATTAAGCCTAAAGAAATTGTGGGCTTAATAGGTCCAAACGGTGCCGGGAAAACGACGGTTTTCAACTGTGTTACCCAATTTTATGATACATACGAAGGCACCATCAGTTTCAAAAACGATGAAGAAATAGTGAATCTTAAAGACAAAAAGGTAACTGAAGTTATAGATTTAGGGATTGCTCGTACTTTTCAAAATATTGAACTCGTACCTGATTTAAGTATTTTGGACAATATCATGATTGGCGCGCACACCATGTTTAAAACAGGCATCTTACAGCATGTGTTTCGCACTCCAAAAGCAAAAGCGGAAGAAAGCAGTATTAGAGAAAAAGCTGTTGAAGCGCTTAAGTTCATGCATATTGATCATTTAAAAGATCAGTTTGCGGGCGGACAACCTTATGGTGTCCAAAAGAAAATAGAAATTGCCCGCACCCTTATTAGTAACCCAAAACTCATTATCCTTGATGAACCAGCAGCCGGGCTTAATGACAATGAAACGGATGAACTCGAAACACTTATTTACAAAATAAGAGACAATTATGGAGCCTCAATCCTACTTATTGAACATGACATGGGATTTGTAATGGAGATTTGTGACAGGGTATGCGCCATCAACTTTGGACAATTCCTAGCAATGGACACTCCTAAAAACATTCAAAATCATCCCGATGTCCAAGAAGCTTACCTTGGGAAGGAGGAGTAAACATGTCAAACACATTGTTAGACATTAAAGATTTATCTGTAAGTTATGGTCCTATTACGGCGTTAAAACATGTAAATCTATCCGTTAAAGAAGGAAGTATTGTTGCGATTCTTGGAGCTAATGGCGCTGGGAAAACCACTATTTTGAAAAAAATAAGTGGAATCGTGGACGCAGATACGGGTTCAATTACCTTTGGTGATATGGACATCACAAACATAGCCCCCGAAAAAATTACCCAAATGGGTATCGTTCAATCACCAGAAGGCCGTCAAATATTTACAGATCTCAGTGTATATGAAAATTTGCTGATTGGAGCGTTTACAGTCAAATCAGGTGAAAAAAGTCGCGATACCATCATCAAAGAAAACTTTGCACTTGTCTATGAAACATTTCCGGTGTTAAAAGAAAGAAGCGATCAGGTTGCCGCATCCCTATCAGGTGGTGAACAGCAAATGCTAGCTATCGGGCGTGCGCTAATGAACACACCGAAACTCTTAATCCTTGATGAACCTTCGCTTGGACTTGCGCCTATGATCGTTAAAAATATTTTCACCATTGTAAAAAAACTCAACAAAGCAGGCACTACCGTGCTTATCGTTGAACAAAATGCACTACAGACACTCAAAATTGCTGATTATGCGTACGTACTTCAAGTGGGAAAAATCATCAAAGAAGGCGATGGACATAAAATGATGAATGATCCAGAACTGATAGAAGCGTATCTCGGCAAGAAATGAAGAGATTAAACTGCATAGCAGTTAATCATAAAAAAAAATAGAAACAATAGGAGGGTATCATGAAAAAGATTTATTATTTTTAGTAATGGCAAGTGGACTCTTTACACTTGCAGCATGTGGTGGACTTACAGATGACGAAGAAGTCCAAGGCGTCACAGATGACAGTATCTTAGTTGGTAACACAGCCGCAACAAGCGGTGGATTCGCTGCAGTTGGACAACCATTCAACGCTGCGATTGAAGCCTATTTCCAAATGATTAATGATGAAGGCGGAGTCGCCGGAAGAGACATCAACTTCGTTCATTATGACGACGAATTTGACGGATCACAAGGACAAACCTTTACAGAACGTCTTGTAGAAGACGATGAAGTATTTGCACTCGTTGGGCATTTTGGAAGCCCTACAGTAGGGGCCACACTTAATTATCTTAGTGAAAAAGGGATCCCACAAGTCTATTATGCATCAGGTATTAGTGCACTCTTCAACCAAAACGCTGAAGATGGAGAACGTGCAAGTTTCCCAGTTCAACCAATCTACGACGCTGAAGGCGAAGTTATGGTTGCACGTGCCTATGCTGAAGAAAACGTTTCGAAAATCGGCGTCATTTACACCAATGCTGATGACGGCGCAGGGATGCTTAATGGTATCGAATTACGTGCAGAAGCTTTAGGCATTGAACTTGTTACTCAACAAGTCTCCTCTGATGCGACCGATATGTCAAGTGCGGCTCTTTCGATTACTTCAGAAGACGTAGATGCCGTCATCGTCGCAGCCAACCAGGTTCCGGCGCAAGTCGCTATCAAAGCGCTTTTTGCCGCTGGCAATGAAGCGAATGTCTACACAAGCTATGTCAACGCCGCAGCGTCATTCATTGAAAACCTTGAAGCTGAAATCGACGCCGGTCAATTCAAAGTATACGCAAGTGCTTGGGTTAATATTTTCGATTCAGAAGGCACCGGTTTTAATGAAGGGTACACATTGTTTAGTGAAACCATAGATGCCGAATATGCAAGCAATGCTTATGCAATGGCGGGATGGATCGCTGCACACTTCTTTGTAGAAGGTCTTAAACGTGTGGGAGAAGACGAACTTACTTGGGACGCTTACATCAATGCGATGGAAGAAGATCCTGTAGAAAACCCAATGGGTGGAGTTGTAGACTACGCAGACGGTGCACGTGTAGGAACACAATCAATGGCACTACTAGAAGCCACAGTCACTGACTATGATACTGAGGATGTCGTGCATGCTTGGGCCAACTTACGTCCAATTGAAACTATTTCAAGTATTTTAGAATAACATCATGTGAGTTTAGGGCGATATTTATCGCCCTTCACTCTTTTGAAAGGAAGATAAACATGGCAAAAATTATCACTGTTCAAGAAGCACTAAGCAAAATCAAAAACCATGATCATATTATTCAAGGCATGGCGGCGGCTGAAGGCCGTGAATTTTTTACGCATCTGCATGAAATTGCAGACCGTGTACAAAAAGTTCATATCGATAACTGCCTTCCACTCAAAGCGTATTCCTTCATGACCGAAGAAAAGTACAAAGACACTTTCAGCGTGAATAGCTGGTTCTTTTCAGGGGACCTCAGAAAAGCCTTTAAAAACGGCAATGTGTCCTATATTCCAAACCACTTGCATTTTGCAGGGGTCAAACGTGCCCAGCATATCACACCCGAAGTTTATGTCGGAAATGCCACCCTTCCCGACAAGCACGGCTTCGTCTCACTTTCAACAAGTAATGTTTATGAGAAACTCATGATTGAACGTGCGAAGACCGTTATTTTAGAAATTAATCCGAACTTTCCAAGAACCCACGGGGATGTTGAGGTCCACGAATCCGATGTGGACTACTTTATCAAAGTCGATTACCCCACGCCCGAACTTCCCGATGTAGAGCCTAATGAAAAGGATGAAGCCATTGGTCAAGCAATTGCCGACATGATTCACGACGGGGACACCATACAACTTGGAATTGGCGGCATTCCCAACGCTGTTGCCAATGCCTTGCATGACAAAAAGAATTTGGGTGTCCATACAGAAATGCTTACCACGGGGTTCATGAAACTGTTTAAAAGTGGTGCAGTTAACAACAAAAAGAAAACCCTTCATAAAGGGAAAATGGTTTGTGCATTCGCCCTTGGTACTAAGGAACTCTATGACTTCATAGACGATAATCCTGCGGTAATGATGCTTGATGGCAACTATGTAAACGATCCATATGTCATTGGACTTAACGACAACCAAGTATCGATAAACACCACCATAGAAATCGATTTGACCGGCCAGTGTGCGAGTGAATCCATCGGGACTAAGCAATTCAGTGGAACCGGTGGTCAGAGCGATACTGCCACCGGGGCACAGCGCGCCAAAAACGGCCGTAGTTTTATCACACTTTATTCCACGGCCAATGTGAAGAATCACGAAACCAATGAACGTGAAGAAATCTCTAAGATCGTACCTACTTTGCGCCAAGGCGCAGGCGTGACTTTGTCACGTAATGATGTCGATTACGTGGTGACTGAATACGGTGTAGCTTCCCTAAGAGGAACGACTATTAAAGAGCGAGTAGAACGTCTCATCGGCATTGCCAATCCAAAATTCCGTGATGAGTTATTGAAAAAAGCCAAAGAAATCGGGTATATTTAATGGCGTATTTCACATTTCAAGGAAAAAAGGTGTTTTATAAACTTGATGGCGAAGCCTCATTTGACACATTAATGATTCTAAACGGCATCATGATGAGCCATAAAAGCTGGGAATTATTCATTCCGAACCTTACCCAACATTTTCAAGTTCTCCGAGTGGACATGCTCGATCAAGGAGAAAGCGACCATCTGAAAGCGGGCTATACCCAGGCCCTTCAAGCAGATATGCTTAGTGCACTCATCACCCATATTGGTCTAGAGAAGGTGCATCTTGCTGGCATTTCTTATGGTGGGAACGTCGCCCTACAATTTGCCCTTAAATACCCTGCGCAAACACATAAACTCGTACTTTTCAACGCAGTCGCCCGTACATCAGAGTGGCTCCGCGACATCGGACGCGGCTGGAACAAGGTCGCTGCTACGCGAGATGGAGAGGCGTATTATCATGTCACCATTCCTCTGATTTACTCCCCTAACTTCTATTCACGTAAGATTAAGTGGATGGAAAAAAGGAAACAAACGTTGATTCCTGTTTTCAGCACACCAGAATTTTTAGATGCAATGATCAGACTGACTGAAAGTGCTGAGAGTCATGATGTGTTTAAAAATTTAAACACCATTGAAACACCGACGCTTGTAATCGCAGCGGATCAAGATATGCTCACCCCGCCCCATGAACAGGAAGCCATTGTCAATGCCATGCCCAATGCACGGTTGATCACGTTTCGTGAAACCGGACATGCAAGCATGTATGAACGACCTGAACTTTTTATAACCACGCTTGTGGGCTATTTGTCCCACGAGGACAACTATACGATATAGGAGGTTTTAATTTTGGAAAAGAAGACACTGAAACTTCAAAACGGCGAAACCCTGGCGTATCAGAGTTTTAACGAATCAAAGAAAGATACGTTGGTGTTGCTCCATGGGAACATGAGCAGTGGAGTCCACTTCGAGCCCCTCATTGAAAAACTCACTGACTTTCATTTAATTGTGCCAGATTTAAGAGGCTTTGGCGATTCAACTTATCATAAACCAATCGAGACCCTTGAAGATTTTGTAGATGATCTGAAAATGTTCACTGATGCACTTTCTATCGACAAAATGCATCTTGCAGGGTGGTCAACTGGTGGTGGAGTGGCTCTGAAATTTGCAGCCAAATACCCACAAAATACAAATAAGGTCATTTTAATCGAATCGGCCTCACACCGTGGCTATCCGATTCCTAAAAAAGACGAAAACGCGCAGCCCATTCAAGGGGAGTTTTATTACGACAAGGACGCAATGGCTAAAGACCCCGTCCAAGTAGCCCCTGTAGTTCAAGCCCTGAAAGATGGGAACAGTGCACTTATGCAAATGATTTGGGAGCAAACCATCTACAATGTCAAAAAGCCTTCTGAAGAGGCAATGAAACGCTATATCGGTGAAACCATGAAGCAAAGAAACCTTGTGGATGTGGATTGGGCGCTTGTGACATTCAATATGTCTAGTACACCAAACGGTGTCAAAGAAGGCGATGGCACGATTGAAGATATTAAGGCCGAAGTCCTAGCCATTCACGGAGACAAAGATCTAGTAATACCCAAACCGATGTTTGATGAACTCACTGACGCGCTACCAAATGTTCTGGTTGAGGAATTCGAGAATGCAAGTCATTCTCCAATCACTGACATTCCAGACAAACTTGCACACTCAATTAAAACTTTCTTAAACGGATAGTCCTCCTAATCCACACCGCTATGTTGGCGGTGTGGATATTTTTTTAGGCTAAAAGAAAAAAAGCTTCCCCATGACAATCATGTGTGTGAGGTGAGGAAAATGAATAAAATATTAGCAACAGTTGCGACTTTGTTAATGGTCCTTAGTTTTTCAACAATCAAGGCCATGGATGAACCCGCAAACAAGAACTTGCTCAATCCTGAGTATTTTGAAACACGCATCGAAGACAACACCGTAGCTTCCACGAGCGCTTTCAATGTGGAAGTGGGTGTGACCTACACATTCAGCATGCCTGCACAAATAGGAGATGTGCACGTACGTATACAATCAGCACTCAAGCAAGACACATATGTCGATGAATCCCCAAATCCCCAATCAGGCGTATGCGAAGTGGATTGGTTCGTACGTTCTTGTACGTTCGAAGCCCAAGATGACACCTTGATTTTCGAGATGTTTGGCGGAGACATCGCTCAACAGGTCCATTTTTACGGTATGGACGGATTTCAACTTGAAAAAGGTAGCGTCGCCACCGATTATGTCAAGTATGAACCTCTTGAAACTGTGCCACCTAAATTCGGAGGGGAAGGCACACTGATTATCGGTTATGATACGCCCACTTCCACTCAAACCCTAGTTGACAATCATATCACTGCGGTGGATGAGATTGACGGAGATCTTACGAGTAGCATTCAAATAATCAGCGATGCTTACAAAGACAACGCAAGTACTTTAGGAACCTATCCCGTGGAGCTATATGCCGAAGACAGTTCGGGAAACGCAGCCACATTCACATTGAATGTAAAAGTGGTGGATACCGTGGCACCCATCATCGAAAGTCCCGATAAAGTGACTATCGATGTCGATGCGCCGAGTACTGTAGGTGAAATCATCACGTCCAATGTGACCTTCTATGATGCGTATGAAGGAAGCCTCTCTCAATACACTATAATCACCGAGACCTATACCGGCAATGAAACACTGCTTGGTGAATCGATGATTGAATTTGAAATTGAGGATGGTCATGGCAATCAAACGGCCCATACCCTCACCATCAACACCGTGGATACGAAGGCCCCAACAGTTAACGGTGCGTCTTCACAGACGATTTATCAATCGGACATGAAGACCGTCGATGAACTCTTCGCGCTATATTCAAGCAGTGACAATCATAGTGATGATATCGCTTTTGAAGTGAAGAGCCATACCCTTCCTCAAAAGGGCGAAAGTGGGAACTACACAATGACCCTAAGAGCTGTGGACGCAAGCGGTAATGAGACACTGCGGGTCATCACTATCACCATAAAGGATGACATTTCCCCTACCATCAGAGGGTTCAACTATGCAAAAGAATCTTACAAAGACACATTCGATTTAGTGGATTATATCGCGAAGCTAGATGTCGACGACAATGATTTTGCAGTGACTACAGACGATATAATTATAATCGAGAACCCTTATCAGTCAGGAGTCTTAGGCAAATACAAGGTTATCTTTGAACTTGTCGATGACTTTGATAATTCGACCCGTCATCAGCTGATTATTGATGTGGTTGACGACGTAGCCCCAACATTCGAATACAGCCACTCAATTCAAACCACAATCAACACTGAGCTCAATGAAACACACCTAATCAAGCTTACGAGTGAGAATGACGTGTTAACTGATTTTGAGGCTGTGAACTATCAAGTAGTAAATAACACCTACAGTGGTAATGCATCAAAAGAAGGAAACTACGTCTATACTGTAGAATATATGAACCAAAAAGGTGACACAGTGACATCTAGCATTGACATCGAGGTTTTAAGCATCAGCGACCCCACCTTAGAAAGCGATGGACCCATCATTTCATGGCTACTCCTCCCTACAGGACTCCTTATGGTCGGTGGATATATTCTCATTAAAAAAAGGAAATAGAATTTAAAAATGCCGGAGAACGTTTTCCGGCATTTTTTCTGTATTTATATTGACAATGTGTCACAGTGTAGTAGAATAGAAAAGACTTATATGGTTAGGACTGACCTAACAATCATTGAAATGAGGTGGTTTGTTGGAAAAAGAACCCTTTAGAGAAGCCTTTAACGCTTTTTTGAAATTGTATTTTGACAGCTGCAAAGAAGTGTATGAAGAACTGGATATCAAAGACATGACTGACAGACAGTTCAGCTATTTGCGACTTATAGACAGAGAAACAGGGATGACGGTCTCTAAATTGGCAAGGCATTTCAATCTTTCCAAACCGACCATGACTGAAATCATGCATAAATTTGAAAAAGCCGGTTTCATTGAGAAAAAGCAGTGCGATGACGATGGGCGTGTGTATCATATCTCATTGACTAAACGCGGGAAACTGATTGCTAAGAGCAACGTTCTTGAAAGTGATCGCGCGATTGGTAAGATATTTGCTACATTGAACGATGAAGAAATTATTACATTAAAAAGACTTTTTAACAAGATAGGACGTGCGTAACATGTTGTTTTCTAAATCTATAAACAAATACTATATCAAATTTTTCTATTTGTTCTTAATGGGGATTGTGGCGCTGATTGTCGTTGACCTAGCCCAGATTGAAGTCCCTTTGATTATTGGCTCACTCGTGGATGAACTTGATGCTTTTGAAAAAGGTGACCTCAGCAGACATGTGATGTTTGCCTCGCTTCAAGACCTCATTCTGACCCTCGCCGGCATCGCCGCGCTCATCGTCAGCGGACGGTTCGTATGGCGTTTTGGCATCATGGGCGCTTCAAGGCGCGTGACCTATGAACTGCGCGAAGACATGTTCAACCATGCGTTGAAACTCTCAAATAGATTTTATTCGGAACGTAAAGTCGGCGGTCTCATGGCCCACTTTACAAATGACATTAGAGCGATTAGGCGGGCTGTTGGGCCCGGAATGATCATGATGATTGATGCGACGTTCCTCGGCGCACTCGTTTTCATGCGCATGTACATACTCGATGCACGGCTTACCTTGATATTGATTGTGCCGTTCATACTCATCACAACCACCGGACTCACCATTGGAAACCAGATGCGCAAACGTTTCCGCGAATCCCAACAAGCCTTTGAAGACTTGTCGGATGTAACGCAGGAGAGCTTGTCGGGGATTACCGTCATCAAGGCATTCGTCAAGGAAAACCTTGAAATCAAACACTTTTTGAAACGCAATACCATTGCTCGTGACAAAAATGTTCGCTTTGCACGTATGGCCATGCTCATGCGCGTCATCGTACGAACAATTGTCAGTCTCGTGTTCGTACTTATCATTGCGTTTGGTGCAGAACTCGTTGATTCGACTAGAGGCAATGGCGAACCATTTACAATTGGGAATCTCGTGGCGTTTTTATCCTATTTCGGCATGCTTATTTGGCCGATGATGGCAATCAGTGAAATCATCAATGTAAGAAGTAGAGGAAAGGCATCTCTTGAACGCATCGAACGCATATTGAACGAACCGGTCGATATCTATGATGACAACCCTCTTGACATAGAAAAACTCGATGGCAACATCGAATTCAACCATCTTGATTTCCAATATCCCGATGGGGCCGACCCTGTCCTCAAAGATATCACCTTCAAAATCAACCAAGGTGAAATGGTTGGTATACTCGGACGTACTGGGAGTGGTAAGACAAGCATTGTGGACTTGTTGTTAAGGCTTTACAATTTAGAAGAAAATGAATTGCTGCTTGATGGTCATGACATCATGAATCTTCCCATCAAACAAGTCAGAGAAAGCATCGGTTATGTACCTCAGGACGGATTCCTGTTCTCTGATACCATTAAAAACAATATTGCACTCGGCATCGATAAGGAAAGCGAGTCCTATGAACGGATTGAAGACATGGCTAAACTCAGCGATGTCCACGACAACATCGTGGAATTCAAAGAAGGCTATGAAACCGTCATTGGCGAACGCGGGGTCACCTTGTCGGGCGGTCAGAAACAGCGTCTTTCAATCGCGCGTGCCCTTGCAAAAGAACCTCCAATCCTCATTCTAGATGATTCTGTGAGTGCGGTGGATACCTCGACTGAAGAAAAAATACTTAAAAACCTTAGGACTATCCGTGAGGGTAAAACCACCATTTTGATTGCTCACAGGATTTCCACGATTAAAAATGCTGACAAGATCATTGTGATTGATGAAGGCAAGGTTCTTGATATTGGGACACACGACACACTTTATGAGCGGTGTGAACTTTACCATGGCCTAGTAGAAAGACAAAGACTTGAAGATGAAGAGGAGGCGGCATAATGTACGATATTGATACGGACAAAAGACAGTACACTTATACAGACAAACAGATTTTAAGCCGCCTTATAGACTACGCAAAACCGTATTACCTATGGTTTATTTTGACATTCATACTAGTCATTTTATCAGTGGGCTTCGCCCTAGTAGAACCCTACATCATCGGAGAAAGTATCGACATTATCAGAGTCGAAGGCCTCGAGTCGCAAAGACTTGTAGGATTGCTTGTATTCTTCGTGATATCCATTTTACTTGCAGGGCTGTTTGAATACATGCAGACCATGCTCCTTCAAAGGACTGGTCAGCAGATTATCTACAACATCCGTGAAGAGATTTTCACGCATGTAGAAACGCAGGATATACAATACTTTAATAGTGTGCCTACTGGCAAGCTCGTCACCCGTGTGGCCAACGATACACAGCGTCTCAACGAGATGTACACGAATGTGGTGGCGAACGTCGCAAGAAACCTTATCATGATTTTCGGAATACTTGGAGCGATGATGCTTCTCAATATTCGTCTGGCCTTGCTTGTGATGATCATTACACCGTTCATTGTGGTCTTCTCCTTTGTATTCCGCCGCTTTTCACGTATTGCTTATCGTAAAGTTAGAACCCACATGTCAAGACTCAACGGTTTTCTTGCAGAACATTTATCAGGTATGAAAGTCGTGCAGATATTCAACAAAGAAGTCGCAAAGAAAAAGGAATTTGATGATCAAAACGAGTTGCTGAAAAAAAGCGAGATCCGTGAACTTCTCGTATTCGCAATCTACAGACCCACCATGTACATGCTTTTCATGGTCGCAACCATCATCATTTGGTACTTCGGAGGGCTTCAAGTCGTCGCGGGAACCTTGACTGTGGGAACCCTCTTCGCATTTTATAACTACTTACGTCGTTTCTTTCAACCGATTCAGCAACTCGCCGAGCAATTCAACATCGTTCAGTCAGCCTTTGCATCAAGTGAACGTGTATTTGCGATTCTCGATACCCATCCGACAGTCCTAGACGACCCTGAAGCCATTCAACTTGAAGAGGTCAAAGGCGAAATCGAATTCAGGAATGTATGGTTTCAATACATTGAAGACGAATGGGTCCTCAAAAATGTCAGTTTCAAAGTCAACCCTAAACAATCCGTAGCTTTTGTCGGCGCGACAGGTGCTGGTAAAACCACTATTCTGGCCTTGCTTACAAGAGATTATGATATTCAATCGGGACAGATTTTGCTCGATGGCATTGACATTACAAAAATTAAAATACGCTCACTTAGATTCTTTGTAGGACAAATGCTTCAGGATGTGTTCATGTTTAGCGGCACCATCAAAAGCAATATTACATTGCGTGATCCAAACATTTCAATGGAAGAAGTCAAGCAAGCGTGCAAATACGTCGGTGCAGACACCTTCATTGAAAGACTTCCAAAGGCTTATGATGAACCCGTGCTCGAACGGGGTAACAACTACTCAGCCGGTCAAAGACAGTTGATTAGTTTTGCAAGAACCATCGTACACAAACCATCCATTATGATTCTCGATGAAGCCACAGCAAACATCGATACAGAAACCGAAGAACTGATTCAACAGTCCCTTAAGAAGATGATGAATATCGGCACCATGCTCGTGGTTGCTCACAGACTTTCAACCATTCAAGACGTCGATCAAATTATTGTGCTTGATCACGGTGAAATCATTGAGAAAGGCTCGCATCAGGAACTCTTGAAATATAAAGGCCATTATTATTACCTATACAAGCTCCAATACAAGGACCAATAACTTGTCGGACCCTAAGAGGTCCGACTTTTCTTTAGTGTGCCGGACATGGCATATAACTAGGTGGTGAATTTCACTGCTGGGTATTCACAAACAAGCCGAGTGAAGTACAAACTATTCACCGCGAGGGGGGACTAAAGGAAGTGTGTAGTAAAATCATGGCGTGACGTATAAAAACTAAATATCAAGGCATTCATAAAGGATAAGAGAACTTAGCATCTTAAAGTCTGAAACGGGACGTAATTTATGGGTGCAAATCTAGCACGTATGAGTGATAGTTATATGCCTTACCCAGGGATCTCGCGCGATTAGGTTTCAGATAAACCCAACGCATATATGCGTAGATCCCTAATGTCTAAAAAGGTTAGGCATGAGAAGTCTACCAGGTCATAGTAGAGGAAACTCGAAGGACCGAACAATTTATAGTGTTTCGCACACTATTGAAAATGTAGTTAATAGTCAGCTAAAGTAGGTTGAAGGTATGGTCGTAACCAAAGAACAAACCGATAGACAGTTCAATTATAAGCAAAGTAGAAAGTGAGGATCGAGTATGAAACTAATCAAAGACATTTTAAGCAAAGAGAATTTAAACAAAGGCTACTTACAAGTATTTAAAAATAAAGGCAGTACTGGAATAGATGTAGTAAGTGTTAATGAACTAAATAGCATTTACAAGTACAGGGCGATAAAATTGACAGCAGGATAAGGAACGCTATTAGAGTAATCATTTGGAAACAATGGAAAGTTTACGATAGCTAATAAAAACATTGATTAAACTTGAATTGATATTGAACGAGCTAAAGCATCACCTGGTGTAGAAAAGGGTATCAATTTATCTCTAATTCTTGGATTTTACAAAGAACTATTAGTAACAAACGATTTTAAAAAGCGGCCTCGTGAGTGCACGAGACGCCTTTTTAAAATTCATACTGTAATATGGATTGAACCGCCGTATACGTGATCTGTATGTAGGGTGGTGTAAAAGGGGCAAAAACAATTAATGTTTAGCTTTTACTCTATTGATTGTGTTGTTGCGCTTTGTACCCACCTCATGTATAATTAGACTGTTAGAGGAGAGATGCCGATGAACTATCTCGTTTTCCTACTGCTTATGCTTGTAATCATTGACCATGCGCTCAAATACCATTCCGAAAGTCTTATTTTTTACAAAAACAATCACTTGTACTCAGTGATTGTTGTTTTGCTTGAAGAACCTCCTCACTTTGATGAACTTGTAAGTCTTGCAAAAAATACGGAACATGAATGGATTTTTGTCAATGTGAATGATTGCGTCGATTCAAAGTTATATGAAGAATTGACCATTCTTGATACACAAATTGACAGAAGTAAATACATCACGACCCCTCACGTACTTTCACAAGCCTATATGGAAGGCTATGCCCGCTCTAGCCATGAGTACTTTCTTTTTATGAACAGCGCCTTGCGATTCAATGAACCAAAATTCATCACTCATATGGCCAACAACCTTGTAGAACACCAAGTGTATACCATCAAGGAAGTATTGCCTTTCAGATCAACAAAAGAAGGCTATAAATTATTTTTTGATCTTTTTGATGATATGGAAACGACTGCCGATAAAATCAATATAAATTTTTTCAGCATCAAGCGTATAACTTTTGAACTTTGTGGGGGTCATGAAGAACCGTTTGAAAATTCACATGATTTTCACAAAAAACTGCTCAATAAGAATGTTAATATCCTCTACATTAACCATAACAATGCCGTTAAAAGAGTAGAAAAACATAAAGGATTCAAAGGATACACCAAACACTGGATTACCCTCTATTCCCATAAGAGTTTTCACGGAGGCATTCAAAAGATGGTGATGTTGCTTCTAGCCTTTCATCTTTTTTACCTCTTCATGATCGTCAATTTTACATTTGTGAACATCATATTTCTGCTTCTTGCACATTTAGCGTTCAATTTAATCATATCAAGAAGGGCCAACCATTCTTTTTTGGCCTACTTGCTTGTGCCATTTTACATGCTGCTGTTTGATGGTGTGCTTGTCATTGCACAGTTTAAACGGCTTGTATTTAGAAAAAAGCATTGTAAAAAGTCAAAGTAAACCGTGTGACACGTTTCGTGGCACGTGTTATAATTCAATTAAGGAGATGATACAATGCAACATACATTAAACAACGGCGTATTGATTCCCGCTGAAGGATTGGGAACTTTTCGCGCCCAAGATAACGAAGCTTATGAGGCGGTTTTGCATGCACTGAAAAATGGGTACCGCCATATTGACACAGCCGCCATTTACGGCAACGAAGAACAAGTAGGAAAAGCCATCAAGGATTCCGGAGTTCCTCGTGAAGAATTGTTTGTGACTACGAAACTTTGGGTCGATGACCAAGGGTATTTAAAAACAATCAAGGCGCTCCATAAATCACTTGAAAGACTTGCCCTTGATTATGTGGATCTTTTCTTGATTCACTGGCCTCAAAGCTACGAATTGACAAGAGATACTTGGCAAGCCATGGAAGAACAATATCTCGAAGGATTCACGCGTTCGATTGGTGTCAGCAATTTTAACATCCATCACCTTGAACACCTTTTTGAAACTGCAGAAATCATTCCGCAGGTCAACCAAGTTGAAACCAATGTTCAGGTTCAAAATTATAAACTTCAAGAATTTTGCATGAAAAACGGAATTTTCTTAGAAGCGTATGCACCATTAATGAGTCATCATATCAAGGACCTTCTCAATATGGATGACCTCAAGAAAATTGCCAAGAAGAAAAAGAAAACCGTTCCACAGATTGCCCTTCGTTTCTTACTTCAAAGAGCCATCATTATCATTCCGAAATCCGTAACGCCTAAACGCATCGACGAAAACTTTAATATTTATGACTTTGAACTTAGCGACGAAGAAATGAATGATATTTTCAAATTGAATAACGGGAAGAAATTGTTCCCCGATCCCGACAATTTCTTGATCTAAACCCATGTCAGAAATCTTAGAGAGGTGACCCATGGAACTACTGAAATTGATTTCAAGTTTACTTCCTGATTTTTCTACTCAAACATGGTTTATTCTTGTTGGCGTTCTTTTGGTTGCCCTCGTCATCATAATCTTTTATACACTATTAAGAGCAAAAAAAATAAAACTTTACCAAGACATGCTTTTCAAAGACAGCCTCACAGGTCTCAGAACAAGTGCCTATTTAAAACGGCATTTCAACGACATCGTGGTTGACTACGACCGCGATGTCGTTCTTTACTATATCAACATAGACAATTTCAAGAACTACAACGATATTTTCGGCCATCATGTGGCTGATAATCTGTTAAAAGCATTCTCAGACATCCTGTTAGAGACCGCAAATCCTTCCAAATCAGTGTTTCGTGTCCATTCGGACAGGTTTATTCTGCTCTATCCACAAGATAGCGATGATACGACATTTACAGATAAATTGCTTAAGCGACTGAAACATCCGATTTATCTTAGTAACCATTCGATCAAACTAACTGTGTCCATAGGTCGCTACGACATCGCTAACGATCAGCCCAAGTTCTTTCAATGCATGTTACGCAGTGAACTCGCACTCGAGGCTGCAAAGAAAAGCGGTAAGGACAAAGTCGTGACCTACTCGAGCTCCCTCAAGAAAAAAAGTCAAAAAGCGTTTGACATGTTTCATTTCATAAAGGATGCCCTTATGGAAGATAAGTTCAATCTTCAGTTTCAACCGATTGTATTGACTGCATCAGAAAAGATTGTCGGTGTCGAATCGCTTTTGCGTGTCAACCACAAGGGAGGACTTATTTTCCCTGAGGCAATTATAGAATATGCGGAAACCTTCAACATGATTGAAGATATCGATTATATGGTCGCACAAAAAGCGCTTGAAAACTTCAGAAAATTCAAAGATGAGCATGTTCCCCTTGAGTTTTTGTCGCTTAATATTTCAAGCAAGGAAATTCATAACCATGACTTCATTGATCATATCGTAAAACTTTCCAAACAATATGCCATCAATCCTAGTGAAATAATCATTGAGTTCACCGAAACACTTGATCCTGAAAGCCTTGAACATGAGAAAACGTTCATCAATGCACTCAAGTTTCATGGGTTTAAAGTGGCCATCGATGATTTTGGAAGTGGCTATTCTAGTTTGATGCGCCTTTCGCAATCCCACATGGACCGTATCAAGATTGACCGTTCATTCGTGATGAATATCTCAGAGAATCCCGGAAATCAAGAAATCGTCAAAGCTATGGTGCAACTTGCACTTGCGTTCAACCTAGATGTCATCGTTGAAGGTGTCGAAAACAAAGAAGATTTGGCGTTTATACGCACCTTACCAATCAAATATACGCAAGGGTATCATTTCTATAAAGCGAAAACTGCCGACGCACTGATAAAAATTTTCAACGATCCCCCGTCTTAATCACTCATATGTGTGCTTTTTATTGTAATACCCCCCCATATATGATAATATTTATTTGAATTGCAAATAGTCTTTAAAATTATGAAAAGAGGGATACGATGGGCATTTTTTCGAAACTGTTCGGACGTAAGAACAAGGAGACCTCAAAGAAAGAAAACGAACCGACCACTGAGGAAATAAATCCTGAAACGTCTGATGAAGTAACACTGGAAGAAGTCAACAAATCACTCGATGAAGTCAACACTATTGCCAAAGGTGAACCAGCTGAAAAAGCGGTCACACAAAAAACAGACTTTGACTCTGAACCAAAAAAAGTAGAAGAGCCCTCCACGCCTCAAAACGAATCCGTGGAAGATAAACCGCTATACCATATCAAGAAACATAGTGAGGGTTGGCAAGTTATCAAGGAAGGTAAGGAGACTGCCTATCGTGTATTTCCTTATCAAAAAGAAGCCCTTGATTTTGCAAAACAAGAAGCTCTTGATTATCAAGTTTACAAAGCCGATGGAACCTTGCGCAAATAAAGCCTACCTCGTAGGTTTTATTTTTGAATCTTTAGTGACACCTTGTCACCCGGAAAGGACTTAACCATGCCAAAAACTACGTTTCATCATTTGCCTAACGATAAAAAGTCCCATATATTAGACGCAGCGAAACGCGTATACATGAAAGCCCCTTTCAAAGATCTTACCATCAGCATGGTCGTAAAGGAAGCGGTGATCGCAAGAGGAAGTTTTTATCAATATTTTGAAAGTCTTGAAGATTTATACCGTTCCATCTTTGAAGAAAGTCTCCAACAATTCGAAGCCCATGCGCTCAAAACCATTGAGAAGTATAAAACCAAAGATGTCTTTGCGTTTTTCATCAAAAGCTTCGAACATGACTATGCTTATATGAAAGAAACTGGTGGCCATGAAGTGCTTCATAAGTTTTTCAAGGAGCGTACACAATTCGGAGTGGCCTCAGACTTCTTTCAAACACGCCATAATGAATCCTACAGACGAGTATTGGATAGACTCGACAACGCGAAGATTGATCATATGAAAGGCTACAATCAAGTCAGAGTTTATCGTGTGCTCAATCACCTCAAATTTCAACTGCTTCAAAAAGTCCTGCGTCAAGAAGCCCCGTTTGAACAGGCGTTCGACGACTTCAAATTTTATCTGACCTTGATTGAAAAAGGGTCACTTACCTACTAGAAACCGTTAATCAAATTCATGTAGGGTTTGATTGAATGATTCATCCATTATTTTTATGACTGCCTATGCCAGGCGCAAAGCACATTGCTTGATACAGCCGTCCTGAACCACAGAGAGGGCTTTTTTAGAGGTGTTAATATGAAAAGAATCAAACAGTTTACAAAGTGGATGAAAGGGCATATCTATCTCTATATTATCGGAACGCTGCTCCTTTTTACTCTGCAATATATGCGTTCCCTGACACCACTTTTTTTACAGCATATCGTTGATACGGTGTTTGGCGACAAACCCTCAGCCCTGCCGGGCGTGATTGTACGCATCATCGATGCGTCTACAGTCCAAACAGAGTTGTTGTTTGTGGCCCTTTTTTCCGTGGGTTTCACCTTCATCAGGCTCGTTTTTGTGTTTGTCCAGCACCTTATTTTTGCGTTTTTCACAGAAAAAACGGCCTATCAACTACGCAATGCCTTATACAGCCATTTGCAAAATTTACCTTTTTCTTTTCATTCGAAAGCGGATACGGGCGACTTGATTCAAAGAACGTCTAATGACGTTGAAACCTACAGACGCTTCATCGGTGAACAACTCGTGACCGTGCTCAGACTTCTAGCGCTTACCACGTTCGCAATCTTTCAAATGGCTCGCATGAACGTGTCGATGACCCTAATTTCACTCATTAGTGCGCCTGTCATCTTCACAAGCGCTTTTGTCTATTTCATTAAGGTCAAGTCCTTGTTCAAAGAAGTCGAAGAGGCCGAGGGTAAAATGACCAATACAGTTCAGGAAAACGTCCAAGGCAACCGTGTGGTTAAGGCCTTTGGCAATGAAATTCATGAAATTGATAAATTTGATGATCACTCACAGGACTTTTTGAACAAGAACATGATACTTACTAAGCTGATGGCTTTGTTCTGGTCGATTACTGATACGATGATTTTCGGACAATACGCCCTAACGGCGTCTTTCGGTATCTACTTTGTGGTTCAGGGCTCTATGGAAAGTGGTCAGTTCCTAGCATTTTTAGCCTTGCTTGGCATGGTGGTATGGCCCCTTAGACAACTTGGGCGCATCATTGGAGACTTCGGTAAGACTACCGTAGCCCTTGATAGAATTGATGAAGTCATGGACGCTAAGAGCGAACATGCGAACGACAGTCAGTTCAAACCTGAAATCAACGGACAAGTCACATTCGAAAACGTCAGTTTCCGTTTTGATGATTCCGATCAGTCTCTGCTCAAAAACGTCACATTCGACGTTGCCCGGGGACAAACCCTTGCCATTATCGGGAAAACGGGAAGCGGGAAATCCACACTTATGAACCTGCTTATCAGGTTGCTTGAAAACCAGGAAGGCTCCATTTTGTTTGACGGAATGAACATCAAATCCATCAACAAAAAATGGTTGCGTAAAAACGTCGGCATCATCTTGCAAGAACCGTTTCTTTATTCGAAAACCGTTTATGACAACATCGCGATAATGAATCCTCATGCGAACGAAGACCAGATTATGAACGCGGCTACCATCGCAAGCGTTCATGATGATATAGTCCACTTTGAAGAAGGCTACAAAACCATAGTCGGCGAAAAAGGTGCGACGTTGTCAGGTGGGCAGAAACAAAGACTCGCCATCGCACGCATGTTGCTTGATGACAAACCGATTTTGGTCTTCGATGACTCTCTGAGCGCCGTAGATACGAAAACAGACATCCAGATTAGAAGAGCCCTTACCCATTACTGGGAAAACACTACGGTATTCATTATTACCCACCGCATCACCACGGCGATGGAAGCCGATCAGATCATCGTACTTGATCAAGGAGAAATCCAAGCCAAAGGCACCCATAAAACCTTGATGAAGACCAATGCATTCTATGCATCGCTTTATACTAAACAAACTGATTTCAAAGCCACTTTGGAAGAGGAGGATGTCTGATGCAAGCCTTTGAAGAAGAAACCTATCAAAATACTGAATTCAACACAAAAACCTGGCGACGGATTTTTGAGTTGATGCGTCCTTTGAAAAAAACCGTCATACTGGTCATTATCTTGGCCGCATTCACCGCAGTGGCGGATGTGTCCTATCCGCTGATCAACCGCTACGGCATAGACACAATCATCGCTACAGGAGATTTATCACTGCTTCCGATATTCATAGGCATATACGTCGCCTACATGGTTGTTCTAGGTGGACTGGTGTTCTCATTTATCTATCTCGCTGAGACAATCAGAAACCGACTTGCCTACATCATCCGAAAACACGCTTTTGAAAAACTTCAAAATCTTCCATTCTCCTATTATGACCGTACCCCTGCAGGGTGGATTATGGCACGTATGACCAGTGATTCAAGACAATTGTCCGACCTTCTTTCATGGGGCCTTATAGACCTCACCTGGGGTGGATTGATGATGATTGGTCTTCTTAGTGTCATGTTCGTCTTGAATGTGCAGCTGGCCCTCATTACAACCGCTGCACTCCCTATTCTTGTTGTTTTGAGTCTCTATTTCAGAAAGAAGATTCTCAAAATTTTCAGACGAATCAGAAAGCAGAACTCCAAAATCACCGGTGCCTTCAATGAAGGCATCACCGGAGCTAAAACGACCAAGACGCTCGTACTTGAAGACAGCAATTACACTGACTTTGAACGCCTTACTTCAGATATGAAACGCCATTCCATCAAAGCCGCGCTCTTCTCAGGCCTTTATTTGCCCTCTATTTTGTTTGTAGCGGCGATTGTAACATCGCTCATCTATTATTACGGAGGCGTGAACGTCGCAGACGAAGTTATTACAATAGGCTTGCTTTACGTCTTTGTGAGTTATGTCATGCAGTTTTTTGAACCGGTGATGCAACTTGCCAATGTCCTTTCGCATTTTCAACAAGCTCAGGCCAGCGCAGAACGCGTGGTGAGTCTTATAGACGCCGTACCGGATATTGAAGATACAGACGACGTCAAAAAAACCTATGGAACCATCTCCCACCCAAAACGTGAAAACTGGGAACCCCTCATAGGTGAGATTGAATTCGAACACGTCACCTTTACTTACAAAAAAGGTGAAAAAGTGCTCAATGATTTTAACTTGTTGGTTAAAAGCGGAGAATCCATTGCTTTAGTCGGGGCCACCGGCGCAGGAAAAAGTACCATAGTCAACCTCATATGCCGCTTCTATGAGCCCACAGAAGGCACCATTAAAATTGACGGACGTGATTACAAGACACGCTCGCTTGCCTGGTTACACGATCATCTAGGCTATGTACTTCAGTCACCGCACCTCTTCAGTGGCACCATTAGAGACAATATTCGCTATGGAAACCTTAACGCGAGCAACGAGGCCATCATCAAATCCGCAACCATGGTCGGTGCTCATGCATTCATAGAGACGTTCAAAGACGGCTACGACACCCAAGTCAACGAAGGAGGGGCCCGTTTATCCGTCGGTGAAAAACAGCTCATCAGCTTTGCAAGAGCCTTGCTAGGAGACCCCAAGATTCTGATACTCGACGAGGCTACAAGCAGTATCGATACCCAGACAGAACAGAAAATACAAAAAGCCATTGAGACTGTGATGGAAGGCCGTACAACCTTCATCATCGCACACAGACTCTCCACAATCATGTCTGCGGATAGAATTCTTGTACTAGAACATGGAAAAATCATTGAGAGTGGTACCCACACTGCCCTCATCAAAAAACGTGGACATTATTACAGTTTATATACTAATCAATTTGCTTAAAGGGATGCAAGCATCCCTTTAAATTATGCAATAAGGATGAATGCACGGGTAATCTGTGGTATATTTAATATAGGAGAGTGATACTATGAAACTAGTCATTGCTGGTGCAGTTGCGGCTGGTATGAGCACTGCAAGCAAACTCAAGCGGCTTGATCCGAGCATAAATATCACCGTATATGAAAAGGGAAAAGACGTCTCGTATGGTGCGTGCGGGATGCCTTATTATGTGTCAGGTGAGATTGAAGATGATCAGTCACTTGTCGCAAGAACCGCTGAAGAATTCAGAAAAAAAGGAATCGTCCTCCATTTGAAACACGAGGTCACCTACATAGATCCTTTGAACAAGGAAATTATGGTCCATGGTTTGGAAAACGATACGAAGTTTTCTGCCATCTACGACAAGCTGCTCATCGCAACCGGTGCGAATGCCATTAGACTCCCCATAGAAGGCAGTGAGCTCTCAGGCATTCACACCCTTGGTACACTTGAAGATGGAAGAGGTTTGCACAGTATCTTAAGAGATGATTCAGTGCAGAAAGTCGCCGTTATCGGTGCGGGCTACATTGGCGTTGAAATCAGCGAATCACTTAGAAAACTGGGGAAAGAGGTAGTGCTAGTTGAACAAGAGCCTCACGTACTTCCAAAATTTTCACCTCTCATCGCAGAGGTCGTTGAGGATAATCTAAGAGAAAACGGTGTCACGATTCATCTTGAAGAAAGACTTGAAAAGTACGGTGGCGACTCCCATGTTGAAAAGTTATATACCGACCAGGGGATTTACGATGTCGATTTGGTCATCGAAGCCATCGGTGTAAAACCGGCCACAAAATTCCTAGATAAAAGCGGCATTAAACGGTTGAATAATGGAGCCGTCAAAGTCAATGATAAATTGGAAACCAACATAAAAGACATCTATGCAGCGGGAGACTGCGCGGCATATCCGCACAAACTTACAGGCAAGCTTGCCTATATCCCCCTTGGGACCCATGCCAACAAGGCAGGAAGAATCATCGCAGAGAGACTAAGCGGAATGGACTCTCATTTTCATGGCGTAATCGGTTCAAGTGTGCTCAAGGCCTTTGAACTCGAAATCGCTAGAACCGGACTTACACTCAGTGAAGCTGAAGCCTTTAACAGCGACACTGTGAGCATAAGAGCACTTGATCGTGCAGGGTACTACCCAGGGGCAACCCCTGTAGATATACTCGTTATTTATGATGTGGAGACTTGTAAAATACTCGGCGTTGAAATGGTCGGTGAACAAGGGGTTGCGCATCGCATCAATGTAGCTGCGAGTGCCATAAGCAGCGGGCTTACCGCGCATGAGGTCTCTCAGCTCGACCTTGCCTATGCCCCACCGTTTTCTCCGGTATGGGATCCCTTGCAAACGGCCTGCAATCAAATCAAATGTCGCAAGTGAAACAAATGGCGTGCAATCTGAGATTATGTTTGATATACTAATTATATACTCCCAATAAAAGAGGTGTGGACTATGCAAGGAAACGTAGGAAAAACCGATCAGATGATTCGTTACGTATTAGCCATCGTGTTGATTGCGGTTTCTATTTTCACAGAAATCTATTGGATTTTGATACCCGCGATTATTGTAGGGTTTACCGCTGCAACTTCGTGGTGCGTCTTGTACAAGCTTCTCGGTATTGATACGCTTAAGAAAAACAATGATGAAGACTAGAGGAAAACCCCGAATTTTCGGGGTTTTTTTGTGCAATTGTTTTGACAAAACTTGTAATATAACTTATATTGCAGTTTGAAGACCCTTTTTTTAAAGAAGTTAGGAGGTTTAAACATTGAAAAGAAAAAGCAAATCCGAGCTGGTTTATGATCATATAGAAGAACTCGTCATCAGTGGTGAAATCAAGCCGGGTGAACGTCTCCCCTCAGAAGCCAAACTGGGTGAAGTTTTGCATGTGAGCCGTGTATCGGTACGCGCCGGCATTGAAAAACTTTCTGCGATTGGACTCGTCAGTAAGAAAAAAGGCGGCGGTACGTATGTCAACCGCACAAAAAACGAAAATTATCTGTCGGTCTTTACGCCGACACTCCTACATAACACCGATTATCTTGAACTTTTGGATGTAAGACGCGCTTTAGATTCACTCAGTGTGCAGCTTTGCGCACAAAAAATCACTGAAGCGGGCATTCGTAAATTGGGAGATATCATCAACCACATGGAACAGGCGGAGAGTGACTTTGAATTTTTCGAATACGATAAGAAATTCCATCTTCTTATCAGCAAATACTCGAAAAGCCGCTTTCTTCACAACATTCATTTAATCATCTGGGACGTCATGCAGAAAAGACTCCGCATGAAATACAACACGGTCGCTAGCTCTGAAAGAGTGGATGAACACCGTAAGATTTATGATGCCATCGTGCATAAAGACTCAGATCTTGCCCGTATTTATACAGTTAGACACCTTGAAAAGATCATCGATACCTTCGTGTGTGAATATACACCGGAATATGATGAGGCCCAGAAAACAAAAAATCATTCATAAAAAAATCCGCGAAGAAAAAAACTTCACGGATTTTATTTTTTTGTTCACAAATCCATTTTTTTTGTTATAATAGTTTAGGTAACGCCAGCATGGTGGAATTGGTAGACACGCTAGACTCAAAATCTGGTGGGCGCAAGTCCGTGTCGGTTCGAGTCCGACTGCTGGTATTTTTTTATGCACTTTATTTATTCAATGAGGCTTTGAAGGCGTCCACCAGAGATTCGTCATATAGTGAACCGGAATATTCTTGCAGCTCTTTCAGGGCTGCTTTTTTTGTTTTAGCCTTGCTGTAGGAGGTTTCCCTTACCATCGCGTTGTAACTGTCAATGACTCTAAAGAGACGTGCGAGGAAGGGGATGGCTTCTTTTTTAAGTCCGAAAGGATACCCAGACCCATCGACGTTTTCATGATGGGTCAAAATGGAATAAGCGACATTTTTAAGTCTTGGAAGGGCATTGGCGATACGATAGCCGATTTCAGGATGTCTTTTGATTTCGGTTTTTTCATCATCACTGAGTGCGCGATCGCTGAAAATAGTGTTGTTCAAACTTATTTTACCAATATCATGCAACTCGATAAGGGTATCAAGTTCAGACATTTGATCTTGATTTAAATTTAATGCTGTCTTAAGTGGGGCAGCAAGCTTTTTGAGATTTTCCGTGTGCGTCTGAGACTCATCGGTTCTTTTATAAAGCGTATTGAGAATGGATTCAATCATGGTGTTCGTTTGTTTGTCGTATTCTAAGACTTTGTCTCTGTAGAGCATGTTCTCAGCTCGTGAAAAGGTATTTTGAAGCGATTCCTTCAGGCTTTTCTTGGAGTAGCCAAAGGCAGCGGAGGGGATAATGTCCTTGATTTTGTTTTTTTGTAGGGACGTCTTGATTTCACTGATTAGGGTTTTGATAGTTTCCAGTTCGTATTTATAAAGGACAATGACGAACTCATCTCCCCCAAGTCTTGCGATAAAGGCATCTCTTGGTAGGGTGTTTTTCAATATTTTGGCAAAGGTTTTAAGGAGTATGTCTCCATATTCGTGTCCGAAGAGGTCATTGATTAGTTTGAGGCTATTAATATCGGAAAGAATCAGCCCCAAATTCTTAAATTTTGAAAAGTGTTGGGCCATTTGGTTGTAATAGCGGCGGTTGTAAAGCCCTGTCAGATCGTCATGATAGGAAAGATAGGTCAAATCTTTTTCCTTGGCTCGCTCTAAAGTTACGTCGATGCCGATGGTAATGATGTTCTTGAGGCCTTCGTCATCCTGTCCAATATACGCGGAATAAAATTCCCAAGTAAGGGTACTTTCGTTTTTCGTCTCAAGGGTGAACGTCCCTTCATATATTTTACCCGATATATCATAGAGTTGAGTGAAATGATTGAATAGTTCTTCACTGTTGTGGGGCCAGCAATTCTCAGCCAAAGCTTTGATGGTGGGCAAGTCGATGTGTCTGTAGCCTGTTTTGGTGGTGAAGTCTTTGGACAATCTCAAAATCCGACGGTTCTCAGAGTGCAACATCATAGGAACTGGGGATTCGTCGATGAGGTTGTAAAGTAGTTGTTTTTGATTCCTTAATAAGTTCTTGTATTCCTGTGCTACATGACCTTTGTAAGAAATATCGTCTTCAAGGGTTTTTCTTGACTTATGTTGACGGTAAAGGGTTAGATAAATCACCACTGTTGAGAGTAGTACGAAGACGATGCCTTTAATTAAACTGAAAAACACATAATCGGTTAAATCGCCTATCAGTCTTAGCAAGAGCCAATCAGAAAAAAGAATCCAAGTAATTCCGAAAATGAAATAAACAACTGAGACTATGATGGCATCTCTTCTTTTAACCCGCATGAGATCACGTCCTTTGTGTTCATTTTACCACAGTTTCACAATGGTGCAATAACCAATTAAATTGTTCGCAGCATAAACGAAATTTTTTTTATTTACGTCAAGAAAGGTTGTCAATGGGTGTGGAATACTCTATAATAGGAAATTGATAAGGCTTACAGTTTGTACCGCAAAGGAGTGTTTATGGTGAAAATAACCGCCCTTCACAAAGACCACGTGCGTTTGGGTGCCAAGATGGTTGAATTTGCTGGCTATGAGATGCCGATTCTTTATACGTCCATCAAGGAAGAACATGAAGCCGTCAGAACCAATGTCGGCGTATTCGATGTTTCACACATGGGAGAATTCTATGTGTTTGGCAAGGATGCGACTGAGTTTGTCGATACCCTATTTACCAATAATGTCTCCAAATTGAGCCGAGGGGATATCGCCTATGGATTCATGTGTGATGAAGAGGGAGGCACCATCGATGATTTGCTCGTCTACAAATACAACGCCTCGTTTTATCTACTCGTCATAAATGCCGCGAATCAGGCAAAAGACTTCGAGTGGATCAACAAACAAAAAAAAGGCCGCGTAACCGTCGTTGACAAAAGCAAGGAATACGGACAACTCGCTCTTCAAGGGCCTAAAGCACTCGACACTCTTGATAGAATGTGTGATAATGACTTAAAGCGTGTTAAGCCCTTTACCTTTGTGGAATGCCAGATCGATGGGTATGAGTTTCTTGTATCACGTACGGGATACACCGGCGAGGACGGCTTTGAAATATACGGTGAGCCCGAAGACATCAAACATCTGTTCAATGCGTTCATCGATCAAGGCGTAGTGCCTTGCGGACTCGGAGCAAGAGACACGCTTCGCTATGAAGCGGCGCTTCCCTTATACGGCCACGAACTCTCAAAAGACATCTCGCCTGTGGACGCTGGGATGAATTTTGCGATTGATTTTGACAAAAAGCATTTTTTAGGAAAAGAGGCCTTGCTTGAAAACAAAGCGAACAAGAAACGGCGTCTTGTAGGCCTAGTCTTGCTTGAAAAAAGCGTTCCAAGAGCGAACTACCCTGTCTATAAAGGTGACATGAAAGTAGGACATATCACCACAGGGTATATCTCACCTAGTAAAAACGTCCCGCTCGCCATGGCCTTAATAGACAAACCCCACGATAAAAGGGGCACTCACCTTGAAGTGGGCATTAGAAAGAAACGCATCCCCGCCAAAGTCATCAAAAGAAAATTGTTAAACTATAATCCAAATCAAAATGAGGAGTGAATCAAATGAAAACACCTAAAGAACTTTACTATCAGGAAACACATGAATGGGTCAAGGTCGATGGCGATCACGCGTACATCGGCATCTCCGATTTCGCGCAGGATGAACTCGGCGAAGTTGTTTTTATCGAAATGCCAGAAGTAGAAGATCAACTCTCCAAAGACGATGAATTCGCCACAGTCGAATCCGTGAAGGCAGCGTCTGATCTGATCGCGCCTATCAGCGGTGTCATCATTGAAATCAATGAGGACCTCGAAGATTCTCCGGAGCTGCTTAACGAAGACCCTTATGAAAACTGGATTGTCAAAATCGAAATCGAAGACAAATCAGAACTTGAAGGGTTAATGGATTCAGACGCCTATCAAAAAATGACAAGCGAATAAAAGCTAAGGGGGCATTGCATGTTCAAATACCTTCCGCATACGCCTGAAGACATAAAGGCGATGCTCAATACCATTGGTGTAAAGGATATAAACGCACTTTATGACGATGTGCCAGAAGCGCTTAAGGGCTTTGATCTGGACATCCCAAGCAGTATGAGTGAACTAGAACTCACAAGCCACTTTAAGTCACTTGCGGCCAACAACCGTCCTCTTAAAAGTTTCATGGGGATGGGGGCATATGATCACTATACCCCAAGTGTTATTCGACATCTCATCGAGAGACAGGAGTTTTTAACGGCCTATACGCCTTATCAACCCGAAGTGTCTCAAGGAACGCTTCAGTATATTTTCGAATACCAATCCATGATCTGTGAGCTAACAGGCATGGATGTGTCCAATGCGTCCATGTACGACGGGGCGACTGCCACCGCTGAGGCGATGTACATGGCTGTTAACGTAGGGAAAAAGCGAAAGCACATCCTTGTAAGCCTTACGATGAACCCAGTCATTGTCGATGTACTTAGAACCTATGCCTACAACCAAGACATTGAACTCGAAGTCATCGATTCCTTAGGTGGCGTGAGTGACAAAGAAGCCATAAAAGACGCCATGCGTCATGATACGGCTGCGGTGATTACGCAAACGCCTAACCGTTACGGGCTTATTGAAGCGTATGGTGATCTCGGTGAGGCGTGCAGTGCTAACAAGACATTGTTTGTGATTAATCAGGACCCTTCTACGTTATCCCACCTAAAAACTCCGAGAGAACAAGGTGCGGATATTGCTGTCGGTGAAGCACAAAGTCTCGGTATTCCGCTTTCTTTTGGCGGCCCTTATATCGGGTATTTCGCGACGACGAACAAACTGATGCGGAAAATGCCTGGACGCATATGCGGTGTCACAAAAGACAAGGATGGTAAAAGAGCCTTCGTCCTCACTTTGCAGGCCCGTGAACAACACATTCGCCGCGAAAAGGCCAACTCGAACATTTGTTCAAACCAAAGCCTTATGGCTTTGTTTGTGACCATTTATCTCTCAATCATGGGCAAAGAGGGCCTGTTTGAAGTCCAAAACACCTCTAAGAACCATGCCCACTACCTGCACGACATGCTTCTCAAACTGCCTCACTTCACAGATTCCTTTAAAAAGCCTTTTTTCAAGGAATTCACCTTAAAAACCACATTGGATGTACATCAAATGAACAAAGTACTTTCTGAAGAAGGCTACCTTGGACCTTTCAACCAAGGAGATTTTAATTCCAATCAGGACGGTCTCATCACGTTTAGTGTCACAGAAAAACGCACCAAAGAAGAAATCGATCACTTCATCGACATAATGGGGGCGTTATAATGGCATACGATCAATTGATATTTGAACGGTCGCAAAGGGGCCGAATCGGCTACAGTCTTCCTAAAAGCGAAATCAAGGAATATCCTCTTGATGATGCGCTAAAAAGAACACAAGCCCCAACCCTCCCTGAAGTCTCTGAATTCGACGTGGTCAGACATTTCACCAATGTCAGCTTTAAAAATCACGGCATCGAGACCGGGTTTTATCCACTTGGCTCATGCACCATGAAATACAATCCGAAAATCAATCAAGACCTTTCCAATATGGAAGCCTTCACCAGTCTTCACCCCTACCAGCCAGTAGAGACTGTACAAGGCGTCCTCGAAGTCCTTTATGAAACACAAAAAATGCTCAGCCGCATCAGCGGTCTTGATACCTATTCTCTTAATCCTTACGCTGGAGCGCACGGTGAACTTGTCGGTCTAATGATCATTCGCCATTACCACGCAAGTAAAAAGGATTTTGCGAGGAAGAAAATCATCGTGCCCAATTCCGCCCACGGCACAAACCCCGCAAGCGCCGCAACCGCGGGCTTTGACGTGGTGGAGGTCGCCTCGAACAAAGACGGAACGGTCAATATCGAAAGCCTTAAAGGTGTCTTGAATGCAACGACTGCAGGCATCATGCTGACCAACCCCAATACCATCGGCATGTTTGAAAAAGACATTATGGAAATCGCCACGTTGGTTCATGAAGCGGGCGGCCTTCTATATTACGATGGCGCAAATCTGAATCCGATTATGGGTCTGGCCCGCCCTGGTGATATGGGCTTTGATATCATGCACATAAACTTGCACAAGACGTTTTCTACCCCTCACGGCGGTGGTGGCCCCGGAAGCGGTCCTGTAGGCGTCACACGGGCACTCAAACCCTTTTTACCCGAACCCGTCATAAGGAAAGCTGGAAACCATTTCTTCATCGATCAGAAGGATGAGAACTCGATTGGGCGCATCAGTCATTTTTATGGAAATGTTGGCGTCGTATTGAAAGCCTACGCCTTCCTTAGAACGAATGGCAAAGAACATTTAAGCGAAATCGCGAAGCTCTCGACTTTGAACGCAAACTACGTCAAGGAGTCACTCAAAGACACATTTAAGCTACCCATTGACAAATACTGCAAACACGAGTTCGTGTTTGACGGACTAATTGACAAATCAACGGGCGTCACAACTTACGACATCTCCAAACGTCTGCTTGATTACGGCATCCACCCGCCCACCATGTATTTCCCGCTTCTGTACAAGGAATCCATGATGATCGAACCGGTGGAAAATGAGTCCAAACAAACCCTTGATCACTTCATTAAAACCATGAAAATCATCGCCAAGGAAGCCTTAAGCGATCCCGACATGGTGAAAAACGCTCCACATACTACACCAGTCAAACGTCTTGATGAAGTGAAAGCCGCGCGAGACCCTAAAGTAAAATTCAAAGACTTAATTGCATGATTTTAAAGTAAAACCCTTTCATTCAAAAGGGTTTTACGCTATAATAATATGGTTGTGACAAACCAAATTATAACCCCTAGGAGGAACCTCTTAATGAAGAAAATTACAGTGCTTGCTTTAATGCTTCTTGGTATTTTTACCTTGTCTGCATGCGGTGATAACCCCGTTGAAGGCCCAACTTATCTCGAACTAAATCCTTACCAGGATATCAACTGGAAGGATGACACGCACATCCTTGCAAACCTTCACACCCATACAACACACTCTGATGGCGCAGATACCCCTGCAGAGGTCGTCGATCAATACGCGGCGCTTGGGTATGGCGCACTAGCGATTACGGATCATGACAGCCATATCAGTGGCAGCAGAATCGCCTATCCATGGACTGAATTTGGTGACATCATTACTACTTGGGAAAACCGCGACCCAGCCGAGGTCGGTATGATTGACATTGCTGGGAGTGAATTTTCTCACAATCACCATATCGTAGGACTTTTCACAGAATATATGGGTGAGTCTGATGAAATGGAAATCGAACTCATGCAAAATGTCATCGCTGATGACGATGATGCTTTGATGTTTGTGGCCCATCCCGGACGCAACTGGAAGAAGACTACGGACTATGAACCTTCAAACACCTATTCACCTCAGTGGTATGAAAACCTTTATGAGACCATCCCACAGGACAAACTCGTCGGCATGGAAATCTTCAATACCGACAACCGTTATCCTGATGACCGCATCCTCTGGGATAAACTCTTAACTGAGTTCATGCCTGAACGCCCTATCTGGGCTAACGCGGATGACGATTATCACGATGAGGAAATCGGTTGGTCTAAAACCCACCACATCATGAGTGATCCAAATGACAAAGATGAATTTAGAGACACACTTCTAAACGGTGAATTCTATGCGCATTACACGCGTACAGCCGGAGACGAAGCGCCCAAGGTTGATGAGATCATTATCAACGAAACACTTCGCACCATCGAAATTAAAGTCGATGGCGATTACGAAAGAGTGAAATGGTACAGCGGCTACGACGAGGAAAACAATACGTCTAACCTTGTTCATATCGGTGAAACATTCGAATATGCCAACTTCGAAGGCGGCTATGTCCGCGCTGAAATCATCAACGATGAAGGCCTATTCACTCATGCTGAGACTGTGCTTCAACCATTTGGCTTTGTTCAAAGAGAAGAAGAAACAAGCAAGTAACTTATACATTTACAGGCACTGTCAATCCGGCAGTGCCTTTTTTACGGCTTAATTTCACAAAATCCTTAAGACCATAAAAAAAAGTGTAGCGAATTCGCTGTACACAAGCAACGTTAAAAAGTATTTCTCACGGGAAATACTTTTTATATGGGGTTTATATTATTGAATCATCTTTGTTTTTTATTGCGGCATCTTTCAAATTCTATCAAATAGCGATAAGGTTCAACTCGAATGTGATTTCTGAATCCTTGCCCTTCTAAGCCATTTAATCGCTTATTTTCTATGATTGATGCCTTTGCACATCACCTTAGATGAATCTTTGAATTCTAAGATTGACGTTGATTTTTCAAGGGGTTCGCCTATAGTGGCTTTTATCTTGTACCAAGGATTATTGACCGTATTGGTTTCTTTGCTTTGTTTATTCTTGAATTTCTTTACATGAGAAAATCTTCCTAAAGTAGGTTTCTGCACGCTTACTTATTTGCAGGGTTACTTTAAGAAGATTATTATTATTGCAAGGGGTGTTCTTTTTTAAAAAAACGCTTACTGAACATCTTCGTACATGAATGTTGTGGTGTCGGTAATGAGTTCATCTTCGTTTGGAACAATAACAAGCTGGGTGAAATCAGGGAGGTCGTAAAATGCCTCTTCAAGATCAATTTGTGGGCTACTGCCTTGAGGAGTATCATAGAGTCTGTCCCATCTTGAATGCCAGCCACCGTCTTGACCGGGTGTCTTATCCTCTGCGCCATCTTTAGTTGCTATATAATATTCTCCGTCAATCTGTACAAGGTCGCCTTCGCTATAATTATCATTAGAATTAAATTCCGGAACTGTTTCTTGTGGGGGTTCATTGCCGGGTGATGTGAATGAGAAACTGTGGTCATTGTCTTCGTTGCCTGAGGAAGGTAATCCTTCTAGACCACCTAGATTGTCCCAAAAAGGCTTGGCGTCGATACTGGGGGTCGCATTGGGGTTTTTGTTGGATCTTTGGTAGTACGTACCATCCACCTCGACAATATCGCCGGGCTCATAAGTGCTATTAGGAACAAATTCACCTTGGTAGTTGTCAGCGCTACTTCCATCAGTAACGATATCACCAGTATCTGGATCAATCGTACCGGAGAAAGAATTGACTAGGATGCCTTTGAAATTTTCAAATGAGCCGTCTTTTTCAATTAGAACATCCGATAAGCCATCGCCTTTGCCTTGGGCATAAACGGCTCCCCCGAATGCCATGGAATAAGCAGCGCTGTCAAATTTTATAGAACTCTCAGAATAAATGAACATAGGTACGTAGCCTGCATAGGTGGAAGAGGCTGTGGTGTTTCTCTCAAAGAGGATGTTGCCTTTCGCATAAAGTGACATGCCTTGGGAACCTTCACTGCTTATAAAACCGTAACCGGAATCGAAGTTCACAGTAATTTCACCTTGTGTAAACAAATTGGAAGTCATAAGCAGGTTTTGATTGTTGTTGACGTGGACATCTCCAAATACATAAATCTGACCAGGTTTGGATATTGCATCAAGATTCTCGATTGTAAGATCGCCAAGTACTATGAGTGTGTAATTGTTGAGTTCAAGAGAATTGCCATCCAAATCCAAGGTTGCGTTTCCTTCAATAAGTGTGTTGTTTTCAAGGGTCCAATCGCTTGTCTTGTTGATGGTGCCCTCATGAGTTGAAAGGAGGCCGGTTTCCTTTATTTCATTCAACTTCGCTGCGTAATTAAAGGCTCTGATTGGTTCGTTTTGCGCGTCCATCAGTAATGATAATCTATCAAAGAACATGCTGTCATAATCAAACTCGGCGAAAAGATTGCTATAGTAGTTGTTAGTGTCGTTTTCACTAAGGAAGTTATAATTGTCCTCATTCAAAACCAATTTTCCATTGGCATCGGAATATAGACAACTGACGTCTTGTTCACACATGAACTGTCGAGGTGAGACAAATGAAGCGTCTTCTCCAGCGGGATTGTTGAAATTGTTGGCGTCAACGATTTGATAATTACCGTCGGAATCTTTGTAGGCTGTTGAAAATCCTCTGTAAATACGTTCGCCGTATATGGTGGTGGATTCTAGATAGTTTCCGCCGTTTAATGCTACAGCTTCATTGCTACCCATCGAATAGTTGAACGCATCAAATTGTTCAAATTGTACCCCGTAGTCTGAGAAATAAAGGTAGCGTACAATATGATACGTGGCATCCTCTCCTAGTGGATAAGAAATCCTGTAGGCTCTTGGATGAACCCCTGTAGGAATGAACTCAGAATCATAGCGGTCCTGAGCCAAAGTAATCGTGACGCCAAGTTCATTTTCAATGGCGTCGATTATGGTTAAGTCCTCATAGTTTGTATCTAGATTTTGGAAGGTATCGATGCCGTTTTGAGAGTCGTCAATCAAATCAAGCATGTCGCTTCTCATGCGCGCTAGCGCCTCGTTCACAAGCCTCTTAGCCTGTGCATCATCCGAGGTTTCTTCAACGATGCGATTGGTGTTTTCTGCAGTTCTGAATGTATAGGTAGTAAGAGACGTGAGTGAAAAAGAAAGCAGCGCAATAATGACGAAAGCGACGCCCATGACACTACCTTTTTGGTTTTTTAGCATTTTTGGACCTCCTAATTAAAAAATAATGGTTGTTTCAAATCGCATGGGATTGAATAACGGATCATCATTGATGCGGAAATTAAGTGTAATGTTTACTTGAATGATGGCACTTGAGCATTTTGGGATTTGTGCGCCCTCAGGGGTCTCATTCTCATTGTAGTCCGTGTCATTGTCAAAGACAGATTCCGCAATGCATGTAATCTCAAGGGAAGTTATATTGTCAACAGTCACATTAGTGCTATTGATTCTTGTATCATTTGGATTGATGAATACGTAGTTAAACACATCAAAATCTGATGCCGGACCATAGTGAAGCGACTGCTCTGAACTGTCATAATGGAGTATAAAGGATTCGGCGTTTTCATAATTCCTGTATACCACGCCGGTTTCACTCGATTGAACGATGTCATATTCATGATTCATGCGGATGGTTTGATCATCGGCTATATCAGGATTTGTGCTGAGTGAGGCATTGTCGGAATCTTGAGGTGAAATATCCTCAATTGACCGCACTCCTAGGTTGAAGATACGCTGCTGTATGTATTCACTGATAAAATATGATTCGTTTAAAAGTTTGTTTTCATGATCTGCGATATTCTTAGCAAGCAAGGATGAAGAAAGAATGCCCAAAAGCATCGTAATGACCACACTTGACACCCCAATTGAAATAAGCATTTCTATGAGGGTCAGACCTCGCCCATTTTTAAGGAGGCTTTTACTAGACTTATTCACGGGTAATCACACCACTTGATACGATATCTAACTCGGTGTCTTGATCGTATTGAATCCATACTGTGACGCGGTAGATATCTCCATCTATTTTTCCCATAGACGGGGTGAGGTCTTCAATTTCTCCTAGGACCCGCTTTGGTATATCATTGAGTGAAAGAATATTGTTTATTTCCGCTTCATCAAGGTAATAAGGGTACAAGAAAACTTTGAATGTTTCGGCTGCGTCGAATTTAATGCTATTCCATTCTTGTGAGAAAATCATATCGCAAACTTCACCAGAGCCCCTTCGATAATTAGGGGAAGGCTCGGTAAAATCAAAGTCACCACAATCGCCTTGAGTGATTTCGACGATTGATTCAGGTCGTGTCTTGAGAAGGTAGGCATCTTCAAAATTATCGAACCCCACTTTATCTAGTGCACTGATTGTTGTCAGTGTAATAGAACTCGCCGCCTTGCGTGCATGCATGCGTTTGTTGACCTCGAAATTGCCGATTAAACCTGAGAGCATGGGCACTAAAACCGTCGTTGCAAGGACGATTACAGCCATCAGTTCGAGTAGGGAGAATCCTTTTTGGTTGCGCATGCCATCAACACCTTTCAAAATGTATATTTATACATAT
>Ga0307967_1000246_pt1 | contig 38409 bp, 28 predicted proteins | sample OrgLakmetagen648_FD_201828 | JGI IMG/M metagenome (GOLD analysis project Ga0307967, IMG submission 201828) | Saline water microbial communities from Organic Lake, Antarctica - #648 | ecosystem: Environmental > Aquatic > Non-marine Saline and Alkaline > Saline | place: Antarctica: Organic Lake... | reverse complement strand
ATAGAAAATTTGTCCAAAAGAACATACAGGTGTCCGGTAAAGAAAACGTACCGGTCAGCGGTCAATCAAAAAACCTTGACAAAACTATCACTTTTATAAACCAATCGCCGATTAGAATAGAGCCAAAGTTTTTTAAAGTCATAGCCGCTATTTTGATAAATAACGTCCCGGTGGGCGATGCCAAAAGATTGCCCCCAGTGCTCACTGTTCAGATCGAGCCCAACATCAAAAGAAGGGTTTATCAAAGTGAAAAAATCTTCGTTTTGGGCAGATACTTGTTTTGAGGGAAAAAGGGTGAAAAATAAAATAAGGACGTTGAGCCTGAGCAGAATTGACATTACCTTTACTTTAAGGGTTGAAAACGATGTGGTAAACCTTCTATTTAATTGGCTGCAAGAACGGATTAATTTTTTTTAAAAAAAAACTGCCACTGGTTTTTAAGTTTGGACTTAATCCTGCAAGCCTGCCTGACCGGTAAGACAGGCTATTTCTATAATCTTGTAGGCCTGATTTCCGAATTGAATTTAAAACAAAAATACTTCAGGAATAATACCTACACCGTTTTCAAAACCTTGCAGGATAGACGCTATCAAAAATCAAAAGATATCACGCCCGCTTTTGCGCTAGCTTATTGAACCTATAATTTATAATGGGTTTTTCAAGTCGCGCTTTCCCGTTAAAGTCTATCCTGAGCATTTTGCTCCCTTTTCGCCGCGGCGGACTGGGGATAGCCTGCCCCGCACTTTTGTGGGGGATGAGCGCCATCTTCAGCCGGAATAAAAACCCTTAGCCGATGCTGGTTTAGTTAATAAACCTTGTAAATCAAAAAGTATAAATTGGTATTAAAGGTGGATTTAGCTTAATCTCTAAGGGTTTAATTCCCGGATGCTCTGCATCGAAATTGAAAAATTGTTTCGGATCATACCTCGTGTGCTTGCACCGAGGTTTTTGATTAAAGCCTAAACCATCACTCCACAATCAACTTCAAATTTTCGGTATTTGAACCTAAACCCAAACGCACAAAGTAAATACCGGCCGATAAATTTTCAACTGAAATGCTTTCTTTGTTTATTCGGCCTTTTTTGACTTGTTTTCCAGAAAGGTTGATTATTTGATAAGTTAACGCGCTGGCATTTTTCTGGTGAATGCTAAACTCTGTTTTCGCAGGATTGGGATAAAGCGAAAATTTTGTGTCTTTAGAATGTGAAAGGCTTAAGTTTTCTTCGCCGCTCAGTTTGAAATTATCCACTCTCCATCGCGTGGCGTCCTGGCCGTTTGAATTATCATATCTAAAGGCAAAATAGACGGCTTCAGGAAGGCTGCTGAGGTCAATTTGGTTAAAATCAAAACTTTCTTCGGCGTTACCGCTTGCGAGCGGAATGGTTAAATCTGGGACTGATTCCCACGTAAAATTCGACGGGTTTCCACCACCATCATAATCTTCAGAATACAATAACTGAAGGGCTGTATTTCCAAATTGTGCAAAGGCCGTAAACCCCAAGGTCTCATTGTCATAATTTGAAAAATCAATAGTAGAATTTGTGATGAGCCAGTCAATGCTGGGCACCTGCTGTCCACTGTCATAGCCATTCATTCCATAAGAACCAGAATCATCGACACCGCCATATTGTAAACACTGCCAATCTTGACCGCTCAATTCACTAACAGATGTAAAGTCCGCAATAAAACAGTCCTCAAAGGTTTCAAAATAAATGATATCGAGCGCCTCCTCAGTAGTTGCAGAAACACTATTGCTGCCTTCTGATCGGTTTTGAGTGGCGTCAAGCGCAAAAACTTGAAAATCAAAGGAGGTGCTACTGCTCAAATTTTCAGCGGTAAATGTTGTGCTTTCTGAAGTGCCCACCACTTCGCCGTCCACTTCCATTTCATAATTTCCAACTGCGGTGTTATCCGTTGAAGCGGTCCAGCTCAATTGGACTGATGTTGAGGTGATATCTTGAACAGTCAAATTTGTGGGTGTGCTGGGGGCTTCCGTGTCTGGATCGGCATTCCAGATTTGGGCCGCATAGTCTGGATTGTCGATAAAAGGGTTGCGGTTTCCCTGAAAAATATAAGACGCATTGTTTCGGTCAAGTTCTTTTTGCGAAACCGGATCTTGGTTGTGCCATTGCAAAAGCATTTCCAACATCCAATCGTCAAAAACCTGTACAGAAGTTCCGTTCAGTGTATTCTGACTGCCGTCGTTAACATTTTCCCAACTGCCGATCTGATCTTCATAACGCGTGGCCATATAAAAGTAAACCCGTGCAATATCGCCTTTAAATTCGTCGATGGGTTCAAAAACAGTCCCGGTATAAGCGTTTGGAAAAGTATTGTTGCCGCGCTGGCTGCCGTTTTGTGAAGTAAAATCTGCAGCACCCACTTCGCCAAAGGGCAAATGCCCGCGGATGCCATTGACATAACCATCGGTGGGATAAACCTGGTGTACATCGGTTTTCATGGGTAGGTTGCTGTTAAACCAACTTTGCGGCATCAAATGCTCGCGGTTATAACAGGAACTTTCCCCGGTATAATTTCCACATTGATCGCTGCCCAGTGTAAAATTATAAGGATCAGCAGAAGCGGGGTTTTCAGAATAAATGTCGAGAAGGCTTTGGTCATTTTCAAAATACTCATCGCGATCGGTGTCGTAATAAGCATCCCAGAGATCGCCATAAGATTGAACAGTGTGTCCGGTTGTGATTATCTGGGACAATTCAGATTTTAAGGTGTAACCGGTCAAACCATCGGCCGAGCTATAATAACCACTGGGGACCTGGGCAAAACAAATTGTACTGACCAAACTTAAAACGAGGGTAAAAATGGGTTTCATAATAAAGGTTTAGGTGATGCAAATTAAGCAAAATCAGTGAATCATACAGCTCTGGATATTAAATGCGCATTAACTTAAGGTGAAGCTGGAAATGAAATTGAAGCGTCGCACTGAGCATTCTGTCGAAGTGTTGAAGTTGAAGCGCCGCACTGAACAATCTGTCGAAGTGTCAAAGTTGAAATCGAAATTGAAGCTCCGCACTGAGGACTTCGACATTGCTCAGCACAGTCTGTCCAGGTGTTGAATCCAAAACTAATTTAAAATTTTTAGTAAAAACAACATTCTTTCAGAGATAACTTTTTATCGTGAATTATGAGACGATTGTAAATTTTATTACCTTGACCACATTATAATGTATATTTGCCAATACTTTACAGTGCCCAGCTATTCATTTGCAATAGTGCTGCACTTTAAAAAAGTAAAATTGCCCAGACTTTGCTCTGGGCTTTTTTATGCGTTATCATGAAGCCAAAAGGACGTTTTTTAAGAATTGATCGAGGTGCGGTCGAAAATGAAGCGCCGCACTGAGCATTCTGTCGAAGTGTTGAAGTTGAAGTTGAAACTGAAATTGAAGGGCTGCAATAAACGAAGCCGAGGTTTCGGATTTTAAGATTTTAAATAAGCCACCCGAATCGGAATACCACAATCATCCACAGGAAATTCAGGATCATTTTCAATCAAATTAAAGCGGTTTTCACCGGCCAGGTAATTGGCCAGCGCCAAGCAGCTCGCATCGAGGATGTCGTCTTTTTTGACGTTTTTTCTCAATTCTTGCTGAAGGACGTTTTCTACAAAAGCCGGTATTTTTGAATTGTGTTTTGAGAGGATTTCAAGCCGCTGTTTGAAACCGGAAGGTTTCTTTTTTAATTCTAAAATTCCGGTTGTAATTGAGGGGTTAAAATTTAATTCGGGGTGACTTTTAAATCACAATTATTGGAAGTTTATTTTCATCAGAATTAGCCTTAAACTAAGTTGTTATTTATTGAAATAGTAAATTTTATCGAATAAAATTTTGAAAATCCCATATATATATATTCGCTGAACAATTGGATGCGCATCCAAGGTGGTTTTTAAAATCACGATGCAGAACTACTGCGATTTCTTTGACTAAATATTGGTTGAGGGAAATTTTCAATTATTTCAAATTTTAATACAATGAAAAATTTTATCTTTACAATGGCATTGGCCTTATTGGTTTGCCCGATTTTTGCAAACAATTACTCAGTTCCTCTAAGTGATGATGGTGCGAAAGATGCAAAGGTTTCTTCGGTAACTCAAAGAATTACCGAGAAGTTATCGAAAACCTTCGGCGATAATATTGCTGGTATTTCTTTTCGTGTAACCGCAGGTAATAGCGAATGTACCAAAAACGTAACTGTTATTGTTACAGTTAATCACGGTGCAAATGCTGATCCACAATATACTCATAAAAGCATCACTTATTATGATGTACCTTGTGATGTGGATGGTGGAGCTATTGGACAAGGAGTTAAGAAAAGAACAGAGAAGAGACTTACTCAGTAAGAAAGAGGCTATAACTCTTCTTTTTTAATGAAAAATTTTTAATTTTATAATTGGGTTGTCAACGGCAACCCAATTTTTCTATTTTTATTATGCGATATAAATTATTTATTTCAGTACTTTTAACCCAGCTGGCCTTTCAGTTTTGCACCGGTCAAAAAACTGAGTCCACGGCTAAAATTAAAGTTGACTACACGATGTACCTTAATGTTGTGGGCACGGTGGAACATAAGGCAACCCTGAAGGCCAATGATTCTAGCGCTGTCTATAAATCTTATGTGGTTAATCGAACTAAGAAAAAGAATGAGGATAAGATTAAAAAAGATGATAGAAATCTAAAAAACAAAGTAACGCATGTGAGCATTAATTTAAATAAGGTTGACACGACGACGACTATTTTAAAAAAAGACCGCGGTTTTCTATATACTTTATACAGTCTTCAGTCTAAAAATCAAAACCCATATATCAAAGAACCCATTCCCGATTTAAATTGGAAACTTTTAAGTGAGAAGAAAAGCATAAAAGGGCTTTCTTGTTATTCAGCAAAAACCACTTTTAGAGGGCGCACCTATTTTGCGTGGTATGCCCCGTCAATTCCCATAAGCTTTGGGCCATGGAAATTGAATGGCCTCCCCGGTTTGATAATCGAAGCGAAAGATGACACCAATGAAGTGATTTTTCAAGCTGAAAAGGTTAGTTATAACCCCCAAAAGATGGATGCTTCTTTGAATTCTTCCTATGGCATTATTGGGATGAAAAAACATTTAGAAAAGAGTAGGAAAAAATGGGAAAAACAATCTAATGACATTGATAAGGCCGCCAGAAAAGTATTATCTAAACTACCAAAAGGCACAAAAATGACAACAGAAACAACTACTAAAGGTGGGATGGAATTAAATTTTGATGATCTTAAAGGAAAATAATTTAAAGCAGTCATTCCTTTTATTTTTTACACTAACTTCATTATTAGGCGTTAAAGCACAGACCAGCATTGAAGGCATTGTGAAAAATAATGTGAATAAGCCCTTGTATAATGTGAATGTCCTGCTTAAAAAAGATGGTGACATAATTACTTATGGCATTTCAGAAAAAAATGGTCATTACCGCTTAAAGACAAGCAAAAACGGCAACTTCAAATTGGTTTTTTCAACCCTTGGTTATCAAACAACGATCAAGGCCATAATAATTTCAAAAAAACAAAAAAACTTTCGCTTCAGCCCTGTTTTAGTTGATAAAACCGAGACCTTGAACGAAGTTATCATAGAACCTGATAAACCCATTTCCATAAAAGGGGACACGATTACTTTCAAAACAAATTTTTTTACCGATGGCACTGAGGATAATGTTGAAGATTTACTCAAAAAAATACCCGGTACTGAGGTTGATGCCAACGGTACAGTAACGGTCAACGGCCAGGAAGTGGAAAAAATAATGGTGGGCGATGATGATATTTTTGGGAAAGGCTATAAATTATTATCTAAAAATATGCCGGCCTATCCCATTGAGGATGTACAGATATTTAAACATTATTCCAATAACCGCTTGTTAAAAGGGGTTGAGCAGAGCGATAAAATCGCGCTTAATTTGAACCTGAATAAAAAATTTAAAAGGATTTGGTTTGGCAATTTAAAGGCTAGTCTCGGAAACAAAAGCTTTTACAGGGCGAAAGCCAATGTGATGAATTTTGGAAAGAAAAACAAATATTATTTTTTGGGCAGTCTAAACAACATCGGTGAAAATGCCACTGGCGAGCTTTCAAATATTTTGTACAACACTTCCTCAAGTATTGGAGACGATCAATATGCCCAAGATTTAATAGGCTTATCACCACGGAGTCTCAACTTCAAGAAAAACCGAAGCAATTTCAACAATGCTAAATTGCTTTCACTCAATGCTATTTTCAATCCTTCAGACAAGCTCAAAATCAAACCCCTTGTTTTTTTGAATTGGGATAAAAATAATTTTTTTAGAAAAACCATCAACACCGTGCAGGCCAATGGCTCAAATTTTACGAACAGGGAAAATTATAATTTAGAAAGTAAAAAGAGAATTGCCTTTGGCCAATTGAAGTTGAAATATGATATCTCAGAGAACCAAACGCTAAAATCCACAATAAAATATAATAACAATGATTACGAGAACGGATCTGATTTAGTATTTAACTCGACCTCAACTGTTCAGAAATTAAATCAACAGAATAAACGCTTTGATCAGAAAATAGAATATACAAACAGGTTTAAACCCAAAAAGGCGTTTACTGTTACCGGTCGCTATATTGACGATAGAACACCTCAGTATTACAGTGTTAATAAATTCTTTTTTAAGGACCTATTTCCCGGGCAGATGGATGCTAATTCGGTGGCACAGAAAAATTCTGATCACATGCAATTTGCCGGAATAAATGCCAGGTTGCTGGATCGCAAAAAAAATGAAAACTTATTGGAACTGAATGTAGGCAATTCATTCAGAAAAGATGATTTTAAGACACAGTTTTCACTCTTTGAAGAGGACAGCCTCTTGGGCCGTCCGGAAAATTATCAAAACAAAACCAATTATCAAGTAAATGATCTTTATGCAAAAGGCAATTATGATTTTACATTGGATAGTTTGACTTTAACTGGTTCATTGGGGATACACCAACTTTTTAACCGTCTGGAAAGCAAGGAATCTACAAAAAAACAGTCCCCCTTTTTTGTAAACCCTGAAATCAGCCTGAGTTATGATTTAAATGATAAAAATATTATATCGACTTCCTATTCCTATAATACCACAAACGCCAAAATTTTAGATGTCTATGGCAATCATTCACTGAGAAGTTTCCGATCATTTTCTAAGGGCACTGGAAATTTCAACCAGTTGGATGCCTCTAAATTCGTTTTATCCTATGTCCTCGGTAGTTGGCAAGATAATTTTTATGCCAACACATCCTTTTATTACGGCAAAAGCCATGATTTCTTCTCAACTAATTCCATTATTGAAAAGAATTATTCGCAGTCACAGAAAATCCTTATCCACGACAGGGATTTTCTAAATATCAGTGGGAACTTTAATTATTTTATTGATTTTTTGTCTTCAAATATAAAACTCAAATTGAACTATTCTCAAATTGAATTTAAAAATGTCGTCAATAATTCCGGTTTCAGAAGGATCGAGAATAAAAATTTTACTTATGGCTTCCAGCTTCGTTCGGGTTTTAACGAGATTTTCAATTTTCATATAGGAACAAAATGGGTAAACAGTAAAATAAACTCCACAATCACAAATTCCTATACAAATAATGAGAGTTTTTTAAACCTGTATTTCGTTTTCAACGACAAGTTTGATACTGAAATAGAATTCGAACGTTACTATTTTGGCAGTATCGAAAAAGATCCTTCCTATTATTTTTTGGGTTTTTCTGCTAATTATAAACTCATCAAGAACAAGCTTTCCCTGGGGATCACTGGCAAAAATCTGTTTAATACAAAGACCTTCAGGGATTTTTCAATAAGCGATATTGGAACCTCGACCACAACTTATAGATTACTGCCCCGAATGCTTCTATTAAAAGCGGAATTTCGGTTTTAAATAAGCCACCCGAATCCGAATACCGCAATCATCCACAGGAAATTCAGGATCATTCTCAATAAAGTAAACATTATTTTCACCGGCCAGGTAATTGGCCAGCGCCAAGCAGCTCGCATCGAGGATATCGTCTTTTTTGACGTTTTTTCTCAATTCTTGCTTAAGGACGTTTTCTACAAAAGCCGGTATTTTTGAATTGTGTTTTGAGAGGATTTCAAGCCGCTGTTTGAAACCGGATTTTTTACCTTTTTTAGTGTTCAGGTCCCTGTTTTTATTGAGGCTTTTAAAGTTCAGTTCGGGATGGCTTTCAAAAATATTGTGCTCAGGGTATTGCTGAAGGAAATTGTCCAGTTCCCTCATTTTCGGCATTATATTCAAGATTTGTTCTGACAGGCTTTTTCCAGAAATATCTTTATTGATGGACTTGGCCGCCTTTTTATTGTTTTCGTTCAACGCTTCGCGTAAAGGCGGGGTGAAAACCGAAGAGGATTTATTGCCTAATTTCTTCCTGAGTTTAGCGTCAAGGCTGCGTTTTATATTTTTAGAAGCAAACCCAATGGGCATATCGATCCAAATCCTATTATTTGACAGAAACCCCGATGGCAATTGACTTAAATTTTCAACCAAAAAACAAGTAAAACGCTTGTTTTCTATCTGCACACAAAACCAACCGAAAGGGCAACCATCGATTCCGGCAAAATTCATAGTTGTTATTTTAGGTTTAGTGCATTTTAAATTAATAAAAAATTAAGCTTAGAAGACTTTACTTTAATAATTTTTTGTGATTTAGAAAAAATATGTTATAATTGCATTAACAAATCAATTACTAATCAAAACTTTTCAATTATGAAAAAATTAATACTTTTAGCCATTTTTGCAATGGTAGCAATTGGTAGCGTAAACGCGCAAGGATTTAAAGCTGGGGTTAATGTCGGGGTTCCTATTGGCGATGCCGGTGATTTTTACACTTTTGAACTCGGATTAGATGTAGCTTACACCTGGAGTATTGCCGAGAATTTTAGTGCTGGCTTTGCTACAGGTTATCAAAATTATTTTGGTGAGGATTTTGAAGGCTCTTCGGGCGATGCCGATGTGAGTGCTGAACTTGCTGATGCATCCTTTATTCCAATAATGGCTACAGGAAAATATGTCTTCAATGGCGGTGTTTTTGTTGCTGCTGATTTGGGTTATTCCTTGAACGTGAGTGATAACGCTAGCGAAGGTGCCTTCACTTATATGCCAAAAGTTGGGTATGACACAGAAATGATTGAATTTTTTGCTTTCTACCGAAGTCTCACAAAAAATGGTAGTTCGCTTGATACTTTCGGTGTCGGTGCGGCATATAAATTCCAAATGTAAATTTAGGTCAACACGATCACCTTTTATAATAGCCAAGCCGAAAACGGCTTGGCTATTTTTTTTGGTAAAGGGACCTTTAATTCGGCTGAAAAATAAAAGCGCTGGCAAATTCTTCCTTGATTTTTTTAAATGCGCGGTCAGCTTCCAGCCGGCTGCGAAAATCACCGATCCAGACTTTATAGTTTGGGGTTTCAAATTGAATTTGAGCAGGGTAGCCTTGAAATTGGCTCAAAAATTTTCTTCTCACTGATCTCGCTTCATCCAAAGTTTCACCATAGAACAACTGGATTTTATAACGCTCACCGAGTTCATTGTTTTTGACCATATTGGTTTGCAGCTCGAGCAATTGGGGGATTTTTGCATCCTGCTCAATGTTGTTTTTTTCCTGAGCACAAAGAGTGGAAATGCTAAAAAACAGAAAGACTGGAACTAAAAATAGGGATCGTGGCATAAGTTTAATGGGATTTTGTCGACAAAGTTATAAGTAATTTAAAAACTAAGGGTTAAATCCTATTTAGAAAAATTATAAATTAGGTATTAACAGTTCACTAACATCACTCAAATCGGTATTATGTCTTATTTTTGTGCCGAAATTTTTCGGCGGTTTAAGCTCAAGATTTGATGTAGTTAGTGAGTTTAGACACGCTTTAGTTTATTTAATTTGACAGGAATATGAAAAAGGGGACTATCCGCCATTCTATAGCCAAAACGCTGATCCTCTCAGCTTTATTATTGTTTTCGTGTTCTCAATTTGCCGTTGCGCAAGAGGATAATGGAGACCAGTCTAAAAAATCTGAGCAATCTTCACAAGAAAAACCCAAGTCTGGCGATCAGGAAAAATCCAAGTCGGGCGACAAGGAAAAATCATCTTCTGGGGATGAAGCTTCGGCTGCAGCTGATATGAAAGGAGATCCCAAAGTGGGGAAAGACCTTTTTAATACCAATTGCGCTTCTTGCCACAAACGTTACCAAAGAATGACCGGGCCAGAATTGCACGGTGTCACTGAAAAATATGACCGTGAATGGCTTTATGAGTGGATTCATAACAGTCAAGAGATGATTAAGTCTGGCGATGAACAGGCCGTTAAAATTTACGAAGAATACAACCAAACCGTTATGACGGCCTTCCCCGGCCTGTCTGAAAAGCAAATTGACGATATCCTCGCTTATGTCGAGCAACCAAAACCTGAGCCACAAGCCAATGTAGCTGGTAAAGGTGGCGGTGGTACTTCAACTGGCGGCGGTGGCGTCTCAACAAGTGTTATTCTCGGTATTCTTATTTTTGTATTGGCATTATTGGTTATTATTCTCGTTCTGGTCAACAAAACCCTGAATAACTTTGCCCAGCAAAGCGGTTTGGAAACCCCAAAGCCAAAACCAAAAGGTAAACCAGTCTGGAAAGTTGTGGTTGAGAATCAATTTGTGATGATCCTCATTTCAATATTTTTCTTGCTCGGCTCAGCATATTTTGCTTACGGCTTTATGATGCAGGTTGGTGTCGATCAAGGATATGCACCTGTACAGCCCATTCATTATTCCCACAGGATCCACGCGGGGACCAATGCAATCCAATGTAAATACTGCCACTCTTCAGCACGGGTGAGCAAGCATTCCGGGATCCCTTCTCTAAATGTTTGTATGAACTGTCATATGCAAATTCAAGAAGTGTCAAAGGAAACAGGCGCTGCTTCAGAAGAATATTCTAAGGAATTTTATGATGGCGAAATCCAAAAGCTTTACGATGCTGTTGGATGGGATCCATCAATGCAGGATTACACTGGGGAAACCAAACCTGTAAAATGGGTGAGGATTCACAACCTGCCTGATTTTGCCTACTTCAATCACTCGCAGCATGTAACAGTTGGCGGCATTGCCTGTCAAAAATGTCACGGCCCTGTGGCGGAATATGAAGTAATGAAACAATATGCGCCATTGACGATGGGCTGGTGTATCGATTGTCACCGTGAAACGAAGGTCAAAATGGATGGAAATGGCTATTATAAAAAAATTCACGACCAACTCTCAAAGAAATATGGGGTTGAAGAATTGACAGCAGCACAAATGGGGGCATTGGAATGTGGTAAATGCCACTATTAATCTGAATGACTAAAGAAAATAGAGTAATAGAGTATGTCGGCAAATAAAAAATATTGGAAAAGTGGTGAACAGCTAAAGGACGATAGTCCTATTATGAATAAGCTGGAACAGAACGAATTTACTGAAGAAATACCGACCGATGAATTTTTGGGTGACAAGGAGTCTTTGGAAAGTTCGAAGACCTCGCGCCGTGATTTTCTGAAATATGTTGGTTTTAGCACAGCTGCTGCGTCTTTAGCATCCTGTGAAGGGCCGGTGATGAAGTCTGTGCCTTATGTCAACCAGCCCGAACGCATTGTTCCCGGAATGGCAAATTATTATGCCACATCAATTGCCGATGGGCATGATTTTGCCAGTATTTTGGTAAAAACACGCGAAGCCCGCCCCATCCGTGTTGACAATAATTATGAGGATAAAACAACTGGAGCCAATGCCCGTGTTCACGCATCTGTACTTTCGCTCTACGATAAAAACAGGCTACAGGCACCACTTATAAAAGGTGAAGAGTCTTCTTGGGAAAAGCTAGATAAAGAGGTCACGCAAAAACTCAAAAACACTTCAGGTGAAATCGCTATTTTGACGCCTACTTTAGCGAGCCCGGCAACTTTAAAAATGATCGATGAATTTTCCAGTAAAATGGGGAATGTCCGTCACGTTGTTTATGATGCGGTTTCAGAAGATGGTGCATTAAATGCTTTTCAAGCTCTTTTTGGAACGCGTGCACTGCCGAGTTATCATTTTGAGGATGCCGAAACAATTGTTTCAGTCGGTGCCGATTTTCTCGGCGATTGGCAAGGTGGTCACCACGATATGGGTTATGCACGGTCCCGAGTGCCAAAAAACGGGAAAATGTCCCGCCACATTCAGTTTGAAGCAAATTTGACTATGTCTGGCTCTAAAGCCGATAAGCGCGTTTTGGCCAAACCTTCCGAACAAAAGAAAATACTTTCTGCCCTTTACAATTATGTTTCCGGTGGGAGCTCTTCAAGCGATCTCGATGCAAAGCTCGATGATGTTGTTGTTAAAGCGGCCAGACAGTTGAAAAAAGCTGGCAGTAAAGCCATCGTTACTACAGGTTTGCCAAGTCAAGAAGCGCAACTTCTCGCTTTTAAAATTAATGAGTCGCTGGGAAGCGAAATATTCGATACTGATAACCCGCGCTATATCCGTCAGGGAAATACTAAGGCTGTTCAAAGGCTGGTAAAAGACATGAAATCGGGCCGCGTGAGTGGTTTGATGATTTCCGGGGTCAATCCAGCTTATAGTTTACCTAATGGCAAAGAATTTAAAAAGGCCTTTAAAAACCTGGATTTTTCATTGGCTTTTTCAATGAAAGAAGATGAAACGGCTAAGCTTTGCGATTATATTGCCACCACACCACACTTTTTGGAAAGTTGGGGTGATGTGCGGTTCAGTAAAAAACTGTATAGCTTGATGCAACCCACCATCCGTCCCATTTTTGACACCCGTCAAATGCAGGAATCAATGATGACCTGGATGGGCAAGGGCGGCAGTTATATGACTTTTATCCGAAAAGCTTGGGAGCCTGTTTTGGACAATCAAAGTTGGAACGAGACCTTGCACGATGGTGTTTTCACTGCATCAGGTGCGCCTTCCTTCAAGCCTGAAGGCGATACCAGTGGGACACAGATGAGCAGCAGCGCGAGTTCTGCGATGACTAATTTGATGAAGGGAACGTCTTCCAAAAACGATTTTGAGCTTTGCCTATATACAAAAGTTTCACTCGGTGATGGAAAACAGGCCAACAACCCGTGGCTTCAGGAAATGCCAGATCCCATCACACGCACCACTTGGGATAATTATATTACCATCTCAAAAAAGGATGCAGATAAAATGGAGTTGGAAAATCATCACGTTAGCAATGGGGCATTGAACGGGGATTATGTCAGTTTAAAAGTGGGCGATGTGGAACTGAAAAAAGTTCCGGTTATCGTTCAGCCCGGTCAAGCACCAGGATCCATTGGTCTTGCTTTGGGCTATGGCCAAAAAGCCGGTATTCAGGAGGAAATGCAAACTGGGGTTAATGCCTTTCCAGTTTATAAAGACTTTAGCAGCGTTCAGCCCGCCACAATCAAAAAAGTTGATGGCGAGCACGAATTTGCCTGTACCCAGCTGCAAAATACAATGGCCGGTCGCGATATTATCAAAGAAACCGATCTGGAAACTTTCATAACGGAAGAAAAAGAAGAGTGGAATGCCGTGCCAAAAGTGTCTTATGATCACAATGAAACTTCAGTAAGGAGTGGAAAAGTTGACCTTTGGCAGTCCTTTGACCACAGTGTCGGCCCACACTTTAATTTGTCCATTGACCTCAATGCCTGTACAGGTTGTGGCGCTTGCGTAATAGCCTGTCACGCAGAAAACAACGTTCCGGTTGTTGGAAAGGAAGAGGTCAGGAAATTTCGTGATATGCACTGGTTGAGGATTGACCGGTATTATTCCTCTGAAGAAGATTTTGACAAGGAAAAAGAATCACAGGAAAACCGCGGCGCTTTCGATACTTATGAAGATGTAGAGACTGCTGAATACACTAATCCACAGGTGGCTTTTCAACCTGTGATGTGCCAGCATTGCGATCATGCGCCTTGTGAAACGGTTTGTCCCGTGGCTGCCATTACTCACGGTCGCCAAGGTCAAAACCAAATGATCTATAACCGTTGTGTGGGAACTCGATATTGCGCTAACAACTGTCCTTATAAAGTGCGCCGGTTCAACTGGTTCCTGTATAACGAGAATGAGGAATTTGACTATCACATGAACAATGACCTTGGCCGGATGGTGCTCAATCCCGATGTCACTGTGCGATCCCGAGGGGTGATGGAAAAATGCTCTATGTGCATCCAGTTGACACAAGAAGTGATTTTAGATGCCAAAAAAGAAGGCCGTCCAGTTGAAGATGATGAGTTTTACACGGCTTGTTCATTGGCTTGTGACAAAGGTGCTATGGAATTTGGTGACGTAAACAATAAAAACGATGCGATCAACGATTATGTTGAAGATGACCGCAAGTATCGTTTGCTTGAAAGTTTAGGTACAGAGCCAAATGTGCTGTATCAAACTATAGTGAGGAATACAGAAGAGGTTTAAGAATTTAGAGATAAGGTTAAGAATTAATTAGTTAGAGATATATGTCGTCACACTACGAAGCGCCAATAAGAGAGCCCTTAGTAACTGGGGATAAAAGCTATCACGATATCAGTGTGGATGTTGGTGCGCCCATTTTGGGCAGGGCCAACAAATCCTGGTACATAGTTTTTACTATTGCCCTACTTGCTTTTTTATGGGGCGTGGGATGTATTATTTATACCATTTCCACGGGAATTGGGGTCTGGGGACTCAATAAAACCATTGGTTGGGCCTGGGACATTACCAATTTTGTTTGGTGGGTCGGTATTGGTCACGCCGGAACCTTGATTTCAGCGGTGCTCTTATTGTTTAGACAAAAATGGAGGATGGCCGTAAACCGTTCTGCGGAAGCGATGACTATTTTTGCCGTTATGCAGGCAGGTTTGTTTCCAATTATCCACATGGGACGTCCTTGGTTAGCTTACTGGGTGCTTCCAATCCCAAACCAATTTGGATCTTTGTGGGTGAACTTTAACTCACCTTTGCTTTGGGATGTTTTTGCGATTTCGACATACCTTTCTGTTTCTTTGGTTTTCTGGTGGACAGGCTTGCTTCCAGATTTTGCGATGATCCGTGACCGCGCTAAAAGGCCTTTTGACAAAAAAATATATAAACTCTTGAGCTTTGGATGGAGCGGTACCCCAAAGGATTGGCAGCGCTTTGAAGAAGTTTCGCTGGTGCTTGCCGGTTTGGCAACCCCGCTCGTGCTGTCAGTACACACCACGGTATCCTTTGACTTTGCGACTTCTATAGTTCCAGGGTGGCACAGCACGATTTTCCCACCATACTTTGTGGCCGGGGCAATCTTCTCAGGATTTGCAATGGTGCAAACCCTTTTGATCGTGATGCGAAAAGTTTCTAATTTAGAGGATTACATCACCATCTTGCATATTGAATATATGAACAAGGTTATACTGCTGACAGGTGGAATCGTAACCGTAGCTTATGCAATCGAATTCTTTATAGGCTGGTATTCAGGAACGCCTTATGAAAACTACACTTATCTATCTTGGGGTGCAGCAACCGGGGATTACTGGTGGGCATTTTGGGCCTTGATAACCTGCAACTTAATTGTGCCGCTTACTCTTTGGGTTAAAAAATTGCGCCGCAACATTGTTTGGACCTTTATTGTTGCCCTGATCATCAACATTGGAATGTGGTTTGAACGATTTGACATTATTGTCCTAGACTTGCACCGTGGAAGAACGCCGTCCTCATGGGCCATGTTCTCACCCACCTTTGTGGATGTCGGTGTGTTTATCGGAACAATTGGTTTTTTCTTTGTCCTGTTTCTTTTGTACGCCCGCACCTTCCCGGTTATTGCGCAAGCGGAACTAAAAACCATTTTAAAATCTTCTGGCGAAAGCTTTAAAAAATTAAGGGCCCGCGAAGGCGATGATGTTGCACATCACGTCGATAACGACCCAACAGCTAAGTCGCCGTCAACAAATAAAGAAGGGGAATACTTTGGCCATTTGCAAACTGAAGAGAAAAACCATCACGACGATACCGTTCACCCAGGTGCTATTTTAGATACCGAACTCAAACGCGACAAGGTTGATTCAATGCTGGACAGGATCGGACATTTTCACCCCGATAAAGAAGAACAGGATGATTTATCCAAATTAACCCACGCAGGCCCCAATATTGTTAAAGACCTGCACCAACTTGGGATTTATAAATTTTATCAAGTGGCGAATATGGAGGCAAAAGATTATCAACTGCTGGATTCCCTCTTGATGAACTTCAATAATAGGGCAGAAGAACATAAATGGGCAGAAGAAGCCGAAGAACAAAAAAATAAATAACTGATGGCAGCTAAAAAGATCCACGCTTTATATACTGACGATGATTTGCTGATGCAAGCCGTTAAGCAAACCCTGGATGAAAAATATAGCATCGAGGAGGTTTACACACCTTTCCCTGTTCACGGTTTAGATGAACTTCTCGGCTTGAAACCAACACGGCTTGCCATTACCGCATTTTTATATGGACTGGTTGGTCTGGCAATCGCTATCTGGATGCAAAATTTTATGATGGTTGAAGATTGGCCCCAGAATATAGGGGGGAAACCAAGTTTCAGTTTCATTCAAAATATGCCGTCCTTTGTCGTAGTGATGTTTGAGTTGACGGTGTTTTTCTCAGCACACTTGATGGTCATCACGTTTTACCTTAGAAGCCGCCTCTGGCCGTTCAAGGAGGCTGAAAATCCCGATCCCAGAACAACGGACGATCACTTTCTGGTCGAATTGAATATCGGGAAACACGATGAAGGTGACATGACAAAGTTTTTACGTAAAACCGGCGCTTCAGAAATAAAATTAATTGAATAATTGAGTAGGATGAAAAATATAATAAATAGCACAGCTTTGCTGGTATTGGTTTTGATCCTCGGTTCTTGTTCTGGAAGCGATGATCGGAATTATCAATATATGCCTGATATGTATCATGAAACCAGCTATGAAGCTTATGGGGACTATAAACCTTTTGCAGAAGGAATGGAAGCAAAAACCCCGGTGGAAGGAACGGTGCCAAGAAACTGGATGCCCTATCCTTATGAAGATTCAAACGAAGGCTATAAAAAATCAAAAGATTTGAAAAACCCCGTGGCCTATACAAAAGAGAATTTGATGAAAGGCAGAGAGATGTATTCGATCTATTGCTCAATTTGCCATGGTGAGAAAGGGGCTGGCAAAGGCTCATTAGTTGAAAACGAAAAAATATTGGGGGTGCCGGCCTATAACAACGAAGGACGGGACATCACCATGGGGAGTTCTTATCACGTGATGTATTATGGACGGAACACTATGGGGGCTTATTCTGCCCAAACCAGTATTGAAGAACGCTGGCAGATCGCTCATCACGTTTTGGATTTAAAAAGGGAGTTGAACGGTAAATCAAAACGGGAGTTTGTAAAACCCCCAAAGGATTCCAAAAAAGGAATGATGGGCCAATCTAAAAAAAACAATCCCGGATCAGTGGGCGGGGAAACCAAAAGCAAGAATAAAGAGAAGGCCAAAAAGAAAGAGAAGAAAAAGGCTAACGACAACTCTAATAAAAATAATTAATTCATCGTCATTACAGGTTATTGATATGTATAAGCTATCTGGAAAATTAAAACTCTTTTCGATAATCATGATGGTTATCGGTGCAATCGGTCTGGTTTATGGCTTTATGTCAACCCCAGATTCCACCAGTGAAGTCAAAGAGATATTGGCAGAACAAAACGGCGATCACGGCGGGGAGCGCAGTGAGCCTTCTGCTGAAGGTCACGAAAAAAAATCTGCGCACAGTGAAGAAGCCGTGCCGATGCAGGATAATGCTGAACCGCAGTCTGGAAACTATTCTAAAATGGAAAGTATTCACGGCACAGATGAACACGCAAAAGAGGTTCACGGTCAAAGCCACTTGGAACATGCATTTCACCAAATGAAAGCAAAACCCTGGGCAGCCCTTTATGTTTCAGCGTTTTTCTTTTTTATGATTTCCCTGGGCGCTTTGGTTTTTTATGCCGCACAATATGCATCAAAATCTGGCTGGTCACCCGTGCTTTACAGAATAATGGAAGGCATCACTTCATATTTGCTGCCGGGTTCCATCATCGTTGGTTTGATTGTGATTTTTGCCGGTGAGAATTTTTTCCCTTGGCAGAACCATGAGCTGGTAGAAGAAGATAAATTACTTCAGCTCAAATCCAGCTATCTCAATTTTCCCTTCTTTGTGATCAGGGCGGTTATTTATATTGCAGGCTGGAATATTTACCGGTTTTTGGCTAAAAAATATACAAATCAACAAGCGGAACACCCCACCGATTTGAGCATTTATAGAAAGCACTACAAGGCTTCAGTGATCTTTATTATTTTCTTTTTAGTGACAGAGGCTACAATGGGTATAGACTGGTTTATGTCAATGAACCCACACTGGTACAGCACACTTTTCCCGTGGTATATTTTTGCCACCTTTTTTGTCAGTGCGATAACCGTTATTGCAATGGTCACAATGTACCTTAAAAAGATCGGATTGGTCCCTTTTATAAACGACAGCCACTTGCACGATTTGGCGAAATATATGTTTGCCTTCAGTATTTTCTGGACATACCTCTGGTTTTCACAATTTATGTTGATTTGGTATGCAAACATACCAGAGGAAGCGGCTTATTTTACAATGCGTATTGAAAACTATAATTTCTTGTTTTTTGGAATGTTGGTGCTTAATTTTGTATTTCCAATTTTGGTATTGATGAACAGTGATTTCAAACGCGTGCCTTGGTTTGTTTTCGCCTCTGGATTTATGATTTTGGTAGGCCACTATATTGATGTATATCTTTTGGTTTATCCATCCACAGTTGGGACGCATTGGTCGTTTGGTATTCCAGAAATAGGCGGGTTGTTGTTTTTCGCCGGTTTGTTTATATTGACGGTCGGAAATGGATTGTCAAAAACACCCCTCTTACCAAAAGGGAACCCTTTCCTCAAGGAGAGCGAGAATTATCATTATTGACTGATTGTAGCACAGAAGATTTAAAGCGAGATGACTGCATTTTTGATTATAATAGCTATAGCCCTTTTGGGAATCACTGCTTGGCAGATTTCTAAGATTTTTAAACTTTCCCAGTCCGGTAAGAAAAAAGTCGAGGAAACCCAAATAGCAAACAACACCGACAACAAACGGAACGGACTTCTGTTTATGGGTTTTATGGTTTTGTTCTACTTTTTGATGGCTTACAGCTTTATTGTCTATGGCGATTTCTACTTGCCGGAAGCCGCATCAGAACACGGAAGTAAAGTTGACACCTTGATGTTTGTCACTGTTGGCGTGATTATGTTTGTTCAGTTGATCACACAGTTCCTCCTGTTCTATTACAGTTATAAATACCGCGGTGAAAAAGGTAAAAAAGCACTTTTTTATGCCGATAACGATAAATTGGAATTTATATGGACAGTTATTCCCGTTATTGTCCTTGCGGGCTTGATTATCTATGGATTGTTTACCTGGACAGATATCATGGATGTTTCCAAAGATGAAGACACGATGGTTGTCGAAATTTATGCCTATCAGTTTGGCTGGAAAGCCCGTTATGCCGGAGAAGACAATACCCTTGGAAAAGCAAATGTTAGGTTTATCGAAGGCGTAAACACTTTGGGTGTTGATAAAAGCGATCCTTATGGAAAGGATGATATAATAACTTCCAAGCTTTATTTGCCCAAAGGAAAAAGAGTGCTCTTCAAAATGCGTTCCCAAGATGTGCTGCACTCAGCTTACTTCCCGTTCTTTAGGGCTCAAATGAATGTCGTTCCGGGAATGATAACGCAGTTTAGCTTCACTCCTTCCATTACCACTGAAGAAATGCGCAAAAGCGAATATATGGTGGATAAAGTGAGAAATATCAACCGCATCAGGAAAGAAAGGAGCAAAGAACTCGTCCAAGAAGGTAATGTCCCATTAGATGATTATACTTTTGATTACTATTTACTCTGTAATAAAGTATGTGGCGTTTCCCATTACAATATGCAAATGGAATTAGTGGTCGAAGGAAAAGAGGATTTCCAGGAGTGGTTGAATGAGAAGAAGACTTTTGGTGAGACAATGGCGAAAGAAAAAGAAGACAAGTAAAAATTTAAAAAAAATTACAGCATGTCAGCTATAGCAGCAGGAGCCCAGCATAATGAGGAAGCACATGACGATCATGGGCATCATAAAGAAACTTTCGTAACAAAATATATTTTTAGTAAGGATCACAAGATGATCGCTAAACAATATTTCATTACAGGGTTAATAATGGGTATTGTAGGGATTTTAATGTCCGTTTTTTTCAGAATGCAGCTCGCATGGCCAGGGGAATCCTTTGAAGTTTTCCGCTGGATACTCGGCGAAAAATATGCGACCAATGGTGTGATGAACCCAGATGCATATCTCGCACTTGTCACCATTCACGGGACTATCATGGTGTTCTTTGTCTTGACAGCAGGATTGAGCGGAACCTTCAGTAATCTATTAATCCCATTGCAAATTGGTGCAAGGGACATGGCTTCCGGTTTTTTGAACATGATGTCTTACTGGATTTTCTTTATTTCCAGCTGCATTATGCTCAGTTCACTCTTTGTCGAATCTGGACCAGCGGCCGGGGGTTGGACAATTTATCCGCCTTTAAGTGCATTGCCACAAGCTATCCCAGGATCGGGAATGGGTATGACCCTTTGGCTCATTTCGATGGCTTTCTTTATTGCCCAATCGCTTATAGGATCCTTAAATTATATTGTTACTGTTATTAATTTACGAACAAAAGGGATGTCGATGACACGCCTGCCCTTAACGGTTTGGGCACTTTTTGTCACAGCGATTATCGGTGTTGTTTCTTTTCCTGTTTTGTTTTCGGCCGTATTGATGCTGATAATGGACCGCAGTTTTGGCACATCATTTTTCTTAAGCGATATTTATATTCAAGGCGAAGTGTTGAGCCATCAAGGTGGTTCACCAGTCCTTTTTGAACACTTGTTTTGGTTTCTCGGTCACCCTGAAGTTTATATTGTCATTTTACCAGCAATGGGAATCGTTTCTGAAGTACTTGCCAGCAATGCCCGAAAACCGATTTTTGGTTATCGTGCGATGGTTGCTTCCATTCTGGCAATTGCATTTTTATCAACCATCGTTTGGGGGCACCACATGTTTGTTTCCGGGATGAATCCGTTCCTCGGTTCAGTTTTTACCTTTACAACATTATTGATTGCTATTCCTTCTGCCGTTAAAGCTTTTAACTGGATAACGACAATTTGGAAGGGAAATCTGCAGATGAACCCTGCGATGCTGTTTTCGATCGGCTTTGTCTCAACATTTATCACTGGTGGGTTGACAGGAATTATCCTTGGTGACAGTACACTTGATATCAATGTTCACGATACTTATTTCGTAATCGCTCACTTTCACTTAGTAATGGGGATTTCTGCACTTTATGGCTTACTCGCAGGGGTTTATCATTGGTTCCCGAAAATGTTTGGGCGCATGATGAATAAAAACCTCGGTTACGTGCATTTCTGGGTGACCGTTATCGGGGCTTATGGAATTTTCTTCCCCATGCACTTTATCGGAATGGCAGGTTTGCCAAGACGGTATTATGAAAACACAGCTTTCCCATATTTTGATGACCTGCAGGATGTCAATGTCCTTATGACAGTTTGTACCATTATCACTGCAGGAGTGCAAGTGGTTTTCTTGTACAACTTTTTCCATTCTATATTTTATGGGAAGAAAGCGACCCGCAACCCTTGGAACGCGACAACCCTGGAATGGACCACGCCTGTTGAGCACATTCATGGAAATTGGCCCGGTGCCACACCAACGGTTTATCGGTGGGCTTATGATTACAGTAAACTCAATAATGACGAGGATGATTATGTGATTCCTGGTCAGGACTATATCCCTCAAAATGTTCCCATTAGTGATCAGGAAGAGGAATTGATGCACTAGGATTTTTTAAATTATTAAAAAAGCCTCTTCCAAATGGGAGGGGCTTTTTTTATATTTGGCACTATGAATGAAAACCTAAATCCCGGGACTGAAAATTTTGATGATGGCGATCACGAAGTGGAACGCGCATTGCGGCCGCTGAGTTTTGACGATTTTGCCGGCCAAGATCAAATCCTGGAAAATCTCAAGGTTTTTGTGAAAGCTGCAAATCAGCGTGGCGAAGCCCTGGACCACACACTTTTCCACGGGCCACCGGGATTGGGAAAAACGACTTTGGCACACATTCTCGCCCAGGAACTGGATGTTAATATTAAAGTAACTTCCGGTCCCGTGCTCGATAAACCCGGTGATCTGGCCGGTCTGCTCACCAATTTGGAAGAACGCGATGTCCTCTTTATTGATGAAATTCACCGTTTAAGTGCTGTGGTAGAGGAATATCTCTATTCAGCGATGGAAGATTTCAAGATCGATATCATGATTGAAAGTGGCCCCAATGCCAGGGCAGTGGAGATTAACTTGAGTCCATTTACTTTGATCGGGGCCACGACGCGTTCAGGACTTTTGACAGCGCCGATGCGCGCCAGGTTCGGCATTTCCAGCCGACTTCAATATTATTCAAATGAATTGCTTTCCGGTATTATTGAGCGCAGCGCTTCCATTTTAAACGTTCCGGTGACTTTAGATGCGGCCATTGAAATTGCAGGCCGCAGCCGGGGAACGCCTCGGATCGCCAACGCACTTTTACGCCGGATCCGTGATTTTGCCCAAATCAAAGGTGATGGCAATATTGATATAAAAATCTCGAAATTTGGCCTAAATGCCCTGAATGTCGATGCTCACGGTCTTGACGAAATGGACAATAAAATTTTATCGACCATTATTGATAAATTTAAAGGCGGCCCGGTAGGTTTGACCACAATTGCCACAGCCGTCAGTGAAAACGCGGAAACCATCGAAGAGGTCTATGAACCTTTCCTCATTCAGCAAGGTTTTATCGCACGCACACCAAGAGGGCGGGAAGTGACAGAATTTGCTTATAAACACCTTGGAAAAACAAAACTGAAAAGCCAAAGCGATTTATTTAATTAATAATAGGAAATAGTTAATTAAAAGAAATTCAATTGAATATAATTGGTTTTAATCGTAAATCATAAATTGTACTTCGTAAGTCGTAAATCTTAAGTCGTACTTCGTACTTCGTAAATCGTAAATCCGTTTCATTGATTGAAAACAAGTCAAAATACACGCAATTCATCAAACAGGAAGCAGAGCGTTTGGGCTTTATGTCCTGCGGAATCAGCGAAGCGGGTTTTTTAGAAGAGGAAGCGCCGCGGCTGGAGCAATGGTTAAATGAAAACCGGCAGGGCGACATGCAGTGGATGGGGAATCATTTTGACAAACGCCTGGATCCCACAAAACTCGTTCCCGGTGCAAAAAGTGTGGTTTCGCTTTTGTTAAATTATTATCCCGAGGAAACCCAAGATGACGGTACTTATAAAATTTCAAAATATGCTTACGGAAGGGATTATCATTTTGTGATCAAGCGCAAGCTCAAAGAATTCCTCTACCGTTTGCAAGAAGAAGTTGGTGATGTCAACGGCCGCGCTTTTGTGGATTCTGCGCCGGTTTTGGACAAGGCCTGGGCCGCAAAAAGTGGATTGGGCTGGATCGGTAAAAACTCAAATTTACTGTCAAAGCAAACGGGCTCCTTCTTTTTTATTGCTGAACTCATCATTGATCTGGACCTGGAATATGACACGCCAGTCACCGATCACTGCGGAAGCTGCACCGCCTGCATTGATGCCTGTCCCACAGAGGCGATTTATGAGCCTTATAAAGTCGATGGCAGCAAGTGCATTTCATATTACACTATTGAGTTGAAAGATGAAATCCCAGATTCAGAGAAAGGCAAGTTTGAAGACTGGATGTTCGGGTGTGATATTTGCCAGGACGTTTGCCCCTGGAACCGATTTTCTCAAAGCCACAATGAGCCTTTATTCGACCCGCACCCCGATTTATTGAAAATGACAAAAACAGACTGGGAGGAAATCACAAAAGACACCTTTGGAAAACTCTTTAAAAAATCTGCTGTAAAACGCACCAAATTCGCGGGGCTCAAACGGAATATTGATTTTATCCACGACCGGGAATAAGTTTTATTGGTCTCAGTTATAGTTAAAACCCTGCCTGCCGGCAGGCAGGTATGCACTTTAGTGCATCTCGCTTTAGCTTCTAAAAACTTTATAAGTGCTGGATTTTCTTCAAACAAACTTAAAGACAACTTACAATATACATTATACAACCTACTTTTTTTTGTAAGAAATTCATTTCTTGTTTCAAAAACCTGCCTGCCGGCAGGCAGGCCTATGGTACTTAAGTCTATAGTGGTTTAGTTAAAAGGAAGTCCTTTAGGTATGTGGAGTCATCTCATTCATAATGTGTTGAAAGGCATATAATTAATTCAATTTTTGAGATAAACTTCATTCCCAAACTACTTCACTTCACGAAATAACTGTAAAAACAGTTGCATAACTTAGGTTATAGTTGTATGTTTGCTTTGTAAAATAACCTCAAACACAAAGCAATGGAAAAATTAACGAATAAAGAAGAAGAAGTGATGCAGGTGTTGTGGCAACTTAAAAAGGCCTTTGTCAAAGAAATTCTGGCCGATATGCCCGGCAAGAAATTGCATTACAACACAGTTTCGACAATTGTGCGCAAATTGGAAGACAAAGGCTTTATCGCTCACGAAGCCTTTGGGAATACCCACCGGTACTATCCAGCAATAGAAAAAGAGGCGTATAGCTCTTATTTTATGAATGAGGCCAGCCACAGGTTTTTTGATGATTCTTATAAAAATATGGTGTCATTTTTCGCCAAAAAAGAAAAAATAAGTGCTCGGGAATTGCGTGAAATTTTAGAAATAATTGAGAAGAAATAAGTTATGGAAGCTTTAATCTACATCACTAAAAGCGCACTTTTGCTGAGTTTATTTTTTGCAGCTTATGAATTTCTGCTTAAAAAAGAGACCTTCTTCAGCCAAAACCGCATTTTTCTTTTAGTTGGATTGACCACCGCAGCCGTTTTGCCTTCAGTTGTTTTTAAACAAACACACTGGATAGAAGCGGCTTCGGTTTCCACTACTGCAATTCACGGGATTTCCCAAACCGGTATAGCTGAAAACCCATCCGCCATTGAGCCTGCATATTGGGAATCATTTTCGCTTTGGGATGGATTGCTTTTTGTTTACCTCGCCGGCGTGATTTTCTTTTTGATAAAGTTTTTTATTCAGCTTTTCAACCTGTTTCTCCTGCTTAAAAATGAAACAAATTCTTTTTATGAAAGTGGCATTAAATTCATCGAAACCAATCAGAAAACCGGGGCATTTTCATTCTTTAAAACCGTGGTTTTTAATCCTAAGTTTTATTCTCAAGATGAGCTTAGCTTGATTCTAAAACACGAAAAAGCACACGCCGCTAATTACCACAATATTGATATTATCCTTGCCAAACTAACGCAAATTATGTTTTGGTTCAACCCTTTAGCCTGGCTTTACCGCAAACGGATCTGCCAGAATTTGGAATTTCTCGCTGACCGTGAAGCTACTAAGAACTTAGAATGCTCAAAAAATTATCAGCTCAGCTTAGTCAATGCCTCTTTGGAAACATCAACTGAACTTCCCATTAGCAATTTTCATTCATCATTCATTAAAACCCGAATTCTTATGTTACACAAAAGTAAATCACACCGGTTCAACAGTTTGAAAATGGTTTTAATTTTACCATTTCTAACTTTGTTTTTAATAAGCTGTCAAACTAAATCAATCACTAAAGCCAAAAATAATAAGAGCGAAGCGATCAAATCAATTGTTGAAATGCAAAATGACAGTGTGCAAAGTATCCGTTATACGTTTAAAAGAGGTATGGATAAAAAAGCTTTGGAAGAAACCAAAAAGCACTTAAAAAAGGAATTTGATATAGATTTTGATTACGAAGACCTGGCCTTTAATGAGAATGGGGAAATCAATAGCTTAAAAATCAAAGTGGACTGTAATGATGGATACAGTGGAGAAGCGAACGGGCCTGTCCCTCTATATTTTGAACGTAATTATAAGGCTTCGACAACATTTTCAGTTGGAAGCGCCCCATCTTTTAAGAATAAGGCAGAAAAAAAAGAAATGCTGAAAATTAGGAGAAAAGCTGATAAAATTATGAAGGAAGCAAAGGTCATAAAAAGGAAAGCTGAAAAAGCCAAAATAAAAATGGAACGCTTAGAGCTAGTATCTTCAAAATCTGTTGATTCCATTGATAATATGCGTGAAAAGTTAAAATTGACAAGACAGGAATTAAAAAAAAGCCGAAAAAATATTTTACAGAAAAGAAAGGAATTAAAAGAAATCCGCAGGTACTTTTTACGGAAAAGGGCGAAAACTCAAAAAGGTGCGGGAAAATAAATTATACTGTTTTTATTTAGTTTTCAAGCATCGGTTTCATTCCTAAGCCTAATGAAAACCGATGCTTTTTTTATAGATAAATCCGGCATAAAACCAGCCTTCCAAAAAACCACGGCATCTCAATATTCGTTTATTTCTAAAAATAAAAGCCTTCCGATTTTTTTCTTGTGGCATACATTAGTATTTTTGCATGTTGATTGAGGCAATTTTTAAACCTGTTGCCCGTTCGGAATAAGAATATTAGCGAAACCGCTTTCGGGCTATTTTTCTACTGCCAAGGAAGGCAAATTATATGAAACACAATCTTCTTCTTTTTTTAACCATCTTTGTCAGTTACACAGCAATTTCACAGACAAAAATAGGTGGTGTGGTCAAGGATACTGACGACAAGCCCGTCGCGTTTTGTAATGTGATTTTCAAGGATTCCAGGGAAGGCACTATTACCGACGAAAACGGAAAGTTTTATATGGAGTCCGATAAGGATTATAATTTTGTCGAGATTTCATTTATGGGTTTTAAGACAAAACTCATTGACCTTCGGGAACGCCCAAACAATACCAGCCTTGAAATAACGCTCAGGGAAGACCAAAACGCCCTGGACGAAATCACTATTTATCAGGGAAATACTTCAAAAGAAAATAACCCCGCACTCGATATCTTGCGGAAAATTTGGGAAAACCGGCGTAAAAATGGCGTCAATATGTTTGACCAGTATCAATACCACAAATATGAAAAACAGGAGTTTGACTTGAACACCATTGACAGTTCATTGATCAAAAGCCGGCTTTTCAAAGGGATGGAATTTATCTTTGAAAAGATGGACACTAGCGCTATTACAGGGAAAACCTACTTGCCCATTTTTATCAATGAATCGGCTTATCAGGTTTATGGCGACAACAAGATGGACAAGGAAAAAGAAGTTTTGCTTGGAAACCGAAATTCTGGATTTAGCGATAATCAGGCCATGATTTCTTTTGTTAAAGACCTTTATGCCGAATACAACGTTTATGACAATTACCTGAAATTCTTTGACAAGAGTTTTGTCAGCCCTTTGTCAACAACCGGGATTGATGTTTATAATTATGTTCTGGCCGATACCGCTTTTATCGACAACAAAAAATGCTATAAAATTGTCTATTACCCGCGCAGGAAAAACGAGCTGACCTTTAAAGGTAAATTTTGGGTCAATGATTCCACTTGGGCGATTAAGGAAATTGATTTGAAAGCCAGTAAAAGTGCTAATATAAATTGGGTGCGCGATATATATATAGAGCAGGAATATGATGTGCTCAACGACTCGGTGTTTTTGATCACGCGCGATTATTTTATGTCTGATTTTTCATTTCGCAAAAAAGACAGCGCCCGCGGGCTCTATGGTAAACGCACAACTCTATATGACAATTATAAATTTGATATTGAGAAGGGACGTGCGTTTTACAACCAAAATAAAAGCACTTATCATCCAGAAATCTACAACCGCGACAAAGAGTTTTGGGAAAATAACCGCATCGAAAAACTGACCGAAGACGAGCGTGAGGTATATGAAATGCTGGATACCTTAAAAGATGTGCCTGCCTTTCAACGCATTTACAGAGTTGGATCTGTTTTAGCATCAGGGTATTATGAAATTGGAAATTTTGACCTTGGGCCGGTGTTTTCAATTTTTGGGTATAATCAAGTGGAGGGAATAAGAACACGCATTGGCGGCCGCACATATTTTGATCAAAATGACCCGTGGCGAATTGAAGGCTATTTGGCTTATGGATTTAAGGATGATAAATTTAAATATGGTATTTCGGGAAAATACCTGATAGATCACGAAAACCGCATCATTATTGCCGGTGGAAACCGCCGCGATGTCGAACAACTGGGGGCGAGCCTCACAAATACCACTGATGTTTTAGGCAGGAGTTTGGCTTCCTCTTCCTTGATCACGGTCGGGGCAAACAACAGCTTGAGCGATATTAATTTGACCACTTTGTCTTTGGAGTTTTCACCCTTTGAAAATTTTACCTTTAGGTTTGGCGGTTCATACCGAACCTTAGAAGCCGCATCAGAGGAATTTAGCCTCGCTTATTATACAAATAATGAACGCACAGAAACGGCTAAAGTGACACGCCAAGCTGAGCTGAACACTTTATTGAAATATACACCGGGCCGCAAAACCTCGGGCTATGGTGTGGAACGTTTGACTATCAATGATGGTGATTATTCAGAATTATTTTTGAATTACTCCAAAGGAATCAAGGGAATGCTCGATAGCGATTTTGATTATGAAAAACTGCAATTTTTCTATCGGCAGCCTTTTCAGATCGGGGGATTGGGAACTTTGACCTCAACCCTGGAAACCGGGAAAACCTTTGGCGAAGTGCCGCTGGGCCTGTTGAGTGTTGTTCCGGGAAACCAGACGCTTTTTTCCACCTTTGGCAGCTTTCCGCTACTGGATTATTATGAATTTGTTACAGACACTTATGCCAGCTTGCATTTGGAACACAATTTTAACGGCCGGCTTTTTGGGCGGATCCCTTTATTGCGTGAATTGAATTTACGTGAAATAGTGGGCGTCCGCGGCGTTATGGGCGATATTTCCCGGGAAAACCGGCTTTTGAACGCTTCGACATCTAACACTTTTTTGCGGGCACCAAATAAGAAACCTTATTATTCCTTTAGCTTCGGAGTGGCCAATATTTTTAAAATTTTCCGGCTCGATTTCCACTTCCGTGGAAACTATTTTGAAAACCCAGACGCCCGCAGTTTTGGAGTGACCGGTTCTTTCGGCTTTTATTTTTAGTGAGACCCGCATTTCAAAAGCCCGCAGGGCGCATTGAAATGCGCTGGTCGAACTAATCCCGAATCATCCCTGTCATTCTGAAAAATCCTGAGGCCAGGAAGGATTTGTTCAGAATCTGTTCATCGGTTGAAAAAGCTTATTTTAATTTTATCTTTTTTTATGAACCGTGATAATATCCTGAACACCCTGTGCTGAGCTCGCGCTGGTCGAACTAATCCCGAATCATCCCTGTCATTCTGAAAAATCCTGACGCTAGGAAGGATTTGTTCAGAATCTGTTCATCGGTTGAAAAAGGCTTGTTTTAATTTTATCTTTTTTTATGAACCGTGATAATATCCTGAACACCCTCTGCTGAGCTCGCGCTGGTCGAACTAATCCCGAATCATCCCTGTCATTCTGAAAAATCCTGACGCTAGGAAGGATTTGTTCAGAATCTGTTCATCGGTTGAAAAAGGCTTGTTTTAATTATAAGTCTTGTTTTTTCAGCGCAGCGGCCTCAAGTCTCTTTTAACTGGGCATTAATTTACTTATGTAAAAAACCACGAATTTTAAGCTATTTTATCTTAAGTCCTACGTCTTATAGCGCAGCGGCCACAAGTCTTTCACCAATACTGTTTACTTATCCAAAAAAACTCGATTTTTCGTTTTTTAGTCTTACGTCCTAAGTCTTTCAGCGCAGCGTTCATAAGTCCTTTTATAACTTGTCCAAAAAAAGCTAAATTTTTCACCTATTAAAACTTCAGTCTTACGTCTTAAGTCCTTCAGCGCAGCGGTCATAAATCTTATTTAGCGCAGCGGTCATAAGTCCTTTTTAGGGCTTGTTCAAAAAAAGCTAAATTTTTGGTGATAAATGGTTTAAGTCGCTCAGGCTTACTATATTTGCACGCTTATTTTTAGAAAAATAAATTTAATTGAATTCAGATTATGACTTTTGATGTATTGATTGAAATCCCAAAGGGGAGCCGGAATAAATATGAATATGATTTTAAACTGAAGAAAGTCCGTTATGACCGGATGATTTTTTCATCAATGATGTATCCCGCCGATTATGGATTTGTTCCAGAGACTTTGGCACTTGACGGCGATCCGCTTGACGTTCTTGTTTTAGTGACTGAACCCACTTTTCCCGGTTGCGTGATGGAAGTCAAGCCGATTGGCGTGTTTCACATGGCCGATGAAAAAGGACCTGATGAAAAAATTATTTGTGTTCCCGTCAGTGACCCGGTTTCAAATAAAGTCAGCGATTTGGATGAATTGAACCCGCACCTGATAAAGGAAATCGAACATTTCTTTAGGGTTTATAAAGATTTAGAAGATAAAAAAGTGGATGTTGGCGATTGGGGAGATGCCAAAGAAGCTCGCGGAATCGTCGAAAAAAGTATCCAGCGCTACCAAAAAAGCGATGTGCCGGAAGATGAAGTGAGCCTTTAAGTGAAATTTCTAAATGGAATTTATAAAACCCTTTTCCACAAACGTGGAAAAGGGTTTGTAAATTTTTAAGAAATAGAAACGATCCATTTAGCCAATCTCAATATATTATTATTTGAACTTAAGTTAAATATAATTTTACTTTTCAACAAAATTTACTCAATTTATTTGTTTCAAAAGCTCAAACCAAAAGAAAATCAATCGACGGCCAGCATTTCCTGCTTATCAAAACCTTTGGAATTGGTAACGTGGATAACGTACATTCCCTGGGGTAAATTTAAACCGGTTATGGTAAAGTCATCGTTTCCGGTAAAGGTTCCGGTATATTTCTCGATACCACTGAGGTCATAAATTTTTACCAAGCTTTGAGCCGGTTCATTAGCATTGCTTGAATTAGTGGAACTTTGGTTGTTTGTGAAGGGTCGTAAAGGACAAGGTTCGGGGTCGATAATGTTTACAGTCACATCCCCTTGGGTAACCGGGTTTGGATAAGTGTTCAGTTCATCCTCGGGGCAAGGGTCGCCACCCCCTAAGCCATCAAACACTTCAACCGTTTTATAACCGACACCAGTAGAACCACAAGTATTTACTGCGTCACAGTTTATTTTAAACCTCCCGGAACAGTTCCCCCAGAAGACGGTTACGTGACTGCCGGTTGCAGTTGGACTGAATTGCCCACCGTTCACAACAAATTTTGGGGTGGTTCCAAACGGGGCGGGACCACTGCCATTATTGCAATCACGGTCTAAAACCTCAATATCCCACGTATAGTTATAATTATTCACGCCAGTAACGTGAAATGAAGAGGTTGAATTAACGGGTTTATCGCCTGAGTTCCCCGAAATACCATAAACTGTTATATCCGGCCTACCAACCTGAATATTGTCTTTTTCAATAGTTTTCATTTGGCCGCACGAATTTACGAGGTTTGCCGAAACGGTAATTGCTCCATTTCCATTTGTCGTAGCTGTTAAAGTAGCTTGGTCACCATTTTCACTGATGTTGGCAATACTGGTGTTTGAAACGTTCCAGGAGGTAACGGACACACCATTCGGTAAATTGTTTACGGAATATGTGGCTGTTGAGCAGAATGAACCGTTGCCAGTAATTGAATAAGACGGATTAAAACTTGAAATGCTGATAACTGATGTTAATTGGGGATAGGTTTCCCCGTCCAAAACAGGCGTTACTTTGACATCGCTTGGTGGATAAGCATAAGGAACAAGCTCAACAGTATTAGTAGTAGTTGCAAAGCTTGATGTGGATAGCCAACCGCCGCCGACTAGCCAATGATATTCCAGGGTTCCAGGTGAGTTGTAAACATTATCTACGGTAAAGGTAATTGGCGAACTACTGCCACAAGAAACAGCTTTACTACCAGGGGAAAGGGTAAAAGTTGGTACCTCATCTTTTTGAATCGGGTAATTGCAAAATGAATTATAAGTTGAACCGGAAAAAGTTTCCAGTTCAGCATATAGAAAACCCCCATCAACATTAAATTCAGATGCATCAAGTGTAATAGAGAAACTAGCTAAAAAGGAAGTTGGTGACCAAGAGATCTCTTGAATTATTTGAGAATCCCTCAAGTTTTCATAAGTATAGGAGTCAACTTTAGTATAAATTCTTAAAGTACTTTCACCCACTACGTTATCTGGATCCTTTTGAAGATCGACGGTAAAATTTACATTTACAGATGTATTATCTTCAATATCAATAATGCCACAATGATTAATTGCTTCACCTGTATCGTAAGTCATGTTTTGAATTTCAACATCAATTTGAGAGTAAACAGAAGAAAACGTAAGAAAAAAGATTAAACATATGATTGAATTTTGTAGTTTACCTTGCATAATTTCAATTTTTAAATTAACATTCTATTTTTTCTTTAAATGTACTTGAAAGCCAATACCTAATGAAAACCGATTACCAAGGTCTTTGGAACTATCAGCATTCCTTTTAGTATAATCATAATTTAAAGTCACTTCCAGACCTACACTGGCGGTAAAAAATATTACAGTTCCGGCCTTTAAACCAATGCTATTGGAATTGAAACTCGACCCCTTTAAATCTGTTGCAAAAACATAACCGACTTCGCTAAAAACATTCACCAATTCATCCGTTGGTAAAAAATAATAGCGTAAAAAAGGACCAATTCCAGAACTCCAGTTACTAAGATTACTCTCAGAAGGATTATAATGATTTAACCGCAAGCTGAGTCCCACAGCAAATTTATCCAACGGGAAATATCCGATTTTTGGTTGTAAATTAAAGCCAAAAGCTTTAGAAGTTGACACATTCCCATTACTGTTTTCACTTTTTGCTTTAGAAAATACAAAATTTCCATTTCCGCCAGCAAGCCAATTCCCTTTGGTTATTTGGGCATTGGTGGTTAAGGAAAATGCAAGGGCGAATAAAAAAAATAAAATGTTTGCTTTCAAGCTCTTGATGATTTAATATTTAGTTGGGTTTTTTTAAATTAATTTTGAACAAATTTAAAAACAAAAACCATTTTTCCAAAATAATAGTTAAAAACCTTTTCACAGGCAGATAAGTGTAAAAATAAAAATCGATTATTACAGGAATTAGAAGTAATCGCTTAAGCGTTTGAAAATATCGCTTAGTCAACAAACTTCAATGTGTTTTGTCGATTGTGGGTTAGCTAAAATAAGTAAACATCAATCCCAATCTTCGACAATTAAAAATATTCGCTTACTTTTGCAATTCAGATTTTTAAGACTATGGCAGATAATTTAGTAATTGTAGAGTCCCCCGCAAAAGCCAAGACCATTGGCAAATTCCTCGGTAAAGACTACCAAGTGGAATCCAGTTTTGGGCACATTGCAGATTTACCCAAAAAAGATATCGGCGTTGATGTAGAGCACGATTTCAAGCCTAAATATGTGGTCAGTCAGGATAAAAAAGATGTGGTCGGTAAATTGCGCAAGGCTGCTAAAAAATCAAAAACCGTCTGGCTCGCCAGTGATGAAGACCGCGAAGGGGAAGCCATAGCCTGGCATCTCGCCGAAGAATTAAAAATCGATAAATCAAAACTCAAGCGCATTGTCTTTCACGAAATCACTAAAGATGCTATTTTAAAAGCCATTAAAAATCCGAGGGAAATTGACTATAATTTGGTCAATGCCCAGCAGGCACGCCGGATTCTCGACCGGTTAGTGGGATATGAACTCTCGCCCATTCTTTGGCGCAAAGTAAAAGGTGGCCTTTCCGCAGGGCGCGTGCAATCTGTTTCCGTGCGTTTGATTGTGGAACGCGAACGCGAAATCAGGGATTTCAAACCCAAAGGGTCATACCGCGTCGATGCTACGTTTTTCACTCAGGACCAGCACAGTTTTAAAACGAAACTGCCGAAAAATTTAAAAACAAAAAAAGAAGCCGAAAGCTTTCTTGGGGAGAATAAAAATGCGGAATTCCGTATTGACAACTTAACTAAAAAGCCAGCCAAGAAAACCCCGGCACCGCCATTTACCACATCAACTTTACAACAGGAAGCTGCCCGAAAGCTCTATTTTTCAGTGAGTAAAACAATGACCATGGCGCAACGATTGTATGAAGCAGGTCATATTACTTATATGAGGACCGACAGCACAAACCTTTCCGGTCAGGCAAAGAAAGCGGCGCAGAAGGAAATAAATTCAGCTTACGGCACAGAATATCACAAATCGCGAAATTATAAGGGCAAGGCAAAAGGCGCCCAAGAAGCTCACGAAGCCATCCGTCCAACGGCCTTTGACAATCACAGTGTGCCGGCAGAACGCGATCAAAACCGCTTGTATGAACTCATCTGGAAACGCGCCATTGCCTCGCAAATGAGCGATGCAAAACTGGAACGCACCAATGTGAAAATCGGTTGCGGTAATCACGAAAAACAATTTACTGCAAACGGCGAAATGATCAAGTTTGACGGTTTCTTGAAAGTCTATCTGGAAGGGACTGATGATGAAGATCAAGAGCAAACGGGCTTGCTGCCGGAAATGAAAGAAGGCGATAATTTAAACAACGATTTTATCAGGGCTACCGAACGCTTTACGCGGCCAAAATCAAGATATACAGAAGCTTCGCTGGTTAAAAAACTGGAAGAACTCGGCATTGGCCGACCTTCGACTTATGCCCCGACCATTTCAACCATTCAGAACAGAAAATATGCCGAAAAAGGCTCTATCGACGGTTATCCGAGAAAATATGTTCAGTTTCAATTGAAGAACAACACTGTCAAAGAAAAGGAACTCGAGGAATCCGTGGGCAGCGACAAAGGTAAACTCGTGCCGACCGATGTCGGGATGGTGGTCAATGACTTTTTGGTCCAGCACTTCAAAAATGTTTTGGATTATAATTTTACGGCAAAAGTCGAGCAAGATTTTGACGACATTGCCTCAGGCGATAAAAAATGGACGAAGATGATGAGTTCTTTTTACGCCGAATTCCATCCCACTGTTCAAGATGTCTCTGAAAATGCCGAACGTGAAGTGGGTGAACGCGTGCTCGGCAAAGATCCAAAAAGTGGTAAAAAAGTCAGTGCCCGTCTGGGGAAATATGGTGCAATGGTGCAGATCGGTTCTGTGGAAGATGAGGAAAAACCACGTTTTGCCAGTATTCCGCCGGGAAAAAACCTGAATTCCATTTCTTATGATGAGGCGATGAAGCTCTTTGAACTCCCGAAAAAAATCTGTGAGTATAAAGGTGAAGATGTGGTTACAAACATTGGGCGCTTCGGGCCTTATGTAAAATTTGGTGAAAAATATGTATCCCTCGCCAAAGGTGAAAGTCCCCACGAAGTCGATCAAAAACGGGCGATGGAGCTCATTGAACAAAAGGAAAAAGCGGACCGCCCAATTCATATTTACGAAGAAAAAGGCGTGACTAAAGGGAAAGGGCGTTTTGGGCCATTTATCAAATGGAACGATATGTTCATCAATGTCAAAAAGAAATATGATTGGGACAACCTTTCTGAAGATGATATTGTGGAGCTGATTGAAGATAAAAAGAAAAAGGAGCGCGAAAAGCTTATTCAGGAATGGCCAGATGAAGGCATCCGTATTGAAAAAACACGCTGGAAACGCAGCAAGATCATCAAAGGAAAAAAGAAAGTTGAGCTGTCCAAAGATGTGGATGCCTCAAAAATAACCCTCGAAGAGGCAAAAGAACATTTGAGCAAGAAAAAACCTAAGGGGAAAACTAAAGGCAAGTCGAAAACCAAAACGAAAGCGAAAAAGACTAAATCAAAAGCCAAGAAAAAAGCATCCAAAGGAAAAAAAAGCACTAAAAAATAAAGGCCTGGTTCTTCTTAAACCTGGAATTTCTGGGTTGAACCTTACTTTTAAAATATCAAAAACAACCATTAATGAACGTCGAAGAACGAATTGAAAAATCCCACACGACTATTTTTAAAGCGGTGTTCCCAAACACGACCAATCATTATGATACACTTTTTGGGGGTGCGGCCATGCAATTAATGGATGAAACAGCATTTATCACCGCAACCAGGTTTAGCCGCCAACAAATGGTGACCGTTAGCAGTGATAAAATCGACTTTCAAAAACCCATTCCTGCAGGAACAATCATTGAGTTGTCAGGACGTGTTTCTAAAGTGGGCAGCACAAGCCTCAAGGTGAAAGTGGATATTTTTATTGAAGAAATGTATTCTGAATATCGGGAAAAGGCTGTTTCTGGAGAGTTTACCTTTGTTGCTATTGATGGAGATAAAAAACCAGTTAAAATTCTTTAGGCTAAAAAAGTGTTATACTTGGTTTAAGCTTACTTTTCACCCAAAAAATTACTTTAAAACTTTTTAAATAAGGCTAAATTTTTATGGACATAGAATTTTTTCGCCCCATTTCCTTAGAAGATTTTCCTGAATTGGATGTAGATGGCAATTCTACACTGTTCAGTAAAATTCAAAAAAATTCTTTGGAAGAAGGCTTTCCAAATCTCGCGGATGTAAAAATTGCCGTTTTTGGGGTTTTGGAAACGCGTGGGCAAGGGGTTGAAAATGAGTTGGACCTCAACTTTTTTCGCGAGCAGTTCTACAGTTTATTTTCCGGAAATTGGAAACACAAAATTGCCGATCTCGGCGATATACTTCCCGGTGAAACGATAAATGATACATATGAGGCTGTAAAACGCCAGCAGCAGCAACTTTTAAAAAAGGGGGTTATCGGGGTTGTTCTGGGCGGTAGTCAAGATTTAGTTTATGCGCAATACCGTGGCTATGACAGTGATAAAATGCTGAATTTAGTCAATATTGACAGCCGGTTTGACCTGGGCGACGCCAGTGGTGAAATCACGAGTTCTTCATATATCGGTAAAATGGTTACTGAGGCACCTTTTCAGTTAAATAATTATGCAAACTTGGGTTATCAAACCTATTATCAAGATCAAGCAGAAATCGACCTACTTGAAAAACTGTTCTTTGAGGCGCACCGTCTAGGTGAATTAGGGGGGAATATTCATACAGCAGAACCCATTTTACGCGATGCCGATTTGGCCAGTATTGATGTGAGGAGCATCGGGGCAGCCCACGTTTTTTCAGCTCAGAACCCACCTAATGGATTTACCGGAAGGGAAATTTGTGCACTGGCACGTTATGCTGGCCTTGGCGAGAAATTAACATCTTTTGGTGTTTTTCACCTCAATGACTTGGATATAAACCAAAATAGTTATATGTTGGCGGCTCAAATAATGTGGTATTTTATTGAGGGTGTCAATCAACGAAAACATGAAACAGAATTTGTTTTGCAACCCCAGAATTATTTGACTTATCGCGTTCCGGTCAATGATGAGGTTTTAGTGTTCTACAAAAGTAAAATAACCTCGCGCTGGTGGCTCGAAAGCAAATCACAAAAAAAACCTAACAATAAATTAAAACCAATCGCGTTATTACCTTGTGCGGAGCAAGATTATTTAGATGCTTGCAATCAGGTGGTTCCGGAGCGATGGTGGAAAGCACAGCAAAAAAATCATCAGTAAGGATTAAAGTTTTTTTAATTTTTTTCCGCCTGATTTTTGTTTTTAAGTAATTATTTAAATAGGTTTACGCCTGAAATTTACTGTCTTAATTTAGAGAATTATGAAAAAATATTTTTTACTCCTTGGATTAGCTTTACTTCTCGCAAATTGTACAAAGGGCGACCGGGGTCAATTAGTGGGCGCTGAAGGAAAGGAGTGGCATCCCCAGAAACCTTTTGGAATGACTGAGGTTCCGGGCGGCTCTTTTATAATGGGTAAATCTGATGAGGATATTGCCGGGTTAAAGAATGCTCCTCCTAAGACAGTAACCGTGAGTTCCTTTTATATGGATGAAACTGAAATCACCAATGCAGAATACCGGGAGTTTACAGATTATGTCCGTGATTCTGTTGTGCGCCAGGCCTTAGCAGAAGAGGCAGAGTTTGCCGGTGGTGGAAACCAAGCAGGCGGTCAAGGTCAAGGTCAAGGTGGTGGCGGAAATGGAAAAACCATTCAGGATTTTGCCTTTAAGGGATCAAATCAAAATAATAATCAAAATGCCGGACAGGGTCAAGGCGGTCAAAACTCAAATCAATCTGCCTTTGAACAATTTTCCAAGCATTATGATCCCAATAAGCAAGCTTTAAACTGGAAGGAGGATCTGATCTGGGATAAAAACCAATGGCCTGATGAATCTTATGTTATGGTTATGGATGGGTTTTATACATCTGGCGATGAGTCGGTTACCGGAAAATTAATGCTTAACAAAGATAAATTGGTTTACAGTTA
>Ga0307967_1000245_pt1 | contig 38495 bp, 22 predicted proteins | sample OrgLakmetagen648_FD_201828 | JGI IMG/M metagenome (GOLD analysis project Ga0307967, IMG submission 201828) | Saline water microbial communities from Organic Lake, Antarctica - #648 | ecosystem: Environmental > Aquatic > Non-marine Saline and Alkaline > Saline | place: Antarctica: Organic Lake... | reverse complement strand
CAACATCTGTACATCTCGTGCGACCTTTCTTAAACAATACTAAACATATAGTAAACTATAATAAACAAAAAGAAAACAATAATAAACTATATAAAACTAAAGAAGGGGAAGAAAAAAAATCTTCCCCGCATTCATCCCAAAATAAAAATGATGAATCTTCTTTTCGAAAGGACGAATTGCATTCGCCCAAAAAAGCGAGTAAGAACGATTTGAAATCGTCCGATTCGTCCAAATCCAAAAAGCCAAGTAAGGGCGATTTGAAATCGTCCTCCTCAAGAAAGAAATTCGTTCCTCCGGAACTGCAAAATGTAAAAGAATTTTTCCGCGAGAATAAATCCTCTTACCAGGTTGCTGAAATGTTTTTCAATCATTTTGAATCCAACGGATGGAAAGTTGGTGGCAAAGCCCCCATGAAAAACTGGAACGCTGCTGCAAGAAATTGGATAATGCGAGACGAGAAATACCAAAATCAAAACCGAAGTCCCGCCCAGCAACGCTTGCACGTCAATGAAAACAAAGATTATTCTGAACCATTGTAAAATTTTAACTCATGAAAAAGCCGTATAAAATCATAAATAAAATGCGTCATTTTAAATTCCATGATACACTTTTTTACTTGCAAAATCAAGGAAAAGAAAAGTTTGGAAAGGAATTCCGCATCCACAATGAAGACATCAAAACTCTTCACAAGCTCATCATTTACATGATTCACGAAGATATCCAATGCAAAAAATATGGGATAGATCTCAAAAAAGGAATTCTCATAACTGGTCCTGTTGGATGTGGTAAAACATCATGGATGCAAATTATTCAAACCATAATTTTACCCGAGCAAACTTTCCAAGTAAAATCTACCAGAGACATCGCATTTGAATTTAACCAAAATGGATTTGACACAATCCAAGCTTACGGAAAAAGACAGCGTGCATTTTGTTTGGATGATATTGGGATTGAGCAAAACATTAAATTTTATGGAAACGAATGCAACACCATTGCTGAAATTCTCCTGCAGCGTTACGACCTTTTGGTGAATCACCAAATCGTCACCCACGCCACAACAAATCTCACCGCAAAAGAAATTGAAAATCTGTATGGCAAACGCGTTCGCTCGAGACTAAGAAAGATGTTCAATCTGATCTCATTCCCAGCTGAAACGAAGGATAAACGCAAGTAGATACAATACTGCGAGAAAGGTGGTTGAGCGAAACCGAAACCACAACTCGAGAACTTGAAAACTAAAAAACTTGCTAACTCCACAACTTGATAACTTGATAACTAACAAACTTTAAAACTAATTACAATGAAAACAATAAAACAAAACTCCACGGGCCAAGAAGTTCAAAAACTTCAAATCCTACTCAACCTAAAACCTGACGGTATTTTCGGCCCTCAAACTCTTCTAGCGGTTCTCAATTTCCAAAATTCACAAAACATCGCAGATGATGGAATTGTTGGTCCAATAACTTGGTCATTACTCTACGATGGTTGGGAATTGATGCATCATTCTCTGGATGATTCAAAAGAGTTATACACTCCCTACACCCTACCCTACAAGAAAAACCACAACAAACCAACACAAAAAAAATGGATTTTCTTGCACCATACTGCAGGTTGGCAAAACCCTTATCGAGTTATTGATGCCTGGGGAGAAAATCCAGAGAAGAACATAGCAACTGAATTTGTGATTGGTGGCCAATCGATACACAATGACAATTCAGATCACGATGGTAAAATTCTCCAAGCGATTCCAAATAATGGTTGGGCTTGGCATTTAGGAATTGGAAACCAACCCATGCATCGTGAAAGTATTGGAATTGAATTATGCAGTTTCGGAGCACTCAACAAAGGTTACTTTGAGAAAACAGAAGACAACAAACCAAAATACGTTCACAAAGCCAAAAATAGCTTTTTCACGTATGTTGGCCAAGAAGTGAATCCAGATCAAGTAATCGAATTAGAGAATGAATTTAGAGGTTATAATTACTTTCACAAGTATTCCGACAAACAACTCAAATCGTTAAAGGAATTACTGCTTAAATTAGCTAATGAGCATAACATTGACGTTCGACAAGGTTTGCCAAACCTCATCCGGAAAGAAGGGGTTAAAGCTTTTGATTTAATTGGAACTAAAACGTGTGTTGATACTCCTGGTGTTTGGTCTCATGCGAATGTGAATAAATGGAAGCTTGATGTTGCTCCGCAGGAAGGATTGATTGTGATGTTGTTGGAGTTGTGATAGAGAAAATAAACTTCATCACTCACCAAAAGAAATCCCGAAAGTCAACAAATTAGAAACGCATGATTTAGAAATGAATAGAAAATTATATGGACAAACGAGAAAAGTCTTTATATCGAAGAAATAAATAAGTGGTGTGACATTTTTGAACGCCTCATTATGCTACTCAACGAGGATATTGTCCTTCAAACAAAGCTGTTGGGGAAATTGATGGAACCTTTTACGATTTTAAATAGACCTCTTGTCAATGTGACTATGATGGTAATATACTTAATGTTGTTTAATTTGTTGGTTCTACCCTGATTTTAATGGATTTGGTTTAATAAGTTGGGAAAAATGGTGCTCAAGCTTCGCTTGAGCACCATTTTTCCCAAAAACATACAAGTTTAGCCGTCATTCCGACGCATCGACAAGCGCTCCGAATCGCATAGTTTTAATTCTTATAAAAGAAAATGCTTATCCGTTTGTTTACCCAAGATAGTTTTTGAAATCAGACCATGAGATACAATCTCGCGGTAGCTGATTTTTTTTGTGGAGTGGGTTCAAAAAAGACTGGTGAAAATTAATGGCGTAAAAACGCCATTAATTTTCACCAGTCTTTTTTGATTTCCAACCATTTTCAAAGTGTTAGCGCGAGATTATATCTCGTGCTAATACTCGTATAATATAGCAGGATCTCATTTATATATTATATTGAAACCCATCCGCCTTATGATGATACCAAATTGTTTTAGGGTAAACCAGCGGATAAGCATTTAAAAGAATTAAAATGCTGAGGAATCTCTTTTTAAAAGTTTAGTGGTAGATCGCTAAAAGTTTTAGTTAAACAATAGTCTTCCATTAAATTCGTGGTAGAACCAATTTGTTTAATGTAATACAGTAGAATATCAGATAAATCCTATTTGGAAAATATTAATAGTTTTGTGATTTCTATTTTTTTGACACTACTAAAACTACATTCTATGTATCAGCGTTACTCAACATCACTTAAAACCTGTTTTTCTTTGGGTATAGAGAAATCACTCATTCCAAAAGAAGTACTTCAGAAAATTCCTTCATCCACAAAAACGACTTGGAGAAATAATTCTAATCATGAAATTATCGGATTAGAGCAGGAAAACCAAATAAAAAACGATCTTCAAAACATTAACAACTCACATCACCCTGTAAATCGTGTTCCAAAAAAAATGTTTGATGCTTTTTGTGCATTTACAGTTTGTCTTGTTGAATCTGTTGATAAAAAACAAATTCAAAAAGCTTATCGTGAAAATAAGGATTCTATTATTGAGACTCTTGAAAAGTTTTCCAATTATATTTCTTACAAAAGTGCATCTAAAATCTTAAAGGTAAGTGAAAAAACACTTTATCACTGGAGACATCAGCTCAAGTACGCTTGTCAAAATTCTGCTTTGTTACTTTGCACGAAAAGGCACCCTAATCAAGCTACGCTCTCTGAAGTAAAAACGATACAAGAATATTTGAAGAATCAAAACTTTGGTCATTGGAGTATTCATTCTATTTGGGCAAAAGCTTTTAGCAATGGTGATACAAGGCTATCCGAATCAACTTGGTATGATTACAATAAATTATTAAAGATAAGAACAACTATTAGGAAAGGTAAAAAGTCAAAATACAATCCCATTATCGCAAGCAAAATAAATGAAATATGGCATGCAGACATTACCGTATTTAAAACACTTGATGGAGTAAAGCATTACATCTACACCGTAATGGACAATTATTCTCGATTTATTCATTCTTGGCGAATTGAAACGGTAGTATCTGCTAAAATTCGATTAGACACAATAAAAGAGGCATTAAAAAATGCTTGTGGTGTAAAATCTCATGACCAAAGGATACAACTTATCACAGATGGAGGCCCTGAAAATGTTAACCATACTTTAAAAGAATTTATGCAGGAAAATCAATCAAATATTCATCATGATATTGCATTAAAAGACATTGTTCAATCTAATTCTATGATGGAGGCTTTTTATAGTATTGCGAAATACAGATATTTGTATCTCAAACCTATTCATAATTCCGAAGAACTTTTTACTCAATTTGAAAGCTTAATGCAAGAATATCATTTCGAGAAACCGCATTATGCTCTCGGTATTTTTACTCCATCACAAGTATTGAATGGCGCTAATCCTAAGCAATCAAACAAGACCATTTACTTGGAAGCTGCTAAAAAGCGCAGAGAAATTAATAAAAAGAAGAGTTGTGGATTGAATTGTTAAGATTTAATCAAGTGGAACTGCTTGTTTTTACTTTAATGTCGTGAATTGCGTTTTTATAAAGTTGCAGTTCTAACTATCTCTTTTTAAAATTTTCCATTCACCCAATCTTTACCAAATTTTTTGAAGGAAAATAACGAAAAGCTATATTTCATTGATTCTTATGTAGATACGAATTTTCGTAGGCCTTTTCTAAGAAAGTCTTGAAGGTAGCGGTGGTTTAGAAATCAAGAATGATGAACTCGTAATATCAAAGAAACATCAGGAAATTGTACTGGATCGTATCCAAAACACAAAAGAAGAAGACTTACTCAACTGGGATGACATTAAAGACGATTTCGATGGTATTTAAAGTTAACCCACAAGCAAAAGTTGATATTCAGGAGCAAATCCATTTCTACAACGATAAACAAAAGGGACTCGGTAAACGATTTCATAATGATGTTAAAGCGACCTTTAAATCCATCCGTAAAAATCCTTTCTACCAAATACGATATAAAGATGTACGTTGTCTACCGTTGAAAAAATTCCGTGCCATGGTACATTATACCCTTGATGAAAATAAAAAACAGATTACTGTTCGTGCCGTTTTTCATACAAGCGAAGATCCACAGAAATGGAGTGAAAGATAAACCCAAGCTGCCACGAGAAGCTTCGCTGATTCTCGCGGCAGCTTGGGGCACACCAGCAGGGGATATTCACTTTTTTCTATACCTTAAAAGAGCTCGTAACGATTCCTTTTCTTCATTATAATATAACAAGTCAAAATACTCATTTCGATTGATTTCAGAAATATCGAAACTGAGTGTGAAATTTAAAGAGTCTTTATGTAATACTTGCAGAGGATATATGTTTTTTTTATCGTCGTTATATGAAATTTTAAAATTATTAGGTGTTAAATCATTTCTTAAAGAAAAATAAATTACATCTTCTCTCTGATTTAATTCTTTAGGAAACAATATAAAAGATTCATAAAGTTTATGAAAATCGCTAAACAAACCTAATTGATTAATGAACTCTAGTTTTGTTTTTTTTGTTAAAAGCCATCTTTTATTCTTTGCATAATGAGTTAATGAAAATAAATCAGGAGAAGGATTAAAGAAAAAATCAAGGCTTCCTCTATCTATTACTTTATTTAAACTTTCACTTACTGTTTTGGATAATCCCCACGTTGCATCAACTATTACTTTTTCATTATTAAGTTCAATAACATTCCATGCATGTGTAGGCTTTCTCATAAAAACAAGATAGCCCTTCAAACGATTTGCATCTCGAATATATCCGTCAACCTTTTCACATTTCAAATTAGAAATATCACACATTTCTTTGTACAAATTTGAGATTGTTTCACAGCTTCCTTTTTTGACAGTTAAACACTTTTTGTGATCAATATAAGAATAGGTATAAGTAAAGCTTTCAGTAATATATGTATAAAATGCTCTGTATTTATCTTCATCAGTTTCTAAATTTCTAGTTAAAGCAGTTACTAAGTCTTTTATACTTTTATATCTTTTATTCGTTATCGAAAGAGCTACTGAATCGGCTTTGTCATAAACTTGACAAAATCCAAACGTAGAGAAAAATACCACGAAAATTGAAACACAAAATATAACTTTATTAATCATCGCTTTCCTCATTACTCTCACAATTACAAGGTTCTACCTCTCTAGTATAACCACTCTCTTCTGAGTTTTCAGGAGTAGAAATATTTCTTTCGCGTTTTATAGTAACATTATTTTGGTCTACAATACGAACAGTTTCTCTTTTTTTCCTTTCCGCTGTTGTTACTTTTATTTCAAAACCAGAGTTAGCAGTAATCTTAACCCTAACAGATTGACCAGGCTTTGTAGTATGAAGCTTCTCTCCAATATAGTTTTCATCTATAAATAATGTTTCACCTGTGTTATCATCAATAATTTCAATTTTATCACCCAATGAATAATTATCTATTCTTATATCCATACTATTCTCACTTTGGTATGTTCTTTCACGCGTTTCATTTTCAGTAATGTCTTCTTTAACATAATTATCTAAAGATTTAACTCTCTCACTAATACTAATTGAGGTGATTTTTTTACAGACAGGCCTGTTTGGTGTCTCAATACTAGGGTCTTGGACTATTAAATTACTTGGCTCTTTATATCTTTTGTTTAATTGTATTCCGATTCTGCCATTACCAGTTGTTTTATTATTCCCTCTCAATGAAATTTGCAATCTACCTAGTGTAACTATTCTAGGCTGTAATCCTTCTTCTTCAACCGCATCAATAACTCTATTTCCACTAAACGCATAAGGCGAATAAAACGGATATGTTTTCTCCATAGGATCCACCGCAAAGAACCTTCCCACTCTCGGGTCGTGCATTCTAAACTTGTAATTCACGCTATTCCCTTCCCCCTTCACTTCGTCATCCATTTCCTGTCCTTGGAAGCCATAACGGTAGTCTCCATTTGAAACAGTCCTTCCATCCAACTGCACTCCAAACGGACTATAATCAGAAACCTGTAAAAGATCAGTCTCGTAACTAGTTATATTTTGGTGATGATCTGCTAATGGATAAATCACATCATTGATTACCGCAAGGACATTCCCCAAATGATTTGATAGTTCATAATTTCTATTTCCAACAACTCCATAACTAGGCAGAGTATTTGGCAAGAACATGTTTATAGTGTCACGAGTTGTTCCCAATCTTGAGCTTCCATAAATATTTCTTTCTGCAAGGTAATAATCAACACTTGTAGATTCTACATCATGTTCATACATACTCATTTGATTGCCTTGAGCATCTAAAATGTAATATGTACTTTTTTCTAGCATCTGCGTTTGATTATCGTAAACATGTTTAGCGATTCTGTTACCCATCGCATCATAGTCAAAACTAACGTTTTTCTTATTACTTGCCAAATCTCTGCGGATTTCTTTTACTTTTCCGCTTACTGTCCAAATAATGGTACCAATTTCCTCTTGCCTGTCTTTAATAAGTCGCCCTTCTGCGTCGTAGGAATAATTGTTATCCTTATTGATTTTGTTAATATCAGTATGGAAGAAGCCCATGTCATCAATATCTGTGTTATCAACATTATCACCAACACCATCGTTTAAGCTATACAAGCGATTACGCAACAACTCTCCTCCAATATTATTTTTTTGATAATTGTAAGTCAGCTTTTCAATTTGTTTTCCATCTCTTGTATGTCTATCTTGATACAAAATATTCCCCATTGCATCATATTGAAATGCGTTATAATATTCGTCTCTATAACTATCGGGTTTCCAAAACTTACCATCAAAACCTTTTTCATAACTTCTACTTTCTATCAGACGATTCAATTGGTCGTATTGATAAGCATTCAGCATTGGCATTACTTTTCGCTCTTTTGCATGGGTAATAGCGGTCTGCATATAACGAATATTTCCATTGTATAAATCAAAACTATTTAAAGCTGCATGACTAGAGTTATCAACAGGCGCAATTGGTGAGGTGGCTGCGTTTGTCGAAGCCCCGCCAATTGCTTCATAATCTCCGTTATAATAATGCAATCCAAAGCCAAATACATCTTTTCCAAAATAATTATTTAGTGAATTTGGGTCACTGTCTTTTCCTGGGTCATTTTCATCCAGTAAAACAGAAGAGTTTACCCCTTTTAACCAACCTTGAAGGTTGTAGTAATAATCTACTCCTTGAAGTAAGTTTTCTCCAATCTCTGCTCGTGCTAATGGGCCGTGGTCATAATAATAGTAACGGGCATCTTCTTGCCAATCGCTATTTAAAATAAATTCCGCTTGTTTATTTTGTGTAAAGTCAAACATTTCTGTTAAAGGTGCTTGCGTATTCGTATAAACTTCTTTAATTCTATTATCCGCATCATAAGTATAAGCGTGATGCCATTGGTCAACTTCACCATTTTGAACACTCATACGATGCACGTTCCCACTTAATAAATCGTAGGAATAATCCATACGTTTAAATCGTTGCGTAGCTAGACTAGGGAAATTAGTTTCCATTTTTTTATTGTCTTGCAATAAGGTTTCCACATTTCCATGAATGTCATAACTGTAATGCGTAGCATGATCAAAGGTTTGATCATCATCATCAAAAGTCTCTTCATAAGTTACATGAATAATTCGTTGACGTTGCGTATGGATATCGGCAGCTAAAACAGATGGAAGTCCATTAATAATGGTTTCATCATAATAACTTTTCGTTACTTCATTTCTGGCACCTCCACCCACTATCCATAAATTCAATAAAGAGTCGTTAATCGTGGATGGATTGAGAACTCCACCTACGTTGGCTCCAAAAACAGATTTGAATTGAATGCCTTGATCAGATGTGTTTTCCGTTTTCTCACCTACCTCTACTACTCTTCCAAGTGCATCGTAAAGTGTATAACTATATTTACTTAAAATATTCGGATTAGATGAGGCTTGTCGAGCGTTTTGACTAACTACTAACCTACCCAATTTGTCATAATAAAAACGATTAGAGTACCTACCTCCAGCATCATAAATTTTTCTAACATAAGGATGCTGAAGGTTACTGTTTGCAGGAGTATTATCTCCACCTATCAAAATATCAGTTGAAGTAGAAATAGCCACTGTATAAATATTTGCATTGCCAACTCCAAGCGGATCAGTTAATGAGAGGTCTCTTTGTTGCCAATCAGTAGCATCCAAGAAACCATCCGTTGCAATACCTTGGTTTATTGTGGAATAATACTTTCCGTTATCACCTACTATTACTCCATTTATATAATCTTTAAAATCTATGGAATTAAGGTTACCTGAGAAAGTAGTTCCAGTAGCGCTTGGTTTTGGTACACCAGAGGCGTCAAAATGTTCATACTGTCCGTTATTACCCACAACAATATGTTCTCCATTGTGAAAGGCATGAATGTCATTTACACCCAATGCTACACTTCCTAATGTGATAAAACTTAAAGTAGTTAAATCTACTTTCTTAATGGTGGTATTGTCTGCAATTAAAATAGTATTACTAATTGCCCCTTCACTAACCGCAGTTACATTACTAGAACTTAATCCATAAGATGTTACACCTGTAGAGTGATTATTTATTAAGGTATTCCCACTTCCGAACAATAGTGATTTTCCGCCGTCAAGCGTCCACACTTTATTATAATTTGCAGTAGGTGCTACCTGATTTTCAGGTAAAACAATTTTCCATGAACCTCCTCCATTAGAGGTAGTTCTTGAAACAAAATTATTAGCAATTAACGTTGCTAGTGAATTGTCTCTAAAGTGAATGTCGGAAATTGGTGGAATATAAATCTGCTTATTCACAATTCCCATAGCACCAAAGTGCTTTTGAATTAAGCCATTATCTCCAGAAACAAATACTTTTCCTGTATTTTGAATTTCAGAAACATCCCAAAGATTAATATTCGCCTGGTTCACCATTGAAACAAAATCATTTCCGGTAAAACTTGTAAAGTTAGGGCTGTAGAGTAAAGTTCCATTTTCTCCTACCAAATAAAGTCGATTGTTAGAAGTCCATTCTACGCCTTGTAAAGCTGTATTTCCAACAACATTTGCAACAGTTTGTCCGTTTGCAACTTCTAAATCAGTAAAAACAATTGGTACACTATTATTAAAGTTATTAGTGATTTTTGCCAACCCATTTCCCCCTATCACTCCTGCTAAATTTGTAGATGCAAAAGCGTCATAAATATTTTCGTTTATTGAATTTGACAACCTATTGAAAGTAGAATTACTAGGTTGGTATTGATAAATTAATCCATCATCTCCATAAGCGTATAAAATATCTGATACTTTGTCTTTCTTCAACACATTGATTTTGTCCGGATATACTTTTAAAGTATGATCTTCCTCTGAATCAACAGATGATCCTCCAATATTGAAAAAATTTGGTGATATTTCACTGTTTTTTCCCGCAACAAGAATAGTGTTGGAGTGAAAACTTATATGGTTTGGTTCAAATATCAGTAGCCCTGAATATGAATAAGTTGTTGATGCATCAATATTTATTCGATCTAAAATATCAGAAGTATTAGACAAAGTATAAAAGTAATTGTCACCAGCTACAACTTTTTTGAAGTCGCTGTTTGGAATTTCACCTTCTAAGGCCAAGTTAGTTGATATTTCTTTCTTGAACTTCCATGTCTGACTATTGTTTGAAATAGCTACTCCATAGACATCTCCTGACGGTGTCAGACTTGCACTGACCTCTTTAATAATACTTGCTGTTGATGAGAAATAATTAACACTTTCCCATTGAGGGCTTCCCACGAGAGCATTCTTAGTGTACCATATTTTCTCTTGATCAGTTATTATTAGATGTAAATTCCCTGCAGATGCACCTCCAATCCACAAGGAGGTAATACCACCAGTTATATTAGGCATCACTACTTCTGCTAACTGGCCAGAACCTGTTACATTTGGAAAAACAACTGAAACTCTTCCATTCTCACTCGCTGCTGCAATTATGGATTCATCCTTATGCTTTACTAAGTAAGTATAAGAACTATCAGAAATTAGACTCCATGTTTTGGCAGAATCTATGGTGATCATAAGTTTATTCACACCATTGTAATCTACAATTGCTGCACCTTGTTGTTCATCGAAAAACCTTAATTTACTAATTGCGCTATTTAAGTTTGAAGAGCGAATAGTCCAACGAGAATTTGTTTGAGAAACAGTTGTATTCTTATATACTCTACCCTCATAGTCTGATGCATAAGCCTTATCATTTGCATAGTAATGAAGGTCTGAAAAATCGTTGGTTTTAACATCAACTATTTCGTTCCAAAGATTTGGAAAGTCAAATTTATAAAATTTAGAGATCTCTACAGAAGATTCATAAGTAGTACAATAAAACTCCCCTAATAAAGTCTCTACACTCAATACATCGCCATATAAATTACCATTCGCTAATGCAAAAGTAGGGTTATTTGTTGTGAAATCAATGGATATAGCTGCTAAACCATTATCACCAACAATCATTACCTTAGGACTTGTACTAGGGTCAAGAATAGCCACATCATTTAGCATACTGATAATGCCCATCGTACCCCATGTATCTAGTAAATTCCAAGTTAATCCGCCATCACTTGTTTTTAGAACAGACCCAGCTTCTCCAATTGCAACTCCATAAGTTGCATCAATCATTTCAATCTTTTTTAGATCAGCGGCCACTAAATTATTGATTCTCTTCCATGTATTACCACCATCAGTTGTTTTATATAGATAACCGCGTTTGTCTACCCTTCCTGCTAAATAACCTAAAGAAGGACTCAGCATTTGGATTTTATGAGTAACTAATTTGTTATTTAAACCATTTGGGAGATTCTGTTCAAATGCATCCATCGCATCGGTATCAGGGGTGTATTGAGCGATTAATTGATTGAGACTATTGTATTCATATCGCGTTTGTAAACGGTGAGATGTAAATACGGTTTTTATGCCATTAGTTCGGTCAATATTTATTCGCATATTTAAAACATCAATGCTAGATGTTATATCAAATTGAGAAACCCCTTCTGGCGGAATTGTTTTAATTAAATTTCCGGCAACATCATAATAGTACAATGTGTAGTGGTGTTGTTTATCATCATATTCAGTATTTAGTTTTTCCTTTGTGGAAAGGCAATAATTTACATATTTATTTCTGCTTGCTGTATTTAAACTATCAAGGTATTGGTTATATGCATTTTGGGCATTTATAGATACTAAATTCAACTTTGTTTCAATACAATCATTCTTTAAAACAACAGTTGGCATCATAGGTAAAACACCAGATGATTGCACAGGTTCGCAAGGTGGGAATCTTTTACAATCTAATGCTAGAGCTAAGTAATCATCAAATTCAGCTTGTGTATTAAAAGTTTCTATACCCGCAAGAACAGCATCTAAAGCAGAACAATACATATCTACACAACTACACAATCCAAGTTGTTCGAAATCATAAGAGGACATATAATTTAAGGTGAAAGATGATGTAGTATTGTTTACAAAATTCTGTCCACAAGAAACATACTGGGCGTAAGCATCATTACAGACATCATCATAAACATTTATACTATCGTTATTACAAACACTACCTAAATCTACATAAATATCAAATTCCAATCTTGTAAGAAATTGCATATTTGAATCTATAATTTCAGTTAGATGTTGACCGTAAGCTTGTACACAATCACAATAATCATTTGCAACAAATATAACTTCACTAATCGGAGTGATTGTATATGTATTAGTCAAATAATTATAATTATTAACAATATTTGAATAATTAGTATAAGCATTTAAACAACCATTACAATTACGCTCATAATCAATAAATTCAGAAAATTCCGTTTGAGAAGTAAATTGTATATTTTGACTTAAAATAGAATCTAATAATTCGCAATAAGTAGCTACACATTCACAATTAAAGACTCTATTAAAAGTTGCTGAATCTATTATATCTTGAGCAGTAAAGTTAAAACCTCCTGTATAATTGTTAACGAAATTATCTACACAAGAAAGATAATTTGAATACTCTGTCTCACAATATGAATCACCATCACAAACAATACTTAAATCTACATAAATCAAAAATTCGGCTTCGCTATCGAATTGCATCCTCTCAGAAATAATTTCATTTAGAAGGTTTTCAAATGCAAAAACACAATCACAATAATCATAAGCTACAAATAAAACTTGACTCATTGGCGTAACTGAAAATGTGTGGGTTGTGTTATTATAATTATTTATAACGTTTAAATAATTGTTGTATTCATCATTACAACCTTCACAGTTGCGCCCAAAATCAATAAAATTAGAGAATTCTTCATGTGATTCAAATTGTATATCTTGATCAATGATCAAATTTAATAATTCACAATATTTAACCACACATTCACAATTATATAAATTTATAAAATCTTCAAATTCAATTATGTTTTCACTTTCAATAGTGTATTCTCCTGAATAATTTTCTTGGAAATTTGATATGCAGGTAATATAACTTTCATACGCTTGCTCACAATCTATCTTATCATCACAAACAATACTTAAATCCACGTAAGTTAAAAATTCTGCTTCGCTTTCGAATTCCATTTCTTCAGAAATAATATCACTTAGAAGGTTTTTGTAGTCAAATACACAATCACAATAGTCATAAGCAACAAATAAAATCAGACTCATTGGAGTAATTGAATAAGTATGTGTTGAATTATTATAATTATCTATAACACTTAAATAATTGTTGTATTCATCAATACAGCCTTCGCAGTTGCGCCCATAATCGATAAAATTAGAGAATTCTTCTTGTGTTTCAAATCGTAAATCTTCAGCAATAGTCAAATTTAATAATTCACAATATGAATCCACACATTCACAATTATAGATACTAATGAATGATGTGGAGTCAACAATATCTTGCGCAGTAAAATTAAAACCTCCCGAGTAATTGGCAATAAAGTTATCAACACAATTTATATAATTATCATATTCGTTTTCACAATCTCCAAAACAAAATCTACCAATATCTACATATTGTAAGAATTCAGCTTCAGAATTGAATTGTATATCATTTCTTATAACAGTATTTAAAAGATCTTGATAGAACTCATTCATACACCCACAATAATTATTTGCTTGAAAGACGGCATAGGATATTATAGGAATATTGTAGGAACTATAGGCGGTATTAAAATCCTCTATAAACCAAATATATTCTTTGAAGGAAGCATAACAAGGTTCACAAGAAATTCTATAATCAGTATGCCTTTCAAAATCTCTCTGAGAGTTAAAAGTGCTATTATTCAAAAGGTTATCCAATTTATCACAATAAGCAGTTACACAATTGCATCCCCATAAACTAAATTCAGAATATGGGACCGGAATTATAGTGTATGGTCCAGTGTAAGCTATGTTAAATGAATCAACACAAGCCAAATATAGATTGTAGTTAGTTAAACATGTTGATTGTCTACTGTTTTTAGACTTGGAAAATTTTTTACTAACACTTTTGTTAAAATTAGTGTATGACAATACTGTATTACTTTTTATAGTATTTATAAAGTTACTGGACTTCTGATTTCCACCTATAGTATCAGATGGATCACTTCCACATGGAAAGCAATCTTTAAGTGAAAAACAAGTAGAACCATAAACTGTGTCTTGAATATTTCCAGTGGGAGTTAAAAAAGTTCCAAGGAATATGAAATTATTATAACCAGACTGATTGTTTGTAGCTCCTGTTAATTCTAAATCACTTATGGAAATAAGATTATTAAACTGCACATATTGGGAAGGATTTAAAGAAAGGATTAAATCGCAATTTGAAGAAGATATTATAAGTGAATCAATTTGATTAACGCTAGTAGTTTGAATAGAATCATAACCAAATCCTGAAATAATAGTCGGTGTAGTATAAATGCTTGAATATAAGTCAATATTAGACACTCCATCATAATTTGATAAAACATCTTCTAAAAGCGGTTCTAAATCATTAAAAACCTCATAATCCTGGCCTTGACAACTATTCGGAACAGGTAAACCACAATTACCAGAACTGATTCCTATAGTATCTCCATTATGAATTTGATACATTACACCAGTTACAATAGTTTGAACACCTGAATTTAGTTGTACTTCCATTTCAAAAGAGAAATTACCTGTTGACTTAATAGGATAAAAGCCAACTAATGAAGTTCCGAAATTTTGATAAATGGTAGGATCCATTTCAATATAAAGTCCATCGTTTTGAACTCCGTTAGCATCAAAAATTTTCACTTTACCATTTCCTAGATCTTTCCAGTATAAACTTGATCCTACATTTGCGGCATTTTCAATATATAATGAAGTTAAACCAATAGTAGAGCCAGCAGTAGTTGAATAATAATTTACCAAATCGATATTGGAACTAGAGAAAAGATTATTATCATTTCCTAAAATATTAAATACTGTAGTTAAGTCTAATGCCAATTGATTTGACACACATTCTTGCTCAAAAGTACAACCATCCAATTTGAAATGTGTGATTGTTCCAGTAATCGGAAAAACCTTGATAATTGAATCCAAATATGTAGCTTCTGCTGAAAAAGTATATTGCCCAGTGGCTTGTAAGTTAATAATACCTATTACATCTGCCCAAACTACCGTAGATGTCTTATTTAAAGTCATTGTCGCAAAAGTCGAATTATTGGAGTTATCTATCCAATCAGCAGTAATTGTGTTTATAGTAACTGTGGCATTATAATCTAATGAAGGGATAGGTCCAGGATTATTGTATGAGTTATTGGCTTGGAATAGTCCTGCTAGATGCGCACTACTATTCAAATTATAATTTGGATTAGTAAGATTACTTGTTATAACTAAATCATTAAGTAAATGCTCAAAAGCAAAAGCGTTTGGACATTGTCCTGTTTGCAAATAAAGTTCATAAGATGTACTATTTGCATTTTCCTTCATTACATCAGAATGATTACTAAATCTTTTTACTTTATTACGATAAAATTGAAAAAATCCAAAACTACATGGTTGACTTGGGTTATGTAATGGGAAAATATAATACGGAGGGACTGGTTGAAATAAAGTAAATAAAGGAAAAGGACTGTATTCCTTATTACCTATACAATCATTATAAGCAGAACAATTTGGATCTTTGAAAGCTTTACAATTTGCTAGTTTTTGCTGAGCATCTTGTTTTGCACTCATGTACATTGCTTTTAGAAGATTCCATTCACTATTTAACAATGTCGTATCTAGCACCCCATTAGCGTTAACTTGACCAAAATTAAAGCACGTAGCCGAGGCCGTTGCAGGTAAATTAGAGTTGCATCTTAAGGTATAAGCTGCTACCTCAGCCATACTCATCCATTGACCAGATATAACCTCGTAATTATTGAATTTGTTTACTAAATCATCTACAAAACCGTCACAAGTTGAAAATTCAAATTGATTTTTATAGTAAACAAAAGGATCCCATGGTTTTAAGGAGTCTAAAGGATTTCCGCCATTTGGAGCAAACCAATTAGATGGATTTCCGTTTGCATCAATAAAACCAAAAGCTTGCGCTTTTGCAAAGGAATTGGTGTTGTATAATAAATCATCAAAAGAGCTACTGCTAAAAGCATCAGTTGATGCATTTTTATCATCATACTGAATGCAAGACTCATAATAACAATATTCTGGATGATATCGCACTAATGAAGCTGACCATGAAAATTCAAATCTATTTATGAAATCTTCAACATATTTCAATTGTTCTGGATAAATATAATACTCTCCCAATGTGGAATCATACTGCACCATACTATTATTCAATGGCTTCGGATTAAATATATTTGGATTAATTGAATCCAAGTGTAAAAACAACCTTGTTCTATCGCCATTATCATCAACATAAATATTTTGTATTCCATTGGAAGTTTCTAACGTAGGATTTCTCCAGCTTGCATTTGAATTTGGTAAACTGTTATTACTATTAAAAATTGACAATGGTTTATTCAAATTTAAAGCTCCTGTGGAATTATTCATATATTCAGCATATTGGCCACTAGGAGAAAAATCAATTTTCATTAAATTGAAATACATTTCACAATCACTTATTTTCTTCTTACATAAGTCTTTACATTCTTCAACCCTTAAATGATAATCACTTGAGGTTCCCTCACCATTGCTTAAAAAGTCTTGTAATGAACCTAATTCATCAATACAATTATCACAAGTTATGTTACAAGCAGATGTATCAATATCTGCCATCGCATCATCTAAAAAATCTTGATATGTTAAAGCACAACTACTTGTATCTACAAGCTCCAAGTATCTCAAAACAGCCGCTTCTAGAATTTTAATTTTTTTTGAAATAGTATATTTACCTATTTCTAAATACACTGTAGTATCAGAATTAAATGATGTAGTATCTGTACATTGGCCATGAAAAACGTAATTGTTTAAGGCGTCCAATTGAAAATTTCCTATCAGTGTATTTTGCAAAGTATCCGGTAATAACTCTGCACCACATTCATCTTTTAAGCTGAGTTCTAATTCATAAACGCAATCTACACAGATATTATCCAAACAAGAATCTATCATCGGAAGTGTGAATATTTCATAATCGATTTTATAATTCGTTGGCGACGTAATAAGTACTGATGTTGAAATTGAAATAGAATTATTCATATAATCAACAACTTGATTAGAGCCATCTGCATGAATCTGATTAGTCTGCATAGTTAGAGCTGCTCCGTCAGATTCTAACTCTTTCATATTTTGAGGAGACGCTCCTGCAATTGCAGTTGCGATTACTTTATCAGAAATATCTAAATAGGAAACAGAAACTTGTCCATTAGCATCAATAACAGCATTTTTTTTATAATGCTCGCTGTACCCCACTTCTGAACCGAAAAGTCTATTTAATTCCAATTGATTAGGATTACCATATAAGTATTGAGTTTCCTTGCCACTTCCTAATTGAAAATCAGGCCCTACTCCACCCTGACGATTAATTCTACCAGTATTATCAGGTGTATATTCAACTTGTTGAAATGGATAACCTTTGGCATCTGGAACATAAGCTTGATGTAAAGCTTGATTTGGATTTGAAGGTGAATAATATTGAGATGAACCACTGTCTGTACTCATTGAATCAGCTCCGACAGAACAAGATTGTCCTGAACTTAAATCAAAATTCTTTTTTGAGTAGGGATTTCCAAGTGAGTCAGTATTAAATCCTGGATAATATTTAATTGCTGGAATAGGTTCAGAACCACAATTAGGTATCTCGACAGGAGTCGGTAAAACATTTATGGCAGGTCTCCCCTGATGATCATAAATTGTTTCTCCAACAATTACGTTCTCATTAGTATTCACCTTTGTTACCGCTTGCCTATTTCTTAGTGTACCATCATAATAAGTAATTACTTCTTTCCTTTTACCCTGCTCTGCATAAGTAGCAGAATATTGCCAATTTAATGAACCTTCATGAACTTCAGCATTAGTAATTTGGGCTTTGTTAATAGTAGGAATTTGATTAATTGTACCCTTAATAATTGGAATACTCCAGTCACCAAAAATCAAATGAGAAGGATTATTGATATCTACACCAACAGGTCTTACTCTGTATGCAATCCATCCTCTATCAAATAAGAGTGCAATTTTATAACTAGTGCTGCTCGTAGTTACTCTTGTTGAATTGTTTTTAAAATCAAAATTCAATGTGTTTTCAGACTTTATAGAATTATTATAACCGTAATTCGACACATGTAAAAATTCTAATTGGTACTCCTCTGCACCAGGAAAGAGATTCCATGAAAACTCTAAACCCTCTTTTATATTGTTACAGTCTAAATCTAAAAATTTAATTGGATTTTGAATTATTGGAGTAAGTGTTGGTAAAGTAGTGTAGCGATCTACATAAATATCTCCTTGTACAAATAAATTCTTTGGTAGTATATTCACTGAATTTCCATCTACAAGAATACCTTTAATTTTAAAAATCATTCTATAAGCTTCATCAAAATCCAAATGATCTTGAACTAAAGAATTAATATTAGATTGATGATTAAAATCTATTTTTAAATTAAAATTTAAAATTGGTAGTGCTACGTTATTAACATCAAATCGTCGTACTTCTAGAAAAACTTCAACCTTTTGGTGATTTGAAACATATTCTGAATAATCCATATCAACTCCAAAACTAATTCTGTTTTTGAGATTATAGTCTTTTTGAACATTGCTAGGAGCTGTTAAAATGACCTCATCTTCTGCAGTTGAAGTTCCTATTTCTACTGGCGACCCTGCTACAGGCGTGTGAATTGATTTTGACACATCCTCTCTTGTTCCAAACACATATTGCTGACTTGTTAACATCAATACAATTAACACGAAATATTTTAAATAATTTTTCATTATCCTATATTTTAGTTTCTTAAATCTATTACCTCAAAATCTTTGTATTTCCCTACAGCCTGAAAAATATTATCCTTCATCAACACAAATTCAATGGGAGTTTTAAAATTCTTCAAATTGACCGTTTTACCCTTTTTAAATTCGTTGATACTTATTACAACCTTTGCTTTGTCATTGCTTGGTTGATCTTCTGTTTTGTAAGGCTGATTACTATAAATTATTATTTCTGAAACTCTATTCCCACCTTCAAATTCAATCTCAATCGAATTGTATGGATAGCCTTCTTTAAGTTCCAAAGAGTATGTAGTTTTAGTTTGAAATTCTTTTTTATGAACTTTCTTAGCCATTTCAGAAAATTCAGAAACATCATTCATCGTTTTCCTGTAAAAGAATGAGCTATCAGGATTTTGAACCACAATCTGTTGATTCATAGTATCAATAGTCACATTTATTTCTTTATCCTGTATAATGGTGAAACCCATTTGGTATAAATTCAATTCATTACCATTTCTACATATTAGTCTACCAGAAGAAGTTTGAACTGGTGTTGCATCAGAGTAATCTTGATAAACTTTATAAGTTGTTACCATTGAATAACTTTCATCAACTACTATAGAGTTTTCAAATTCTTGAATAGCTCTAATAAAATCTTCAGAAGCCACCTCTTTCCATTCATTTTGAGATAATGTGAAAAACGGTATTAATAATATGATTGAAATTAATTGTTTCATAAGTAAGATTTATTGTTTAACAATACTGTTCCTATTCTCTTGAATAGTCATTATTCCTTTCTCCGTCTCCTTTTTCACACGAATCAGCTTTCCTTCTTCATCGTATTCATAAAAGGTAGCATAGTTCCGCTCATCAAGTTCTGCAACAAGTTTAAGTGTTACAGGATCGTAGACATAAGATTTCATACTTCCATCTATGGGTACAAACCTTATATCATCAAAATAACATCTACCTGTAAGACAATCCAATTGAATTATAATCTCTGTAGAGTTTGGGGGAACAGTAACTACTCCTTCTACTTTTTGCCAACCATCGATAATAGGTCCACTTGGAGATACCGTAAAATGGGCTGACCCACCTCCTATAAAAGATACATCAATAAGAGGATTTGTATAACTCGTGTTTTTGTTATCATCGGCTCCCATCACCCATCCTGAAATAATATATTCTCCAGGGTCTGGTGAGAATGAGGTGATGCAATCTTCGCATTTTGGATCGTCTTCGCAAATAGAAAGTATTGAATATAATCCAATTGAAATAGACCAATTACTATATGATCCACTACCATCAACACAATTATCGACGACAACTTTTAATATATAGTACCCTTGTTGATGTGATATATAATTATTTAATCCTAAAGAACCCGACTGTTCCTGTGCTTGTCCTAAAGCAATTTGTTCACAGATATCAACACCAAAGGAATTAAATGGACCATATAATGTATATGAGCCCGTATGATTTGGAACAGTTGCACTACTATAATAAAAAGCTGGAGTGCGTAATTCAAATACTCCACTTCCTGAAAATCTCACTTTTAAGAATTGAGGCGCAATCATTTGTTCACAGCTAACTAAAGAGTCAAAACTTTGCGTAATACCTCCCTCTCCACAAAAATGTTGCGCAGTAAGACATGTATTATTTATCTCCAATGGGCCTGGGGCACCAGTATAATATTGGGAAATACTAATATTACTTAGAAAAACAAAAAATGTAAATAAACCGATTAACTTTTTCATAATTTATATTTTTTAAAATCTAGAATCTATCTTCAAGAATTGTTATAATTTCCATACATCCTTCCTCATTTATAAGTTTTACTTCTACTTTGAAGTTTTGTTGTTGTGAAGTAAAAGAATATACAACACCTCCAGTAATACCTTGCGAATTGATAATCGGACTGCCATAAATCACTTCATAGCTAAATGAAATTCCATCAGAACCCATTATCACAATATCTTGACCTGTTGCACCAACAATATTATTTGAAAAATCACAAGGATCTACCTCATCGCATATTTCAGCAATTTGTTTTTTGAAAACTACTGGGTTCCCTGCATCAACTTGGATACTGTATCTTCCAGTATGAGCGACATGGTTGTTAATATTTGCTACTAAACCTAACTTAAAATGCTGATCAGGGCAACTTTCAAACATATAATCCTCAAATCCATCAAATCCAGATTCTTTTCTCATAGAGTTAGAGGCAACTGCTATTGGCAGAGACTGATTGTATCCAATATGAGTAGCTGAAAAACGATTCAGCGCATCAGCTGTTTCGATAGCTTGACCGAACGGACTAAATTCTGTCACTTCAGAGGTAAAAGTCCAATTTTCTTTATTCAAACTCCAAGCTCCATTATTAAGTTTAAAAAATGGATTAAAAGAACTCATCATACCGTCTACCCTGATATTGGTATTGTTATTTTCAAATGTTTGTGTTCTATCACTCAAAGGAAGATATGTTGCTTTAGGATTCCAATTTCCTTTTAAGCCTGCGATATATGGATTACCTACTGCTGAATCATTACAGTCGCAAAATGATTTCCAATCTTGATCATATTCGATGCTTTGAGCACTTAAAACCTCATCAAAAACATTTCCTGTCAATGAATTTAATGGGTTTTTCATAAGTGCAATAGTTCCAACAGGGGTGCTTTGTAAGTTTCTTTTTCCTGATCGAATCACCTTTAAATAATCAATAAATCCATCCAAAGGACTTCCATCTTTTTTCAAAATTCTTATTCCTATTGCTGCTGATTCTGTTACCCATCCTTTTATGAAGTTACCATTTTGAGACACCATCACTTCATCTCCTTCATTAAGATTAGAATTCGTTAAACTAGTGCAATAACCATCAACAAAACTATGCGTTATTGTAGAAGTATATCCAAGGTTTTTATAAGCTTGTCCCATTCCATCATAAATCCAGTGTGCAGGATATGTGAAATTATAAACTGTATCTCTAAAACCGTTATTTACCGAAGTAAGCAGAACTTCTCCAGTTTCTGAATCGTAAGCTAAATTTTCTGTTTCAATTTTTGAACCATAATCAACAGCAACAGTTTTATGAAGAATTCCTTTTCTTTCAATTGTCTTAGCAAAAACTGCACTTCTAAAACCAGTAAGAGAATTAGAATAATTAGCCCCTAGAATCATAGGAACTACTATAAAAGGGAGTGTAAAATTTAAGTTAATCCCCATGTTACCAGAATTCATCTGAGATGTATTCTCTCTAAAATCTGCAACAGCTTCATAAGTTCTACCTACAATTACATTTTTACTATTGCCAATTGGAGTAATAACTTTTATTTTGTTTTTTAATTTTTTAGCTGAAATACCATCAATAACTTTATTCTCATATTGATAATAATATTCAACAATCGAATACGGCGCTAATTGACCCTCAGCATAAATCTCAGTAAGCCTTGGTTTTCCGTGCATGTCATTGTTTTCAATCATGAACCCTTGACTGGCAGCCATAGCATCTCTTGTCATAGAAAAAAGTAAAGCATTCACATTGTACTTCAAAATCTTATCTTTCACATCTGTTCTTTCAGTAATAGTTGGGAAATCTTTTGCGGTATAAAATTCATTTATAGTATGACCTGTTGCGGTTTTAACAACTCCTGCTCTTTCTATATTTTTGACGAGTACTTTGCTGTAGCCTACCGAAGGGGTAGGAAATAATTGTTCTCCAAAAGGAGTTTCCATGTAATTCCTAATATCTGGTGCCCATGTCATTTTAATATCATTAGCTACGTAAGTTCTCCACACATTTTCTTCGCCTCCCAATTGTGGCTCATAAGCGGCTACACCACTTGATTGTCCTTCAAACTCATATTCATACTGTTGTCCGTAGAAGCTTTCCTCGCCATTTGGGACCATATTATCCCAATCGTCATAAGTTCGTATTTCTTTTACTCTATGTCCACCTCCCAATTTTGAATTATTCGGATTATTTAAGCGAATCCAACTCTTGTTGGTCATCATTACTGTTCCTATTTCCTCCTTCCACAAAGCCTTATTAGGTCCAGTAAAAAATTCACCAGAAACTGCAAAAGCACCCACTAATGATTTGGCAATTGCTAAGAATGCACCATTCTCATTAATTGGGTTAGTTTGACTTGATGGTGGAATTATACGCGATAAATAATTTCTAGCAAATTGAATTCCACTAATAGCGATTGGATTAATTTCCAAAGGTCCATTATCTTTAAGGCTACCTGGCTCTAAAAGAATATAACCAAATCCGTTTTCAGTTCCAATTGACTTTACTTCTGCATATCCTGGTACATAATCGTAGTTAAGAGCAGATTTATCCATAGATAACAAAGCTTTAAAGTAAATTATATCCCCTTTTTGACCATAATCGCTGATATTAGTATTTGGTAAAAGTTCAAAGTAAAGTTTACGGTTTCCATTTGTTTTATCACTTATTGAGCAATTGGCATAATCGCATCCTTCAACATCAACAATTTTAAACATTTGCTGTGCCTTTTTATGTTGAACATAAGCATAGGTGTCTGACTCATAAAACACTTCTATTTTACCTCCAGAAGGCAATTTGATTTCATTTAAGTTCCAAGCAGAAGCCCAAACATCTGAACTATCTTTATCATGACCAACATAGGGGAAGTCTGAATTAGATAAGGGGCCTGAAGCACCATTACTTGATAATCCTGTTGGATTTCTTTTATAAGTTCCCCAGCGATCTATACTATTTGGATTATATTTGGGATTGAATCCATATTTAAATTCATAAGGAGAACGTTCTCCTTTATATGAATTTTCGTATGTGAAATAAACTTTTGAAAGTGTAAGTTTGCCGCCTTTTAACACATCGGTAGAATTTTTTTCTAAGTTTCCAGAGTAATTGCGCATTAATCTATAGTCATACCTAAAATGAACAGTTTTAATTGGAATAGCTGATGAACCATTTTCTTCAAAGTCCGGAATAGAATATAATTTAATACTGTCCAATTTTAGCATTCGTGGATTAGAAATATTCAAACCACCAGATTCACTGTTAACGGATACTGCATCTTTTCTGTCTGAAGTGTGGAAAATCAATAAATGATTTTTCCCCTTGATAGTATCTAAATACCATAGTTCTTTTTCACCATAAATATAATTTGCTTTGTTATCAGTAGGATCTGCGTTTAAACCATTATCGTGAAAAGCTGAATCTGCCTGTATTGGATTACGCCATTTATAATTTTGAACATGCTTATATTTAAATTCTATGTAACTACCTAAATCATCTTTAGTTGGTCCTGTAATATCGTCACTATCCATATAGTCTGAACCCAAAACAGCAGTAAGCATGTAAGAGTGAATATAGGCTGGTATAGTTTGAGCATTATAATGATTGTCCAAGCCTCTTTTATTGGCAATTGAAGCATCTTGCGCGCTATAGCCTACCAATCTTGTATCCCAATCAGGATCACTTTTAGGGGATGCCCCTTCACCAACTGCAAAAGATACATTTTTTTGTTTTATGCTATAAGCTGGCAAGCCATAAAAATACCTTGAACCATCGGTTTTAGTAACATTAAAAGCTCCAACATGATTATTATTAACTGCGTTCACATTTGCATAAGAATTCGAAGGAAGTCGAGTGATACCATATCCATCCTTAACCTCTCTAACTGTTAAGCTTGTTAATGGTTGATTACGTTTGAAACTTGTACTTTTTACATTCCTTATTTGATGCTTAACATTTGATTTAGTAATAATGGTATTATCTAAACTTCTTGGTCCATTTAACTTAAAGTGAGCAGATTCTGAACCCCCTATATTATTGAAATTATAATCACTATTGTCAAAAGCCAATTCATTTGCATCTCTAAAATAATTTACTTTACTGTTATACTTTATAACACCTGTAGCTTTGTTATCATCTTTCCAAACTCCTGAATGAGCTTTGGTAAATACTGCTCCCACATCAACACCAGCTTTAAATGTGGCTCCGAGTCCGACTTCCCCCCCTAAAGAAAAGGAATTTGTACCTGAAGTTATCTTAGGATCAAAAACATATCCTATATCTTGTCTATCTAATCTATAACTACCTGAAATACCTTGACCACTCACTGAATAGATATCATACATCAAATGAGGGATGGGAAGCGCAGGAGTATTTTTTGTGAAATTACTTTCATTTTCTCTATTGAAATCTAACATTGCATTTTCGTTAAGATAACCATTTTGTAAATTCATGTAACCATATGCTTGTAAAGTTCTAGTTTTATATTTAAGCGAACTCTTACTAAAAAAACCAGTAAATGAAATTGTACCATCTAAACCCACAACATCTGGTCCTAATTTAAAACGACCAGTAAAAGAATTCGCATTAGTGCTAAAAGCAATTTGAGGAACGAAAGTAGACATACCGTGATTGTAAGATCCTCCTCCTCCGTTTGCAGTAGAATGTCTTCCAGTTCTATTTAAATAAACCTCTTTTGAATAATTAATTGTTGACTGCTGCAGTCCTTGTCGTGAATTAAATGATGATCCAATGCTAAGCTTATTAATGACCTTATCATCTCTTTTATTCCCATCACTCAAGGCAACATTAGCTCCTATAGTTACTCCACCTTGACTACTTCCTGTATAATTCAAACCAACTTCTAACCCAGTTTCTCCAGCAATCTCAAAAGATGGTCCTATTGAGAAACTAGAGTTAAAACCAGAATAGTTATTATACTCAATAGATTGGCTAGCAGAAAGTCCACCAGCGATATTAGTTCCATCAATACTAAATAGTTCTAAATTTATTCCAGCTGAGGCCCCAGCCGTCCAATTATCTTTTTGATTATACTCTTGAACAATTTCATCTCCAGAAAAATCATCAGGTATTCCCCTCATATTTCTATTAACAACTCCAGGGTTCAAACTCCAACCTAATCCAACCCATGATGCTTCTTGCTCCATTCCTATCCCTGCACTATACGCTATATTTATAGGGTAACCATCAACTTCTAGTAAAGGGATATTGTATGAAAAATCCCCTGTAAATGGATCTACCATACCATCGCTACTAATTGGAGTAAAACCTTGAACCTCTGGCTGGTCTGGCCCACCTGGTTTAACAAGTGCAACATCATGAGTTTTAGTTTTTGGTTCAATTACTTCAAAAATAGTATTAGTAATATTACTTTTTACGTTTAGCTCATCATCATTCGCCAATGGTATTACCTTCTTTTCCTTTATTTTTGAATTTAATTCAGAGTGGAAATTATATCTTATATTATCAGCATTACTCCTTTCATGCTCTCCTCCAAAAAGAAATACAGGAGATATTGTTTGTAAAAACATTATTACTGCCAACATTAAGGCATCTGGTCTAAGTCGTTTTAAACTTTTAAAATATTTCATATAACTTTTCATATTTAATGCTTTATTTTATTTGAAAACGTGTTGTATAAAAGTTGTTTTTCGGATCCTTTACTGTTAACGTATAAATACCTTGAGGATAATTTTCTGTTTTTAAAAAATGAAAGTCATCTCCAGTTCTTTCTAATCTTTCATCTTTACCTAGCTTTTGATCTTCACCCATTTCAACTTCAACTTCCTCTGACCTGTCATTTTTAACTTTAATAATAAAATCACTATTAAGATTGTATCGACTTTTAAGTTTAAAATAGAAACCTTTATTATTAGCTGCATATACAGTTGAAGTCGGATAGGAACTTAGAACAGCATACTTCATAGGAATGTCAATTTTCTTAAATAAAATGAATTCCCAAGCATCAGATTCAAGCACAATGCTTCCATTAATTTTCTTTTGAATTCTCCATCCATATCTTTGATTAAATTTTAGGTCTGTTGCATCAAAAGGGTAGGAAAGCTGAAATCCTTGAATGTCATCAATTTTAAGTATTGGCTTGTTAACTATTAATCCTGCATTTGCACTTTGATTTTTCTTTAATTCCACAAGGGTATAAATGTATTGCACATCCAATCTTTTATTTGAAAAGTCGGCAGCATACCAGCTAAACAAAGGATAAACCGTTTCAATGGTGTCTTTGTTATAGGGTTGAATTAATGAGATTGCATCTTGAGCTACTAAGGAATAAGAGTTCAAGCCAATAAAAATCATCAATAAATAAATCGCTTTCATAATATTTTATAATTTAAAATTCATATTAAAAGAAAACAAATAAGGAAGTTGCTCATATAGTTTCCTGTAATAATTTGTGTAAAAATTTCCCAGCACAAATCTTTCTGCACGCATGTTTAAATCAATTTTTTGAGTAATGCTAAATTTAACTTCTATATGCCCTCCCAAACTTTTTTTTAATTCATTATCTACCAAAAGATTTAACCCACTATTAAATTGTATACGTTTCAAATTATATTTACCATTAATCCCATAAACATTTGAACCTTTTTCTAATCCTCCAGAATTCTGGAAAAAGTAATCGTAGTTTAATGACACAGACCACTTTTTATTTCCCAACATTTTATTTAAACCAATTTGAGTATATTTTACAGTAGAAGATGTATCAGAAAATAAATAATCATTATAATTTACTGCTAACCCACCTTTCAAATATTTTATCTTATAAAGCGATTGTAAATTAACTCCAGCCAAATAACTAGCTCCATTAGTTCTATTTCCCTCTTCACTGTTAGTAGCAAACTCAACATAGTTAAACATGGTTGAATAGAAAAGGTAATCAGTTATGTTACCCGAAACATTTGCACCAGTTGTCTTTAACGAAATCTTATTCTTTGTACCATAAGACTCATCCAACTTATGATTTGTTCCTATGTTTAAAAATGGTGATATGCGATGTCTTGTTGTAAATGCTATTCGTTTATTTCCCGGCTGTAGCATGCCATAAACAGAAGTGTTAGCGTTTGGATCTATCAGTCTATATTGAATACTAAAATCAGATTTTATCTTTGTTACAATTTGAGAATATTTCAGCATTAAAACATTCGAATGATAATTTGAAAATAATGTTCCGAAAACCTCTCTCTCAGTAGAATCGATTTTTTTATTAGATGAGGTTTTACCATAAACTAAATCAAGAGTTCCTCCATTATATAATGTTGGAATATAGCGTAAATCTAATTCTACAGAAGCAGCGGGATCATAAATTGATTCAGAATTGTTCTTGGAGTTAAAGAATCTTGTATTTGTTAAATAATTAAAGCCTACAAAAGCATGATTATTATCAGGTGTTCCCCAACCTGTTTTAATAGTTGTTAATAAGCCATTATCTTTTACTTGTTGAAAATCAAATTGATTGAAAACATTTTGATTGTTCTCAAGTTGATTTGTTATTTCATTAGTACTCATCATAGTATTGTTGATTGTTAATCCTGATGAAAATGCTAAATAATAATTTTGATATTGAAATTCAGTCCCAACACCTTTAATAGCTGTAGATTGATTAGACAAAGCCGTAGTCCTAGGATAAGTAAGTCCAATTTCAACTTTCTGAATACTTTTTACAAATCCAATTTTATTATATGAATTTTTTTTATCAATATCAAATTCAGAATTTTCAATCTTCCTCCTATCAATGGATATGTTTTCTTTATATGCATCATACTTTTCAATTAAACTATCGTATGATTTTTGAATTAAAAGAATTTTTTGATAACCATCCAATATACTATTATATTGATTTTTGTATTCTGAAGTAACCTCTTCTGTCTCCTCACTCTTTTGAACAATACTGTCTTTTGGATAACTTGATGAAGTTGATATGTTTTTTTCACTTATACTATCATTAAAATCTTCTCGTTTTTGAAGTGCTAGCATCCTTAATTTTCGTTCCATCAAACGTTTAAGCATATCCAAATAAACTTCTGTTTGTCCCTGAAGATTAGATAATTTAGCTTTTTTAGCTTTTAACTTATCCTCGGCATTTAATACCTTATTAAATTCCTCATCTAACTTACCTGTTTGTTCATCCAAATACTTTTGTTTATCAAAGCTAATACGGAAATAATTATTTGCACCCAATGGCATTTTCATTGTTGAATAATTATAGCCTATCATTACAGGTAACCCTAGAACATCTGTCTTAAACTCACCTGTGCTCCCAATAATAGAAGCGATACCTCTAGAAGTGTCTGTAAATACAGTATTTAAGCCATAAGAGTATCTTAAATTAATATTTCCTTGTATTTGACGAAAATCACTTGTTGTATTTGATAATACTTTGGAACCAAACTGTGAAGAATTATATTTCTTGAAATGATTCTCAATGGAATAGTCTTCAATATTCTCAAATTCTAGTAAAGATTTATTCAAATCCATATTTTGAAAATCCAAATCAGTTTCCTGAGCTGATAATATACAACTCAGTAACAAAAGAAATATAATTAGTAATAATTTGAACATCAGTTAAAAAGTAAAGTAGTGAATATCAAAACCTGATATTTATACTGTAAATTTTAACTTTTTTTATATACTGACCAAATTAATCATAACCAAATATTAACTTTTAACATATTCGAGTACAAATTTTATGGAATAGTTTGTCTTCATTTACACTTATATCGTCGTTTTTATTCATTTCACAACATTTATTATTAGAATAAGAAAATTTTAACCTTTGTAGAAAAATAATACGAATTACAAGATTAAGTCCTCATTTCTAAAATAAACTAATTGTGTACTTAAAGAAATACTTGGCATAAAATACAGTTGAAGGAAAAGAAATTAAATGAAATAGTTTTATAAACATTAAAGGAATAATGATATTAGTGTTATGTTAGTTTAAATTGCCTTATTAAAACAGATATATCTGCTAAAACAATTAAATTTTAAGAATCAATCATTCAATATTAGTTAACCATTGGAAACTGAATCGAAAAAGTTAAACCCTTCTGAAATCACTTTACTTTTATCACTTAGCATTAACTCCTTAACCCTCCCAGGTGTTTTTCTCCATAATTCAGGAGACATATAAACATTAGTTCCATGTGCTAAAATGATCTCAGTAACCTTTAGTTTAAAATCAGAGGCTAGCATAATGTTCAACCGCGAAAAGTATTTTAAATTGTTCTCGCTTACATGTCCTGAAAATATGAAATGGGTTTTATTGGTCTCTTTTTCGGGAAAAAAAGTTAAAGATAAATTTGTAACCCCATCAATGGAATAATTAAACGCTCCTGCAATTTGAAACATACCTTCAATGGAAATAGTCAAATATCGATAAGCTTCATAAGACTTCTCTCTATATAAACGGGTTAGTACTTGAATTGCTTTCTGATATCCAAAAACCTTTCGATCAATTTCTTTAGATATAAGACTTAAATTCTCTTCGTTAATGTCGTTATCAACTGATTCTAAAAGCGGCTTTAATTTCATTAATTCCTGCTTGAAGACAAACCCATTCATAGGGTAATTAGATTCATTAAACAGATTCGAAAAAAAATCTTTTTGAAATTCAATAACCTCATCTCTTTGTTTTTTTATTGGAATAGTACTTAAATTAATTAAATCTTTGAGATCCTTAACTTCATCAAATGAAATATCTCTTGAATCGGGTATATTATGAAGATATGAAGATAAAAAATTAAATCCTTGATTAGCTGCCTCAGTACCTTCTTCAACTTTATCGCCTAAAGGAAGTACTCTATCTTTAAAGTCTGTATATAAATTCCTATGGTAAGTTAGAGTATAGGCAGTTGCCCTTAAATTATGAAGAAAATTAATTTCCTTATTATCTAAAAAAGGATAATTATCAAGTAAGCGAAATGTATCTCTGTCACAATCTTTACAAAATCCATAAAACACAGATGTATCAGACTTCCCTTTTTCAAATAATCTACGATTTGTTTTTTGAAAAGTAGAAAGGGATAATTCGTTTTTGAAATCTACATCAGGAACGTCATCGATATGATAGACTACAACTCTCCCTTTTTCATTTTCTCCTTCTAGCAAGCCAAGCACTTGAGCTTCTGATAAAGTATGAGACTTAATAGCCTTACCATTGCAATCGTGAAAAAAACACTTATCTCCTTTCTTTCCTTCAGGCTTTATGAAGCTAGGTAAGTCTTTCTTTAGTAAATTTAATCTTTCAAATAAAGTTTCTTCCTTTTTACTCATCAACTTATAAAATAGTAAATACTCAAGCTTAAATCAACACTCAAACCATCTTCCACATTGTTTTTTCCATATTTCCATTGCGTACTCATAATCATTAGATTTTAAAGCATTCAAACCCTCTTCTATCAAACTTTCAAGAGCTTCCTTGAAATTGTACTTTTGTTTAGTATCCAAATTATCTATTAGATCATCATGAGGTAAAACAGGCATATTACAATCCCAATATTTAGGAGACCAGTGTTCATCTTTTAAGTGATGAAAAAGATTAGAAGCAGTAAGTATAAACGCTACATCATCTCTTTTATGAGCAACATAATACTTTTCTACCCATACAGTATAAGCCAATCCACTTGGAAGCTCATGTTTATAATTGTCGCCCCATGCTTTGAAATACTTAATAATTCTAATTACTTGTTCATTACCATCTGTTTTTTCCAAAAACCAGTCTTTAAATATTTTAGCATCACATTTACTCCAATTATTACCTTTTGAACCCAAGTAAAAAGATTTCTTATCTTCCGTATAAAATACTGGCATATCAATATGAAAATCGTTTCTATAATTTATTCTAATACACTTATTTCTTAGATTAACCCGAAGTGAGGTATGCCCATCTAGTGCCTTTTTTAGATGATTTTGAATCGTCTCAAAACTATGAGGTGGTCTTTTAAAAAAATAAATCCCTACATCGTAATCACATGAATCATCATAGGTTCTTATTTGTGTTCCTAAATTTGCAGACCCATGTAAATAAAACTTTGGAACATTATACAGGTTTATTCCTTTGAAATAATTTCTTATCTTTTTCTCGATTGCTACTCGAGCTTTGTCTAAACTTATTCTTTTTGATTCATTCACAGTTAAGTTTTTATCAAAATTCAGGAAATCTTGATGACAATCTGATTCACTGCCTTCAAGATCTCCTAAATCTGATTTAGTAGAGTTTATTATAATTCCTAATCCAGCAAGAACGCCGATTATCACTGGATAAATTAAAGGTATAGCCATCTTAAAATTCTAGTTCTATTTTTTTATCACAAAATTTAATGTTATCACTAATGTTTTCAATTTTAATTAGTTCATCCAATTTATCATAAAACTTTCCAATCAACTCTTCAATCAGCTTCCTTTTTGCTTCCTCCGAAGTATTGTTTTCTCTTGAATTAACTTTGTAATCTACATAAGGAATAATGGACTTCAAAGTATTTGGAAAGTCAAAATAAACGCTTTTAGTTTTTGATTTTTGAACCTGTAAAACATCTCTCGCTCTTCCATGTTTGAGTGATAAATTAATCTCAGAAAGCTCAAAACTATTGTTTCTAATTTCTGCCTTAATCCTATCAACATTTTCTTTAAATAACTCACTTATTACTTCTGGTTTATAAATATAGATTATAGGAGTTTTTATTCCATCCTCTTTAAGTTGAGTAACTACTGGTGATATAAAATTATTGAAATAACCAGCAGCAAGAGCATAGGCAGGAGAGTATTCAGACTCATTAAGCAACCATCGATGTACTTGATTGAGTATAGCGTAAATCACCGTAAACATGACAAACAAGGGTTCATGGTCCACTCCAACGTCAAAAACATTTATTGATGTGCAACTAACCCATAAAGCGAGTACAATTAATCCTAGAACATTAACTATCCTACTAATCCATTTAATTATTTTTTTATGAGGCAAAAGCCATTTTCCGATTTTTGTTCCGATCTGTTTCATATTATAACCTTTTTGCTTTCTAATAAGTCAAAATAAATACCTTCGACCTCTGCAAGCATTTGTTTTAGGTTTTCTTTCTTCTCAGAATCAAATCTAAAAATATGCTCTCTTCCATCAACAGACATTAATTTATCAGCATAATTACTATCCTCATTAATTCTTTTAAGTTGTAAATAAAGAATTGGTACTAAATCATAAAAAGATAAATCGGCATAGTCTTGAACTTCGATAGCATAACAAATAGCATTTATATCAAAACTCGTCAATCCTATTTGTAATAATGATTCTGCTTTACAATGTTTTAAAAAGCGAATCATCTTCTTTAACCTTCCTTTTGTTAATGAACTTTTATCATTAATACGGGAAATGCTTAAAAACGGATAATCAGCTTTTCCTTTGGCATGTTCTTTTTTATTGTAAATTTGAACCCCTCTATTTTCGCCTTTATTATTAATAATGGATCTCACATCGTCATACCAATTTGCAATAACAATATCAACCTCTCGATGTAGACTTAGATTTTTTATTTTTATAGCTTTAGGTTGCCCAGTATTACAATCCCTATAAGTTTCCTGCATCTTCCTTTCACTTTCCAATCTATTCACAAGAAGGTCATTTAATGAATCTCCGTGATAAAAACCTAAATTATTTTCACTTTCAAGCTTACGAATTGAATCATCATTAAATCTTTGTCTCTGATCGTAATTTTCAAGAATCTGTTTTACTCGAGTGACTTCACTTGTGTGAAAATTATTTGTAATGGTTAGTAAATCAATATCACTATACCCTTTTATATGAGTATTAGTCATAACAGAACCCTGATATTTATAATCTACATCTGATAGAACTGATTTTAAATGATTCTTAACTTTCTCCCCAGCTTCAATACTTTTAGCAGTATACTCTGGTTCAACACCTTTCATTGCTGTCCGAGTAAAAACTAAGACATCACTTTTTGAGATAGTGCTTAGTTCGGTTTGAAAAGATTTTTCCAATATTAAACCTTCGGGATTTTTCTTGGATTGGATATTATTTGTAAGTAATGTGTAATTTTTTCTCATTTCACTATATTTTATCCTTTAATACTTCTTGGATCATTACCATGCGAATCTTTCTCTCGGATTTGCCCATTTTTACCATGAATCAATAATTCAGATTTTTGGTTTATCGCAATACCTCTTGCTACATCTGCAGCTTCTTTTTGCGTTTTGGTTACTTTGGTAGCCTTTGTATTACCAGCTCCTTTAACAGCCCATCCATCTGGGTGTTTTACAACATGTTGATTTTTTCCTTTTCCCATTTCTTTTATTTTGAGAATGAATAAATAGTATACACACTTCACGATGTGTGAACCACGAAAGAGAAAAAAGAATGGAAGTATTAGGTGTTATCAAAAAAGTTGATACATTTGCACTCTCAAACTTGAAAAAAGTTCATGAATCAGTTAGTTTGGTCACAGCTGATTCACAATCTTGAATAGTCGCTCTCTTTAGGGCGGCTATTTCTATTAAATGAGGTTTCTCATCAACCTCTATGCCGTTTGTTAATTTATGCCAAAACGACCTAAATACAATTAATTCGTCAGCTATTTGTGTCAGTTTAGCTGACAAATATTGCAATTTGTCTAAGTTTTGTCAGCTTTAGTTTATTAAAAATAATATTTTTAAAGAATTGCAATGCCTAAAATCACAATTTAAAAACATAGAAAATCATGCAAAACAATATCGATAACAATTTATGTAAACTATGTGGAGCTTCTGAACAGGTTAATAGTCATATACTACCTAAATTCATTTTTAAATGGTTAAAGAACACTGGTACTGGTAGACTTAGAAATGTAGAGAATATAAACCTTCCTACAGAGGATGGGATAGTCAAGAAGTTTTTATGTAAAGCTTGTGAAGATAAATTTAACATAGCTGAAACTAAATTTGCAAATAAAGCTTTTTATCCAGTCTTAGAAGAAAATACCGCGGAATTTGATTATGACGTGTGGTTTAAATACTTTATTGTGTCAATTTTCTGGAGAGTATTAAAAGACTCACTATTTGAACATGTAGAGAACACAAAATGGTACAATATTTTATTAAAGATTGAAAAAGTATGGTCCAACTATTTAAATAACGATATCCCTATGCCCTACTTCGACGAAATACATTGTATTGCCGGAGTTGATTTACTCCAAGATAAAAATCTAAATAATTTTGTAATGTATATGTCACGTAGCACAGACGGAGGTATACCCAATAACGACGAACTTTGCTTTTTCTATGTTAAAATACCGAGATTCATTTTTATAATGCCAATTTATGGAATTAATTTAGAATTATTCCAAAATTCCAAAATTGAAAACTCTGGTACTTTTGAATTAAACACTGTGTATATTGAAGAACCTGATATTACAAACTTCTTATTTAATCGAGCAAACGAATTTGAAAATTCAAAAAGGAAAATGTCAGAAAAACAAAAACAAGCATCGAGAAAATTGACAATTAGACAAGGGGAAAATTGGAAAAATAATGACCTCGGTAGAATTGATAAGTATTTGAATAATAAATAACTTTGAAGACATGAAGAATATAAAAAACATACCAAACCACCACCTATTAAAGTTCAACCACGCAGGCGTTTTGAAATTAAAAGATGGATCATCCTCTAACCACGGTGTTATAGAGCTAACAGACAATGAGCTTATCTATTACACGGGAAAAGGAATAAGAGAAATTTTCAAACCATATCCAACAGAAGAAGCTAAAGAAAAGTCTATTAAACTGCATCGTCTTAAAGATTCTGAAAATGGAATTTCTGAATTGATCAAAACAGAACATATAGCGGTTTTAAAACTTTCCGACATTCTTTCAATCGAATCCTAATTTAAATTTAACATCAGTCAACAATACTTATCATTAAGTAATAATATCAAAAACATGAAACAAAAAACAGTAAACGACTTAATCCCAAATACCGACTATTACATCATCCTAAGTCCTTTAGCCAGAACATTAAAAACAACCTATCTAGGTTGTGTCAAAGAAAGCTATGGATGCAACTTTTACTTTAAATTTCTTGAAGGAAAAGGATATAAAGGAAGTATATCTACTTTTGGAATGGATGAAATTGGTATTGGGCGCACACCTGAAGAAGCCAAAGGAAGTTATGGAGCAGTAAAACATGAACTACCTATTGTCCATTTTGATTCCGAAAAAGAGATTTCTGGTTTAGAAAATCATCCGAGCAAATAGCAAATCCCCTTTTCCATCCAAACCTCCCACTCATTTCCCCATCAAACTCCAATAAATCATTATATTTGAGTTCAAAATTCATTACAGAAATGACCATACTAATAAAAATTGATGATTTTTTATTCGAATTGTTCCCTGAAACAAATCAGGACATAGCTCAGATTAAAGAGAAATTGATAGAGTTTTACACAGTTGATAACGTGAAGCCTCAAGTCATTCTAGAATCGGATGTAATCAAAGTTAATGTTGCAAATAATAGTTTTTCTGGTGATAATCCAGTTTATCAAAAACTCATTTCTGAATTTGAGAAAGGAAATTTAATTGAAGCGAAAGAATTAGCGAAAGAATTAATATCCAAAAACCCAACAAACTCAGAATTCCATAGACTTTTAGGTCAAGTATATTCTGATCTTGGAGAGAATGAAGAAGGAATTAATTCACTTATTGATGCATTAAGATGGAATCCTAATAACGAGTATGCCTTGGTCATGATAGGTAATATTTATGCACGTCATTACAAGGATATTGAAACAGCTCTTAAATATTATGAGCAGGTTGTGAAGTTAAAGCCGAACGATCATATAGCTATCAATAATATTGGAGCTAACTTTCTACAGCAAGGAAGAAGTAACGAAGCTATTAACTACTTTGAAAAGGCACTTAATATAAACGACGAATATCCTTATTCATATTTAGGTTTATCTTATGCCTACGTGAAAAAGAATCAATTTCCAAAAGCTTTCGACTACATAATTAAAGGTCTTAAGAAATACACTAAAAAAGATGAGGTTTGGAAAACTTTAATGGGTCAAGCTTTCAAAATTTCAGAAACTTTCTCTGAAAGTGAAATTCCAGATGAACTTGTTCAGATTTATAAATTAAAAATAGAAAAAGCAGGGAATCGTATAATTCTCATAGAAGAAGATGAAAGTATTCCAACTGCTGCAAAGATTGAATACGCTGAAAATTACGACAGAAAAGAGGATGTCATAAAATTCAATCCAAAGTTTTCTGCTTATCAGCATTTAATCTTGCATGAGTTAGTTCATTTAGAACTCACACTTGAAGCAAGAGAAAATAATCACAATAAATTATTCGTCTCTAATGCTGGCCATAAAGATGCATTCAAGTCTTTTATTCCTAATTGCTTAAAACAATTAGAGAAGAAAAACTTTCCTCAATCAAGCATTGATAAGGTTGTAGATGACTTATTTCATGGTTTGAATAGTCAAATCTTCAACTCCGCTCCAGATCTATTCATAGAAAATCGTCTTCACAATAAAGTTAGCGATATTAGACCTATCCAATTCACTCATTACACAATATGATTCAACAAGGAATCCAAGCAGTGACAAATAAAGATATAGTTGAATTAACTGGTCCTTGGGTTGTATCTACTAGTAAAGTCTTAAACCTTCTAAATGCTATCCAGTTTAAAGAGTTGTTTGGAGTTGATCTTCTAGATAAATTTAATGTTAACCAATCTGAATTAGACCAAGCCAAAACACTTTATGATGAATTTCTTGAATATCGTGACGATAAAAAGCCAGGAGAAGAATTTGAATTAATTCAAAACTGGGCTAAAGATTTGCAATTAGACAAATACTTTCAAATTGTAAATGAAACTGAATACAGAAAAAAGGATATTGCCAAAGAAAACTATGCTGATGATATTTTAGGAAAAATTATCAATGATCCTTATGATTTAGAATCTGATCACGACCAGGAAATGCAAACTTTCCTTAATAATCAAGAAAAGCTAGGTCTAAACAAAGCGGTTATCATGTATATGGTTGAAGCATTGAACTATTTCGAAAATCTAGAACAAAGTAAAATAAAGGAAATTGCCCAAGAAATTGCATTTCAAGGAGCTCAAGGATATAACCCTGAACACAAATACAAGCTAAACAAAATACCAAATAAAACATTTACCGGTTATCAAATACTCGCTTTCTATTATGTTAGTTGGGCAATTGCAATTCCAGAATTACTTGTTAAATTGCAGTTACCTTTTGATAAGGAATATGAACTAGCTAAATCCTTTAAAAACAATGAATAAATCAACCTCAAAATATGATGCGAACTT
>Ga0307967_1000241_pt1 | contig 38859 bp, 49 predicted proteins | sample OrgLakmetagen648_FD_201828 | JGI IMG/M metagenome (GOLD analysis project Ga0307967, IMG submission 201828) | Saline water microbial communities from Organic Lake, Antarctica - #648 | ecosystem: Environmental > Aquatic > Non-marine Saline and Alkaline > Saline | place: Antarctica: Organic Lake... | reverse complement strand
GTTGTCATCAAGCCTGCTGTTAAAGCCTGAGGAGCGGTTCGATGGAATTGACAATTACAGGTAGCGGTCAGGGAATTACGGTTTCCGAGGCTACTTTCGCAAAAGATTTTAATGAAGCACTGGTTCATCAAGTGGTTGTAGCCTATATGGCTGCTGGCCGTCAGGGTACCAAGGCTCAGAAGACCCGTTCAGAAGTCAGGGGTGGTGGTAAGAAGCCTTGGCGTCAGAAGGGTACTGGTCGTGCCCGTGCTGGTACTATTCGCAGCCCAATTTGGCGCTCTGGTGGTGTTACCTTTGCCGCGAAGCCTCGCAGCTACGCGCAAAAGGTAAACCGTAAAATGTACCGCGCTGCAATGCGCTCCATTTTGTCCGAGCTGGTCCGTCAGGAACGCCTGATTGTGGTTGACGATTTTTCAATCGACACCCCCAAGACCAAGGCCTTTACTGTCAAGTTGGCTGATATGGGTTTAAGCAACGTGCTGATCCTGTCAGAAAATCTTGATCAGAACCTGCACCTGGCCTCACGCAACGTGCCTCACGTCGATGTGCGTGATGTTGCTGGCCTGGATCCGGTTAGCCTGTTTGCTCACGAGAAAATCGTGGTGACTGTTCCCGCTCTGAAGAAAATCGAGGAGATGCTGGGATGAATCAGGAACGTATCTATAAGGTTCTGTTAGGGCCTCACGTATCGGAAAAAGCATCTCGCGTGGCCGAACATGGCCAGGTTGTGTTTCGGGTCGCCCCGGACGCTACCAAGCCCGAGATTAAAAAAGCCGTTGAGCAATTGTTCAACGTCACCGTCGAAGGTGTTCAGGTTCTGAATCGTAAGGGCAAGCTTAAACGCACAGCTCGCGGGTTCGGCAAGCGTAATGACATTCGTAAGGCTTATGTAAAGCTGGCTGAAGGTCAGGACATCGATTTTCTGGATGTGGAATAAGGTAAAGGGGTCGTAATATGCCGATCGTCAAAACCAAGCCAACATCTCCCGGACGCCGTCACGTTGTAAAGCTGTACAACCCGGATTTACACAAAGGGCGCCCTTACGAACCGTTGGTCGAATCGCAAAGCAAATCGGGTGGCCGTAATAATAATGGCCGTATCACTACCCGTCACATTGGTGGTGGCCATAAACAGCACTACCGCGTAATAGACTTCAAGCGGATTAAAGATGGTATTCCTGCGACAATTGAACGCATTGAATACGATCCTAACCGCTCGGCGCACATCGCGCTGATCAAGTACGCCGATGGCGAGCGCCGTTATATTATCGCTCCCAAGGGCATGCAGATCGGTGAGCCTGTGCGCTCAGGAATCGACGCGCCTATCAAGGTAGGAAGTACATTGCCGCTGCGGAATATCCCGGTTGGTTCTGTGATCCATTGCGTTGAGCTCAAGCCTGGTAAAGGTGCACAGTTGGCTCGCTCTGCGGGCGCATCCGTACAGCTGGTTGCTCGGGAAGGCGCTTACGCGACTATCCGCCTGCGCTCAGGTGAAATGCGAAAGGTGCTTGTAGATTGCCGTGCTACGTTGGGTGAAGTATCCAACAGTGAACACAGTCTCAAGCGGCTTGGTAAAGCGGGTGCATCACGTTGGCGCGGAAAGCGTCCAACGGTACGTGGTGTGGCTATGAACCCAGTTGACCACCCACACGGTGGTGGTGAAGGGCGTACCTCTGGCGGGCGTCACCCAGTTACTCCATGGGGTGTTCCGACCAAAGGGCATAAGACTCGTAAGAACAAGCGTACTGATAAGATGATAGTACGTCGTCGTTCAGCCAAGTAAACGACTACATAGAGGTAAATGCTGTGCCACGTTCTTTAAAGAAAGGTCCTTTCATAGACCTGCATCTGTTGAAGAAGGTCGAGGCAGCTCTGGAAGTGAACGACAAGCGACCAATTAAGACCTGGTCGCGCCGTTCCACGATTTTCCCAGAGTTCGTAGGCTTGACCATCGCAGTCCACAACGGCAAGCAACACGTGCCGGTTTATGTCACCGAAGATATGGTCGGTCATAAACTAGGTGAGTTCGCAGCAACGCGTACTTATCGTGGCCATTCGGCCGACAAGAAAGCTAAACGCTGATTGTGAGGGGAAATGAAATGGAAGTAGCAGCCAAGTATAAGGGCGCTCGCCTCTCAGCTCAGAAAGCTCGTCTTGTTGCCGATCAGGTTCGCGGCAAGGCTGTTGAGGACGCTCTGAATATTTTGACTTTCAGCCCTAAGAAAGCAGCTGGGATTATCAAGAAAGCTCTTGAGTCCGCAATTGCTAACGCTGAGCATAACGAAGGTCTGGACGTAGATGATCTGCGGGTCTCCACTGTTATGGTGGATGAGGGCCCAACGCTCAAGCGAATTAAAGCTCGAGCCAAGGGGCGCGCTGACAGAATTATGAAGCGCACCTGTCATATCACCGTCAAGGTCGCCGACAAGTAGGAGATGCTCAGATGGGTCATAAAGTAAATCCGATCGGCTTTCGCCTGGGTGTGATCAAAGAGCACAACTCAGTATGGTATGCCGATAAAAAGGACTACGCGAAAAACCTGTTGAACGATATTCAGGTTCGTGAATTCCTCGACAAACGTCTGGTAAAGGCGTCTGTCAGCAAGATTGTGATCGAGCGCCCTGCTCAGAACGCCCGTATCACGATCCATACCGCCCGCCCGGGTATTGTTATCGGGAAGAAGGGTGAAGATGTTGACCGTCTTCGTCGTGAAGTCAGCGACATGATGGGTGTGCCTGTGCACATCAACATCGAAGAAGTCCGCAAGCCGGACCTGGATGCCCGCTTGGTAGCGCAAAACGTTGCTGGTCAGTTGGAGCGTCGTGTGATGTTCCGTCGTGCTATGAAGCGCGCGGTACAGAACGCCATGCGTCAAGGCGCCAAGGGCATCAAGATTCAGGTTGGCGGTCGTCTCGGGGGAGCTGAAATTGCCCGTTCCGAGTGGTATCGCGAAGGTCGTGTTCCGCTGCATACATTGCGTGCAGATATTGATTACGGAACCTACGAAGCGCATACCACTTACGGCGTAATCGGCGTCAAGGTATGGATCTTCAAAGGTGAGATTCTTGGTGGTATGGAGCAAGTCCGTGCTGACAAGAAAGCCTCTGGGAAGAAAGGTTCTAAGTAAAGGGGCACTCTTATGCTGCAACCAAAACGCACCAAATTTCGCAAGGTAATGAAGGGCCGTAACACCGGCCTTGCTCACCGCGCTAACAAGGTGAGCTTCGGTGAATACGGATTGAAGGCGGTCACTCGCGGGCGTATAACTGCTCGCCAGATTGAAGCCGCACGTCGTACCATGACCCGTAAGATTAAGCGGGGTGGTAAGATTTGGATTCGCGTCTTCCCGGACAAGCCGATTACTGGCAAACCGCTGGAAGTTCGTATGGGTAAAGGTAAAGGTTCTGTCGAGTACTGGGTGGCTGAAGTTCAGCCGGGCCGTATGCTCTATGAGATGGAAGGTGTGACTGAAGAAATCGCACGCGAAGCTTTCACTCTGGCGGCTGCGAAGCTGCCGGTACAGACCACCTTCGTAACGAGGACGGTGATGTGATGAAAGCAACAGAGCTGCGTGCAAAGTCAGCCGAGGAGCTGAACAAAGAGCTGATCGGTCTCCTGAAGGAGCAGTTTAACCTGCGCATGCGTAAGGCGACAGGTCAGCTGAATCAGTCTCATCTTCTCCCTGGGGTGAAGCGTGATATTGCTCGCGTGAAAACAGTATTGAACGAAAAGGCAGGACAGTGACATGACCGAAACTACCCAAACTGCCAGAACTTTGAGCGGCAAGGTCGTGAGCAACAAGATGGAGAAGTCCATCGTGGTGTTGGTCGAACGTCAGGTAAAGCACCCTCTGTACGGTAAGTACATGAAGCGTTCAACCAAGATCCATGCTCACGATGAGAGCAACCAGTGCAATATCGGTGACACTGTGATCATTAAGGAAACTCGCCCGGTCTCTAAGACCAAAAGCTGGGCCTTAGTGGAAGTCACTGAACATGCATCCAAGGTGTAAATCGCCCGGAGAACAACCATGATTCAGACTCAAACAATGCTTGAAGTCGCGGATAACAGCGGTGCGCGTCAGGTGATGTGCATCAAGGTCCTGGGCGGTTCACACAGGCGTTATGCTGCAATCGGGGACATTATAAAGGTAACCGTTAAGGAAGCCATTCCCCGCGGTAAAGTAAAAAAAGGCCAGGTACTGAAGGCTGTCGTAGTGCGCACCCGTAAAGGTGTGCGTCGTCCAGATGGATCTCTGATCCGTTTTGACGGCAACGCGGCCGTACTTCTGAACGCCCAGGACGCACCCATTGGTACCCGTATCTTCGGACCGGTTACCCGTGAACTGCGAAATGAGAAGTTCATGAAGATTATCTCACTGGCACCCGAAGTACTTTAAAGGACCAGAGGCCGGACATGAAAAAGATCAAACGAGATGACGAAGTAATCGTCACTACGGGGAAAGACAAAGGCAAACGTGGTAAAGTCCTGAAAGTTCAGGACGATGGTAAGGTGGTTGTTTCTGGCATCAACATGATGAAGAAGCACACCAAACCAAACCCGGCGCTGAGCACCCCTGGTGGCATCGTCGAAAAAGAAGCGCCTATCCAGGCTTCTAACGTGGCTATTTTTAATCCGCAGACCGGCAAAGCCGATCGTGTTGGCTTCCAGATTAAGGAAGACGGCGCAAAACAGCGGATCTTCAAAGCGACGAAAGAAGCTGTCGATAACCAGTAAGCGGTGGTGGTTACGATGCTGAACATGAAAGAGCAGTACAGTACGGAAGTGATACCCGCCCTGCAGCAGGAGTTCGGCTACAAGAACATCATGCAGGTGCCGCGTATTGAGAAAATCACCCTGAACATGGGTGTTGGTGAAGCTATCGGTGACAAAAAGCTGATTGATAACGCAGTCGCTGATCTTGAGCGCCTGGCGGGTCAGAAAGTGGTTGTGACCAAGGCGCGCAAATCGGTTGCGGGTTTTAAAGTCCGTGAAGGTTGGCCAATTGGTTGCAAGGTTACTCTGCGTGGCGAGCGTATGTGGGAATTCTTTGATCGTCTGGTGCACATTGCGGTTCCCCGCATTCGTGACTTCCGCGGTCTGAACCCAAAGTCGTTCGACGGCCGTGGTAACTACAGCATGGGTGTGCGTGAGCAGATCATCTTCCCTGAGATTGAATATGACAGGGTTGACAAGATTCGTGGTCTGGATATTACCATTACCACCTCTGCCGGTACCGACGATGAAGGTCGTGAACTGTTGAAAGCATTTGGCTTTCCGTTCAAGAAATAAGGAACGAGAGTAATGGCAAAGGTTTCCATGAAAAACCGTGAGCTCAAGCGCGAGCTAACCGTTGCGAAATATGCAGCGAAGCGTGCTGAGATCAAGGCAATTATCAAGAACCCCAATACCAGCGATGATGACCGCTGGAATGCACAGATGAAGCTGCAAAAGCTTCCTCGCGATGCATCTCCTTCGCGTCTTCGTAATCGTTGCCAGATAACGGGTCGCCCACACGGCGTCTTGCGTAAGTTCGAACTTTCACGGATTAAACTCCGAGAGTACGGCATGCGCGGTGACGTTCCGGGTCTGACCAAAGCAAGCTGGTAAGATAGGCTTCCTGACTGCGGTCGGGAGCCTGTTGGTAAGCGGTGCGGCGCGCCGCTGCACAACTAAAAAGATCAGGAGTCTCATACCAATGAGCATGCAAGACACGCTTGCGGATATGTTCACACGTATTCGTAATGCCCAGATGGCATCGAAAACAGACGTTAAGATGCCGTCCTCGAAGATGAAAATCTCCGTGGCACAAGTCCTGAAGGACGAAGGTTACGTTGCAGATTTTGTTGTTACGGCTGACATCAAGCCTGAGCTGACGATTACTCTGAAGTACTTTGGTGGCAAGCCGGTTATTGAATCTATCGACCGTGCTAGTCGTCCGAGTTTGCGCCAGTATAAAGGCGCTGCGAAGCTACCGAAAGTATCCGGTGGTTTGGGAGTCGCGATTGTTTCTACGTCTCAGGGCGTAATGACAGACCGCGCCGCACGTGCTGCCGGCGTAGGTGGCGAAGTCATCTGCACCGTATTCTAGGAGAAACACATGTCCAGGGTTGCCAATAATCCTGTCGTGCTGCCTCCCGGTGTTGAAGTGGAGCTGAACGGTCAGGAAATCAACGTAAAGGGCTCCAAAGGAGCGCTTCAGTTTTCAATCCACCAAGCGGTTGAAGTAAAGCAGGAAGAAAATCTCCTACGCTTTGCAGCCCGTGATGGTGCTAAACAGTCCCGCGCTCTTGCTGGTACAACCCGCGCTTTGGTCAATAATATGGTGACCGGCGTTACCGCAGGCTTCGAGCGTAAGCTCCAGCTGATCGGTGTGGGTTACCGGGCTCAGGCGCAAGGTACGAAGCTCAATCTGACACTGGGTTTTTCTCACCCCGTTGCGTACGAGCTGCCCGAGGGAATTACCGTTGAAACTCCGTCAAACACGGAAGTGATTATTCGCGGTATCGACAAGCAACAGGTTGGCCACGTCGCCGCTGAAATCCGCGCCTTCCGTCCGCCCGAGCCTTATAAAGGCAAAGGTGTACGTTATGCGGATGAGCAGGTAAGACGCAAAGAAGCCAAGAAGAAATAGGGCGGGACTATGAGCGCGAATAACGAAAGATTACGTCGCGCACGTAAAGTGCGCATGAAAATTCGTGAGCTGGGTACAAACCGTCTGTGCGTTCATCGCACACCGCGTCATATGTACGCCCAGGTTACGACAGCAGATGGCAGCCAAGTGCTGGCCACTGCCTCCACGTTGGATAAGGAACTGCGCCAGGGTGCGACCGGTAACGTGGATGCCGCCAAGAAGGTCGGTCAGCTGATTGCTGAACGTGCCAAGGCGGCGGGTGTTGAGCAGGTTGCTTTTGACCGCTCCGGTTACCTTTATCACGGCCGCGTAGAGGCTTTGGCCGACGCAGCCCGTGAAGCTGGCTTGCAATTCTAAGAGGTGGAGAAGATGAGCGTGAACGAACAGAAGGCGCCTGAGCTCCAGGAAAAGCTGGTTCAGGTAAACCGCGTTGCCAAGGTGGTAAAAGGCGGGCGTATATTTGCCTTTACCGCATTGACTGTAGTGGGTGATGGTAAAGGCCGTGTTGGCTTTGGTCGTGGTAAGGCGCGTGAAGTGCCGGTTGCTATACAGAAAGCCATGGAAGCTGCGCGCAAGAATATGGTAGACGTGCCGTTGGACGGTACTACTTTGCAGTACCCGGTTCGGGCACAGCACGGTGGTTCACGGGTGTTCATGATGCCTGCGTCCGATGGTACCGGCATTATTGCCGGTGGCGCCATGCGCGCTGTGTTGGAAGTGGCTGGTGTCCATAACGTACTGTCTAAGTGCTATGGCTCTACCAACCCGGTGAACGTGGTACGTTCCACCATCAAGGGTCTTCAGGCAATGCAAGCGCCCGAAGATATTGCAGCCAAGCGCGGTAAATCCGTCGAAGACATTCTGGGTTGAAGTCATGGCGAACGCAAAAACGATCACAGTTACACTGATCCGCAGCCCAATCGGCTGCCAGCCCAAGCACAAGCTTTGTGTGAAGGGCTTGGGTCTTCGTAAAATCGGCCAGTCCGTGGTTTTGGAAGATACTCCTTCCATTCGCGGTATGGCTAACCGGGTAGACTACCTGGTTCGGGTTGAGGAGAACTAAGATGCGTCTAAACGAACTAGCTCCAGAACCCGGTTCACGTCCCAACGCAAGGCGCGTTGGTCGTGGTATCGGTTGTGGTTTCGGCAAAACTTGTGGCCGTGGCCACAAGGGTCTGAAAGCCCGTTCCGGCGGCAGCGTTGCCCCCGGTTTTGAGGGCGGTCAGCAGCCGTTGGCCCGTCGTTTGCCGAAGTTCGGCTTCACGTCTCGTCAGCAGCGTTACGTTGCTGAAATTCGCCTGAATGAACTGGCGAAGGTAGAAGGCGATGTTGTCGACCTCGACGCTCTGAAAAAAGCAGACATCATTCGCGACGAAATTCGCGACGCAAAGGTCATGTTGTCCGGTGAAATTGACCGCGCAGTGACTGTGCAGGGTTTGCGAGTGACCAAAGGCGCACGCGAGGCGATTATCGCCGCGGGCGGCAAAGTAGAAGACTAACGCGAGTCGAGGACTAAATGGCCAAGACAGCATCATTGCCTGCGGGCGCGGGTAAAGGACTAGCAGAGCTGCGTTCGCGGCTCTGGTTTGTCTTTCTGGCATTGCTTGTGTACCGAATTGGTGCCCACATTCCGGTGCCTGGTATAAACCCCGACCGCTTGGCGGCACTGTTTGAGCAGAATCAGGGCACAATCCTGAGCATGTTCAACATGTTTTCCGGTGGTGCACTTGAGCGCATGAGTATCTTCGCGCTGGGTATCATGCCGTATATATCGGCTTCTATTATCATGCAGCTCATGACAGCGGTCAGCCCGACGCTGGAGCAGTTGAAAAAAGAAGGCGAGGCAGGTCGTCGTAAGATCAGCCAATATACGCGGTACGGTACCGTAATCCTGGCCCTGCTTCAGGGTACTGGTATTTCTGTCGGTTTGGCGTCGCAGGGCGTCACCTTCAATGACACTCTCAGCTTCCACTTTGTGGCGGTTGTATCGTTTGTTAGTGGTGCAGTCTTCATGATGTGGCTGGGCGAGCAGATCACCGAGCGGGGTGTCGGTAACGGCATTTCACTGTTGATTTTCGCCGGTATCGTTGCCGGGTTACCCGGCGCGATCGGTCAGACCCTGGAGCAGGCCCGTAACGGTGAAATGAGCTTGTTGTTGGTACTTGGTATCGGTGTTCTGGCAATTGCCGTCATCGGTTTTGTGGTGTTCATGGAGCGCGGTCAGCGCAAATTGACCATTAACTACGCCAAGCGACAGCAGGGTGGACGGGTATTTGCCCAGCAGTCCAGCCATTTGCCCTTGAAAGTGAACATGGCCGGTGTTATTCCGCCCATCTTTGCATCGTCCATTCTGTTGTTCCCAGCATCGCTGGGGCAGTGGTTTGGTCAGGGTGAAGGCATGGAGTGGTTGAGCGATATTTCCCAGGCACTTGCGCCCAGTCAGCCCTTGTATATTATTCTGTTCGCGGCAGCAGTGGTATTTTTCTGCTTCTTCTATACGGCTCTGATGTACAATCCACGGGAAGTCGCGGATAACCTCAAGCGCTCAGGCGCTTTTATTCCGGGCATTCGTCCGGGTGAGCAAACAGCCAAGTACATTGATGGCGTTCTTACCCGTTTGACATTGTTCGGAGCAATGTACATTGCAGCAGTTTCCCTGTTCCCTCAGTTCCTGATGGTAGCCGGGAATGTACCCTTCTATTTGGGCGGTACGTCTCTGCTGATTGTTGTAGTCGTAGTGATGGACTTCATGGCTCAGGTTCAGTCGCACCTGATGTCTCACCAGTACGAATCGCTGATGAAGAAGTCCAAGCTCAAGGGCTATGGTCGGAACGGGTAAACCCGTTCCCCTTGAAAACTGGAGTCGACAATGAAAGTACGCGCTTCGGTAAAGAAAATTTGCCGTAACTGCAAAGTAATTCGTCGCAATGGCGCCGTAAGGGTCATTTGCTCGGAGCCTCGCCACAAGCAACGTCAGGGTTAATTCCTTCGGGAAAAATCCTTGCTTGTAAAAGGTGTACGATGATAGCGCTTGACTCGATGCCGGGTCAGGCGTTATTATTTCGCGCCCTTTTAGTGGCGGACAATTCACACAGCATAGCTTTGAACGCGGAGTAATTTGGATGGCACGTATAGCCGGTGTCAATATACCCGATCACAAACATGTTGTTGTATCGCTCACCTATATTTTTGGTGTAGGCAACACAACAGCTCAAAAGCTTTGCGATGCAACCGGCGTTAAGCCGGACGTCAAAGTCAAAGACTTGACTGACGAACAGCTGGAATCACTTCGTACTGATGTGATTAAAGGCTCCGTCGAAGGCGATTTGCGTCGTGAAGTACAGATGAACATCAAGCGTTTGAAGGATCTCGGATGTCACCGTGGTCTGCGTCACCGTCATGGGCTTCCAGTCCGCGGCCAGCGCACCAAGACCAACGCCCGCACCCGTAAAGGTCCGCGCAAACCTATTCGTAAGTAACAGGTAGGCAAACATGGCAAAGCCAGGTACACGTACCCGTAAAAAGGTGAAAAAAACGGTTGTTGATGGCGTCGCGCACATTCACGCTTCCTTCAACAACACTATCGTGACCATTTCGGACCGCCAGGGCAACGTATTGTCCTGGGCCACTGCTGGTGGTTCTGGTTTCCGCGGTTCACGTAAGAGTACACCTTTTGCTGCGCAGGTAGCAGCTGAAAAAGCCGGTAATGCGGCTGCTGAATACGGCCTTAAAAACCTGGATGTTGAAGTCAAGGGCCCCGGCCCTGGTCGTGAATCTGCAGTTCGCGCGCTTAACTCGTGCGGCTACAAGATCAACAACATCACAGATGTGACGCCGATTCCCCACAACGGATGTCGCCCGCCTAAAAAGCGCCGCGTCTAACACAGGAGACAGTAATTATGGCTCGTTACATAGGCCCGAAGTGCAAACTGTCTCGTCGTGAAGGGACAGATCTTTTTCTGAAAAGCGGTGTTCGCGCTCTCGACACTAAGTGCAACCTTGAAACCCCCCCGGGTATGCACGGTGCGCGTCGCGGTCGTCTGTCGGAATACGGCGTTCAGCTGCGGGAAAAACAGAAAGTTCGTCGTATTTACGGCGTACTGGAAAAGCAGTTCCGCAACTATTATAAAGAAGCGGCTCGCCTAAAAGGCGTAACGGGTGAAAACCTGCTGCAACTTTTGGAAGCGCGTCTTGATAACGTTGCTTACCGCATGGGTTTTGGTTCAACCCGCGCGGAGTGCCGCCAGCTCGTTTCTCACAAGGCAATTCTGGTCAACGACAAGGTTGTGAATATTCCTTCCTACCAGGTTAAGCCAGGTGATGTTGTGAGCGTGCGTGAAAAAGCCAAAAACCAGTTGCGCGTTAAAGGCGCTCTGGACTTGGCCTCCGGTCGCGCAGCGGTGAGCTGGGTAGATGTCGACGCCACTAAGATGTCCGGCGTTTACAGTTCAGTGCCAACACGGATTGAATTGCCGGCCGACATCAACGAGAACCTCATCGTCGAGCTTTACTCTAAGTAAAGCCCAGTTAGCAACGATAGCAGATAGGGGCGTCTATGCAGCGTTCAGTACATGAGTTATTAACACCTCGTACCATTGACGTGAAGGAATTCGGTTCCACGCGTGCCAAGGTCACCTTGGAGCCTCTTGAAAGAGGTTTCGGTCACACTCTGGGCAGTGCGTTACGCCGTATTCTCTTGTCTTCGATGCCGGGCTGCGCTGTTACTGAAGCGCAGATTGACGGTGTGTTGCACGAGTACAGCGCCATTGACGGTGTCCAGGAAGACGTCATCGAGATTCTTTTGAATCTTAAGGGCGTCGCTGTAAAAATGCACGGCCGTGACGATGCCGAGCTTATGCTCAGCAAGAAGGGTCCGGGTGTTGTTACAGCCGGAGATATAAAGTTGGATCATGATGTCGAGATCGCCAATCCAGAACACGTTATCTGTCACCTGAGCGAAAATGGTGAAGTTAACATGCGTCTGAGCATTGCCCGCGGTCGCGGCTATGAACCCGCTGATCAGCGCGGTCTGGATGAGGACGAAACTCGTGCCATCGGACGTCTGCAGCTGGATGCTACGTTCAGCCCGGTTCGACGCGTTGCTTATTCTGTGGAAAGTGCACGGGTAGAGCAGCGTACCGACCTCGACAAGCTGGTTATTGATCTGGAGACCAACGGTACTATCGATCCGGAAGAAGCAATTCGCCGGGCCGCTACCATTCTCCAGCAGCAATTGGCCGTGTTTGTTGATTTTGATCATGAAAAAGAACCAGAGCGTGTTGAGGAAGAGGAAGAAATTGATCCGATTCTGTTGCGCCCGGTTGATGATCTGGAGCTGACAGTACGTTCCGCCAACTGCTTGAAGGCTGAGAACATTTACTACATCGGCGATTTGATTCAGCGCACAGAAGTTGAGCTGTTGAAGACGCCTAACCTGGGTAAAAAGTCGCTGACAGAGATCAAGGACGTATTAGCGTCCCGTGGTTTGTCTCTGGGAATGCGTCTTGATAACTGGCCGCCGGCAAGCCTTCGTGGTGATGACCGGGTTTTGGGCGGTTAATCGCCGATTAGTTAAGTTAAGGAATCAGAGCAATGCGTCATCGTAAGAGTGGTCGTAAGTTCAACAGGACCAGTGCGCATCGCAAGGCCATGTTTCGTAACATGTCTGCGTCACTGGTTGAGCATGAGTTGATCAAAACAACGTTGCCGAAGGCTAAAGAGCTTCGTCGGGTAGCGGAACCTTTGATTACTCTGGCTAAAATCGATTCGGTCGCGAATCGTCGTCTGGCGTTTGCACGTCTGCGTGACGATGCAGCGGTTGCCAAGCTGTTTACTCAGCTGGGCCCCCGTTTTAACGAGCGTCCGGGTGGATATCTTCGTATTCTGAAGTGCGGTTTCCGCGCAGGCGACAGTGCCCCTATGGCATATGTCGAGCTGATCGGTCGTCCGCTGGATATTGAAGCGGAAGAAGTTGACGAGTAGTAGAGTGTTATAGCTCTGTATTTGTCTGAAAAAAGCCGGGTACCTTTGGGTAGCCGGTTTTTTTTGTCTGGGGGAAAGTGTGTGAATTTCTGCTTGGCTGGGTGATATGGGGGGTTAAAACTAAGGGGACGGATTTCAAATCCGTCCCCGATCTCGTGTCACCCAAGGGACAGATTTCAAATCTGTCCCCGATCTCGTGTCACCCAAGGGACAGATTTCAAATCTGTCCACGATCTCATGTCACCCAAGGGACAGATTTCAAATCTGTCCCTATCTGCTATCTAAGATCGTTGGGCCTTTCTTTGCTTTTCTAGCAAGGGCTTCAGATAGCGACCAGTGTGGCTGGCTTTGTTTTCTGCTACCTGTTCTGGTGTCCCTTCCGCGACGATCAGGCCCCCGCCGGACCCGCCTTCGGGGCCCAGGTCGATTATCCAGTCTGCGGTTTTAATGACGTCCAGATTGTGTTCTATGACCACGATGGTGTTGCCGTGGTCGCGTAGGCGCTGCAATACGGTTAACAACTGCTGGATGTCATAGAAGTGTAGGCCGGTGGTCGGTTCGTCCAGAATGTACAGGGTTTGGCCGGTGTCGCGCTTGGACAGCTCTTTGGCGAGTTTCACCCGCTGGGCTTCACCTCCGGATAGCGTGACAGCACTTTGGCCCAGGCGGATGTACGACAAGCCCACGTCCACTAAGGTCTGAAGTTTTCGCGCCAGGAAGGGTACCGCGTCGAAGAATTCGCGGCCCTCTTCTACTGTCATAGACAGCACTTCATGGATGTTTTTGCCCTTATAGCGCACTTCCAGAGTTTCGCGGTTGTAGCGTCTGCTTTTGCAGACGTCGCAGGGCACGTAAATGTCTGGCAGGAAGTGCATTTCTACTTTGATGACGCCGTCGCCCTGGCAGGCTTCGCAGCGGCCGCCTTTGACGTTAAAGGAGAAACGGCCGGGTTTGTAACCTCTTGAGCGGGCTTCCTGGGTGCCTGAGAAGAGTTCGCGGATAGGGGTAAACAGGCCGGTGTAAGTGGCCGGGTTGGATCTTGGTGTACGGCCGATCGGGCTTTGATCGATGTCGATGACTTTGTCCAGCAGGTCTATCCCTTCAATGCCGGTGTAAGAGCCGTGGCTGAGGGTTGTGGCTTTGTTCAGTGCGGTGGCCGCGATCGGGTACAGGGTGCCGTTGATCAGGGTGGATTTGCCGGAGCCGGATACGCCGGTAATGCAGGTCATCACGCCCAGGGGTATGGCCAGGTCAACGTTGGTCAGGTTGTTGCCGTTGGCGCCGGTCAGTTTCAGGTATTCGCCGGATCCGGGGTTGCGTTGCTCGGGTATAGCGATGCACTTGGTGCCGTTTAGGTATTGTCCGGTCAGTGAATCGGGGTTAGCGAGGATGTCTGCGGGTTTGCCCTGGGCGATGATTTGGCCGCCGTGTACGCCGGCGCCTGGGCCTATGTCGATAACGTGGTCTGCCGCCAGTATGGCTTCTTCGTCGTGCTCGACCACAATCACTGTGTTGCCCAGGTCGCGCAGATGGTAAAGGGTTTCCAGCAGGCGGTCGTTGTCACGCTGGTGCAGGCCGATAGACGGTTCGTCCAGTATGTACATAACGCCCACCAAGCCAGCGCCAATCTGGCTCGCCAGACGTATCCGCTGGGCTTCGCCGCCGGAGAGTGTATCGGCGCTGCGCTCAAGGGACAGATATTCCAGCCCCACGTTAACCAGGAACTGCAGGCGTTGGCGGACTTCTTTTAGAACTTTTTCGGCAATTTCGCCTCTGGCGCCCGGCAGTGTCAGTTGGCTAACGTACCGGTGCGCCTCGCCAATCGGCAGGTGGGCAATGGCTGGAAGGTTTCGATTGTCGATAAACACGTTGCGCGCTGACCGGCGCAGGCGTGTGCCGCCGCAGTCTTTGCACGGCTGGGTGCTCAGGTTGCGGGCCAGTTCTTCCCGTACACTTTGGGAATCGGTTTCGCGGTAGCGCCGTTCCAGGTTCGGTAAAATGCCCTCGAACGAATGCAACCGTTCCATAATGTGGCCGCGGCTGTTTACGTAGCGGAAGCTAATGTCTTCGCTGCCGGAGCCATGCAGCATTACCTGCTGTACAGCTGTGGGCAGGTCGCACCAGGGAGTGTCCAGATCAATGTTGTAGTGGTCGGCCACGCTGCTAAGGAGCTGGAAGTAATAGACCGCGCGGCGGTCCCAGCCCTTGATGGCGCCGGAGGCAAGATTGGCCTCTGGGTGCTGAATAATTTTTTCGGCGTCGAAGAATTGTTTCACGCCAAGCCCGTCACAGGTAGGGCAGGCGCCTGCCGGGTTGTTGAACGAGAACATCCGCGGCTCCAGCTCGCTGATGGCATAACCGCACTGGTTACAGGCATAGCGCGCAGACAATGTGGTGTCTTCGCCGCTGCCATCCATGGCGGCCACTAGCGCGATGCCGTCTGCCAGGGCCAGAGCGGTTTCAAAGCTCTCGGCCAGGCGTTGTTCCAGGCCGGGTTTAACCTTGAAACGATCGACCACCACATCAATATGGTGTTTGCGTTTTTTGTCCAGAGCCGGAAGGTCATCAATGTCGTAAACAGTGCCGTCTATCCGCAGGCGAATAAAGCCTTGGCTGCGCATGGTTTCAACCACTTGCAGATGCTCGCCTTTGCGGTCACGAATCACCGGGGCCAGAATCATCAGCCGCGAGTCTTCTTCCATCGCCAGAACCTGATCCACCATTTGGCTCACGGTTTGCGCTTCCAGAGGCTGGCCGTGGTCGGGGCAGCGGGGTTCGCCGGCGCGGGCAAACAACAGGCGCAGGTAATCGTATATCTCGGTAATTGTACCGACGGTAGAGCGCGGGTTATGGGATGTGGATTTTTGCTCGATGGAAATGGCCGGCGACAGGCCTTCAATATGGTCCACGTCGGGTTTTTCCATCATCGACAGAAACTGGCGGGCATAAGTCGACAGCGATTCCACATAGCGCCGCTGGCCTTCGGCGTAAAGAGTGTCGAACGCCAGTGATGACTTGCCAGAGCCCGACAAACCGGTAATCACAATCAGTTTGTCCCGGGGTATATCCAGGTCGATGTTCTTCAAATTGTGGGTGCGGGCACCCTTGATCTGGATCTGGTCCATATAACCTCGCGAGGAAAAAGTGATGAGTATACCGCGTTCTGCCGCTGCCTTGTGAGCGCTGCGGCTGTGTAATACGGCTTCGCGCAGGCTGTGGCGGTTCTGTTACACTACGGCGCTTGATTTTAGTCTCTGCTAACGTCTGAGGAACTGTTCCATGAACGCCCTTGAAAAACGCTCGGTTTCCGCTCTGGCGTCGGTGTACGCCATTCGTATGCTTGGGCTGTTCATGGTTATGCCGGTGTTTGTGCTGCTGGGCGGCGAGCTTGAAGGCGCAACCCCCGCGCTGCTGGGCCTGGCCATTGGTGCCTATGGGCTAAGCCAGGCGCTGCTGCAAATTCCGTTCGGCTTATTGTCTGACCGGGTCGGGCGCAAGCGCATGATCTACCTTGGCTTGATTCTATTTGCGGCGGGCAGCCTGCTTGCCGGCTCAGCCGACTCCATATACGTTGTGATTCTGGGGCGGATTCTTCAAGGTGCTGGTGCCATTGCCAGCGTGCTGATGGCATTGCTGAGTGACCTGACCCGCGAAGAGCAACGCACCAAGGCCATGGCCACGGTGGGTATCTCCATCGGTATTTCGTTTTCCGTGTCTTTGGTACTCGGGCCGCTCCTGGGCGCGCGATGGGGCCTATCTGGCATTTTTTACCTGACTGCCGCACTGGCATTGATCGCGCTCTTGGTTGTGTGGCGCCTGGTGCCTACGCCTCACCAACGAAAAGTCAGTGCAGAGCAGCAACCGGCCCGAGCCATGGTGGGTCGGGTGTTGAAAGACCAACGCCTGTTGCGGCTGGACTTTGGTATTTTTGCCCTGCACCTGGTGCTTACCGCGCTGTTTCTGGTTTTTCCCTCATTGCTGCAAGATCGCCTGGGTCTGCCCAGCAGCTCACACTGGTGGTTTTACCTGAGCGTGATGCTCACATCGTTTGTTGCCATGGTGCCGTTCATCATTATTGGCGAAAAAAAGCGCAAAATGAAGCCGGTGTTGTGCGGCGCAGTGGCCTTGCTGGCGCTGTCTTGCGCGGCCCTGTCGGGAGTGGGCGAAAGCCTGCTGGCTGGCTGGTTTATGCTGTTTTTCTTTTTCATGGCGTTCAATTTGCTGGAAGCCAGTTTGCCGTCGCTGCTTAGTAAAGAGGCGCCGGCAGCCAGCAAAGGCACGGCGATGGGGGTGTATTCTACCTCCCAGTTTATGGGCGCCTTTCTGGGCGGAGCGTTGGGCGGCTACCTGTTGCAACAGATCGGCGTAACCGGCGTGCTGGGGTTGATGGTGGCTGTACTGGTGGTGTGGCTGCTGGTGGCTTTAACCATGCCGGCGCCCGGGTATACCAGTGGTTTTGTGCTAAAGTTAGAACCAGATGCAGCGCGCAGCTATCGCGATGTAGACAGTTTTTTGCGGGCCCTGCCAGGCGTGCAAGACGTAGTTATAATGGAAGAAGCAGCGACTGCCTATCTGAAGATAGACCGGCAGTTTTTTGATGAGGCCTTGCTTGCCGACACGGAATTTGTGCAGCAAACTGACAGGCCGTGAAATTCTGGCGGCGCGCAAGGAGCGCGAGCCGCCACGACACTTTATTCAGGAGCAGAACATGGCACGAGGCATCAACAAAGTCATTCTAATCGGTAACCTGGGGCAAGACCCAGACACCCGTTATACCCCCAACGGCAACGCCGTGGTTAATCTGAGTATAGCCACCGACGAAAGCTATAAAGACCGCCAAACCGGGCAAATGGTGCCAAAAACCGAATGGCACAAAATTGTCATGTTCGGCAAAGTGGCGGAAATAGCGGGGCAGTACCTGCGCAAAGGTTCGAAGATTTATGTTGAAGGCAAGCTGCAAACCCGCAAATGGCAGAACAAGGACGGCCAAGACGTTTACACCACCGAAGTGGTGGTGGATATCAGCGGCCAGATGCAGATGCTGGACAGTCGCAATAGCGACGGCGGTGGCATGAGTCAGGGTCAGCAGGGCCAAGGCCAGCCGCAAAATCGCCCGCAGCAGGCGCCTGCGCGTCCGCAAAATGCCAATCAGCCACAGCAAGACGGCGGCTACAATCAGGGCCAGCAGAACGAAAACTACAAACAACAACCGGCCAATGCGCCGTCATCGCCGCAGAAAAACACCATGCCGGATCCGGTGGATGATTTTGACGATGATATCCCGTTTTAATGGTCCAGCGCTTCATTGCAAAAATCCTGCGCCGCCCAGGTAGACGCAAGCGCGTCTACCTGGAAGTTCGCCCAAGCGGTATCGCCTGGGCGGAGTCTGCGGGCTCCGCTGGTTTTGTGGATTGCTCACCGGCAAAGCGGAGCAGCGTTCTTGGCGCTCTTGCCAGCGAGCGCCGCTGGGTGGGCGCAGACGCCACCCTCATTTTGCCGCTTGATCAGTACCAGGTATTCCAGCTGGAGCGCCCGGAAGGCGTTGACGAATCAGAGCTGGGCGACGCTCTGAAGTGGAAGCTCAAGGACGTTCTCGACTTTAACCCCTCCGACGCCGTATCCGACGTGTTTCCCTTTCCAGAAGACGCTTCCCGCGGGCGAGGAAATCTGCTGAACGTGGTCGCCGCGCGCAAGTCTTTGGTGAGCGAGCTGGTTGAGCTGGTTAAAAATAGCAGCCTTACGTTGGTTTCGATAGATATCGCCGAGCTGGCGCTGCGCAATCTGGTGCCCTACATTGACCCTGATCGCCGCGGAACGGCGCTGGTTCACATGCGTGAACGCTTCGGACAAATGATCGTCTGCAAGGGAAACACGCTGTATCTGTCGCGCAAGCTGGACGTAGCGTCTGACGATCTGCGCGATGCTTCCAGCCAGGAGAGCGCGGTGCAATCACTGGGGCTAGAAATGCAGCGCTCCCTGGACTACTACGAAAGCCAGTTAGGGCAGGTGCCGCCCGCCGTCATCAAACTGGTCGCCAGCGACAACGTTCTGCCACTGTCCTCTATGCTGGCAAGCTACGTGGCTGCCACGGTTAAAACGCTGGACTGGTCATCTTTTGATGTGGATGCGCCCCCGGATAGCCGCTGCCTGACCGCCTGGGGCGCCAGCCTGGCCGTTGCCGGGAAAACCAATGGCGTTCTTCAGCAGGTAGACCTTTACACCGACGAACTGCGCCCGCGCCGGGAAAAACTGCAGGCCGGCGCGGCCCTGTCCGCTCTGGTGCTGGCGCTGGTTGTGATTGCAACGGCGGCGGGGGTGGTGCGCTATCAGCAGCCCCAGTTGCAGGCAGAAGCAGACCTTCTGCAGCGCCAGAATGAACAGCTCCAGAGCGCCGTGGAGCAGCTGACCCGCAATATTGAGGCGCGCCAGCCCGACCCCGGTATTGCAGCCGCGCTTAAGCGCGTAACGGCAACGCTGGCGCGCAGGCAGCAACTGCTGGGCCGGGTGGAAAACCTGATTGCCGCAGAAACCCGCGGGTTTGCAGCGCCGCTATCGGCCCTGGCGCGCCAGGTGCCGCCGGGCCTGTGGCTAACGCAAATCCGACTTGACGCCCGCCAGGGCAACGTTGGCCTGGCGGGCAAGGCGCAGGCGGGCCGGCTGGTGCCGGTGTATCTTGAAAAGCTGGGCGCCGAGCCGGCCTTTGCGGGAAAAACCTTTGCCAGTTTTCAGCTTGGCCGCGAAGAAAGCGGAGCCATGATTGAGTTTCAGGTAGCCTCAGGCTCCACCCTGGAGGCCGCGCAATGACACCGGCGCTTCGCCTGCAGTTTGATAAAGTCGCAGTCTGGTTCAACGAACGGCCAGTGCGCGAAAGGGCCTTACTCACCGTTACCGCCTGCGTGGTGGTTCTGTTTGCCGGCTGGGAACTTGCGATTGCTCCGTTTATGGCGAACAACGAACAGCTTCGGTCCCGTCAGGCAGCCTTGTCGGCCAGCCACGCATCCTTGCTGGAGCAGCAAACGCAGCTGACAGAACAGTTGGCGTTTGACCCGTCACAGGTGTTAAGAAGCCAACTCGCGGCGCGGCAGCAAAGGCTGGAACGGCTGAATAACGAACTTGCCGAAACCACCGGGCGGTTGATTGCTCCCCAGGCGATGGTTGTGCTGCTGCGGGATATGCTCGCGGCTCAGGCCCCATTGGAGCTGCTGGGCCTGAACCTGCTGGCGCCGGTGCCGGTATTCGACCGGCAACGCGAAAGCACCGGGGACAGTGACGGCAATAGCGCCGGAAACAGCGCCGACGGTGACACCGGCGAGCCGGCAGAGCCGCTGCTGTTTGCTCACGACGCGGAAATTGTTCTGCGCGGCGGCTACATGAATGTGCTTGCGTATCTGAATACGCTCGAAGCCATGGACGTCCGCCTGGGCTGGGTGCTGCTGGAATACGATGCCAGCAACTATCCGGACAGCGAAGTCCGGATTCGCGTTCGAACCCTGAGCATGGATCGCGCATGGCTGGGAGTATGACATGGAGCGTGTGATATGAGGTTGTTATTGAGCATCATGCTGGCGCTGACAGCCTCAAATGCCTTGGCCCTGAAAGATCCAACCCGCCCCAATGGCTTTGGTGCTGCGCGGCAGGCTCAGGTACCGCAAAAAGAATTTTCGCTAGCGTCGATATTTATTGGTAATGATCGCAGGGTGGCGGTTATCGACGGTGTGGCCCGCCAGGAAGGGCAGGCATTCGACGGCGTTCGCCTTCAGCGAATCCACCCGGACCGGGTAGAGCTGGTCGACCAGGGAAGCGTGCGCGTTTTACGCTTTGAACCCCTTCCGCAGGTGCGGAGTTTGCAATAACAGGCAAACGAGCTGCTATGACATTGAACCGAACGTTTCTGATATTGCTGCCGGCCATACTTCTGAGTGCCTGCAGCAACAATCCGTTGATGCGTACCAGTCAGGCCACCTCGACAGATACCGCCGCCGCGATTGATGCGGCCATGGCCCAGGCCGAGACCGGTCAGACAGAACACGGTGAAGCGGAACAGCGGCCGGCCGGCGTACCCGAAAACGTCAGCGCCGCACTGATGCCGTCCTTGTCCTCCGTGGCAGATGACGAAGACCGGTTCAACGTCAATGCGAGCGGGCTTGCTGCCGGTCCCTTTTTTGAAGCGTTGGTGGTAGAAAGTCGTTACAACGTGGTGATTCACCCCGATGTTGACGCCATTATTGATCTGCGCCTGCGCGACGTCACCGTGCCCGAGGTCATGGACATCACCGGCGACCTCTACGGCCTGGATATCCAGCGCAATGGCCGCCTGTTTCAGGTAAGGGCAGACAGTATTCAGACACAGCTATTCTCGATTGACTATCTGAACTTCAAGCGCAGCGGCGGTTCCGAAACCCGTGTCAGTTCCGGCCAGGTCAGCAGCTCGCGAGACAACTCAAACGACGCCGGTTCCAACTCGGGCGGCTCGAGCGAAAGCAGCACGGCCAACGTGGTGGGTACGCGAATTTCCACAGAGACTGAATCTGATTTCTGGCAGGGTATCGAGCGTTCCCTGAAGATGATCATCGGAACCGATAATGGTAGCCAGGTGATCGTCAACGCAGGTTCGGGCCTGGTTATGGTACGTGCCAGCGGTGAGTCCCTCAGGCAGGTGGGCGAGTACCTGCGCCGCACCCAGCTGATCATACAGCGGCAAGTTGTTCTGGAGGCCAAGATTCTGGAGATTGGCCTGAACGAGGGGTATCAGCAGGGAATCAACTGGTCTGATATCCAGAGTGCCTCTTCGGTAACGGCGAGCGACGGTTTGCCGGCCGAATTTACCGCTCAATCACTGGCCGGGCAGGCGATAAAAACCTCCGATATTGGCGGATTGTTCTCCGCCACCTTCCGGGAAGGCACCTTTACCGGGCTTATCGAACTTTTGGGCCAGCAGGGCAATGTACAGATACTGTCCAGCCCGCGAATTTCTACCGTAAACAACCAGAAAGCCGTGATCAAGGTGGGCACTGACGAGTTCTTCGTGACCGATATTGACTTCGATGACAACAATACGGCGGGCGCGACGACGGACCGGACATCTACTTCCGTTGAACTGACACCGTTTTTCTCCGGTATTTCCCTGGACGTGACCCCCCAGATTGCCGAAGACGGCGCGATTACCTTGCACGTTCATCCGTCGGTTAGCGAAGTCAGCGACCAGCAAAAAATCATCACTGTCGGCGACCGTGACGTAGTCCTGCCCCTGGCGCGCAGCACCGTGCGCGAGACCGACAGTGTGATCCGTGCCGAAAGCGGCCAGATTGTGGTGATCGGCGGGCTGATCCAGGACTCCAGCGAAGACAGCAATTCGGCCGTGCCTTTTCTCAGCGACATCCCGCTGTTTGGGGAGCTGTTCAAACAGCGCAGCTTTCAGTCCCGCAAAAGCGAGTTGGTTATTCTGCTGCGGCCGGTGGTTACAGGTAGCGAGCAGATGAGAGCTGACGTGTCGTCCAGCCGTGAGCGAATGCAGGTTCTGCGGGAACTGCTGGAATCGTCCCAGTCTGTCAAACCTCAACCAGAGAAAGCCTCGCGCTAGCATGTATGAATCTCATTTTGGGCTGCAAGAAGCACCGTTTGCATTAACCCCCAACACCCGCTATTTCCTCCGCGCCCGCAGCCATAGCGACGCGTTGGAGCTGCTGTTGGTGGCGTTGCGTGAGCGCGAAGGCTTTATAAAAATTACCGGTGAGGTCGGCACGGGCAAAACACTCTTATGCCGCCTATTGCTCAATGAACTGCAGCGGAACGCACATACGGCCTATATCCCAAACCCGCATCTGACACCAAGCGCCCTCTATGAAGTGGTTGCCGAAGAGCTGGGAGTGGATGTTGCCCGCTGTGCCAACACCCACCAGATACTCAAAGCGCTGAACAAACGTCTGATTGCGCTGGCCACGGAGCAGCGGCCGGCGGTGCTGGTGATCGATGAAGCCCAGGCCATGCCTGAGGAAACCATTGAGGCCCTGCGCTTGCTGACCAATCTGGAAACCGAAAGTACACGGCTGTTGCAGGTGGTACTGTTCGGCCAACCGGAGCTGGATGAACTGCTGCAGCGGCAAAGCCTGAGGCAGCTGCAACAGAGAATCATCTTCCAGTACCGCCTGGAGCCTCTGGACAAGGCATCGGTGGCGCAGTATCTGAGGCACCGGCTAGCGCAGGCCGGGTACAACGGCGGTAACCTGTTTTCCCCCCCGGCTCTGCGGTTGATTTCCCGCTCCTCCGGTGGCATTCCACGGCTGGTCAACATCATCGCCCACAAGGCCCTGTTGTCTGCATGGGGGCAGGGCGACCGGCAGGTCAGTCGGTGGCACGTGATGCAGGCGATCCGTGACACCGACAGTGCCCGCTTGCCCAACCTGCTGACGAGGTGGTTATGAGCCTGCTCAATGAAGCCCTGCGCGCAGCCGAGCAGCGGCAGAACCGGCCAGCGGCGACAAGCGCCTATGTGGGTGAACAGCAACCGCCCCACAACGGCAAACCTTTGCTGTTGACCGCAGTGGTGATGTGGGTGTTACTCATCGCCGTCATGGGCGGCTATTGGATGCTTGCAGACAGTTCATCAGCGGAGCCGCTGGTTGTGGAGAGTGAGCCAACACCGAATCACCGTATTCAGAGAACGGCCGCGGTTGCCGTGGATCAAAGGCCAGAAAACGAACCTGTGAAAGCGCTGGCATCCGCTTCTCAGCCTGAGCCTTCAGCCGCACGATCACCTCCTGCTTCAGCCGTACCCTCACCCTCATCCACTGCGCAAGAGGCTCCTGCCAGGCAGAAAACAATAGCCGCCAAAATAGCCGTCAAAGCAGAAGAAACACCGCCTGAAGAGGTCTCCACCGCTGGCGTCAAATACGTGCCGGAGACCCCGGCCGTTGCAGACAGAAGCCGCGCAAGGAAGCTGGAGCGCCTGGTAGCACAGGGCAACATCACCGCCGCCGAGCGTAGCCTCGCGGCACTGACGCAAGTGCAAGCAGGGCCTCGCAGTCGCTACGTGGTGGCCAGAGCGCTTCTGGTGGACGGTAAGCCGAATCAGGCCCTTGGCTGGCTGCCCGCAGACGTGACGGCCGAGTATTCCAGATTACGGCTTCTGAAAGCCCGGGCATTGCACGCCAACAACGACTTGGCGACGGCCGTCGACACGCTCAACTCAAACCTGCCGCCGGTGCAAGACCATGCGGAATACCGGGTTACCCTTGCGACGCTGCTGCAGCAGCAAGGAGAAAATACCGAAGCCGCCCGTCACTGGGCCGAATTGATTGCCTGGGACGACAGCCAGGCCCCCTGGTGGGTCGGGTTGGCGATTTCCCTGGAAGCCCAGGGTGAGCAGGCCGGCGCGATCCGGGCTTACCGGCAGGCCGCCGAACTACCGGGGCTACCCCGTTCGCTAGCGGACTATGTGCGCCAGCGGCTACAGGCATTGCGAGCAGGATGATTCATGGCTGAAGCAAAGAAAAAGATCCGTATCGGTGAGCTGCTGTTCCAGAACGACGTCATCACCGAGCAACAGTTGACGACCGCTTTGCACGAACAGAAAAGCACCGGGCGGAAACTGGGCCGCACCCTGATAGAACTGGGCTATGTGGAAGAAGACAATCTTCTTAACATCCTGTCGCGTCAGCTAGACGTGCCCTTTGTGCAGCTGCGCCATTTCCAGTTCAACAACGATCTGGTCAAGAAACTGCCGGAAGCCTTGGCCCGCCGTTTCCGCAGCATTGTATTGTCCGAACACAGTGGTGAACTTCTGGTGGGCATGGCTGACCCGCTGGACATTTTTGCCTACGACGAACTGGCGCGGGCGCTCAAGCAGCCGGTCAAGCAAGCGGTGGTGCGGGAAAGCGAACTGCTGAGTACCCTCGACCTGATTTACCGCCGCACCGACGAAATTGCCTCGCTGGCGGAAGAGCTGGACGACGAACTGGACGACGATGCTTTTGACCTGGCCGACCTGAGCGCCGAGTCTGAAAGCGCAGAAGCGCCGGTGGTCAAGCTGCTGCAAACCTTGTTCGAAGACGCCGTACAGGCGCGCAGCTCCGACATTCATATCGAGCCCGACGAAGCTGTAGTGCGCATTCGCCAGCGGGTAGACGGCGTGCTGCAAGAACAGGTGATGAAAGAAAAGCGGGTCAACTCGGCCCTGGTACTGCGCCTGAAACTGATGGCCGGGCTGAATATTTCTGAAAAACGCATGCCTCAAGACGGCCGCTTCAACGTGCGGGTAAAAGGCCGCAGCATCGACGTGCGGGTGTCCACCATGCCCGGTCAGTTCGGCGAGTCGGTGGTAATGCGCCTGCTGGACCAGAGCCAGGGCATACTCAACCTGGACAATACCGGCATGCCGCCGATGCTGCTCGAGCATTTTCGCCGCATGATCAAAAAGCCCCACGGCATGATTCTGGTGACCGGTCCCACCGGCAGCGGTAAAACCACCACCCTGTACGGCGCGCTGACGGAACTGAACAGCCCGGAAGTGAAGATCATCACCGCGGAAGATCCGGTGGAATACCGACTGCCGCGTATCACCCAGGTACAGGTCAATCCGAAAATCGGCCTTGAATTCGCCAACGTGCTGCGCTCGGCCCTGCGTCAAGACCCGGACATCATTTTGATAGGCGAAATGCGCGACCACGAAACCGCGGAAATTGGCCTGCGCGCGGCCATGACCGGCCACCTGGTGCTTTCTACCCTGCACGCCAACGATTCCATCAGCAGCGCCATGCGTCTGATCGATATGGGAGTAGAACCCTTCCTGGTGGCCAGCTCTCTTCTGGGTGTCGTAGCCCAGCGCTTGGTACGTAAGGTGTGTGGGACTTGCCGCGAGCCTTATCAGCCTACCGGTCAGGAAAAAGTCTGGCTGAGCCAGTTTGATCTGGCCCCGCTGGATTTGGAAGTGGGCTTTGTTCAGGGTCGCGGTTGCCATCAGTGTGGTAACAGCGGCTACTTTGGGCGGCAGGGTGTGTACGAAATGCTGGAAATGAATGAAAATATGCTGGATGCCCTGCGGCGCAAGGATTTGTCCGGATTTACCCGCGAAGCCCGCAACAGCCGCCTGTATCGTCCGCTTGGCCTGTGTGCCATGGACTTTGCCCTGCAAGGCATCACCACCCTGGAAGAAGTAGCCAAGGTAGCCGCTACCTCCGAGGGGGACGTCTCCCTGGAAGAAGTACCTTTGCTCTCTCAAGCTCAAGCTCACGGCAACGGCGCGCAGCCTGACGGGCAAAGCGGGGGCGGCGCCTGATGCAGTTCAGCTATCGCGGTAAAGACAACAAGGGCACCCTGCACCAGGGCACCCTGGCGGCGGCCAGCCCAGAGGCCGCTGCGTCTGAGCTGATGCGGCGGGGCGTTACACCGCTGTCAATTCGCGAACAGAACCAGAACCCATCCCTGATTGCGCAGCTAAACAACCTGCCCATTTTTCGCAAAAAAGTCACCCTGGACGAGCTGATCGTATTCTGCCGCCAGATGCACGCGCTCACCAAGGCCGGCATTCCGCTGATACAAACCCTGCGCGGCCTGGCGGACACCACCCGCTCCCAGGTGTTTTGCGACGTGCTAAGCAACGTGACCGACCGGCTGGAAGGTGGTTCCACCATGGCCACGTCTATGCAAGCGCATCCTAAGGTGTTTTCTGAGCTGTTTATCGCCATGATCCACGTCGGCGAGAATACCGGGCAACTGGACGATGCCTTCAAACGCCTGTCTAGCATCCTGGAACTGGAGCGCGACACCAAGCGCCGCCTAACACAGGCCATGCGTTATCCCACATTTGTAATGATTGCATTACTTGGGGCTTTAATGGTGGTAAACTTTTTGGTAATCCCAAAGTTTGCCTCTGTGTTCAGCAAACTGGGCGCAGACCTGCCGTTTCTTACCCAAGTGCTGGTAGGCACCTCTAATTTTCTTCTGAGCTACTGGTACATCATGTTGTTTAGCATTGCCGCAGCCACGGTGTTAACACGCCGGTGGAAGCAAACACAGCAAGGCGAGCTAATCTGGGACCGGTACAAACTGAAGATGCCCATTATCGGCCCGCTGCTGGAACTCATCACTCTGAGCCGATTCGCCCGCAACTTCGCCAGCATGCTGTCGGCGGGCATGCCCGTGACCATTGCGCTCACCGTGGTGTCAGGCGCCACAGACAATGCCTGGATGTCCAAACACATTAAAGACATGCGGATCGGTATTGAACGTGGCGAAAGCCTGTTGCGCGCAGCCCGCCAAAGCGACATGTTCACGCCGCTGATTCTGCAGATGATTGCCGTTGGGGAAGAAACCGGCGCCGTAGACGACATGCTGGTTAACGTGGCAGACTTTTACGACGAAGACGTGGATTACAGCCTGAAGCGGCTGGCGGAATCCATCGAGCCGATACTGATTGTGGCTATGGGCGTACTGGTTCTGATACTGGCGCTGGGTGTGTTTCTGCCTATATGGGATCTGGGAGGCGCTGCCATGGGGCGGGGGTAAAGCATGGCCCGGCGACCACTATCGGGCTCTAGCAGCATGGGCAGCATGGAGAGTGCCCATTGGCTCCGAAACCTGGTGGCACTGGTCATACTGTTTACCCTCGGGTGGTTCCTGCTGGGTGCACTTGACCGAGCGTTACAGCGAACAGAAGAGCAGTCTGCCAACATGGTGATCAGCCAGTTGCGGTCGGCACTGGTGATCAAAGGGGCCGAAGTCATGCTTGCCCGGCACGGTAGCCTGGAAGAACACGAAGGCATCAACCCCTTTGAGCTGATTAACCATCACTGGGGAAGCTATGCAGGCGAATGCGAGGGAGGCATTCCTGAACCCGGAAACTGGTGCTTCAGGGATAGAACACAAAAAGAAACAGTAAAACAGGGCAAGGGATGGTTAATTTATAACCCACGGCAGCCGATAACCTTAAAACGGCGCCGGATTGAATCGGACAAGCCTCTGGCCTGGAAAGTGACAACGGAATTTGCAGACCGCAACAACAACGGACAGCGGGAGCAAGACGAACGACCAACGGGACTCAAGCTGTTGCCGGTGTCGTTGACAGGAGAAGCAGCGCCAACGCAGGATGCGCCAGCGCTGGTAAGATGAATGCATAAACCGGGAAAGAGACTGACTTATGACACAGGACAATAGAATGAAAAAACAACAGGGCTTTACCCTGATTGAATTGGTGGTGGTGATAGCCATTCTAGCTATTTTGGCCGCTTTCGCATTGCCAAGATTTGCGCAGCTTTCGGAGCAGGCGCATCGGTCTAGTATTCAGGGCACTGCGGGCGCACTGAGCGCGGGTGTGGCGCTGGCTAAGGCACAGTGGGTTGGTAATGGTGCGGATCTCTCTGTCGCGGGCCGCTCGGATCTTGATGGCTTTGGTAATGAAGATGTGAACGTATCGGAAAAAGGCTGGCCGATCTCGACGGTTACTTATCTTGGAACTGGCGAAGACCCCGTAAACATGACCGAAGATCGCTGCGAACAGGTTTGGGAAGCAGTGATGCAATCTAACGCACCCACAATCGGTGCCAATGCGGATTATTCTGCTTCAGGTACCGGAAGTGAATGCACGTTCACATATCAGCTGGACGGTCAGAACAGCACGATTGTCTATGATGCCGATAATGGCGGGATCACAAAAACGGTCAATTAATTCAAGCTAATCAACTTAGAAAATGGAGAAATCCATGAATGCAATGGGTGCAATTTCAGCAAGAAAAGAAAAAGGCTTCACCCTGATTGAATTGGTCATGGTCATTGTCATTCTGGGCGTTCTGGCAGCGTTTGCTTTGCCAAGATTTGCGGATTTGGGGGGGGATGCGCGTTCCGCTACCGTTGAAGGCGCCGCTGGGGCAGTGGCGTCGGCCGCGGCCATTGCTCACTCAGTATGGCTCGCCGATGGTGACGAATCCCTTCTGTTAGAACTTGATGGCGTGAACGTCGTTATGTCAGTTGAAGGGTATCCGGCTGAAACCGCCCAGACAGCAGCTAACGAAGGCATCACAGCCGCCGCCCAGATCGCTGCTGCAGATTTCACGTTCACTCCAGGAGCCACCACCGCAGTCGGCGTATTTACAATTACCGACTTCACAGCAACTGTAGGCACGTGCCAATTCACTTACGATGACGCCACTGGCCAAGTGACTGACATTGTAACTACTGGGTGCTAGGGTCGAGTGCAAATCAGGTCGGATGTATGAAGTCTAACCCGGCCTGCATTTTACGGGTTTCTGGAACACGGGAAAGGGGCATGAAAATAAAAATCGCCCCGATGTCATCGGGGTTCACCCTTGTGGAGCTAATCATGGTCATCATCCTGATTGGCATACTCTCCGCACTTGGCATCGGTTTGTTCACCAGAAGTTCCGCCTTCTCTCCTTTGCTGGCTACCCAGCAACTGGCTTCTGCCACGCTGCTTGCCCAACAGGCAGCGCTGGCGGGCAAACTGGAATCTTCCGTTCTTGTAGATGATGCAGGTAATATATCATTCAAAGCTCAATATAAGGAGAGTGAGAGCGACAGCGACTTCATTACACTTCAAAACTTTTCCCTTGATCGAAGTGATTTTACTGTCAGTGTTAATCCTTCCGGAAGAATATATTTCAGTAACTTGGGCGCTCTAACGGACCGAGTGAACAGAGCAATTACTGTTTCAGGTGACAACACTAGTTTCATTTTTTGTGTGAGTTCATTGGGTGCCGTGTATCAACTCCCTCCATTAGGAAATTGTGATGGTTAGAAACCACACACACTGTCCGCGCCAAAAAGGCACCACCCTGATCGAATTGGTCATGACTATCGTCATTATCAGCGTTGCCATTGCCGGCGTTGTTGGTGCTTTTTCCCTGATTGCTGGGCGCAGCGCCGACCCACTTAATCAAACACGGGCCGTTGCACTGTCTCAGCTGTACATGGATGAAATCCTCGCCAAGCAGTTTGCAGATGAGTCCCCCATAGGTGGTGGAGCAGTGGATAAAACAAAGGCAGACTGTTTAAATATCGGAGTTGATGACATCGACGTTGATGACGAAAGTCGGTCTACGTTCAATGATGTGGACGATTACGATGTTCTCGATGATTATCCACCTAAAAACAGTGAAGAAGACTCGCTGGGAGGTTATTCAAACTTCCGTGTTTCCGTTTCGGTGAAATGCGATGGAACCGAAGTTGGTCTGGCGGACTACCAGGCCAAACTCATTGATATCACTATCACCGACCCTTCCGGCAATGACTATCTGTTCAGCGCCTACCGGGGGAACTTCTGATGTTCCGGCAGCGCGGTTTCACTCTGGTAGAGCTGGTGATAGTTATCGTGCTCTTGGGCATCGTCGCCACTATTTCTACTCAGTTTGTAAGCTTTTCTGTTCGAGGTGCAATTGATTTGGGTGACCGGCAGCAGCGTGCGCTTCAGGGTGTGGTGATTAGCGAGCAAATTACCCGGGAGGTTCGCGAGGCTTTTCCGTTGTCGGTCCGGGCAAACGACGCCTGCCTTGAATGGCTCCCGATACTCGGAGCGACGCGTTATGAATCTCTACCATCCGGACCGGATTTTGAAGAAGTGACGATTCTGCCTTTCGGCAAGGATATACCGCAAGGTGCGTTAATGATCGTTTACGGCTATGGTTCCGGACAAGATTTGCTGTATGGATACACGGATCCAGGCCCTATCTCTCCGCCGGTCAACTCTGTGGCAGACGGTGCAACCAGCATTAACTTCACTGGCCCCGAGCAAGCTCACCGCTTCCGCGAACGCTCTCCCCAAAGAAGAATTTACGCAGTCGGTGGCCGCTTCAGTATCTGTCAAGGGCATGGCACCAATGGTCGGTGGCTGTATCGTTACAGCAATTATAGCCACGGTACAGACCAACCGACGGCGTCTGAACTTGCTGGTAAGGCCAGTCGCACCCGTGAAATTATGAGTGCCAACCTTGTAGGTAGCCTGGATTTGCAGGTGACACCTCCATCTCTCAGACGTTCCGCGGTCGTTAATTTCGAATTTGAGTTAGCTGCTCCCAACAGTGATGAAACAACTCGCGTCAATCAGGAGGTACAAATCCGCAATGTACCCTGAAAACCGCTACAAACAACAAGCCGGCGCCGGCTTGCCCATTGCAATATTCATCATCACCGTGCTCTCGCTGATCGTGTTGAGCATGAGCCAGCTTCAGGAAAGTTCCGGCAAAGCCATCAGCCTGCAAATCCAGTCCCAGCGAGCTTTTTTTGCGGCGGAGAGTGGGGCGCAAGTGCGGATTAGTTCGATTTTCGAAGCTATAGACAATGGGGACCCGCCCTCCTGCCCCTCGTCTATTAATTCATTCGCCAGTAGTGGTTTGAGAGGGTGTTTCGTTTCTTTCGAGTGTCCTGTTTACAGCGTGAATGAACTGTTCACGTTGACCAGTATCGGCACCTGCGGTGACGGAATAGACCAGGCTTCACGGACCGTGGAGGTTAGACTGCAGTGACGATACTAATACGAGTCAGCGTTATGCTGTTGCCGAAGCATTCGGTAGGTCTATGAACCTGCAAATGCAGTCCCGAAGGGCATTTTTCGCGGCCGAAAGTGGCGCTCAGGCAGCCGTTACAGAGGCGCTTTACAGCAGTGGCTGTGCGGCTCGCTGACTTTCACGCAGGCGGGGCTGAACGCCTGCAGCGCCAACCTGGCCCGCGCCACAGTGCTTGCGGATATTAACGGAGACGGTACCGATGAGTCGGTCTACACGATTACCAGTACCGGCCAGTGTGGGGCCGGGGCAGATGCCAGTCAGCGGGTTGTGGAGGTAAGGGTAAGATGAAAACAGCATTCAATTGTCTGTTCAGAGTGGTGTTCAGCGCGCTTGTTCTGTTTGCGACCGCTGCCCATGGCGCCGAATGTACCGCAGTTTTCTCCGATACCACTGGTGTGAACGAGAACCTGCCGGGCGGCAATCGCCTGACGTTTGACACCGATGATTGGTCTTCTCCAGTGAACTGGCCTGCCTCCGACACCGAGTTGACCAGCGATGACTACTACTATAATGACGATGATCGGCCCAAAGATTACGTCCTGACCATTGCCTCCGGCGCGACGGTCCGCATCTTTGTCAACGGTGATCTCAAAATCGACAAGGACTCCCTGATCAATTCAGGCGGGTCGGCGGACCAGTTGATCCTGTTTGTTGATGGTGACGTGGATATCAAGAAAGCAACTTCGTTTACGGGGCTGCTTTATGCAACAGGGAAGATTGACGTTAAGAAGGAGGCCGTTATCGAAGGCGTCTTAGCCTCGGAGGATGAGATCAAACTTTTCAATAAGGCCGACTTTTCCCACGACCCGGGTGCAGTCAACCCGGGCCTGCTAGATGGGCTTTGCGAAACCCCCGGCGCCGTCACCCTTCCGGATCACATCCGCTTAACACATCCCGGTAGCGGCCTGACCTGCTCACCAGCGGACATTACCGTCGCTGCCTGTGCTAACGAAGATTGCAGTACCTTATTCAGTGACCCTGTGACCGTGGACTTCATATCCCCCACGGCAAACTGGTCGCAGGACCGGGTCACCTTTACCGAAACCACTGAGGTCTCGCTGCAGTACACCACGCCTGAATCAGTGACGCTTGATGCCGAGGCCAGCAGTCCGACCCGTTGCTTCAATGGGGAATCGGAAACCTGTGAAATGACCTTCCGTGATTCCGGTTTCGTTATTGATGTGGAGCCTCATGTCGCCGGCATGCAGGTGAATGGAACAGTCGCAGCAGTGCGCAAGGCTGACGGGGATGACCCTGCCCGGTGCGTGCCGGGGTTTTCAGGCGAATCAAAGGATGTGTTCTTCTGGTCGCAATACAGTAATCCCTCTACGGGTACCCTGGTCGTATCAATTGACAGCACATCAATCAACGATGCGTCGCCGGGAACGTTAAAGACTCTGAGCTTTGACAGTGAAGGAGTAGCAAAGATTGACTTGCGCTACCCGGACGTTGGGCAAATGCGCATCAATGCCCGCCATGAGGGCAGCGGTGACAGCGAAGACCTGATGATGACCGGCAACGGTTCTTTCATTGCCCGGCCAGCCTATTTCACCCTGAATATTCCTGACAACCCGAAAGCAGACGAAGTGGCTGATGGCAACGACTTTGTAGCTGCGGGAGAGGACTTCCCTATCACCGTTTTGTCCCGTAATGCCTCCGACGAAATAACCCCGAATTTCGGCCAGGAATCGGCGCCGGAAGACGTTTCCCTGACTGCCTCGCTGGTGGCACCTGGCGGAGGCCGCCTGCCGCCCCTGTCAGGCAATTTCGGCGATTTCGCGCAGGATTGTGATAACAACCCTGCGCAGGGGGGCACTGCCTGCGGCAACTTCAACTGGCCAGAAGTCGGGATTATCGGCATTACGCCAACGCTTGCCAGTGGCGCCTACCTGGACAGCGGGAACGTCACCGGGAATGCGGAACCCAATGTGGGGCGTTTTGTTCCGAGTCACTTTTCTGCCGAGCTAGATTATGAAGGGGTTATCGGAACGACCTGCGGCGGTGTGGACGGTTTCACTTACAGCGATCAGGATGGTCATTGGTCTGTAGAACCAACGATTAAAATTGTACCGAAAAATGAAAACGGGGATGAAGTCCTAAATTACCGATACGGCAACTTTATGAGGTTTAAGCCTGAACATATTACTTTACTAGAGGATGTACCCGAAAATGACAACTCGGTTACACTTAAGGGCAGTACCTTACTCTACCCAGTAACGTTTCAGTCGGATATAGGGACGATTCGTGCCAGGGACGACGGCGAGGACATCATCTATCAATTCTCGAGTGATGATGTGATTCGGTACACAAAATCACCGGATGCACTGATAGAGCCCTTTGGGCCAGAACTTACTTTTAAGATCAAAAACATTCGAGACTCGGATATAGCGCCTGATGACCTTGATCCGCCGTTCTCGATAGACCCAAATACGGATGGTGATATTTATTACGGCCGCCTTGTAATCGAAAACGTTTATGGCCCCGAAACCACCGGTACGGTTTTAACAATGCCTTTTGCGGTCGAGTTTTTCAAAGACGGCAGCTTTAAGCGCAATACGCTTGATGATGGTTCTGAGTGCAGTGAATGGGATGCGGATAACATTGAAGCGATTGATTCAAGCGTAACTACCCCGCAACTACCTCACTATGTGATGAACACCATTGCTACAGGCAATTTCTCAGAGGGTAGAGCCGAACTGGAGCTTGGAGCAAAAGGCACCCAAGCAACCGATACACTCGAGTGGGATTTATCAACCAAAAAGTGGCTCCAACATTATTGGGGCCGTGAACCCGAGGACACCGGCGACCCTAAAGCAGATAAGCTCCAAAACCCCCGAGCCACCGCAACCTTCGGCGTCTACCGTGGCAACGACCGCATCATCTACTGGCGCGAAGTTTTCAACAACTGAGGGGCTAAGTTCTTTTCCTCAGTATCGGGTAAGGGCTTAATGCTAAATGACTAATGTGTTCAGGAGTAAGCTAATGGGTGCCTATCATCAGGTCGAGTCAATGTTGGGTTTAGCCTCTACACGTGAATACGCGACGGACGCGCTACAGCGCAGCGTTCTGTTTTGCGACGTATTGCGCCAGCGTAGCCAGGAGTATTACCGGCACAAGGCAATGGTGGTGCCCCACGTACTGAACTTTGGCCTTGAGATGGTGCTGGCCGCCGGTGTCGCGATTGACCCGCTCAAACGGCCGCCGCCGTGAGCGCCCAGGCTAATGCAAATGCAAATGTGACGGAGTGGCTGCATAGGTTAACGCCAGCCGAGTTGCCCTACCACCTGTTCTCTGACCGTAATCCGCTGATGGTACCGCTTGCCGGCCTGGCAAAACGCCGGAAAGTATCGCCCGCGTTGAACGTTGCATGGCCGAAAACCACGGGTGCATTGGCGAAGGTGGTGTGCACGAAGCTGTAGTGCGAGGCCTTATGTATATCGCAATGGGTGGTTGAGGGGCTGAGAGCAAGGCCGGGGACAGATTTCAAATCTGTCCCCGAGGACAAGGATCAAAGTAAGGCGGGGACGGATTTCAAATCTGTCCCCAATGACGAAGAGCGAGGTAAAACAGGGGACGGATTTCAAATCCGTCCCCAGGGAAAGGGACAGGAACAAGGAACAGACGGGGACAGATTTAAAATCTGTCCCCGAGACCAACGTCCGGTGAACCCGCCGAATTCAGCTCCAGTTCATTGATTTTACGGGTTAGAGTGTTGCGGCCCCAGCCCAGTAACAAGGAAGCGTCACGGCGGCGGCCCGCGGTGTGGTGCAGGGCTGCGTTGATCATGATCTTTTCAAACTCCGGCAGCGCGCCGGTCAACAGATCACTGCGGCCGCGCTTGGCTGGTGATGACAGGCACTGACCTTTTCGTCAGCAAGCCCTACGGCCTGCTGTTGCAGACCGATACCGACAGTGCTTGCACCCTCGCCGACATCCGTTGCCCGGTCTTCCCCGGCGGTGTGCGCGCCGGTGATCCTTTCAGCCTGCGTATCAAGGCGGTGGCCTGGCAGAGGGACGGCGAGGCACGGACGGCCGCTGCCTTGGCGGACAACCCGGTCACACCGAATTTTCAGCTGAATGACATCACCTTGAGCAGCACGTTGATGGCGCCTGACCCCGGCAGCACGGGGACGTTGTTGCCCGCGGCCCATCATCAGCTACTCGGCACGCAGACCACCACAGTCGCGGCGATTTCGGAAGTTGGGGTGTTTACCCTGAGCGCCACGCCGACGGTCGACGGCTATTTTGGCAAGACGGTCGACGGCGGCAAAAGCGCCTTGGTTGGCCGTTTTATTCCGGCCTACCTGGACGTCGCCGGCACCGCCAGCCTGACCCCCAGTTGTGGCAGTGCTTTCAGCTATCAGGGCCAGCCGATGGGCTTTGCTGCGGGTCAGGAACCGAGCCTGCGAGTGAGCGGCCACAATCGTGCGGGCGTCGTCACCAGTAACTATGATCGTAGCGACTTCTGGCGATTGGCCGCGCCGGCCGTGGGGGGCTATGCCTCGGTGACTGCAGAATTTGAGGTGGCTGATCCCGCTGATCCCGCTGCGCTGGCGAACCGCGATGCACGACTGACCAGCCAAGGCACTGCCAGCCTCGCGGTGAGCGGTGCGGACAGTGGCGACGGTGCGCAGGTTTATCGCTGGCGTGACGAGGTGCTGCTCTATACGCCGGCAATTTTGCCGGGCAGTGCCGACTACCCGTTCCAGGCGCGTATTAGGCAAAGCTTTAGCGCCGCGGCGCTGACCGATGCCGATGGCGCCTGTTATCTGGGCGGGATGGCGGAATGTCAGCCCTTCAGTTACGACTTCGCCGAGCTGCCCGGCAGCCAAGTGCGCTTGGGCCGGCTGCGCATTGGCAATGCCCATGGCTCAGAATTGCAGGCGCTGAATCTACCGCTGACTATCGAGACCTGGCAGGCCACGGCGACCGGCAGCGCGTTTGTGCGCGAAGGCCTGGATAACTGTTCGGCTGGCGTGCTGGGTGCGCCGGTGCTGGATGGTTTTAGCGGCCAGCTGACGGAGGGCGAAACTACCCCGAGCGTGGAGCCCCCTTCGGCGGGCGTCGGCCAGTTGGGGTTGACGGCGCCCGGTGCCGGTAACACGGGCTCAGTGCGCGTCCATTTTGCCGGCGCGCCGAGCCCCGCGCTGCCGCCTACCTGGCTGCACTACGACTGGACCGGCACCGGCCGCGAAGCTGCACGGGGTCTCGCAACTTTCGGCATCTACAGCGGCCCGACGCCGTTGATCTTTCGCCGCGAGTTGTACCGCTAGGCGCCTGGCAGATTGCTGAAATGAGTGAGCGTTCCTACGCGTCTGCGGGGGAACGCCTCGTCTGTTCGGTCGCAGATCAACGCTCAGAACCGCTCTTACGCGCCTGCGCCGGCGGAAGCTCTCGTCTACCTCGATCTTGTTTTGGGCCCACTCGAACAGGTAGACGAAAATGGCCCCGGCAATTGCACCTGCGATCAGGGCGGAGGCGATCAGCATCGGGTAGAACTTCGCACGTTCCGCAATGCCGCCAGACACAATGGCAGGGATTGCGGCCGCAAATGTTTTATCTGCACCCCTGGGAGGATGATGTGCGCCTACGCTGAAGACCGGCCGTTTATAGACCCCCACGACTTGAAAAACATTCGCAAGGATTTGCTGGGCGAAGACGACGAGCCCAAGGTGAAAATCCCGGAGGCTGCGAGCCATAAAGTAGGCGCCGTGCCTACTCTGGACATTTCACAAGCACCGGAAGGCTTTGGTGATATGGCAAAAACCCTGCAGCGTATTGCCAGCGCCCTTGAGAGTATTGATGGGCGTTTGGCGAAGATGTCGTCAGAGGGAACCTCCTCACAAAAAGAACCCGTTGGTTCCGCTGGCAATGTGAAACCACTCACGCCTTTTTGGAAGAAATAGTTGCTTACGGCTGTTAAATTACTGTACACATCCGATCCGCTTGTTAATATTTGCCCGTAAGCCCCGAATTTCACGAATACACCATTGACGTTTCCCTGCTCACTACTTAAGCTGGGATATACCTTTGGGATATACATCGCGAGGCAGGCAACAAATGGAACGTGCAAGCATTTTCAAAAGCAACAAAAGTCAGGCACTGCGGCTTCCAAAGCCGGTTGCATACCCTGATGACGTCAAACAAGTGGACATCGTGGTCATTGGGCGTGCTCGCATCATAACGCCCGCCGGAGAGGCATGGGATAGCTGGTTTGACGGTGAAGGAGTTACCGGTGATTTTATGACAAACCGCGAACAGCCGGCCCTTCAAGAGCGCGAGACGCTCTAATGCTGAAGTACATGCTTGATACCAACATCGCTATCTACACCATCAAAAATCGGCCTGCCGAGGTCCGTGAAGCGTTCATTGCTCACGACGGTCAAATGTGCGTTTCAGTCGTAACGTTTATGGAGTTGATATACGGAGCTGAGGCATCTGCAGCGGTGCGTCGCAATCTTAGGGATGTTGAGGGTTTTGCAGCACGGCTTGAGGTTTTGCCCTACGATAATGACGCGGCAGCACATACCGGGCAATTGCGAGCTGAGCTGAAAAGGATTGGTCGCCCGATTGGCCCCTACGATGAAATGATCGCCGGGCATGCCCGATCACAAGGATTAGTGGTGGTGACTAATAACACAAAGCAGTTCGAGAACGTGCCCGGGATACGCTTGGCCAACTGGGTTGGTTAATAGCCATCCGGGAAGCTCCCCGGCGGGATGCAGTCGGTTGGCAGATTAACTACCCATTCCGGATCTTCAAACTCACCAAGGGGCCGGATTTCACAAAAAGGCGCCGCACTGCGGATAATCTCTGCCACGTCGGGATTGTGTTGTGACTCCATCGCATCCCGGCTGGCTTTGCTATCCCAGTGGGCAATGGCTATAAGCGTATCCGGATCACCGATCTTGCGATGCAATTCCGTTCCCCGGGCGCCCGGGAAACGCTGAATCAACTCACTTGCACGCACCCAGGCATCCGCGTAGTCCTCGGCGGTATAGCCTTCCCTGATATGTACTTCGAAGATGTACTTCATACATGCCTCCGCTATCTTTTGATACCCTACACAAGAAAATGTCAGCCTTATTGGCGTGGGTACTGGACATATTCTTGTTTGGAGCCTAGGGTCTGTTGACGTTTCATTACATCGGCAACCATAAAAATCCACAAGCCATGGCGACGACGCTCTCATAGTTGCGTTTCAATTTGTCATAGCGCGTCGCCAGCCCACGACAATGTTTCAAGCGTGCAAACGCATTTTCCACCAAATGACGGTGGCGATATAACGACCCATCCATATCCGCATTACCTATGACTGAATTTGACCTTCTTGGAATCACGGCGTTGGCACCTTTGTTTTTAATCTGTTCGCGAATCTTTTCACTGTCATATCCTTTGTCCGCTACCACGGCTTTAGCCGGCGGCAATGGTTCCATTAATTCGCTTGCCGCCGTGCTGTCATCAATAAGTTCCCACTCAGTATCCGGTTCGCTGACCAGATTTTGAACAGCGACCATCATTCGCAGGTCGCGCTTGTTATAAATATTTTCTTGAAGCATCATTCCTTTTTTATTCAATGCCTTATGCGAAAACGTCAACAGCCCATAGAAACCTCCGACAATTTCTGGGGTTTCCTATAGTTTAGTTCAGGATCAACACCTAACCCGAACATAGCCACCATGACCTGCAGGGCCGCTCGCCAATCGGCTGGGATGGGCTTTTTCAGGTCCTC
>Ga0307967_1000236_pt1 | contig 39348 bp, 39 predicted proteins | sample OrgLakmetagen648_FD_201828 | JGI IMG/M metagenome (GOLD analysis project Ga0307967, IMG submission 201828) | Saline water microbial communities from Organic Lake, Antarctica - #648 | ecosystem: Environmental > Aquatic > Non-marine Saline and Alkaline > Saline | place: Antarctica: Organic Lake... | reverse complement strand
AAGTCGCTGTCTATCGCCGGTGACATCTGCGTGTTCACCAACCACCACGTCACTATGGAAGAGCTTTAAGCCATGACTCAGATGACACCCCGCGAGATCGTCCACGCGCTGGATCAATACATCATCGGGCAGAAAGACGCCAAGCGCTCCGTGGCGATTGCGCTGCGCAACCGCTGGCGCCGTATGCAGCTAGATGACGACCTGCGTCCCGAAGTCACGCCCAAGAACATTCTGATGATCGGCCCCACCGGCGTGGGCAAGACCGAAATTGCCCGCCGTCTGGCCAAGCTCGCCCGGGCGCCGTTCATCAAGATTGAAGCGACCAAGTTCACCGAGGTGGGCTACGTCGGCCGCGACGTGGAATCGATCATCCGCGATCTGATGGAATCCTCGATCAAGATGGTCCGCGAGCAGGCCAAGGAGGAGGTCGGCAACCGCGCCGAAGACGCCGCCGAAGACCGCATCCTTGACGCGCTACTGCCGCCGCCTCGAGGTCAGGAAGACCAGCCACGGGAAGATAACAGCACGCGCCAGACGTTCCGCAAGAAACTGCGCGAAGGCCAGCTCGACGACAAGGAAATCGACATCGAGCTCAGCGCCCAAGGGCAGAACGTCGATCTCATGACCCCGCCGGGCATGGAAGAAATGACTAGCCAGCTGCAGAGCATGTTCTCCAACATGGGCCAGCAAAAGCGCGAAACCCGCCGGGTGACGATCAAGGACGCCTTTGGCCTGCTGCGCGACGAAGAAGCCGGCAAGCTGGTCAATGAAGACGACATCAAGTCCCGCGCCATCGAGGCCGTCGAGCAGCACGGTATCGTGTTTCTCGACGAGATTGATAAGGTCGCCAAGGGCAGCGGCCAGTCCAGCGGCGGCGACGTCTCCCGCGAGGGCGTGCAGCGCGACCTGCTGCCGCTGATCGAAGGTTCCACCGTTTCGACCAAGCACGGTATGGTCAAGACCGACCATATCCTGTTCATCGCCTCCGGCGCGTTCCACCTGTCGCGCCCGTCGGACCTGATCCCCGAACTTCAGGGCCGCCTGCCGATCCGCGTGGAACTCGATGCCCTCACGCCCGAGGATTTCAAGCGCATTCTGACCGAACCGGCGGCCTCACTCACCACGCAGTACAAGGCGCTGCTGGCCACCGAAGGGCTGGAGGTCGACTTCACCCCGGATGGCATCGAGCGCATCGCCGAGATTTCGTGGCAGGTCAACGACGGCACCGAAAACATCGGCGCCCGCCGGTTGCACACGGTGCTTGAGCGTCTGCTGGAAGAAGCCTCGTTCAAGGGCGGCGACATGAAAAGCCCGCTTACGATCGACGCCGACTACGTCAACGCCCAGCTCGGCGAGCTTGCCGTGGACGAAGACCTGTCGCGCTATATTCTCTAGCGCCGCGGTTTCATCCCTCGCTGCGGGCTATTTAACCCCGCCCGCAGCGAGGCATAACCCTCCGTTAACGAAAGCGAGACACCACCATGAGCGCCCCCATTCCTTCCCGCGTTCACTATCATAAAAAGGCGCGCCAGCTTGAGCTTGGCTACCCAAATGGCGATAGCTATCGCTTGGCGGTAGAGCTGCTGCGAGTTTGTTCGCTCTCCGCCGAGGTGCGCGGCCACGGCGGTGATGACGCCGTGCTGCAAGTCGGCAAGAAAGACGTCGGCCTGAAAGACATCACCCCGACGGGCAACTACGCGCTCAAGCTGCACTTTGACGACGGCCACGAAAGCGGCCTTTACAGCTGGGACTACCTCTTTGATCTGGCCACCCGCCAAGATGCCTACTGGGACGACTACCTCACCCGACTGCACGAAGCCGGTGCCTCGCGGTCAGCACTCGGCATCGAAATCAAGTCGCTCTAGTCCTTTTATGCGCAGCACCAGCCACTTGCCCCACCAAGTCGCAGACAAATCGGGGCGGACAAGGCTACAATGTCGCCAGTTTCTTTTGCGACGGCCACGTCTTACGTACCCGGCCGCCCGTTACCGTCTCGACTTCCGGAGCCACGCCCCATGAGCCCCACGGAAAAGCGCACCGCCGACGCTAGGCATGCCCCAAGCGACGGCGCTCAAACCACGGATTTTGGCTATCAGGACGTCCCCCGCCATGAAAAAGCCTCCAAGGTAGCGGACGTCTTCCACTCGGTTGCCGCCCGCTATGACGTTATGAACGACCTGATGTCGATGGGCATTCACCGGCTGTGGAAACGCCTGACCATCGAACGCTCGGGCGTCCGCCCCGGTCACCGCGTGCTGGATATCGCCGGCGGCACTGGCGATCTAACGCTCAAGTTTTCACGCATGGTCGGCCCGCGCGGCCAGGTGGTGCTGGCTGATATCAACGCCTCAATGCTGGGGGTGGGCCGCGACAAGCTGATCGACAACGGCGTCGGCGGTAACGTCGACTACGTGCAGGCCAACGCCGAATGCCTGCCGTTTCCCAACAACAGCTTTGACTGCATCACCATTGCCTTTGGCCTGCGCAACGTCACCGACAAAGACGCCGCCCTGCGTTCCATGCAGCGGGTGTTGAAGCCCGGCGGCCGCCTGCTGGTGCTGGAGTTCTCCAAGCCCCAAAGCGCGCTGTTAACCAAAGCCTACGACGAATACTCCTTTCGCTTTTTGCCCCGTATAGGCCAGCTGGTAGCCGGCGATGCCGACAGCTACCGCTATCTCGCCGAATCCATCCGCATGCACCCTGACCAACCAACGCTCAAGGGCATGATGGAAGCGGCCGGCCTTGAACGGGTGGAATATACCAACCTGACCGGCGGCATCGTCGCGCTGCACCGTGGGATCAAACTATGACGCCGTCGCTGGACACCACACATTACACCGCGAGGTTGGCATGCTGGTAACACCCACCCTGCTGCTCGCCGGCCTTGAACGCGCGATCAATGCCCTGCTGGCGCGCGACCCAGCCGCCCCCACGCGCCTTGATGCGCTGGCCGGCAGCCGCCTGCTCGTCTGCCTTGAGCAGCCCCATCTGTCGATCATGCTGCACTTTCATCACGCCGGCGTGGATTTGCTACACGCCGGGGACGACGCCGAAAGCGACGCCGACGCGGTGGTCGAGCTCACTCCCGAAACGCTCTCGCAGTGGGCCAGCGGTGAAAGCCTTGAACGGCTGATGTTCTCCGGCAAGCTATCAATACGCGGTCGCACCTACCTGCTGGAAGCCACCCGCGAGCTGTTCACCGACCTGGATATTGATTGGGAAAACGAACTCGCCGCGCTGCTTGGCGACATGCCCGCCCACTCGCTTGCCGAAGGGCTGCGCCGAATGGCGCGCTTTGGGCTGCGGGCCAAGGACGAGCTGTTCGCCGACGTGTCCGAATACGTGTTTGAAGAGGCCCGGCTGCTGCCCGGCCAGCAGCAGCGCGACGTGCTGCGCGATCATCTTACCGAGCTTGACGTCGCCACCGACCGGCTCGAAGCGCGGTTTGCCCGCCTGCACCGGCTTCTTACCCAGCGTGAGACACAGCCATGAGCTTGAGGCTTGTGCGCATTGGTTGGGTAATTGCACGTCATCGGCTGGATACCCTGGTGCCGCTTGAACGTCTGCCCTGGTGGATGCGCGGTCTGATGTGGTTTTCACCGCTGCGGCTATTCCCCTTGGGTTCGCGCAGCCGCGGGGAACGATTGCGCCTCGCGCTTGAAGCGCTGGGGCCGATTTTCGTCAAGTTTGGCCAGATGCTCTCCACGCGCCGCGATCTGCTCCCCGCCGATATCGCCGACGAGCTCAAGCGCCTCCAGGATCAGGTGCCGCCCTTCCCCGGCGACGCCGCTGCTGCACGGGTCGAAAAGGAGCTGGAGATGACGCTAGCCGAGGCGTTCGCCAGCTTTGAGCGCGAACCGCTGGCCTCGGCCTCCATCGCCCAAGTGCATGCGGCAAGGCTGCACAGCGGCGAAGACGTGGTGGTCAAGATCATTCGTCCGGGCATCAGCCGCGTGATGCGCCAAGACATGGGGCTGATGTATCAGGTCGCCAAGCTGCTGGCGAAAGTGCCCGACGCGCGCCGCCTGCGCCCTGTCGAGGTCATCCGCGACTACGAGGCGACGCTGTTCGACGAGCTCGACCTGTACAAGGAAGCCGCCAACACCTCCCAGCTCAAGCGCAACTTCAAGGATTCGCCGTTAATGTACGTGCCCGCCATTTACTGGGCGTTTACCCGCCGGCGGGTCATGGTGCAGGAGCGCATTCACGGCGTGCCGGTGGCCCATATCGATACGCTAGTGGCGCACGGCACCAACCTGAAAATCCTTGCCGAACGCGGCGTGGAAATCTTTTTTACTCAAGTCTTTCGCGACAACTTCTTTCACGCCGACATGCACCCGGGCAACATCTTCGTTAACTGCAACGATGGTGAAAGCCCGCAGTACGTGGCCATCGACTGCGGTATCGTCGGCAGCCTGACCCGGGAAGACCAGGACTATTTGGCGCGCAACCTGCTGGCGTTCTTCCGTCAGGACTATTACGAAGTCGCCGCGCTGCACATCGAGTCCGGCTGGGTCGGCGAAAACACCCGCGCCAACGAGTTTGCCGCGGCGATCCGCACCGTGTGCGAGCCAATTCTGGAAAAACCACTCAAGGATATTTCCTTTGGCCAGGTGCTGCTCGGCCTGTTCCAGACCGCCCGGCGCTTCAACATGGAAGTGCAGCCCCAGCTGGTGCTGCTGCAAAAAACGCTGCTCAACATCGAGGGCCTGGGCCGCCAGCTCTATCCCGATCTCGACTTATGGAGCACGGCCAAGCCCTTTCTGGAACGCTGGATGAAAGAGCGCACCGGCCCGCGCGGGCTGTGGGATTCAATCAAACGCCAGGCCCCGGAGCTTTCCACCCAGCTGCCGGAGCTGCCGGTGCTTGCCCATCAGGCGCTGAGCCGTATGGAATACGGCCACCGTCAGCGCCAGCGACAAGTTGACGCCGTTAGCGACATGCGCCACCACATGAGTCGCCAGAACAAGCGCCAGCATCGGCTACGCCTGGGACTTATTGTGCTGGCCGTCGCGCTTGCCTGGCAGCCGCTTTCCAGCTGGGCGACCGGGCAGGACTGGCCGGTGCTGGCCGCCGCGGCCATGGGCCTATTGCTGCTGGCGTGGTGACGGACGGGGTTACGCCGACCGCCGCTATTGACCAACAACTTATTGATATAAAACTATATTTATCGACAGGACGCCATGACAACCACACCCAATCCTGCTCACAACCCGGCCACCGATACCGTGCTCGACGCCCTCGCCGCCGTGCTTGAGCAGCGCCGTCACGCGGCCGCCGACGATTCCTACGTTGCCGCCTTGCATCATAAGGGCTTGAACAAGATACTTGAGAAGGTCGGCGAGGAAGCCACCGAAACGTTGCTCGCGGCCAAAGACGCCGAACACGGCAACGACGCCGAACGCCAAGCGCTTATCGCTGAAACCGCCGATCTGTGGTTTCATAGCCTCGTGATGCTTTCACACTTGGAGCTCGATCATCGCCCGGTGCTTGACGAGCTGGCACGCCGATTTGGCGTATCGGGGCACGCCGAAAAAGCCGACCGCACGCGCTCATAATCGGGCATCACGCGCTTCAGCACATGCATGGTTAGAATCGAACGAGGAAACGCATATGTTAGGTGGTATCAGTATTTGGCAGCTGCTGATTGTTCTGGGCATCATCATCCTGATTTTCGGCACCAAGAAACTGCGCAACGTGGGCACCGACCTGGGCGGCGCCATCAAAGGCTTTAAAAAGGCCATGCACATCGAGGAAGAAGAAGATAAGACCGACAAGACCGACAAGAACGACGACGCCGACAAGCCCCAGGGCAAGGTACGCCACGAGACCGACGAGGCGGGCAACACCTATGACGTCGAGGCGCGGGAAAAAAAACCGGAAAACAGCGACGAGCGCAAATAAACCATGCTGGATATCGGCTTTCTTGAACTCTTGATCATCGCCGTGGTGGGGCTTTTAGTACTCGGCCCCGAGCGATTGCCGCGCGCCGCCCGAACCACCGGCATGTGGGTAGGTAAGATCAAGCGTACGGTGTCCGGCATGCAGCGTGAAATCAGCGCGCAGCTTGAGGCCGACGACCTGCGCCAAAAGCTCGACAGTCAGCAGAAAAAGCTCGACGACAGCCTGCAAAAAGCCAAACAGGACGTGGAGAGCTTGGCCGACACGCCATCGCAACAGGCCCGGCAGGTGGAACGTCGCGCCGCGGATGCCTCGGCGCGTCTCGACGACGCGCTCGAGACCGTCCGCGAATCGCCCAAGGCCGACGCTTCCGCGCCGGACAGTGAATCGAAGAAGGACGGAACACCCCAATGACCCGCGGCGATTCGCACAAACACGACTCAAGCCGGCAGAGCGAACCCGCTCAGACGTCGCTGATCGAGCACCTGATCGAGCTGCGCTCGCGCCTGATGCGTGCGGTTATCGCCATTCTGGTGATCTTTCTCGGGCTTTACGCCTTCGCCAACGATATCTATGCCTTTGTCGCAGAGCCGCTGATGGCGCTGCTGCCCGAAGGCTCGCAGATGATCGCCACCGAAGTCGCCTCGCCGTTTCTGGCGCCATTCAAGTTGACGCTGGTCGTAGCAGTGTTTATTGCCGTGCCCGTCGTATTGCATCAGGCGTGGGCCTTTGTGGCGCCAGGCCTTTACGACAAGGAAAAAGCGTTAGCGGTGCCGTTGCTGGTCTCAAGCGTGGGGTTGTTCTACGCCGGCGCAGCCTTTGCCTACTACGCGGTGTTTCCGCTGCTGTTTGCGTTTTTTACCCAAACAGGGCCCGACAACATCACGATAATGACCGACATCAACCAGTACCTCAACTTCGTGTTGAAGCTGTTTTTTGCCTTTGGCGTGGCGTTTGAAATCCCCATTGCAACCTTTTTGCTAGTGCTCTCGGGCGCCACTACGGTCGAAAGCCTGGGTCGCAAACGCCCGTATATCATCCTGGGTTGTTTTGTCGTCGGCATGCTGCTCACCCCGCCCGACGTCGTGTCCCAAAGTCTTCTGGCGATTCCCATGTATCTGCTTTACGAAGTGGGGCTGCTATTTGGCCGCCTGGTACGCAACCGGCGCGCCAAGCAACAGTCCGACAACCCCGATGAGAGCTGAGCCCTGAAGACTAAGACGTTGCGTCGATCATCTCGCTTACCCGGTCGACCAGCTTGAAAAGCCCCGCGGCGGCTTCGCTTAGCCGCGTGGTTTGCATCAAGGCCGGCGTCGACACCACCCGATGCTCTAAATCCACCACGATATCGTCCGCCTCACCGCTGCGATGCAGTCCGCCCATCGAGCTGATCGCACCCGATACCCCGTGGTTACGCCCCACGGTCACCGAGATGCCATCGCCTAACAGACGCGCGGCAAGCACCGGCGCAATCCCCGTCAGCCCCACGGGCTTGGCGGCCTGGCAAAATCCGGCAAGCGCCTCGCCAAGCGCCGCAATCACCTGCATGCTGGCGCCGGCCTGGCTGAAGTCCGAGACGTTTTTCACCACGCCCTCGCCGCCAGGCAGAATCACCGCGTCAAAGTCGTTGGCGTCGAGACTCTCCAGCGGGCTGATATCACCCTGGGCAAGCCGTGCCGACTCGTCGAGTACGTTGCGTGTTTCGCCTTCAGCCACCTCTCCCGTCCGGTGGTTAATCACCTCATGCTGGTCGATATCCGGCGCAAAAAAGCGATAACCGATGCCCTTTTGGTCCAGGCGCAGCAGGATCAGCGTGGTTTCGTGAAGATCGGCGCCGTCAAGGGCGCCGCAGCCGGTTAGAATGATCGCTACTTGTTTGCTCATGTTGTTATCCTTTTTCGAGAGAACCGCGAATTTTGAGAGACCCGCGAGAGTATAAAGCAAGAGTATAAAGCGAGAGTATAAAAACAGGCGTTCACTTTAGACAGTCTGATTAGCCGCCACAAGACGGCTTTCGACCAAAATCTTGCGCCTGATATAATAGCGTTCACAAGGCACATTGTTTCACTGCTGGAGGTTCCATTGACTACACCCACCCCGCGTCATTTCCCTGCCGCGCGCATGCGGCGTATGCGCAGCAACGACTTTTCCCGCCGGCTCATGCGTGAAAACGTACTGACGCCGGCCGACCTGATCCTGCCGGTGTTCGTCATGGAAGGCGAGAACCAGCGCGACGCCGTGCCCTCGATGCCCGGCGTGGAACGCCTGACGCTGGATCTGCTCATCGAGCAGGCGCGCGAGGCCTACGCGCTGGGCATTCCGGCACTGGCGCTGTTTCCAGTGATTGCCGCCGAACACAAAACCGAATTTGCCGAAGAAGCTTACAACGCCGACGGCCTGATTCAGCGCAGCGTGCGCGCGCTTAAAGAAGCGCTGCCCGAGCTTGGCATCATCACCGACGTCGCCCTCGACCCCTACACCAGCCACGGTCAGGACGGCATTCTCGACGAACACGGCTACGTGCAAAACGACCCCACCGTCGAGACGCTGATCAAGCAGGCGCTGTCCCACGCCGTGGCCGGCGTGGATATCGTCGCCCCCTCGGACATGATGGACGGCCGCATTGGCGCGGTGCGCGAGGTGCTCGAACAAGCGCAGCTCTACAACGCCAAAATCATGGCCTACAGCGCCAAGTACGCATCGAGCTATTACGGCCCCTTCCGCGATGCCATCGGCTCCGCGGGCAATTTGGGGCGCGCCGATAAGCGCACCTACCAGATGGACCCGGGCAACAGCGATGAAGCGCTGCACGAAGTCGCCATGGACATCACCGAAGGCGCCGACATGGTCATGGTCAAGCCCGGCATGCCCTACCTGGACGTGGTGCGCCGGGTCAAAACCGAGCTTGGCGTGCCGACGTTTGCCTATCAGGTCAGCGGCGAATACGCCATGCACCGCGCCGCTTTTGATAACGGCTGGCTCGACGCCGACAAGGTGATCCTTGAATCGCTTCTGTGCTTCAAGCGCGCCGGTGCCGACGGCATTCTTACCTACTTCGCGCTGGACGCCGCGCGGCTGCTGGCCCAAGACGCCTAGCACTCAAGGCGGATCATCCACCGCCGGCGCCCATCAAAAAAGCCGGCCATCAAGGCCGGCTTTTCGTGTTGCGGGTGCTAACGCATTACACGGTGGCGGTATCTTCTGTCTGCGGCGCAGACTGGCGTGCGCGCAGGGTTTTGGCCGCCTTGACCATGTTGGCCAGCGCCGGCTCGACTTCTTCCCAGCGCCGAGTTTTCAGCCCGCAGTCGGGGTTGACCCACAGCCGCTCGGCGGGAATCCGCTCGGCGGCTTTTTCCATCAGCGTGACCATCCAGTCAACGTCGGGCAGGTTGGGGGTGTGGATATCGTAAACGCCCGGCCCGATTTCATTGGGGTAGTCGAACTCCTTGAACGCGTTGAGCAGTTCCATATCCGAACGCGAGGTTTCGATGGTGATCACGTCGGCATCCAGGGCGGCAATCGAACCGATGATGTCGTTGAACTCCGAGTAGCACATATGGGTGTGGATCTGAGTGGCATCCGTAACGCCCGAAGCGCTCAGGCGGAAGCTTTCCACCGCCCAGTTGAGGTACGCCTGCCACTCGCCCTGACGCAGCGGCAGCCCTTCGCGTAGCGCCGGCTCGTCGATCTGGATGGCGTTGATACCGGCGCTTTCGAGATCCTCGACTTCGTCACGCAGCGCCAGCGCAATCTGGCGGCAGGTGGTTTCGCGGGGCTGGTCGTCGCGTACGAACGACCACTGCAGAATCGTCACCGGGCCGGTCAGCATGCCTTTCATCGGCTTTTGCGTCAGCGACTGGGCGTATTCGCTCCAGCGTACCGTCATCGGCGCAGGGCGGGTCACATCGCCAAAGATGACCGGCGGCTTGACGCAGCGCGAGCCGTAGCTCTGTACCCAGCCAAAGCGGGTGAAGGCAAAGCCGTCGAGCTGCTCGCCGAAGTATTCGACCATGTCGTTACGCTCGGCTTCGCCATGGACCAGCATATCGATGTCGAGCGCTTCCTGACGCTCCACCGCGTAGGCGATTTCTTCGCGCATCCGCGTTTCGTACTGCTCGACGCTAAGTTCGCCGCTCTTGTGAGCGCGACGCGCGACGCGGATCTCATTGGTCTGCGGGAAAGAGCCGATGGTGGTCGTCGGGTACAGCGGCAGTGCCAGCGCTTCGCGCTGGGCCTCAGCGCGCTTGGCGTAAGGCGTGGCGCGCTGGCTATCGGCGGCTGTCGTCGCTGCCAGACGCGTGGCCACCGCCGGCTGGTGGATGCGCGTGGAATCGCGGCGTCCGTCCAGCGCACGGGTGGCGTCAGCCAGGCGCTGTTCGTCCTCGTCCGTGGCGCGCTGATCGAGCAGGCGCGACAGCGTGACGGTTTCATCGAGCTTCTGGCGGGCAAACGCCAGCCAGCTTTTGAGTTCGGCGTCGAGATCAGTTTCGGCGTTGACGTCGACCGGCACGTGCAGCAGCGAGCAGCTCGGCGCGAGCCACAGACGGCTGCCCAGACGCACTTTCAGCGGCATCAGGCGTTCGCGCAGCGCGGCCAGATCGGCGCGCCAGATGTTGCGCCCGTCGATGACCCCAAGCGACAGCACCTGGTGCGGGCCAATGCGGTCAACCACGCTGTCGAGCTGGTCGGGGGCGCGCACGGCGTCAACGTGGAGGCCGGCAACCGGCAGCCGCGTGGCCACCGAGAGGTTGTCGCCCAGCCCGCCAAAGTACGTCGCCAGCAGAATCTTCACCGAGGTGGACTGCAGGCGGTTGTAGGCACGCTCATAGGCCTGCTGCCATTCAAGAGGCAGGTCCTGCACCAGCGCAGGTTCGTTGAGCTGTACCCACTCAACGCCCTGCTCGGCCAGCCGCGTCAGCACGTCGGCGTAGACGTCCAGCACGCGGTCGAGCAGATCCAGACGCTCAAACGCCGCGCCTTTTTCCTTGCCCAGCCACAGCCAGGTTACCGGCCCCGTCAGCGCCACCTTGGGGCTAAAGCCTGCGGCCTGCGCTTCGGCCACCTCGTCAAACAGCCGCGTGCTGGCAAGCGTGAAGGTTTGCTCAGCGTGAAGTTCGGGGACGAGGTAGTGGTAGTTGGTGTCGAAATATTTGGTCATCTCGCAGGCGGCCGCCGGCTCGCCGCTCGGTGCCCGGCCACGCGCCATGCGAAATGCAGTGTCCAGTTCCACTTCGCCCTGCGCAACTTCCGCCGCGGCGTTAAAGCGCTCGGGAACGGCGCCCAGCAGCACGGAAACGTTGAGCACCTGATCGTAAAAGGCGAAATCGCCCACGCTGACCAGATCCAGACCGGCGTCCTGTTGCGCCTGCCAATGGTCGACACGCAGCGATTTTGCGGTTTGCTCGAGCGCGGCGCGGTCGAGATCACCTTTCCAGTAGGCTTCGGTGGCTTTTTTCAACTCGCGCTGGGCGCCGATACGCGGATAGCCCAGAATATGAGAAACTGTCATGCAATATGCCCTTTCACGTGAATACGTTGATAAAACATCTTGCCAACAGTTTGAGCTTTGCCAAAAAGTGAATCAAACTAATCTTTTTAATGTTGATGATGAATGAATTTCACTACAAAACCTCACTATGAGCCGTCTCTATGAACCGCCCCTATGAACAGCACGCACCATGATTGAGCTTCGCCATCTCCGCACTCTGCTCGCGCTGCGCGACACTGGCTCGCTGGTGGAAGCCGCCGAGCGCATTCACCTTACCCAGTCGGCGCTATCGCACCAGCTCAAGGATTTGGAAAGCCGCATCGACAGCGCCTTGTTCGTGCGTAAAACCCGCCCGGTGGAGTTTACCCGGGCCGGTCTGCGGCTATTGAGTCTGGCCGAACAGGTGTTGCCCCAGGTGCGCGAGGCCGAGCGCGACATCGCCCGGCTGGCCGGCACCGAGCAAGGCCGGCTGCACATGGCCATCGAGTGCCACAGCTGCTTTCAATGGCTGATGCCCACGGTCGATCATTTTCGTGACCACTGGCCAGAGGTCGAGATCGACATCCCCAGCGGCCACCACTTTGATCCGCTGCCGGCGCTTGCCCGCGAGCAGCTGGATCTGGTCATCACCGCCGACCCGCAGCCGCTTGACGGCGTGCATTACGCGCCGCTGTTTCGCTACGAGGGGCTTTTGGCCGTAGCACGCCAGCATGAGTTCGCGGGGCAGAATTTTGTCACCCCCGAGGCGCTGGCCGAACAAACGCTGATCACATATCCGGTCGAGCAGTCGCGGCTTGACGTGTTCACGCATTTTCTCGATCCGGCTGGGGTGCGACCCAAGGAGATTCGCACCGCGGAGCTGACGATCATGATGATGCAGCTGGTGGCCAGCGGGCGCGGCGTGTGTGCACTGCCCAGCTGGGCGCTGACCGAGTATCTGGAGCGCGACTACGTCAGCGCCGTGCAGCTGGGGAAAAACGGCGTATGGGGAACGCTTTACGCCGCTATTCGGGAGGAAACGCGGGACGCGCCGTGGATGCAGGATTTTTTACGTACCGCGCAGGAAACCTCGTTTGCGGTGCTGTCGGGCGTCAGGTCGGCGACTCGCGACGGGGAATCAACAGCGTAAAGCGCGCGCCGCCCAGCGCCGTGCTTTGATCCACGGTGACGCTGCCGCCGTGGCCGGCCATGATCTTCTGCACAATGGAAAGCCCCAGCCCGTAGCCGCCGGAGCTGCGCGTACGGCTGGTATCCAGCCGGGCAAAGGGTTTGAAGATTTCACCGCGCGCTTCTGCGGGCACGCCGGGGCCGTCGTCTTCCACGTCGATGCGCACCAGGTTGGGCTCATCGGAAAGCCGCACCGCCACCTGCGAGTGGCCGTAGCGGCAGGCGTTGCTGACCAGATTTTGCAAAGCTCGCTGCAAATAGCGCGGCTCGGCGTAAAGCGTCACCGCCGGGCCCGGCGCCAAGCTAAACGCCAGCCCTTTGTGCAGCGGCGAGAGCGTTTCAATCACGCGCCCGGCAAGCGCCCGGCAGTCTACCAGCGAGGCTTCCATTTCGGCGCCGCCAACGCTTTCACCGCCCAGCCGCGCGTAGGTCAAAATCTCGTCAATCAACTCGTCAAGCTCGCCGATGTCGGCGTCGATCCCCTGAAGCTGGCGACGAATAGCCGGCTCGTCGGTCATATCTTCGACCATTTGCGCAGCAAAGCGGATGCGCGCCACCGGAGTGCGCAGCTCGTGAGAGACGGCGCGGATCATTTCCTGCTGGCCGCGCAGCAGCGTCTGCACCTGGCTTGCCATGCCGTTGAACGCCATGCCCAGCCGGCCCAGAAAGTCGCCGCTTTCCACTTTCACCCGGGTTTCCAGCCGCCCGCTGGCAATACGCGCGGCGGCCAGCTCAAGGCGCGCCATACGCGACTCGATGCTGCGCATCACCAGATAGATACTCAGTGAAAGCGCAAGCAAAAGCCCCATGAACAGCGGCAGATTAAGGTTAAGCGCCAGCGAGCCGCCGCGGGTCATGGGGCCCATCTGCACCCAGCGCTGCTCGCCGGGCAATCGGTACCAGAAGGTGACCGCCAATTGTTCGTGCAGCAGCCGTGTAACCACCTGCCCCTGCGCAAGATGTGCGCGCTGTTCACTGGACAGCGCCTCGGGCAGGCTTTCGTGCAGCGTCAGCGGCCAGCTGCCAGAGGCCAGACCGGCCAGGCGCTCGCGGCGTGCTGCGGGGGGCATGTGCGCCAGCCACGCGCCCAACAGGCGCGCGGTGGCGTGCCACTGGCGTTCGCTCCAGCCGTCAAGCCGGGCGGTTAGCAGCCAGGGCGCATCCGGCAGCCGCTTGCGCAACCGCCAGGGCGTCTCATCCGCCAATACTTTGCCCTGCTCCAGCCGGGCCCGCTCAAAGTAGCCCAGATTGGCCTCGTCCATATGCGTCAGGCGCAGACGCATGCCCAGCTGCTCGCTTAGCGCAACCAAGCGCGTCTCGCGCTGCTCGGGGGAAAGCTCGGCAAGCTGCGCCGTGGCAAGTGTCACGGGCAGCGTCGCCAGCTGCTCGCGGTAGTCTTCACGGCGTACCTGGTCGATCAGCGCCCGACCGCCAAGCGCAATAAGAAATACCGCCAGCAGCGATGTACCCAGCAGCAGATAAAAACAGACAAACGAACCACGATTAATCACCCAGCGCATCGCGCCCGCACCCCGTTGCTCCGCTTACGCATGAGTCTCGTTCCTTGCTGAATCACCTGTCCGCGATACATTAGCTATCTTTAACAAATAAATAGCCTTTGCTGCGCACGGTTTTAATACGGTGCGGCTGGTTGGGGTCATCGCCAATCTTGGGACGAATGCGCGACACGCGCACGTCGATGGAGCGGTCCTGACCGTCGTACTTGATGCCCCGCAGATTGCTGAAAATCTCTTCGCGGGTCAGCACGCGCCCGGCGTTGCTGGCCAAAAGCCACAGCAGGTCAAACTCGGCGCTGGTCAAATCGATACGCTCGCCGCAAAGCCATGCCTCGCGGGTGGCGTGGTCCACTTCCAGGTTATCAAAGCGCAGGCGTTCTTCGCCGCTGGGCATGCTGCCGTCAGTACGGCGCAGCAGGGCGCGCATTCGCGCCAGCAACACCCGCGGCTGCACCGGTTTGGGCATGTAATCATCAGCGCCCATTTCCAGCCCTAACACCTGATCCAGATCATCGGTGCGCGCCGTCAGCATCATGATGGGGCCGGCAAAATGGGGCCGTACACGACGACAAATCGACAGGCCGTCTTCGCCGGGCAGCATCAAATCCAGAATCACCAGATCCGGCTGCAGACTGCTGATGCACTCAACGCCTTTGGCGCCGTCGGCTTCCAGCGTCACTTTAAAGCCGTTAGCTTCCAGATAGTCGCGGGTCAGCTCCGCCAGCCGCTGATCGTCCTCGACAATCAACACGTGCTCACGGTTAGCGTAATCTATCCCCGTGTTTTCCTGTGACCCAAGCGCTTGAAGCTGTTTTTCTAAATGATCAACCATGTGTACTCTTGACTCCGCTCAGGTAGAACTCTCGTTACCCGCATTTTGGTTAACACCCTCTCACTAGCATCCGGGCTCTCTTTTTTTACCTACGCTGTTTTTATCCGTACTGTTTACCGATTCTGACTATGTATCGGCTCCGACTCCCCACCTTGAGGTGGCTACAGCGGGATGACATCGCTGGCAGGATACCGCAAAATGATGCTAGCGCCTGGCTGATCCCGGTGAGAGGCGCTCGCTGTCGAACCGCTGACAGAAGGAAACGACATGACACATCGCAAGCCCAAAAGCGTTATCAAACGCGTTTACGTCCCGACGCAGGTGCACGACTTGCCTAACGGAGAACGACTGAAGGTACCGGGGCATTATGTTCCCGATCACCATCGCGTGCCCTCCACGGGCGAGGATGACAGCTAGCCCTGGCGCGCACCGCCGCTATGTTACTGACAAACCGTTGACGACGTAATACACAGACGCAGTATAAAAGCGCAATATACAAGCAGAATAAAAAGGCAGGCTTGCAAGCCTGCCTTGTATATGACCAATCCGCTAGCCTTTAGGGCCCAGTAGCAGCCAGGCAATCAAACCCACCAGCGGGAAAATCACCAGCGCCAGAATCCACAGCACTTTAGCTAAGCCACCCGCCGGGCTTTTCACCACTTTGACGATGGCCCAGATGAGAATAATCAGCCAAATCAGTCCTAACAGTCCACCTACTTCAATGCCCATAGAAGCTCCTTAGCCCATTCGCGTCGATACTTCGCGGTTAGCGTTCATACACGTTTAGGTAAGCATAGCCGCCGCCGGCGTACAAGGCGTGCACAAACTCTGCTTTTTTGCCTCGCTGGCGACTCCTTTTACACTGTACTCTACTCCGCCCGGTGAGATTCGGGCAGCGTCAGAACCATTTTCCCTTGGCGAATTTCGATCGCCAGGTGGCTTAAAAAGCTCATGCCCAACAGCACCGTGTCGTTGTCCATGTTGGGGCTGATCGAGCCCTGCACGTCGCGCATGTGAATGCCGCCCAGACCCACTGCGTCAAGCTGCGTCAAGGCGCCTTCTACCCGCCCGTTGGCGGTGTTGAACCAAACGCGGCGGCCGCGCTCAAGACCTATCTTATCGGCAAGCCCTCCGGGCACGGCGACGTAGGTAGCACCGGTATCGAGCAAAAACGTCACCGGCACGCCGTTGATCTCACCCGGCGCTTTGAAGTGCCCGGCACGGTCGCGCTTCAGCGTCAGTGGCGCCTGAAGCTCGGCTGTCTCAACGATATGCGCGTTGGGATTATTCAGCGACTCAAGACCGCCCTGCAGCCACCAGGTACCCACGGCTATCAACAGTACCCAGAACAGCAGCATCATGATTATCCCGCTGCGACTCCCCGACGCTTTCGGTTTTTCTATCATGTGCCCTCCCACCGGGCGCTACGTTACTCGCCACTACGTCGCCTGGCACTGTTGCCACTGCTGAGCCGCCGCACGCCCCTGGGCTTCGTTAACGCGAGCACAGATCAGCATGGCAACAATAAACAGTACCGCACAGAGCAAAATGGACGCTTTAAGGCCTACCAACACCTGCAACCCGCCCAGCAGCACGATACCCAAAACGCCGGCCAGTTTGTTGGCAAGCCCCCAGAAACCGAAAAACTCGGCCGCTTTATCCCGCGGTGAGAAAAGCCCCACCAAGGTGCGGCTAGCTGACTGGCTGGAGCCAAGGCTCGCGCCCGCCAGACACCCGACTACCAGAAACACGTACTGCGCCTGCCAGTCATACGCGAAGCGGGCATTGACCCACTCGGTCAGCGCCGGCGTGGCCCAGATGGCAATAATCGCCACCACCCACAGTCCCAGCGTCAGCTGGTAGGTCAGCTTGCCGCCCAGCCTGTCCTGCAGAGCGCCAAACCCCAAGGCACCCGCCGCGGCGGTGATCTGCACGATAATAAACATGATATTGCGTACGCCGGTCTCCCAGCCGATCACCTGCCCACCGTAGATAAACGCAAAGGCAATAATGATGTAGACCCCCGCCATCGAAAACAACAGCGAGACAAGAAACAGGCTCAGGTCTTTAAAATGGCGCAAATCGCGGAATGTTGCCAGCATTCGCTGGCGGGCAATGCGCCCATACGAGGCGGTCACCGGCTGAGGCGTACCGCGCTCTTTCAGCCAGGCAAAGGTAGGAATCGCTGCCACGAGGAAAAAAACCGCCGCAAACGGCCCGACAAAACGGATGCGCGCAAAGTTTTCCGCCGTGGTATCACCCAGCACCAGCAGCGTGAAACCGGCGGCAAACAGCCCGCCAAGGTAGCCCAGCGCCCAGCCAAAGCCGGAAATTTTGCCCAGCAAGGCCGGCGGACCCAGGCCGGGCAAAAACGCGGCGATAAACGACTCGCCCATGGAATACGCATAGTTGGAGACGACAATCAGCACAAGCCCGAGCACCACGTAGCCCGGCGCCACAAAGTAAAGCATCGCGGTGGAGGCCACCGTTGCCACATAGCTCAGAAAGAGAAAGCGCTTTTTGTCCGCACGATGGTCCATCACCGCGCCGCACAGCGGTGCGGTGATCACGACCATCAAATAGCTGATGGCCAGCGCCAGGCTCCAGAGAAAATTGGCCAGCCGGTAGCTGCCGTTGTGTTCACCCACGATGACGGTGGTAAAAAGCTCGCCAAAGACCACGGTGATGATCAACAGCGTGTAGGCCTGATTGGCGAAATCAAACATCGCCCAGCCAAAAATCTCACGGCGCGAAGCGTAAGGAGTGTCGCGTTCAGGCACGGCAGGCAGCATGGCAGCTCTCTGGGTAAGTAAGCTTTTATTAACAAGCGTCTTTTCGAACGGCTACAGCAGCCAGTGCGAAAGCACCGCCGCTACGCCGACCACCAGCGCGGTGATAACCGCCACCGTGACCGCCGCGTTGAGCCAGCGGTCAAGCCTTACGCTGGCAGGCGCACTGCGCGTTGCTCTGCGGCGGCGGCGTTTCGCCATCACACGTCTATCGCTGCCCACATCGCGCCCTTGCTTCACTTATGGTTGATACGCCGGTTAACTACGTTTGGTGCCCGGCGCAGGCGCTCCTCTTCGCCGAGCTGATCGGCCTCGAAGGCATCCGCGCCTACGGGGGTTTCGCCGTGGCGGCGATACAGCTGGGTCAGCATGGCCTTACGGTCAGCGCGCAGCTCACGTATCAGCACCACTATCATCATATAAATGATAAACGTAAACGGCAGCGCCGAGAGCACCGCTGCCGACTGTAGGCCGCTCAGGCCACCGGCAACAATCAGCGTCAGGCAGATGGCGGCAATCAACACGCCCCACAGCACGCGCTTGTAAAGCGGCGGATTGATCGAACCGTTGTCGGTCATCTGCGCCACGATGTACGAGGCGGAATCCGCCGAGGTCACCAGAAAGACGAAAATCAACAGCATTGCCATGATCGACAGCGCGCCGGAAAACGGCATCAAGTCAAACATCTCAAACAACGCCACGGTAATGTTGTCCTGAGTGGCCTGGGCCAGTCCGACGTCAGCACCGCCCAGCTCCATGTGCAGCGCCGCGCCGCCGAACACGCCAATCCACAAACACGCCAGCAGAGGCGGCACCAGCAGTACGCCGATCACGTACTCCTTAATGGTGCGCCCGCGCGATACCCGCGCCACGAAGGTGCCCACAAACGGCGACCAAGCAATCACCCACGCCCAGTAGAAAATCGTCCAGTCGTTGCCCCAGTTGGACTCGCTGTACGGCGCGATGCGCAGGCTCATACTGATGAAGTTTTGCAAATAGTCGCCGATGCCCAGGGTAATCGTTTCCAGAATGGCAACGGTCGGCCCCGTGATCAGCACATAAAGCATCAGCCCGATACACAGCACCATATTCAGGTTGGACAGCCGCTTGATGCCCTTATCCAGCCCCGAGCACGTCGAGGCCATATACGCACAGAACATCACCAGCAAAATCACGAACTGCCACCAGCCGTTTTCCGGCAGGCCAAACACCGCATTGAGCCCGCCGTTCATCTGCAGCACGCCAAGCCCCAGCGAGGTCGCCACGCCCATGACGGTGGCAACGACGGCAAAAATATCCAGCCAGGAGGCATAGGGGCGCACGCGTGGGTATTTGGCAGTGACCGAGGACAACACCGAGGACACCAGCCCCGCCTGCCCCTTGCGGAACTGGAAGTAGGCGATAATCAGCCCGACGACAGAAAATGCCGCCCACTGGTGAATCCCCCAGTTGAAGTAGGTGTACTGAATGGCATAGCGCGCCGCCTCGACGCTTTCCGGCTCTACATCACCGTAGGGCGGTTTAACATAGTGTGACATCGGCTCGGCCATGCCGTAGAACACCAGCCCCACGCCGAAACCTGCCGCCAGCAGCATGCTTATCCAAGAGAAAAAACTGTAGTTGGGCGTGCTATCCTGCGGGCCTAACCGTATTTTTCCGTACTTGGAAAACGCCAAGCCGAGCAAAAACACCACGAAGCCAAAAATGGAAAACAGATAAAACCAGCCAAACAGCCGAGTCACGGTATTCAGCGCCGCCTGTGCGGCATTGCCAAAGCTTTCGGGGAATGCCGCCCCGACGACCACCAGACCCAAGATGATCACCGCCGAGGCGATAAATACCGTTCTGTCGCCTTGGTTTGCCATATATTCACCTTACCGTTGCTGTCCGGAACTATTGAACTACTGCATCTGTGCTATGCCCTACCCGGCACCGTGCAGACGTTATCAGCGCAGACTCTACCAGCTAAGCGCCGCCGGTGCATAAGCCAACCTTTATACAGCCTCAACCCGGCGTACAAGACAGGTTCAATCAATCAGAACTCAATCAAGACAGGCGTCGCTGGATAGAGATGAACTTGGCTGCTCTGCGGTGTTCCAATGGTCAGGCATCTTAAGTTAACGGCATTCCACAGCCGTTATTTACAATCCCTATTCCACCCTCCGGGTTACATCATCAGCGCCTTCAGGAAAGTTTTACAGGAGAGCTTCATGTCACACCGCCGCGATACGCGTAACGCCGCCTGGCAGGCCGCCAACCAATGGCGCGCCCGCGCTACACAAACCCGCCCCGAGGGCCTCTTGGGCACCATCAAACTGTTTTTCACTTGGCTATTATTTGGCGCCCTGATGATCGTTGCCATGGTGCTGGGGCTGTTTTTACTGCTGGTGGGCTGGGCGATGATGCCCTTTGTCCGCCACAAGATGAAAAAGCGCATGGACGCCATGCGCGCCCAGCAGGCCACCGACATCGGCGGAGGCAACGCCTACCGCGAGCCGCAACGCCCCCAGGGTGCGCTGGAAGGCAGCTATGACGTCAAAGAGGATGACGATACGCCGCGCTAGGCTCGGGGCTTGAAGCTTGAAGCTTGAGAGTCAGGCCGGCGGGTATACCCAAGTAAACACCGCAGCGAGGGTCAGCGGCATGACGATCAGGCTTCCCAGATTGCCGATCAGCACCAACGAGGCCACGCGATGGGGTGCCAACCGGTACTGCTCGGCCACCAGGTAGTTAAGCACTGCCGGCGGCAGCGCGGCGAACACCAGCAACACGGCAAGCCCCAGCGCATCCAGCGGCAGCAGGCAGGCCAGCGGCAGCGCGATCAAAAGCCCCGAGAGCGGGCACAAAAGCGCGCCCAAAAGCCCAGTGCGCCAGTCACTGAAGTCAATTTCCAGCAGGCGCACGCCAAGGGCGAACAGCATCAGCGGAATACTCACCTCGCCGAGCATGTGCATGGGCGACAGCAGCCATCCGGGCAGTGCCACGCCCAGCAGATTGACGCCAAGCCCCAGCACGCTTGCCAGCACAATGGGCATACGCAAAAGCTGCCACAGCGGCGTGCCGGGGTTCAGCAAATAAAGCCCCACCGAAAAGTGCAGCACCATCTCGACGATAAACACCACCACTGCCGCCGGCAGCGCCTTCTCGCCAAAGGCCAGCACTAAAAGCGGCACACCCATGTTGCCGGCGTTGTTGAACATCATGGGCGGCAGAAACACCTTGGGTGCGATGCGCAACAGCCGCGTTAGCGGCCACAGCAACAGCCCCGAGCCCAGCACTACCGCCGTCGCACCCAGCGCCAGCCAGGCATAATCGGCAAGCGGGGCGCTGCGTTCGGCAAGCACCGCAAACACCAGCAGCGGAACAAACAACTCCATATTCAGAGTGTTCAGGCTGCGAATATCCGGCTTGCGAAAATGCCCGTAAGCAGTACCGCAGCCGGCAATCAAAAATACCGGAGCAAGCGTGGTTAATATCTGACCGATCATGCGGCGTCCTCAAGGCTCAGGGGATGAAGCCGGCGGCTCTAGAAAGCGCGCCCAAAGCGCACTGACCGCGCGACGATGCTCATCAAACGTGCCCGCCGCCACGCGAGCTTTCTCGCCGGTAAGCGCCGCGCGGTGGGCGGTGCTGCGATAGGCCAGATACGCCTCGCGCAGCTCTCGGGCCTCGTCGTCGGGCAAATGGCCGCTGGCCGCAAGCGTATCGAGAATGCGCACGTTGTCGCTGTAGGTCAAAAGCGCCGGCGCCTCAACGCCCAGCGCCAGCACCGCGTACTGGCACAGAAACTCGATATCTACCATGCCTCCCGCGTCCTGCTTGACGTCGAAGGTATCCGGCTGGCGGCTGGCCAGATGCGCGCGCATCTTGTGGCGCATTTTTACTACGTCGTCGCGCAGGGCGGCCGTGTCGCGGTGCTGGCCAAGCACCGCCTCGCGCACGGCGCTGAACGTCTCGGCAAGCGCAGCGTCGCCGGCCACCACCCGGGCGCGTACCAGCGCCTGGTGCTCCCAGGTCCAGGCGCTTTGCCGCTGGTAGTCGGCAAAGGCCTCGATCGAGGTGACCAAAAGCCCCGCGTTGCCCGAGGGGCGCAGACGCATATCCACTTCGTACAGGCTGCCCGCCGGCGTCAAGGCGGTGAGCAGATGAATCATGCGCTGGCCCAGGCGGGTAAAAAACACCGAAGTATCGACCGGGCGGCGACCGTCGGTGGCCCCCTTACTGCTGCGGTGTAGAAACACCAGATCCAGATCTGAGCCGTAACCAAGCTCGATGCCGCCCAGCTTGCCGTAGCCAACGATGAGAAATTCCGGCAACGCACGGCTCATGCCCGGCGGTACGCCGTGCTTGCGGGTCAGGTGCTTCCATGCCATGGCCAGCACCGCGTCTAAAATCACCTCGGCGATGTAGGTCAGGTAGTCGCTGACTTTCATCAGGTGGCGCGTGCCGGCGATGTCTGAGGCGGCCACGTGCAGCGTCTGCGCATGTTTGAACACGCGCAGCGCTTCCAGCTGGGCCTCTTCATCGTCTTCAGGCAGCCGGTTCAGCGTCTGGCGCAGCTCGTCGGCCAGCCGCGCTTTGTCGGCCGGGGTGTAAAGCGACTCCGGCGTTAACAGTTCGTCGAGCAGAATCGGGTAGCGTACCAGCTGATCGGCAATCCACGGGCTGGCGGCACACAGGCGCATCAGGTGCTCAAGCGCATGGGGGTTTTCGCGCAGCAGCGCCAGATACGCGGTGCGTCGCAGCACCGCTTCGATCAGCGGCTGCACCCGTGGCAGCGCGGTGTCGGGCGTCGGGCTTTGCGCCAGCGCGTCGAGCAGCAGCGGCATTAGCGCGTCGAGGCGTTCAAAGCCGATGCGCTGCATGCCCTGCACCGCGCGCGAGTGATACAGCCGCTCAAGGCGCTTACGCGCCGCGGCAGGATCGTCAAAGCCGGCCTCGCCGAGGTGGCGCTCAGCTTCTTCCGGCGCCAGCTCGCCGCGCCATAAAAGTCGCCATTGATCAAGCCCGGGGGTATCGCTGTCGCCGTCGTCGACGGCGTCTTCGGGGTCGGCTATCACATCGTCGAAATAGCGCTGCACCCGCTCGCGGCCTTCGCCAAGCCGCGCCATCAGCGCCGGCCAGCCGTCAAACCCGAGCCCCAGCGCTACCCGCGCGCGCGCCAGCGGGTCGTCCGGCAAACGCTGGGTCTGGCGGTCGTCAAGCGCCTGCAGCACGTGCTCCAGGTCGCGCAGAAAGGCGTAGTCTGGCAGCAGTTCGTTAACCGCCTCTTGGGGTAAAAGCCCCAGCGCCGGCAGGCGCGTCAGTGCGGCGCGCAGCGAGGGTTGCTGCAACTCGGTATCGCGGCCGCCGCGGATCAGCTGAAACGCCTGCACCACAAACTCCACCTCGCGGATGCCGCCGGGGCCCAGCTTCACATTACTTTCCATGCCCCGGCGCTTGACCTCACGGTGGATCATGGCCTTGAGGCCGCGCAACGACTCGATCGCGCCGAAATCCAGATACTTGCGGTAGACAAACGGGCGCAGCCCGTCCAATAGCTCCGCGCCGCCGGCCACATCGCCGGCCACGGGGCGCGCCTTGAGCATCGCGTAGCGCTCCCATTCGCGCCCCTGGTCCTGATAATAGGCGAGCAGCGCGGCAAAGTTGCCCACCAGCGGGCCGCCGTCGCCCAGCGGGCGCAGACGCATATCCACGCGAAAGGCAAAGCCGTCAGCGGTGACGTTATCCAGCGCGGCAATCAGCTTTTGCCCGAGCTTGGTGAAATACTCCTGATGGGCAAGCGACTTGCGCCCGCCCAGGGTATCGCCGTCTTCGGCGTAGGCGAAAATCAGGTCGATATCCGACGACAAATTCAGCTCGCCGGCGCCCAGCTTACCCATGCCCAGCACCACCAGCCGCTGGAAGGCGCCGTCGGCGCGCCGCGCGGGGCGCCCCCAACGCGGCGCGCAAAAGCTTTCCAACCAGCCAAGCGTGGTCTCAATGGAGACTTCAGCCAGCGCCGTTACCGCCGTCGTAGTGTCCCACACGTCGTAGCCGCCCGGCCGGTTCAGATCACGCCAGATAATCCCCAGCATGCGCGCCTGACGAAAGCGCCGCACCGCTTGGTGCATCGCCGCTTCATCGAACGCATCCGCCAGCGCTTCACCCAGCCAACACTCAAGCGTGGCGCGTTCGAGGGCCGCGTCAAGCTCGCCGGCATCAAGTAGTTCGCTAAGCAGTAACGGCGTGCGCACCAGCACATCCAGCGCGAAGTTAGACACCGTGACCACCCGCATAAGCGCTGCCCGCCGCGTGGCCGATAGCCCCTGCCACGCGGCGGAGGGCAGCGTTTCCGGTGACGTCGCCGCGGCGCCGCTATCGGCTTTATCCAGCGCTTCGTCCAGGCGCAGCAAGGCCTGGCACGCCGGCGCCTGCAGCTCGTGGGGAAGCGTTTTTAGCGGTAAAAAATCGTCGTCTAACGCCATCGTGTGCCCTCTTTAATCAACCCCAGAAACGCTGCCAGATAAGCAGCGCCCACGTTAGGCCGGCAAACAGCAGCGCCAGCATCACCGCTGCCGAGCCGATATCTTTGGCGCGACCGGAAAGCTCGTGGTGTTCGGTGCCGATGCGATCTACCACGTTTTCAATCGCGCTGTTCAAAAGCTCGGCGATCAGCACCAGCACGCAGCTACCCACCAGCAGCAACACATCCGTCACGCTCTGCCCCAGCCACACGGCAAGAGGCAGCAGCAGCGCGCTGAGGGCGACTTCCTGGCGAAACGCCGCCTCGTGGCGAAACGCCGCGCCCAGCCCCTTGAGCGAATAGCGCGTTGAATGCAGCAGGTGCGTTAACCCGGTATGCCGTGGCTTCATGCCCTTACCTCGTTCAGTCGTAATGCATCAGTCACGGTGGAGTCCGTCACGATCAATGAGCGGTGATCATGGCGTCCAAGTCAACGGCCAGCGGCTCAAGCACCTTCGTCCAGTTGAGGTAGGGCGTGGTGGAGCTGCCGTTGACCAGCACGCTGAATACCCCCCAGCGCCCCGTGGCTGTACGAAAATAACCCGCGGCGGCGCGCACGGCATACGGCTCGTTGAGCGTGCCGGTTTTCATCATCACGTTATGCTGGAAACTCTCCGGGCCACGGCGAGTAAACGTCATCACGCCGTTTTCCGGCGACTGCAGCGCGGCCACAAAGCTCGGAAACAGCGAGCTCTGGTGATACATCGATTCCAGCATCACGTTGATGCCGTGCGCCGTGGTGCGGTTATCGGTGGTCAGGCCGCTGCCGCTTTTCAGCGTGATCTCGCCGTGGCCGGGCAGCGTCGCCACGTAGCTTTCCAGCGCCTGGCCGGCCTGCTCAAGCTCGGCGTGGGGCGCGTCCACCAGATCAAGCGCCAGCACGTCGGCCATATAGTTGTTGGAATAATTTAACGTGCGCAGCAACAGCTCCTGCAGCGGCTTGCCGTCAACCGCGGCAAGCGTGTTGGCCGGCTGCGGCACCTCCGCCGTCGTCACCCTTGGCGGCTGGGCAAAGGTAATGCCGAAGCGCCCCAGCATCGCGGTCAGCGTATCGGCGGTTTGCCCAGCGCCGTCGCTTACGCCGCGGTAGATATCGCGCGGCCAGGCGTTAGTAGAAATCTGCCCGCTAACGCGCACCACGTCGCCGTGCTCACCGGTCAAACGCTCGGCGCTGATTTGGGTGCCGCTGTCGTCGGGTTTGGTGGTCAGCTGATTGTCCACCTCGGTCAGCGCCTGAGGCCCGTCGCAGTGGGTAATGCGCGCCGGCTCGCCGGGCTTTGCAGCGGGCGCTACGTTGACGCACCAGCTGCCGAAGTTCACCCCGGCTGATGACAGCGGCGCGCTGTAAGCATTGGCCACTCGCTTACGCGCCTCGCAGCGGTCAGTCGTGATGCACTTGACCGGCCCGAAACGCCACTGGCTAACCACCAGCCCGCCGTTGATATGGCGTACGCCGGCCTGGTGTAGGCGCTGAACCAGCCGCCACAGATTTTCGCTGGTAAGCCCCGGGTCACCGCCGCCGTCAAACCACAGATCGCCGTTAAGCACGCCGCCGTCATCGGCGCTGGCGATACTTTTAAGCCGCGTGGTAAAACGGTGCTGTGGGCCAAAGCGGTTAAGCGTTGCCGCCGCCATGTAGGTTTTGGTCACCGAGGCCGGCGACAGCGCGCGCCTGGGACTGATACTGCCCAGGGTTTCCTGCGCGCCGTCCAGCAGGCGCGCCTCGGCGCTAATCGCAAAACCTTCGTCTTGCAGCTGGCTCAAACGGGAAAAATCCGCCCAGGCCGCCGAGCCGGTATAAAACGTCAGCGCGGCCGTTACCAGGGTCGTGGCGGCGCGCCGCCAAAAACCGGCGCGAGGTGCAAAGGTAGCCATCATGGTCATCATGGTCATCATCCTTAATGTACGCTCATTTTCGAAAACACCTGCAGCAGCACCACGCCTGCCACAATCAACGAGATACCCAGCACCGCGGGCATATCCGGCCGTTCGCCGAATACCAGCACGCCCATCAGGGTGACCAGCACAATACCCAGCCCCGCCCAGATGGCATAGGCCACGCCCACCGGCAGCGTGCGCAGCACCAGGCTTAACAAGTAAAACGCCAGCCCGTAGCCGACCACGACCACCGCGCTGGGCGCAAGCCGGGTAAAGCCGGCCGACGACTTTAACGCAGTGGTGGCAATCACTTCGGCCACGACCGCCAGAATCAGGTAGACAAATGTCATATTCGCTCCAGGTTGACCGTAAGCTGCCAGAGCGGCTGACCGCTTTGATCGTACTTGGCCTCAAACGGTGTCAGGTAGTCGCCCGACGGGTCATATTGCGCCACCGCTGCCTCGCGGCCGGTCACCTGCGCCACCGCCAGGGCAAATTCTTCAGCATACAGCCGCCAGTTGGTGCGCAGCTCAAGACGGCCGCCCAACGCGAGAAGCGACGGCAGCACGGGGTGGCCGTGCCAACGCATCTTCAGCTGCGAAGCCTTGGGGTAGGGGTTAGGGTACAGCACGTAGTGGCGTACGGGCGCCCAGCCGGCGCACTGAGCTAAACGCCAGAAGTCGACCAGATCCGCCCGCACCAGCAGCGCGTTGTCAGGCAGCGCGCCGTGATCACGGCTCAGGCGGTCAGCGCTGCGATCCACGCCGATCACCGCGTGGTCGGTAAACGCCGCCGCCAGCCGCCGGGTGGATAAGCCCACCCCGCAGCCGGCATCGAGTATCAGCGGCGCGTCCTGCGCGAAAAGCCAGGCCTCGGCCCGCTCAAACGCGGCCTGGGTGTGTTCGGCAATCGGCTTTTGCAGCGGGCTTGCAAGCGCGCGTGAAACACGCCGCGATAAATCATGGTGCGGCCCGGGCTGAGAAGATTCCACCACCCGCGACGACTGTGGCATTCTTGATGACGATGACGACGGCGGCTGCATGGCGGTTCTCGCGCAAAAAAGCATGATTCTATCAGCCTAATGCGCTCGCGGCATGACGCCGTTGCATAGCCAGTGCTATGATCACACCCAGATATCGACTTCTATTATGCAGGCGCTCGCCCGCGCGGGCGACGGTCGCCACCCGTTTTTACATTACCGCACCACGAGGAATCCGGCTTGTCACACTTACCGGTGATTGTCGGCATGGGCGGCATCAACCCTGCCGGCAGAACCTCAGGCCACCAGGCCTTTCGCCGCACCGTGCTTGATGCTCTCCCCGCCGACCAGCAACGCCAGACCATACAGGGCCTCGCCGCCCTGATGCGCCTTGTCGAACCTGACAGCACGGCGGACGTCGAGCAGCTGCGCGATACGGTGCTCAAGCATACTCTCGTGCGCCGTAACGAAGATGCCCGCTTCAGCGCGCCGGGGCTGCCGGCCAACCGTCAGGCGACGCTTTCTCTGGAAGCGCCGCTGCGCTTTGTGCTACGCCGCCGCCAGCTGCCCGAGCACCTCCCCGAGCATTGGGAAGTGCGCGAGCTTGACCGGCGCACGGTGGCGGTCAGCGTGCCCCAGGGCGAGTTCAACGCGCTGCTGCCCGACGCCCAGACGCCCAAGGTAAAAGCCGCCGCTCAGCTGCCCCGGGGCTTTGAGCCGGCAGCACTTTATCGCAGCGTGCACCACCCGCGCGGGCTATCCATGGCGGTGTTTGGCGCTAGCGACTGCCTCAACGCCAGCGGCCTGGCCTGGGAAAGCCTGCGCGACCGGCTCGACCCTGATCAGGTGGCCGTCTACGCCGGCAACTCCATCGGCCAGATGGATGACGAGGGCTGGGGCGGGCTGATGAAAAGCCTGGTCACGGGCCAGCGCGCCACGTCCAAGCAAATGCCGCTGGGCTATGGCCAGATGCCCGCCGACTTTATTAATGCCTATGTGCTGGGTAGCGTCGGCGGCACGGGGGCAGCACTTGGCGCCTGCGCGAGCTTTTTGTACAACCTGCGCCTCGGCATCGACGACATTCGCGCTGGCCGCCGGCGCGTGGTTATGGTCGGCACCGCCGATGCGCCGATCACCCCCGAGATCATCGAGGGCTTTCGCGCCATGGGTGCGCTGGCCGACGACGCCGGCCTTAAGGCGCTCGATGCGCTGGAGCTTTTAGGCGACGCCGACTACCAGCGCGCCTGCCGCCCGTTTGCGCGCAACTGCGGCTTTACCATGGCCGAAGCCAGCCAGTTTGTGATGCTGATGGACGACTCGCTGGCGCTTGAGCAGGGCGCAGAAATATTGGGCTCGGTGCCCGAGGTGTTCGTCAACGCCGACGGTTTCAAGCGCTCGATTTCCGCCCCCGGCATCGGCAACTACATTACTTTGGGCAAAGCAGCGGCGTTGGTACGCGACATGCTGGGCGAAACCTCGCTAAAACAGCGCAGCTTTCTCCACGCCCACGGCACCAGCACGCCGAAAAACCGCACCACTGAATCTCACGTGTTCGATGAAATTGCCCGCGCCCACGGCATTACCCACTGGCCCGTGGCTGCCATCAAGGCGTTTGTCGGCCATTCCCAAGGCTCCGCCGCGGGAGATCAGCTAGCCAGCGCGCTGGGCAGCTTCGCCCACGGCATGATTCCCGGCATTCACACCCTGGATGCCGTGGCCGATGACGTCTATGCCGAACGGTTGCATTTCTCGCAGACGCCCTATGCGTTTGACGCCGACGCCAGCTTTATCAACGCCAAGGGCTTTGGCGGTAACAACGCCACCGGCGTAGTGCTCTCCCCAGGCGTGACCGAGCGGCTTTTGGCCCAGCGCCACGGCGATGCTGCCATCAGCGCTTGGAGAGAACGCCGCGAAGGTACTCGCGACGCGGCGGCGGCGTACTTGCAGCAGGCTGATCTGGGCCAATATCAGCCGCGCTACCAGTTTGGCGAAGCGGTGCTTGAAGGCCCCGAGCTTGATATCCACGCCGACCGGATTCATATTCCCGGCTATATGCGGCCGGTTTCGCTGCACACCGATAACCCCTTCGGCCGTCTCAACGACGAAAGCGACGAGGAGACGTGATGACCACCGCGGTTTATCCTGGCACCTTTGACCCGGTGACCCACGGCCACTTCGACATCATCGAACGCGGCGCGCGCCTGTTTGACCACGTGGTGGTGGCCGTGGCCGACAGCTCCGGCAAGCACCCAGCGCTTGACCTCGACGCCCGCATCGCGCTGGCACAGACAGCCTGCGCCTCGCTTGCCAACGTCTCGGTGATCGGCTTTTCGACGCTGCTGACGCAGATGATGCACGAGCAGAACGCCACGGTGATTCTGCGCGGGCTGCGCACCCTGTCGGACTTTGAGCAAGAACTGCAGCTGGCCAACATGAACCGCGCACAAAATCCCGAGCTGGAAAGCGTGTTTCTCACCCCGGCGGTTGAGAAGTCGTATATTTCCTCAACGATCGTGCGCGAAATCGCCAAACTCGGCGGCGATGTCTCGCCGCTGGTTCACCCCCAAGTCGCCGAGGCGCTGCGTATCCGCTACAACCGCTGATCATCGCTTTTCAGCACCGCGCGCAAGGTTACGTCCATGGCTCTGATCATCGCCGACGGCTGCATCAACTGCGATATCTGCGAACCCGAGTGCCCCCACGAAGCGATTAGCGCGGGCGATGAGATCTACGTCATCGACCCCGACCGCTGCACCGAATGCGTCGGCCACTACGACACGCCCCAGTGCCGGAAAGTCTGCCCGGTGGACTGCATTCCCCGGATCCCGCCCGCCACGAAACCCCTGACCAGCTGCTGGAAAAATACCGCGCCCTGACGGCAGCTTAAAAAACGGCAGCCTAACTCGCTGAAGGATACCCCGTGACCGCAACGCATGCCCCCACCCGCCGACGCATCTGGACGCTGGCGTGGCCGATTATTCTCTCCAATATCACCGTGCCGCTGCTGGGGCTGGTGGATACCGCCGTGGTTGGCCACCTGCCCGACTCGCGCTACCTGGCCGCCGTCACGCTGGGCGCGACGCTGTTCAGCTTTTTATACTGGAGCTTTGGCTTTTTGCGCATGGGCACCACGGGGCTGACCGCTCAGGCTGCCGGGCGCGACGAAGCCTCAGCAGTCAAAAACCTGCTGGGCCAGGCGCTGATCATGGCGGCGGTGATCGGCCTGCTGCTTATCCTGTTCGCCTCGCCGCTGATTTCGCTGGGGCTGAGGCTGCTGGACGCCAGCGCCACCGCCACGCCGCTGGCGCGCGCGTATGCGGAAATCCGCCTGCTTTCCGCACCGGCGGTACTCGCCAACTATGCGATTCTGGGCTGGTTTCTCGGCCAGCAGAATTCGCGGGTGACGCTGTGGATTTTACTGCTAACCAACAGCGTCAATATCGTCTTTGACCTGTGGTTTGTGATGGGGCTGGGCATGAGCAGCAACGGCGTGGCCTGGGCCAGCGTGCTGGCCGACTATACCGCCTTCGCCTTTGGCGGCTACTTGGTACTGCGCCAGCTGGGGCGCTTGCCGGGGCAGTTTTTACGCCAGCAGCTGCTCGCGCTGGCGGCTTATAAGGCGCTGTTCAGCGTCAACGCCAACCTGTTTGTGCGCACGCTGGGGCTGTTGTTTGCGATGGCATTCTTTACCGCCCAAGGGGCTCGTCAGGGCGATACAGTGCTAGCCGCCAACGCCGTATTACTGCAGTTCATCATGCTCACCAGCTACGCGCTGGACGGTTTTGCCCACGCGGCGGAGTCGCTCATCGGGCGCGCTTTCGGCCGCCGCGACTGGGCCGAGTTTGCGCACATCATTGGCGCCACCGCGAGGCTCTCGCTTTACACGGCACTCGCCGCCGCGCTGTGTTTTGCGCTGGGTGGCAACGCCTTGATTGCGCTGCTGACCGACCTGCCCGAAGTGCGCGATACTGCGGCTGTGTATATGCCGTGGATGATCGCGATGCCGCTGATCGCCGTCTGGAGCTACTTTTTCGACGGCGTGTTTATCGGCACCTCCGCGGTTAAAGAGATGCGCAACAGCATTTTTATCGGCCTGCTGGTATATCTTCCCGCATGGTGGTTAGCCCGCCCGCTGGGTAATCACGGCCTGTGGTTGGCCTTTATGCTCTTTACGCTTGTGCGTTCGGCGGTGCTGATCAGCTACTATCAACGCTACCGGAAAACGCGCTGGTGCGAACGCCGCTGACGGCCGACCCGCTTCTCAGAACCCACAAGACGAATTGCCATGCTGACATCTGCTATCCGCACGACCCGCCGGCTGGTCGAGCGCCACCTGCCGGACTCGCTGATCATTGCGCTGCTGCTGAGCCTTGCCGTGATCGTCGCGGCAGTCGCCGTGGAGCGTCAATCACCGCTTGCCGTGCTGCAAATATGGGGCAACGGCGCCTTTAGCCTGCTGGCGTTGTCCATGCAGGTGCTGCTGATGGTGCTCGCCGGCATTGCGCTGGCCGGTGCGCCGCCGCTCAACCGTGTGCTGTCTCGGCTAGCCAGCGTAGCGCCCACGCCCGGCCGCGCGCTGGTGCTGGTAAGCCTGGTGTCGCTGGCGGCAAGCTTGCTGCACTGGGGGCTGGGGCTGGTGGTTGGCGCGCTCAGTGCCCGGGCGCTTGCGCGCTACGTGGCGGTGGACTACCGCCTGCTGGTGGCAAGCGCCTATTCGGGCGTCGTAGTGTGGCACGGTGGGCTGAGCGGCCACGTACCGCACCTGATTGCCGGCCCGAGCCACGCCTACGCCGACCGGATCGGTACGCTGGGGCTTAATGAGACGCTGTTCACAGCGTTCAATCTGGGCATTGTGGCAAGCCTCTGCGCTGCCTTGCCGCTGCTTAACCGCCTGCTGCGCAAGACCGGCACAACGGAAACGGGCACACAGCCGCCTGATAACGCCGCACCAACGCCGCGTTGCCCGCGTTTTTCCCGCCCCGTCGAGCGCCTGGAGCACAGCCGCTGGCTTTCTTGGCTCGTCGCCGGATTGGGGCTGCTGTTCGTGCTTAACGACGCGCTGCTGCAGGGCAACGGGCTATCGCTTGATACGCTCAACCTTGCACTGTTTGCCGTCGCGCTGGTGCTGCACCGCACGCCGCAGCGGCTTTACACCTGCCTGCGCGCAGGGGTCGACAATACCGTTAGTCTGGTGATGCAGTTCCCGCTGTACGCCGGCATCATGGCGGTCATGGCGCAGTCAGGGCTGGCCCTCTCGCTGACCGAAACGCTCATTGCCCCGGCCACCGGCGCGTCACTGCCTTTCTGGCTATTCTTGAGCGCCGGCGCGCTGAACCTGCTGGTGCCGTTTGGCGGCGAACAGTGGCTAATGCAGGCGCCGGCCGTAATCCCCGCCGCCGAGGCGCTTGGCCTCGATATACCGCGCGCCGTCATGGCTGTTGCCTGGGGCGATGCCTGGAGCAACCTGATTCAGCCGTTCTGGGCACTGCCGATGCTTGCCATTACCGGGCTTAAAGCGCGAGACATCCTGGGTATCGGGATGGTTCAGCTGCTGGTCAGCGGCATACTGATCAGCGCGGGGCTGCTCTGGTTATAAACCCGGCTATAGCGGGGTGATAAGCCTGTACGCCACCGCGGCGTTCCTCTATCGTGCTTTCTACCGTACTTTTCACCCTGACTTTTCACCGTAAAGGATCCCCATGACCCAGACCGCCGACTCCCACGCGATGCTGCCCGGCCAGCATGAACTTTCCATGACCGTTTTGATGACGCCGGATATGGCCAACTTCAGCGGCAAAGTACACGGCGGTGCCATTCTCAAAAAGCTCGACGAAGTGGCCTATGCCTGCGCCAGCCGCTATTCCGGCCACTATGTGGTCACGCTATCGGTGGATCAGGTACTGTTCAAACAGCCGATTCACGTTGGCGAGCTGGTGACGTTTCTGGCCTGCGTCAACCACGTTGGCCGCTCGTCGATGGAAGTCGGGATTAAGGTGGTGGCCGAGGATATTCGCCGCAAAGTCATCCGCCACACCAACAGCTGCTATTTAACCATGGTCTCGGTGGACGATGACGGCAAGCCGGCCGGCGTACCGCCGCTCGCCCTGAACACACCGCTGCAACGGCTACGCTTTGAGAAAGCCGCGCTGCGCAAAAAACTGCGCAAACAGGCCGAACAGGCCGAAGCGCGCGCCCAGCAGGAGCACCAGGCATCCCGTTAACGCCACCAAGAGGAAGCTGAATGTCTGCCACACCACCCTTTGCCAAGCGTCGTGCCCGGCCGCTGCCGCGCGCGGCAGAGATCGCCCACCTGGGCTGGGACGTGCTGATCATCATCGCCGTGGTGGCCAACCTGACGCTGCTGCTGGTGGATTCGCTATATTTGGTCGAGCCGCTGAACGCGGCGTTTCAGGCCGTCGCACCCGCGGCTCACGCGTTTTACGACAGCACCATCCACCAGCGTTTTTTTCATATTGACCTAGCCTTTGTGGCGCTGTTTCTCGTGGATGTACTGCTTGGCTGGACGGTGGCAATTATTGAGCGGCGCTACCATCGCTGGTTTTTCTACCCGTTTTTGCACTGGTACGACGTGCTGGGCTGCATTCCGCTCACCGGCTTTCGCCTGCTGCGTGCGCTGCGCATTATCTCGCTGTTGCACCGTCTCAACCGCCTGGGGCTTATTCACGTTGAGCGCTGGACGGCGTACCGCTTTGTCGCCAAGTACTACGACATCCTGCTCGAAGAGCTTTCCGACCGGATTGCCGTGCGCATGCTGAGCAACGTGCAACATCAGGTCAGCACCAGCGACTCGCTGGCCGACAGCATCATCAGCCGGGTCGTGACGCCGCGCAAGCAGCAGTTGATCCATGAGATCACCCAGCGCATCGAGGCCAGCGCCGGCAAAGCCTACGGCGGCAACCGCGAGGCGGTCATGGGCTATATCAGCGACTTGGTCGGCCGTACGCTACGCGAAAGCCCCGAGATCCAGCGTCTGGAACGCTTGCCCATGGGCAGCGCGGTGTCTAATAGTCTGGAAGCATCGCTTGCCGGCGTGGCCCAAAGGCTGGTGGACGAGCTGGCCCAGGGGATTCATTCGCCAGAATTTCGTACGCTGGTCACGCACACCGCCGAAAGCGGCTTTGACGCCTGGTTAAAGGTCGACGAAGGCAGCGCTGAGGTCACCGAAGCCGTACTGGTCAATGCACTAGAGATGCTCAAGGACCAAATTAGCCGGCAGGCATGGAAGGATCGCTATCAATAGGACACAACCGGGCAGATAAAACCTGCCCGGCGACGAGAAGTTTTGCAGAGAGAAGCCTAGCCGTTGGCGGCATCCTGCACGGCTTCACCGCCTTCCTCCACGTCTTGGCCCATTCCTGCAAACGTGTTGCAGCCGGTCAGCATGCCGGCCATCAGCAAAGCGGCCAGACCGCTCAGCAGCACTTTTGTCACCGCACTTTTTGTGGTAATCGCTTTCATCGTTGGTTCCTTTCAACAGGTTGCATGGTGTCGCTATCGGTATCGCTAACGCACAAGGACGCGTCCTTGACGTATAATTAGCCTACCAGCGTTTAACTTACCAGTGTTTAATGTGACTGCTCCCCGCCCTATCGAAGCTGTCGCAAAGCGTTTTTAACGATTCATGACGAAACGAATGCCCGCTATCAAAATAGCGGGCATTCGACGTCACTGCATACGCTCAAGTAGCCCCCTGCTTTTCTCTTACCAGGCAAAACACGTCAAAACACATCCAGTAAGCACACAGAAGCCGATAAAGGCTCAGCGCAACAGCGCGAGCCAGGTTGTATGCCAGGACATGCAGGGCAAGTTCTCGTTTGACGCCCGCTAACCCCCGACGCCGGAACCGCGTTAGCCCTTGCTGTTGGCGTAACGCAGAAAACACCGGTTCGACCATCGCCTTTCGCTGTCGAAATACTGCCTGGGCGCCGGGGTGTGTCATGATCTGTTGCAGTGCTAGGCGTGCTTCGTCTTCCGGATAGCGTTTGATCCGTCGCCCTTGGGGCGAACGGGTACAAGCGGTACGCTCAGGGCAAACTGAGCAGGCGTCACAGGCATAAACCGACTGCTCACGCGAGCGCCCCGACGCCTGCGTATGACTGATGCGCCGGAGCGTTTGTCCCGCAGGGCAATGATAGACATCCTGCCATGCGTCGTAAGTGAACCGGCTTTTATGATAAAGGCCATTCACCTTATCAGTGGTGCTTGGCTTGGGCGGGCAGAGCAGGCTGATATCCCGTGCCAGTGTCGCGTCAATGACCTCATCGTTAAAATAGCCAGCATCCAGCAGAAGCTCACGTGAGACCGCGGGTGCCACATGCTCGCTCTGGTCGGTCAACTCGCCGATCACGCGTGTCTCGCTGGTAGGATCAACGGCATGTGCCATGATGATGCGCGCCTCATTGGCGAGGACGGACGGCGTATAAGCCGGCGCAAAGCCCCGTCCACGCTTTTGCCGCTGCACAGCGGCCTCCGGTTCCGTCACACTGATGCGAAGCGTGTCAGTACGTTTGCCGTGGCGTCGTCGTGCTGCGATCCGTGCATCAAGGATCTGCTCACACGACTGCGCCTTGTCCAGTCGTTGCTGGGCCTCGGCCTGCTGTTTCAAAGGAGCCTGCTGAAGGCGTGCCCGGGCGTCGCTGACTCGGGTGCGTAATGCTTCTTCCTTGAGCAGACGATAATGGGAACAGGCGGCTTCAATCACGGTACCGTCGCCAGCCAGACATGAGGTTGACGTGGTTGTCTTGTCTAGGACGGTGCGCGTTAGCGCTTCGAAAAACCCGTGAACCAGCGTCTGTTCATGCAAGCAGATGAAACGTCCGATATTGGCATGATCAGGGGCAATGCCTCCGGTCACCCACATGCATCCCAGGTCGACGCGCGCCAAGCGTTCCAGCGCACGTAGCGATGAAACACCGTGCATGATCCCGTAGAGGATCAAACCCAGCATGGCACGTGGCGCATACGGTGCGCGCCCTGTCGCCGCATAACGATCTTCGAAGGGCCGCCAGTCCTGAGCATCGAGCAGATCGGCCACAATAAAGGGCGCTCTAATCCCCGCCAGCCGGAGGTGGTCCTCAAGCGGTGTCATACCCAGAAAGATCGCAGCCGCATCGCCTTGAACGAAACGTCGTCCTGATGAGGTTGCTGTGACGCGGGAGACAGAAGCGGACGAATCAGGACGCTGCTGAAAAAGCGCGAACTGCCGATCATCGGGCATGGGCATGCGTGCTGTCGACACAGTAATTCCTCATTTGGACGATGGGACCATCTTACAACTCCACCCCCTTTCGCGACAGCCTCTATCGGGCGAGGCTTCCCACTTCAACGGCAGCAACCGGCAATATGCCGGACTTACGCGAGCCTCGATGGGCAGAGACGGACAGCCCTTCCGCCTTCAACCTTAAGATGCCTTGATGCTTGATGTTCAGCGCCGCGTTAATGTCTCGGTCGTGGTGCGTATTGCAGGTGGGGCAATCCCACGATCGAACATCCAGCGGCATGGATTCCATCTTGTGCTGGCAGACATGGCAGGTTTTTGAGCTGGCAAACCATGGGTCGATCTTGACCAGATGCTTGCCTTGTTCCTTAGCCTTGTATGCCAGCTTGGTGATCAAGGCGTGCCATGACGCATCGCCGATATGCTTGGCGAGCTTAGCGTTCTTCATCATGTTTTTGACTTTCAGCGTTTCGACGCTCACCGCTTGGTTGTCGTCAATAATTCGTCGAGAGAGTTTATGCTGGAAGTCTTTTCGGGCATTGGCCATCCGCTCATAAGCCTTGGCCACCAGTAGACGTGCCTTGGCACGCTTGGCACTGCCTTTTGTTTTGCGCGACAGCGACTGCTGTTTGCACTTGAGGTTCTTCTGCGCCAGCTTCATAAAGCGCGGATTCGCCACCTTGCGCCCGGTAGAATCAATCGCCAGGTGCGAAAGCCCCATGTCGAGGCCGATGACGTTGGTCGCCTCCACATCCATCAGCGGCGCCGGGGCGGCCTGCTCCGTTTCATACAGGAGCGAGGCGCAGTGTTTCCCCGTGACGGTGCGAGAAAGCGTGATGCTTTTTAACTTGCCGTCAACAGGCCGATGAACCTTGGTCTTGATGGCGTTGAGCTTGGGCACCTTGACCAGCTATCGCCGGTTTTAATGCCGACACAGTGGTAACTCGACTGCTTGCCGCGCTTGCTTTTGAAACGCGGGTATCCGGCTTTTTGCTTAGGATCGAAGAAGTGCTGGAAGGCTTGATCGAGGTTAATGCACGCCTGTTGCAGCGCCATTGAGTCAGCCTGCTTTAGCCATCCGTACTTGCGGGGCTTCTTGGCGACGGGCAACAGTTTTTTGATGTCATGTTTCGCGCTCAAGGATTCGCCGTGGCGCTTATAGCGATGGGACATAATGCGAAGGCCACGATTGTACGCAAAACGCACACTGCCAAACTGGCGGTTAAGAAACGCCGTCTGCTCAACCCAGGTTGGTCGCCAGAATCTTTTTCAGAAAATCCTGTGTGCGGGGGTCTTGCGGGTTGGAGAAGATTTCGCTGGGTGGGCCCTGTTCCACAATCTTGCCGCCATCGATAAAAATTACCCGGTCAGCGACATCGCGGGCAAAGGACATTTCGTGGGTGACCACCATCATGGTCTGGCGTTCCGATGCCAGTTGTTTCATAAGCCCCAGAACTTCTTCCACCCATTCGGGATCAAGAGACGAGGTGGGTTCGTCAAACAGGATGACTTCGGCGCCGGTGGCCATGGCGCGGCCGATACCTACCCGTTGCTGCTGACCACCGGACATCGAGGCGGGGTAGGCATCGGCTTTGTCGGCGAGGCCGATGCGTTCGAGAATCTCGCGGGCACGTTGGTAGGCCTTTTCTTTTGGCCACTTGTCGACGACTACCAGCCGTTCAGCCACATTTTGCAATGCGGTTTTGTTCGCAAACAAGGCGTAATTCTGGAACACAAAGGCGGTTCGCCGGCGTAGTGAGAGAATCTGTGCCCGACTTGCCCGATTCACATCCACGGTCAGGTCGCCGACGGTGATTTCGCCTGCCGTGGGATGTTCCAGAAAGTTAATACAGCGTAGCAGCGTTGACTTGCCCGTTCCCGACGGGCCAATAATAACGATGATCTCGCCCTCTGCGATGGTCAGATCAATGCCGTCGAGCACTACGCTCTTGCCGAAGTGTTTGCTGAGAGATTTGAGTTCAATCATCGGCTGTAAGCCTTATTCAGGCGGGTTTCCAGATATTTCTGCAATTGTGAAAGCAGCTCGACCACGATCCAGTACATCACAGCGGCGACGATGAACGCCTCAAAATACAGAAAACTGCCGGATGCTTCTTTCTGGGTGGCCCCCATCAGTTCGGTGACGCCGAGAGTAAACGCCAGGGAAGTAGCCTTGATCATGTCGATGAAGTAGTTCATCAGTGTGGGCAGGGCCACCCGGGTGGCCTGGGGCAGAATGATGCGGCGCATCAGCTGGCTATTGGTCATGCCAATGGAGAGCGCGGCCTCGGTCTGACTGCGATCCACCCCGATGATAGCGGCGCGGATCGATTCCGCCATGTACGCTGAAAAGTGCAGGGTCAGGCCCATGATGGTCGCGGTAACGCCGTCTATCACGGTTAACACGCTGAACAATTGTGGCAGCCCGTAATAGAACAAAAACAACTGGACCAGCAGCGGCGTGCCCCGGAAAAACGAGATGAACACGATGGTCAGTGGATTGAGTACCGGGATACCCAGCACCCGCACCACGGCGAACAGGCAGGCAAGAATCAGCGCCATAACCATTCCGGACGCCGCCAGTTGCAAGGTAAGGGGCAGATAGCCAAGCAGAACAGGAACCAGTCCGAGCATGTACTCTACATTCAGAGCGTCCATAGGGTGTCAGGCCTTGTGGCGCCCATCAGGGCTGGGTGATATCAGTGCCGAACCATGTTTCGGAAATGGACGTCAGCGTGCCGTCTTCCCGCAAGGTTTTCAGAGCCTGATTGATATCGTCTCGCATGGCCCGTCCGGCTTCTGTGTCCTGGAACGGATAGGCGTTGGTGATCTGTGAGAAAGGCTTACCGGCCAATGCCAGCGGCAGGGGTTTGTCTTTGATGATCTGGCTGGCGCTAACGCGATCCATCACAAAGGCATCCACGCGGCCCAAGGCGGTGTCGCGCTCAATATTGCTCTCGTAGGTTTTGATGTTGATCTGGTCGGAGTAAGGTAGGTCGCGCAACAATGTTTCGAAGTTAGAGCCCAGGTTTACCGCCACCGTTTTGCCTTTAA
>Ga0307967_1000233_pt1 | contig 39455 bp, 32 predicted proteins | sample OrgLakmetagen648_FD_201828 | JGI IMG/M metagenome (GOLD analysis project Ga0307967, IMG submission 201828) | Saline water microbial communities from Organic Lake, Antarctica - #648 | ecosystem: Environmental > Aquatic > Non-marine Saline and Alkaline > Saline | place: Antarctica: Organic Lake... | reverse complement strand
CCTCCGAAGCAGTTGGTTCCCGCTTCTTAGATAAATCGCCGTTCTTTTGGTCGTACTCTCTACGCCAACGCCTAATCATGCCATCTTGAAGGTTATACTCTTCACAAAGTTCACGTACACTTTTGCCAGCTTGCAGCAACTCTACTACAGTTGTTTTAAATTCATTATCAAAATGTCTCCTCATAATACAAAGTTATGGTTTTCGGACTATATAAATTCGTCACAGCAAACGTAGACACTCCACTACAAAGCAATTATAAATTGATAGACATAATATTCTAGTCGATTCGGTATTAAAATCCACCTCGGCATTATAGCTTTAAATAATTTCTAATACGAAGTTATAAAACTAAATTGGTATAAGGATTAAACAGTTATCCAGTTTTTTATTCGAGAAAATTATCTGTTGACCTTAGTTATTCTCGCGTTCCGCTTTCTTTTTCCCCTCTTCTTTACCTTCTTCCTTTTTTCTATCCTTCTCATCCTCGAGCTCTTCCTTTGAAATTAAACTGTGATCGTGCCCTAAACCGACAATAGCGATAATATTTGTGACTGTGGTGTGCAGCAACAGAATGACTGTAACCATCATTCCACTAATAACAGAGGAAGACAATAAAACCCCCCAATAAATCCAGTTGAACCAAACCGTGGGAATATTATCAGCTTCGGAAATGGGAATATTGAAAAGTTGAAATAAAATCAACGCACTGATAAAAAGTGTAGTATCAAACTTGGCAATATTCAAAACCTGTTTGTAATGATCGCCTTTTAACCGGGAATTGCTCCCAGTGCTTATTCCCAGAAGGGTGAGCAATAAAGCCAAAATTGTTGCCGAAGCGAGGACAATTGTGTTGCACAGCATATTTAACCCGCTCAAAGATGCTTCAATGAGGTGTTTTGCTTCATTTCCCGAAATACTGCCCAGCAAAAAGACCCCGGTCCCCGTAAATAGAAAAACCAGTAGCCCGCCAAAAAGGGCACGTTTATTTTTAGTAAAGAACCTTTTTACATCCATTATTTATTGACTAAAAACGCGTGGATCACTCCCGGCAACCATCCCAAAGCAGTTAATAATAAATTGATCAAAAAGTCTTTGCCCAATCCCTTCTGTAGAAAAACGGCAAGCGGTGGCAGTAGAATGTTGAGGATAATTGTGAGTAATGACATAATATTAATTTTTAGATTGATTTGCAAAATTACAAGCAAATCAAAAATTTCCTTATGCCATATCCTTCAATGGCTAACACTAATCCGTATAATATATATTTAAAATAAATTAAACCTTAATATTTAACAAATATTGCAATTAATCGTTAATTTTGACACATAAAATTGGTTTCAGGAATTTAATTTTTTAAGTTTGAGCAATACTAAAAAAACAAATAGTTATTATGGACAATCACAAAGAAATTGCGAAAGCAGTAAATGGTTTGATCGAGAAAAATGAAGATGCCCACAAAGGTTTTCTCCAAGCTAAAGATAAGGCCGAGAGCAGCGGTTTGAAAACTTATTTGGCGGAACAAGCAGGGAAACGAGAAAAATATGCCGATGAGTTAAGAACAGAAGTCGGTAAACTGGAAACCTCAAAAGATGCCGAAACCAGTGGAAGTGCTTCTGGATCTTTGCACCGTGGCTGGATGAGCATAAAGAATGCCTTATCTTCCGGTGATGAAGCAATTTTGGAAGAATGTATCAATGGCGATAAAGCAATGATCGAAGAATACAAAAAAACCTGGGAAGACCACAGAAATCTTCCATCTCAATTGATGGACATGATGAGTAAACAGGTTACTGATATTCAAAGTACACAGTCAAAAGTCAAAACCCTTGAAGATTTAAAATAAAATTTGATCAAAACCATCACCAAAACCTTTTTGGTGATGGTTTTTTTTATTAAGAACCACTATTTCTTTCTCAAGCAAGAAGGTTTAATATTGTAGCGTTCTTTAAACTTTTTAGAAAAATAACTTCGGCTCGCAATACCGATTTCTTCGCAAATTTCAGTAATGTTCATTTCCGTTTCGGTTAAATATTCTATGGCTAAATCCATTCTGTAATCATTTAAATACTGATTGACTGATTTATCATATAAATATTTAAAACCGTCTTGCAGTTTATTGGTGTTAACCCCCACTTCCCGAGCTAATTCCTCCACTGTTGGTGCATCCTGTATGTTATCTTCAATCAGATCAGTCGCTTTTTGAAGGGATATCATCTCACTTTTTCGCAAAATATTTTCGGAGTTCGGCTTCATATCGTCCTCATAATCCATAATTTGATTGACAAAGATATCCGAGGCTTTGCTTTCCAAAAACATTTTCCTCACTAATTTTTTGCCTTCAAATTCAGATAAAGCCTTGAACAATTCTTGAAATTTCAAACTATAATGACCGACGTGATGAAATTTTTCCTTCGCCCTATAATCGGTAAAAAGGGATTTTAAATCTGCATTTAAATCATCGAGTTCACACAGCATTCGCCCAGCAAATTTTTCCCGGTTTACTTCTAAACTGATTATTTTCGTGGGGGTGTTGGCGTCAAACTTCAATTCGTGCCCGTTGTGGTCACTGCTCGCCACCATTGCACATTTATATTGTTCAATATGATGAATTTCTGATTCTTTTTCGAATGAATGATTCAGGTTCCCTTCTAAAGCATATATATATTTCAAAGGGTGAACTTTATTGACGTTAAATTCCATTTTTAAATCATTCTTAAAAGTGCAATCGTAAATCAAAATAGCCAAACCATTGTCAAAACTAATGCCCTTGATTTTGCCTTTACCTATGTCTTCCGGCAACTCTAATGTATATTCACTGCAGGATTCAACAACAGACTGATCCCAATGACCGGAAATATCGCTTAAAACATCATTCAAAGGAAGCGAACTGATTTGAATTGTTTTCATAAAAAAATTGATTTCGTTTTAAGTAAAAATAATCATTTCATCTCGAAAAAACAAAGTTAAAAATGTAGTTCATTCATTCCTTTTTCCTTCAATTTTTTATTCACACCATAAACCCCCTGTAAACCCCCAGTATGAATCGCAATAATTTTTGATCCTTGCGCGAAATAACCCTGTTCAATAAGTTCAAAAAGGCCATAAACCATTTTGCCAGTGTAAATGGGATCCAACGGGATTTTGTAGGTTTTATAAAATCTGTTTATGAAGTCGATTAATTCAGCATTCACTTTTGCGTAACCGCCAAAATGAAAATCTTGACAGAGTTTCCAGTTTTCTTTTTTTGTCCAATGCGTGAGTTCTGCTTTGAGAAAATCGCCCCTTAAGGCCGGAAAGCCCATTAATTTTTGATGCGGAAAGGCTGAATTTGCAAGACCGGCGAAAGTCCCGCCAGTGCCCAGCGAAGAAGTGACAACGTTAAATTTTTTATCCTGTGGTGTCAAAATTTCTTCACAGCCTTTAACTGCCAAAGCATTTGTCCCGCCTTCCGGAATATGATAAAATCTGCCAAATTTTTGCTTAAAATGACTAATGAATTCATCGTCGTTTTTTTTGCGGTAGTCTTTTCTGCTGATAAATTCCAAACGCATTCCAGATTCTGAAGCAAATTTCAAGGTTTGGTTCTGGCTTAAGGTCTCCTTTAAATTTTCACCCAATTCGTCCCCACGGATAATCCCGATAGACTGCAAACCATTCATTTTTGACGCTGCTGCCGTCGCCGCGATGTGATTTGAAAATGCTCCGCCAAAGGTCAACAAGGTATCTTGATTTCTGCCTTTGGCCTCTATAATATTGTATTTCAGCTTCCTGAATTTATTTCCGGAAACCACTGGGTGAAGTTCATCCTCGCGCTTGATCCAAAGTTCCACACCGTTTTCAGGATGCCTGAACACAAATTGATTTCTGGATGGTTTTGGGCTTTCGTCTGGTATAATTTATAGTGATGTTTTAGTTTTTAAAAAGTTGTATAATGTATTACTGTAAAAAGTCGTATAATGCAAATTCTGATTTATTCCACTGTGAAATAAGTGATCGGTATTACCACAAATTTATACTATACATTATACAGCAATACGATATACAATATACAGCTTTACAGTTTACAATTTACAAAACACAAAAATCCCCTAAACTTCCCTATTTTTGACCACTATGGATTCTGAAAAAATAATCCTGGGTATTGACCCAGGGACAACGGTGATGGGTTTTGGATTGATTGAGGTGAAGCAAAAGAAAATGAGTTTCATCCAACTCAACGAACTGATGCTCAAAAAATACAAAGACCATTACGTCAAACTCAAGCTTATTTTTGAGCGTACTATTGAACTCATCGACACTTTTCATCCCGATGAAATTGCGATTGAAGCACCGTTTTTTGGTAAAAACGTGCAGTCGATGCTAAAGCTCGGTCGTGCACAAGGTGTGGCGATGGCTGCTGGACTGAGCCGCGATATTCCCTTGACGGAATACAGTCCGAAGAAAATCAAAATGGCCATTACCGGCAATGGAAATGCCAGTAAGGAACAGGTTGCGCGAATGTTGCAAAGTACGCTTAACTTAAAATCCCTACCCAAAAACCGCGATGCCACTGATGGCTTGGCCGCTGCTGTCTGTCATTTTTATAATGGCAGTAAAACAAAAACAGATAATAATTATTCAGGTTGGTCTGCCTTTGTGAAGAAGAACCCCGGTAAGGTCAATTAAAATCGCGGTAATTGATCAGTTACAATTTGAAATGCACTAGGTTTCCGCCGCGGCGGATAAGGGTTAAAAAAGTGCATTTCAAGTTTTTCATCTATCGCGGCGAACTAAAAAACTTGAAGTTCTTAATATTTCTGGAAACTAATTAGTTATGTTAATTGTTTTACGCGGTTGATTAATACACGCTAAAATAGTTTTAAACAAATGAGCTTCGGTCATTATTTGTATAAACGAAATTTACTTTTTTAGATAAACCCTTAAATCCTCGCCGCGGCGAGGACTTCACCTATTTTAATTAAACAACTGTTTATCAATTATTAAAAATACTTATTAACCGTCTAAATGGATAATTAACTAAAGTAGTCCCTTTTCATAATCTTTCGCGCGGCATTAATAAAAGCTTTGGAATAAAGCGAAGCAATAATTTGCAATTCCTCTAAAACCGTTGATTCTTCATCGAGAAACCTAAACAGTTTTTGAGGTTTGTGCTTTTTATAAAACCGGTGAAACAACCACTCGCCAATTTCATTATTCTGTTCCAATACTTTTAAAAACACCGAATCATACCACCTAAAACGTTTAGCTGAAACAGGTGTAGGGTTTTCCTTTTCCCGCTTTAAATTTTCAACTAACTTTTTAATTTTATTTTCAGTATTTTTAAAGGCATATCCACTGGAAGCTTTTACCCAGCCAGCAGCAGTGCCGATTTTGATCCAGTTTTTAGAGCTGTAATCCCAGAAAGGAAAATCGGTCATTGGGATTTTTCCCTGCTCGGTCTCTTCAATGGTGTAATTTTCTACTTTTAAATAGTCAGAAATATATTTTTTTAAGCGCTCATCATAAACCTTCTCTTCAACCATAAAAGGGGTAAAAAAAGTAAATTCCACCAAGGCTTTAGTTTCGGAAAAGGGTAAAATATAAATAAAGCTCGTGCTGTCTTTATACTTCAGCCTGTAGTCCATCATTCTAAATTTAGTATCATCAAAAAGCGGCTTTTCGGTTTTTATGCGATAGCCTTTAAAATGCTGAACGATGCGCGTGAAGTTATCTTCCTGAAAAAAATCCAATGGTATGCGGCTGTCAAAAATTTTATGCGCGGCATAATTTCCTTCTTTCCCTTCAACGAGCAGTTTTTCCTGCTGCTTTACAGACTGGATTTCATCTTGAATAAACTGAATGTTGTGTGCCGAATTGATTTTTTCAAAGCAATACTCATAAAAGTCAATCCCACGGATCATTTTATAAGTATAGGGCGAAAGCTCTAAATCAACTTTTTCGTCTTGGGCAAAAATTTCACCCTTGCCCCATTTTTTGTGTAAAATTGAATCCCAACGGCCACTGCCTTTTTCCCAAAAACACCAAGTACGGTCGTTTTTGTTTTTTTCAACAGGGTTGATCAGGGCGATTTTTTTGAACTTGAATTCTTTTTCTTCAGCGAACCGAAGCGCCAGCTGCAACCCGGCGAGGCCACTGCCAATGATTGCAAAATCAAAATCTGAAGCTACTGGGTTTGGACTTAGCACTATTTCTTTTTCTTGAAGTATTTCAACGGCACGACGAGCATTCCAAAGTTTTCACCATCACCTTTCCGGATGTGTTTGTGATGCATTTTATGGGCGCGGCGCACACCTTTGGCATACCGGTTATCAGCTTTTCGCAACAGCTTAAAACGCTGATGGATAAAAATATCGTGTACGGTAAAATAAGCAATTCCGTAAGCAAGGATCCCGAGTCCGATGGGCAAAGCAAACCAAATATTTTCATATTTCCAGAGCAAAAAACAAGTAATGCTGACAGCTGCATAAAATACAAAAAAGAAGTCATTGCGTTCCCACCAACTGCTGTGATCCTTTAAATGATGGTCTTTGTGAAGTGACCATAAAAATCCGTGCATAATAAACTTATGGGTAAACCACGCCATAAATTCCATCGCGAAAAAAGTTCCCAAAAAAATCAATATCCAAAAAACCGTTAGCATAATAGTTTAGTCTTAAATCAAAGGTAATGATTACACATTAAATCAAGTTCAACCGGTAAGAAATATAGGATTTGGCGAGCAGACCGGCCTTTTGATAGTTTGGCACCCGGATGCGGCGCTTCCTGATTTCTAAAGAAGGCGTACTTTTAAGTTTTTGTAGCAATTTCAAATAATAAATATAAGCCGTGTAAACGCCCAGCTTTGCTTCCACCGGCAATCGCGCTATACCTTTCAAGGCTTGGTGAAAATCAGCTTCAATTTCATCGATTATCATTTGTTTATCTTTTTCACTGAACTGTTCAATATTGGTGGCTGGAAAATAAGACCGGCTCAAGTCCTCATAATCTGATTTTAAGTCCCGCAAGAAGTTGACTTTTTGAAAGGCCGAACCCAAACTTTTGGCGTCCTCCTTCAAATTTTCAAATTTTTCCTCATCGCCCTGAACAAAAACTTTTAAGCACATCAAGCCCACGACATCTGCGCTTCCATAAATATATTCTTCATAATCGGCACGGTTCAAATATGTTGATTTGTGCAGATCCATTCGCATACTGGTCAGAAAAGCCTTGTAGTGTGCTGGATTAACATTGAATTTATGGACCGTTTCCTGAAAAGCGTTTAAAATTGGGTTTAAACTGATTTTTTGTTCCACAGCAAGATCAACACTTTCTTCAAAACGGTCGAGCAGGAATGCTTTATCATAACCGTGGAAGGAGTCCACAATTTCATCTGCAAAACGCACAAAACCATAAATATTGTGCACATCCTGCCGAATCGCCGGCGCCAGCAGGCGCGAAGCCACAGAGAAAGAAGTGCTGTAATTATGCGTTACAGCCTTGCTGCAAATGTGGGATACATTGTCGAATAAATGCTTCATCAATCTTTAATCTTTATTGTTTTTTTCAATTAAACCGGCCACTAATTTCCCAGAAATCAGTGCCGGTGGAACGCCTGGGCCGGGAACGGTCAATTGCCCGGTAAAATATAAATTCTTCAGTTTAGAACTTTTTAATTTTGGTCGTAAAAAAGCGGTTTGCATTAAAGTATTTGCTAATCCATAAGCATTTCCCTTATAGGAATTGTAATCTTTTTTGAAATCCATTAAACAAAAATCCCGCCTAAAACTAATATTTTTATCGGCATCTTGCCCTGTTATATCCTTAAATCGTTTCATTATTTTTTCAAACATCGTCTTTCGCATCGCCTCGCTATCTTCAATTCCCGGCGCCAAGGGAATCAAAAACATCGCGCTATCCTTGCCCTTTGGCGCCATTGAAGCATCTGACTTCGACGGGAACGATGCATAAAAAAGCGGTTCTTCCGGCCAGGCTGGATCCTCATAAATAGACGCCGCGTGATCGTCAAAACTGGTATCAAAAAATAAATTGTGGTGTTGAACGTTTTTGATCTTTTTATCAAAACCCAGAAAGAACAACAAGCTCGATGGCGCAAATGTTTTGCGTTTCCAATAGTTTTCGCTGTATTGCCGGTCGCCTTTCGGCAGAAGTGTTTCCGTGTGGTGATAATCTGCACCTGAAAGCGTGACGTCTGCCGGAATTATTTCATTCCCCACAACAATTCCTGTTGCTTTCCCATTGCTGACTTTGATTGAATCTACACTGGCATCCGTGCGGATTTTTACGCCCAGTGATTTTGCCAGGGTTTGCATCGCATCGATGATTTCAAACATTCCACCTTTTGGATGCCAAGTGCCAAGTCCAAAATCTGCATAATTCATAAAACTGTAAAAGGAAGGTGTAGCTGAAGGTTTTGCGCCTAAAAATAAAACCGGAAATTCCAAGGCCTGCACCAAACGTGGGTTTTTAAAAAGTTTGCGGACATCATTGGAAAGTGTCCCGAAAAAACGGTTCAATTTAGTAATGGTTTTTGGCGTGATTAATTCCAGCGGTGAAACACCGGGCCGATAAACAATATCTTTGATGGCGATGTCATAATTTTCCTTGGCCTTGAAAATGAACTTCTCTAATTTTTTAGCGCTTCCAGCTTCTTCCTTTTCAAAGGCTTCATAAATTTTATCCAGCTGATCGCCAATGGTCATTTTTTGATCTTTTCCGAAATAGATCTCATAAGCCGGTGAAAGTTTTACCAACTCATAATAATCTGAAGGTTTTTTATTAAAGTCAGCAAAAAAACGTTCAAAAACATCGGGCATCCAATACCAGGATGGTCCCATATCAAAAGTAAACCCATCCTCTGAAAATTGCCGCGCCCGGCCGCCCACAGTTTTATTTTTTTCAAATACCTCAACTTCATAACCCGCCTGCGCCAAATAGCAAGCCGCGGAAAGCGAGGAAAAACCAGAACCGATTATGTTGACTTTTTTCTTCATCAAATGGCATTCAAAATTTCGGGGATATTGTCGTAAACCTTACAATAGTTACGCAAATTATCTTTGTTCAGTTGTTCAGTCTGTTTTCCCAATAACCAGAGTTTGCAGGAATAATTCTTGCCAATTTCTTCGTGAAATTCATTAAGAAAGGCTTCTGGGTTTTCAGGGTGAATGGAAAAATAACTGATAAAACGGATGTCCATATAACGGCGCGCCAAATCGTTAAGGTATTTCGTGGGCAAGCTGTAACCCAGATAAATGCACTGATAACCTTCAGCGATGAGTTGGTGATAAATAAAAAGCAGGCCCAGATCGTGAATTTCCTGTTCGGGAAGGAACATTACATAGGTCCGGTCGGTTTTTGGCTGATTTTGACGTTGGGCTAAATCGATTTGGGCCAGAAGTTTTTTCCTGATCCAGTTTGACACAAAATGTTCGTGCGCCGGGTTGATGGATTGTGTTTGCCACAGCAGGCCAATATTCTTTAAAAATGGAACAAGAATTTCGAGAAAAACGTCCCGCATACTGTATTTTTCAAGCAGTTCTTCATAAATGGCTTCAATACCAGGATTATCAAATTGCAACATTGCGATTTTCAATAACTGAATATAGCGTTGCCGCGAACTCTCAAAGTCGATGCTGTTTTTTTGCACCAACCGGTTAAGGCCGTGATCATCGAGATGTGATAATTCTGAAATTTTATAGCCATTGCGGTTTAAAAATGCGACATTCATCAAGCGCTTAAAGGCGTTTTCATCATATCGGCGCACATTTGATTCAGTGCGTTTTGGCTGCAGTAAATCGTGACGCTTTTCCCACATTCTAATAGTGTGCGCCTTGATCCCGCTGAAGGATTCTAAATCTTTGATGCTATATTGTTCCTTAAAAAAATCCAAATGCTAAAAATCTGTGCCCAAACATAAAGTTTTATTTCGGATTTTGTTTAAATAATTAGTTAAAAGCTTAAACAAAGTTATGGGGGAGGGTGATGTGATGATGGGTTTTCGGGTTTCCCTCCTTCGCTGCGCTACGGCGGGCAGGCGGGTTTCGGGTTTCGGGTTTCGGGTTTCGGGTTTCGGGTTTCGGGTTTCGAGTTTCGGGTTTCGAGTTTTGGGTTAAATATAAATGAATTGACTGAAATTCAACATTCAATATTCCCTATTCGATATTCTGTGTTCTGAATCGTATTTCGTACGTCGTAAATCGTACTTCAATATTGGGTTTTTGTTTCAGTCTATCTTTTCACCACTTCTCCAAAAAGCCTGTACTGAAAAAAATCGAAATACTCAGGGCAAGTCTTGGTATTCGATTCCAGTTTCAATTACTTAGAAATTGTATCCTTTATTTTTGAACTTGATGTCGCCATTATCCAATTGGAATTATACGAAATCTCTAAAATTGTCAGTGCAAATATGCTCTATTTGACTGTTCTGCCTCAATGGGTTCATATGATGTTGTGTCTTTGCTGTTCTTCCTTTTTATAAATTTCTTTTCCCACCTTTTTTATATGCTCGCGGAATTTAGGATTTGTTATTTTTTCATAGATGCAAATGTCAAATTTGCATGGTAACATCAAATCATCCAAATCAAATTCGATTTTATTTTGTAAGCTCATATCGATATTCTTTCCTTTCAAGGTAAGGTCTATATCTGAAGCCGGTCGATAATTCCCCATGGCCCTTGAGCCGTAAATCAAGACTGACTCTATTTGCTTGTATTTTGCGAAGACTGCCTTTATGCGGTCAATTGTTTCTTCTGTCAAACCTGAATTTTCCATTTTATAAAAGTTTTCCCGGTTCCCCGGTTCTTTTGGTTTCCATATTTTTTTGGAATTCCAAGAATAGGGGATAATACTCGTTCAGAATTTTTGAATAAATCTCATCCGCGGTTTTTTCATTGTAGGTGTGCGAAGTTTTGTTCCGACTTCCGATCATATCCATCCAAATATCACCATCAGAAATCAAACTCAATTGAAAAGCTTCCCTAGTAGCATCCCGGCTGCCTCCAACATCAGAATTGCCTTGATAAGTAGCATAATCCTTCATAACTTTCCACGCCAATTCGTGGGTATATTCAAATCGCTGAATTAACCCCTCCCTGATTATTTCATCAAGTATATAACTTAAATTACTATCGTCAATGGGCTCATCTTCGCTTATAAAATTATGTTTGATATAGTCTATTGCTTGTGTAAGCTTGTGCAGTGCTTTCACATAGTTGGAAAATCGTTGTTCCCATCTAATATCCCATTCCATAATATTTGTGTTTTTTGACAGATAAAGTTTAATTAACTGTCCTTTTTACTTTTATACCGTTTATAGAAAACTAAACTCAAAACTGAGCCCTTCACAATTTTAATAATACGTAATTTCTCTCTTTTAAGATCGGCTTTTTTACAATCGGGCAGAATACAAATATAACCACAATTATCTTGGATCTATCTCACCTCCACTAACAAAATTTAAATCAAGGCTTATACCAAATGTGATACCGATGTGATTTGTAATGTCGCATAAATGCCTCTTATATCAATTAAACTCTAGAATTAAGTGAAAAAATTTTGGTATAATACCAAGGGGTTATAAAAGAGTTGAAACTTAATAAACCTAATAGCGCAGTCGATTCGGTATTAGAACCTACCTCGGCATTATGCCTTTGAAGAAGTTCTATTACGTCATCATAAAACTAAATGGGATTTTTTCTTCCCTCTTTACCAATTCACAATTTCACTAACCTCACAAAGCCTTTACCCTCTTCAACTTCGCTTGCCATGTTTCTAATTGTTCTTTATGGCGGTCAATGTTGTTATAGGCCTCTTTCATCAAGGGGTTGTTTTTATCGGCATTGCTGAACATTTCAAGGTTCGTTTCCAATTGACGGATTTCATCCTTGGTCTCGTTTACTTTCTTGCGCAGAAAACTGTATTCTTTTTCAATATTGCGTTCATCGTCGCCTTCATCAAGCGCCTGTACTTTCTTTTCATACTTCATCATCTCGATCTGTTTCTTGTCGATATCGAGTTGATTGAAGAGTTGGTCCAGGGCTTTATTGAATTTCTTTTCAATAAATTTTTTCTTTTGTGGCACGGCACCGATTTCTTTCCATTCAGTAATTTTACCTTTTATTTTATCAAGGTCTTTTTCGTGGTCGCCTTCCAGTTCAACTTCCTTGGTTTTATCGAGCAGCTCTTTTTTCTTGTCAAAGGCTTCCAGTTCTTCCGCCTTTTCATTGTCTTTGATCGCGTGCAGGCGTTCAAAATAATGGTTACAGGCATTTTGAAAGGCTTTCCATATTTTATCGCTGTTTTTGCGCGGCACCCGCCCAATTTTTTTCCAATCACCTTGAATTTTTTTCATCAAAGGGGTGACGGTTTCAAAATCATCGCTCGTTTTGTTTTGTTCCGCGATTTCTACCAATTCCCGCTTTTTTTCCAGGTTTTCTTTCTGGTCTTTTTTCAGGCTTTTATAAAACTCATTTTTTTTGTGATTGACCTTTTTGGTCGCCTCTTTAAAGTTGTTCCAAATTTCTTTGTTGTCTTTTTTTGGAACCCTTCCAGCATTAAAAAATTTATCGCGCAGCGCATTGACCTTTTTTATATTTTGCTGGGCTTCATTGTGGGACTTGATTTCCTTTGTCTCAGCTTCCCAAATGCGATCGATGATTTGCTGTTTGAGGGCTAAATTTTCTTCACGTTTTTTATCGAGTTCGGCAAAATGTTCGCGTCGGTTTGCATGGATTTTTTTGGTCGCTGCACTGAATTTATCCCAAATCGGCTCACGGTATTCCTTGGCGACCGGCCCCACGTCTTCTTTCCACATTTTGTGCAGCATTTGCAGCTCGCGAAAAGAGCGGTTAATGTCTTTTTCTTCGGTCAGCTCTTCTGCCCGGGCAATCATCTTGAGTTTTTGCTCCAGGTTGTGTTTAAAATCCATATCCCTGAATTCACGGTCAAGATGAAGGAAATCATAAAAATTTTGAACATGGTGGTGATAAGTGTCCCAAACACGTTTATAGCGATCACGTGGAACAGGCCCAGCTTTTTTCCAGCGTTCTTGCAAGCCTTTGAAATCCTTAAAGCTGGACTTCATACTCCCGCTACCGCCGACCATGTTTTTCAAATCTTCAATTATCGCGAGGCGTTCCTCGAGGTTTTTATTCAGGTTTTTCTTGAGCTCTTTATAATAGTTATCCCGCTTTTCACGGTATTCAAAATAGGTTTTATCAAAGTCTTTTTTTACCGGTGTGGAATAGTGAAAATCGATAATATTGCCGCCATCTTCGAGAAAATCTTCCTTCTTTTGTTCAAATTCCTCTTCATATTTAGCCTCAAATTCCATTTTCAGATCACGCACATGATCGCGGATGTGCTGCACTTTATGGTTTTTGAGCAAGCGTTGAAATTCTTCGGTCAAGGCTGCGGGGTTCATCGCGTGATAATCTTTCATTTCAATATCATAGCGCTCTTCAGCCCCTTCATCTTCGCTGTCTTCAGCAATGTTATCGTCCAATGATTGTTGATCCTTGTCATTGTCAGCATTGACTTTTGAACCTTTCCCGTCTTTAGCTTTCTGTTCGGGTTTGCCTTCTGAAGACTCCGCTTTTTTTTCAGTTTTAATTTCGCCTTCAGAATTTGACTGCCCTTTTTCTACTGAAGAATCATTCTCAGAATTTGAAGTTGTCCCTTCTGTTTCAGAAGCCGGTTTTTTTTCAGTTTTAATTTCGCCTTCCACTTCAGTTTCGGCTTTTCGCATTTCTTCGAGATCGGCCATTGAGCGTCCGTCATCCTCACTTTTTGCGTTTTGATAGGCCTTTTTTCCTTCAGACTCATCGCGGATAGCGTCCTCAATACCGCGTTTTGCCTTTTCCTCAGCAGAAATTTCATCCTTTTTTGAACCTTCTTTTTTAGCTTTATTTTCAGCTTTTTCTTGGGCTTCCTTCTTTTTCTTTTGCCTTAATTCTGCCTCTTTTTCATCTTTAGCCGCAGAAGCTTCACTCATTGTATTGAGGTTTTCAGGTGAACGCCCATCATCTTCACTGTCCCTATTTTCGTAAGCTTTTTTACCATCAGACTCATCACGAATGGCGTCTTCAATGCCACGCTTTTGTTCAGATTTCCCATCGTGCGGTTGCTTCCGGTTTTCAGATTTGTTTTGATCGGCCTCTGACCCGCTTTCTTCTCGCGAAGCAGCCTCGCTCATTTTATCGAGATCTTCAGGCGATTTTCCATCTTCTCCTTTTTTCTTATCGTGAAAAGCTTCAGAATGTTCAGATTCATTCACCATAGCACCTTGAATATCAGTGTTTTTAGGCTTTGACGCTTTTTCACCTTCCTGCTTTTGTTCAGCTTTTTTATTTTCCCCGTTCTCTTGCATAACTACTGCGCTTCTATTTAAATAACTAATGTAAGAACTTTAATAGGCTTCTGCAAAAATTGATTAATATTTTAATTTAAAAAAATTTAAAGGGTTTTATTCGTAATTATCCTCTAATTGTAAATCTTCCATCTGCGCGGGGTCGTTTATAGTTGTAATTCACACATTGCCTTAAAAATTAAGGTTCTACCATTATCTTGCCTGCCTAGACGGCAGGCAGGCCTATCGGCAGACAGGTTTATGTGGATAAAATTTCCGATGTGACATAGGACAAAAGGACATAGGACTTGAGACTTTTTATAAAAAATTGATATTCATCTTTCTATATAATTATGACTTTGACGGTTTTTATTTTTTGATCTCAGGTTTTACTCCTGTTTTGTGTCTGAAACCCTGTACTCTCTTTTTTTTAAGATTCTGTAAGTAAGCGTTTCAAAAAATAGGGTCTGCCATTATCTTGCCTGCCTATGCCGGCAGGCAGGCAGGTCAAAAAGTCTTATGTCTGAATATATCCGAAGGCTAAATCCCACAACATTCGTGGTAGTACCAAAATTAATAATACCGAATGTGATTTGTAACAGTATATAAATGCTATTAAAAATTTATCTCGGCATAACACCTTAATTGCAGAAATTCTCTTGCGGCACTATAAAACTTAATTGGTATAATTTGCATTCCAGGAAGTTTTCATTTTTATCTCTAATCGAAAAATCGTAACATTACCGATCAAAAAAAACGATCATTCAATGGAAACCCAGTCAAACGATCCAAATAATGAAAATATAATTGAAAATATAAATTTAAGCATTTGGCAAGCACTGATCCCAGTGGTTGCATTGATTGGGATGCTGGCTTATAATGTTTATGTTTTTGGGGAAGACGCTTTGGGCGGTTCCAATCAATTTATTTTATTGATGGGCGCGGCAGTAGCGGCTATCGTTGGAATTTGCAAGAAAGTGCCCTTTAAAATAATGGTTGAGGAAGTGGCACAAAACATCAAATCGACTTCCGGGGCAATTTTGATCTTGCTGATGGTTGGTGCCTTGGCGGGGACATGGATGCTCAGTGGGATTATCCCCACAATGATTTATTATGGACTTCAGATTTTAAACCCCACTATTTTTCTTGCCGCCTGCGTTGTTATCTGCGCGATTATTTCCATTGCCACCGGCAGCAGCTGGACGACTTCGGCAACCGTGGGAATTGCACTTATCGGAATTGCCAATGCACTTGATATTTCTTTGGGAATGACCGCCGGTGCGATTTTATCGGGAGCTTATTTTGGTGATAAACTTTCGCCGATGAGCGACACCACAAATTTAGCCCCAGCGATGGCAGGAACGGATCTCTTTACGCACATCCGCTATATGACCATTACCACCATTCCCACGATTTCTGTAACGCTCATCGTTTTTGTGATTTTGGGATTGAGCCTGGAAACACAAGGTGCGGCCAATACCGGTGCTATTTTGAATGACATCAAAGCGGCCTTTACCATCAGTCCTTGGCTGTTTCTTGTTCCCGCTGGCGTGATCGGGCTCATAATCGCAAAAACACCTCCCCTAATTGCCTTATTATTGGGAACACTCTCTGCCGCCGCCGCAGCTCTGATCGTTCAGCCAGAATTGGTGGCTAAAATTGCCGGCGCAGAGGATTTGAACTTTTACAGTGGTTATAAAGGTATCCTCACTGCCATTACTGCCGATTCTGCCGTCACGACCAGCAATGAAAATTTACAGCAATTATTTTCTTCTAGCGGAATGGGCGGAATGTTGGGCACTATCTGGCTTATTATCTGCGCAATGACTTTTGGTGGCATAATGGATGCGATTGGCGCTTTGTCCCGGATCAGTCAAGCTTTGCTGAATATGTTCCACACTGTCTTTGGACTTTTTGCCAGTACGGTTTTCAGTTGTTTGGCACTCAATATTACAGCTTCCGATCAATATCTGGCCATCGTGGTTCCCGGAAAAATGTTTGCCAAGGCTTATCGCGATAAAGGCCTGGCGCCCGAAAATTTGAGCCGTTCCTTGGAAGATTCAGGAACGGTAACTTCGGTTTTGGTGCCCTGGAACACTTGTGGGGCTTATCACAGCGGGGTTCTGGGTGTCGATACAATGCAATATGTTGGTTATGCCGTTTTTAATTATTTGAGCCCCTTCACTACCCTGCTTTTCGCAGCTTTCAATATTAAAATCCGACAGTTAAAAGACAAGAAAAAAAGTGCCTGATTTCTCAGATGAAAATTAGTGGATTGAAGAATGTCAGTCTTATTAAAAATGCTTACCTTCTAAACATTCAGAAATAAAACTAACCTAAATGAAATTAGATATTTTAGCCATCGGGGCACATCCCGATGATGTTGAGCTGAGCTGTTCTGGAACTTTAGCTAAAGAACAAGCCAGTGGAAAGCGAACAGGAATTTTAGATTTGACACGGGGCGAACTCGGCACACGGGGTTCGGCAAAAATCCGTGAGCGCGAGGCTGAAAAAGCCGGTGAGGTTTTAAAACTGTCGATGCGGCAGAATTTAGAATTCAGCGATGGTTTTTTTATCAATAACACGGCCAGTAAGCTTGAAGTCATAAAGGTTTTAAGAAAATACCGTCCTGAAATAGTGTTGTGTAATGCTGTTGACGACCGCCACATCGACCACCCAAAAGGTAGCAAGCTCGTCAGTGAAGCTTGTTTTTTGAGCGGTCTGGAAAAAATAGAAACGACTTGCCAGGGAAACTGTCAACAAAAATGGCGGCCAAAGCACGTTTTGCATTATATCCAGTGGAAAGAGCTGCAACCAGATATTATTGTGGATATTTCTGGTTTTATGGATAATAAAGTCGAGTCGGTGAAGGCCTATTCTTCTCAGTTTCACAATGAAAAAAGTAAAGAACCCACCACACCCATTTCCAGTAGCAATTTTCTGGACAGTGTGACTTACCGCGCCCGCAATTTAGGGCTTTTATCGGGTGTTGAATTTGCCGAAGGATTTGTGATGGAGCGGTCTCCAAGCGTAGATTCTATTTTTGATTTAATTTAGAAATAAAAATCTTTTGTAAACTCTATATTATGGTTAAATTTGCAGATGCAAAACAGCTAAACATTGGTTTGCAAAATGGTGGACGTAGCTCAGTTGGTTAGAGCGCCTGGTTGTGGTCCAGGAGGTCGTCGGTTCGAGACCGATCTTCCACCCATAGAAAAACCCCGCTTATAGCGGGGTTTTTTATTTTCAGCTTTCAATACACTGTCATCCTGAACTTGTTTCAGGATCCCACGCATCCTTTTCAAGCTGCCCTTAAATAATAAAGGTTTTGGAAACCGTTCAAATTTCAGAATAAAAAAGCAGCTTCTAAAGAAGCTGCTTTTTTTTAGTTTAAAGTTTAGGCTAACCTTTTTTCTTAATTTGCCTTATCGACTTCCAGCCTTTTATCGCGGTTTGCCACTTCCCAGGCAGTGTGGAAAATAAGTTTTGCGCGTTTGGTCATCAAATCATATTTGATTTTTTCAGCCGTGTCAGTAGGCTTGTGATAATCTTCGTGCACACCGCTAAAAAAGAAAATCACGGGAATGTCGTGTTTTGCAAAATTGTAGTGATCGCTACGTTGGTAAAAGTTATTTGGATCGTCCTTAGCATTAAAGGTATAGTCGAAATCCAAATTAGTATATTGATCATTGACCATATTCACCGCCGAATCCAGCTCTGTGCTCAAGCGGTCACTTCCGATTAAATAGATATAATTTGGGCTTCCTTTGTGTTTCTCATCCACCCGCCCGATCATATCGGTATTGAGGTCGGTAACCGTATTTTCAAGCGGAAAAACCGGGTTTTCGGTATAGTATTTAGATCCCAAAAGGCCTTTTTCTTCACCGGTCACGTGCAGGAACAAAATGGAGCGTCTCGGCCGGTAACCGTCATCAACAGCTTGTTTAAAAGCTTGCGCCATTTCGAGAATGGCTACTGTTCCCGAGCCATCATCATCGGCGCCATTGTAGATTTTTCCGTTATCACCAATTCCCAAGTGGTCATAATGTGCGGAAAGCACCACGATCTGGTCGGGGAACTCGCTTCCTTCAATAAAGGCCAACACATTTTCTGAATCACCAAAACGGTCATTGTAAAACGAGGAAGGGATTTCCTGAAAATAATCATCGCCACCCAATGGCGATTTTATATTCATTTCCTGATAGTGTTCTTTCAGGAATTTTGCAGCCTTCTTTTGCCCGGGTTCACCGGTTTCACGACCTTCAAACTCATCTGAACTGAATTCATAAAGATAATCCTTCAATTCCTGTGAGGTGATGGTCTTCGCATATTTTTTGGAATCCACTTGTTTCACCGTCTTAGTTTCTTGGGCCTTGCAACAAACAAGCAGGACTGCGGAAAGTGCTAATAAACTGATTCTTTTCATAAAAACTTGTTTTTAAATTTCAGTGGCAATTTATTCAATTTTTTGATAGCTAAAAAATTTGACATTGGTTTCTTAAAAAATTTTGCAGAAGTAAAAAACCTTATTATCTTTGCAGCCGCTTAGACGTACATTGGTTTGTCTAATTGAAATCTTGGAGGAATGGCAGAGCGGTCGATTGCGACAGTCTTGAAAACTGTTGACTGTAACAGGTCCGGGGGTTCGAATCCCTCTTCCTCCGCTTAGAGCAAAGCCCGATATCTTTTTTCAAGATATTGGGCTTTTTTATTTTAAGGAATCCCCAAACGTAGTTTGAAGGGATGGATTAAAATAAAAAAGACCAGAATACTGCGACAGCAGATTCGGGTTTTATTGTCAGGTGGGGTGGTTTAGGGATCAACGCAAGTTAATCCCTCTTCCTCCGCAAAAGGAAACCCACGGCTTTTTCAGTCGTGGGTTTTTTATTTATTGAAGCGGCTCAAGCCTTTTCGGTTTGAAAAGGTGAAAATAAATAAAAATCACAGCGCGCCTTTTTCAGGCGAGGTGTGGGTTTTTATGCTTGTCCAGGATAACTTTTTGGGATCAACCTTAGTTAATCCCGTTTTAATGCCAGTCAAAGGTTATGTGACGCAGGTTTCCCTCTAATTTTAATTGCAGGATTCGTTTTTGGTTTTACACCATTACCCCTTCCGAACCAACCTGCCGGCTGGTCCACCTTCCCCTTGAAATGGGAAGGAGCATAATTTATTTTAAGGAATCCCTAAACGTAGTTTGAAAGGATGAATTAAAATAAAAAAGACCTGAATACTGCGACAGCAGGATAGGGCTTTATTGTCAGGTGGGAAGGTTGAGGGATCACCCTTCTCAAAATGCCAAATACATTAACCCACTTGCCCCTCCCGCCTGGCTTGAGTATTGAAGTTATGAGATTTCCCGACAAACCTTCATAATTGTGCAGGGCATAAAACAAATAGCCGTCGTAATAATTGTTGAACAAGTTAAGTCGTTGGTCTCCAAAAATTTGTGGATCTGTATCATCACAATCCAGGACAACAACTTCAGATTCTCCTGAATAGTTTACTATGAATTGATCTGTAAAAAACCTTGGACAACTGGTAAAGTTCCTGTATGAAAATAACTTTGAAGTCGTGTTCAATATAATTTTGATACCGGCCGTCCTCAAGGAACGAGGTAATCCTCTTGATCAACCATATATTTCTGTCCACTTCTATGAGGAAAAGAACGCCCCCGTTAGTGGAAATCTGTTCGGCACTAAACCGTACTTCAACTTTTTTGCTTCCAAAGTCTAAAAGATCAAAAAGTGTGGTTTGAACAATTTCTTGGAATGAAATAGAAGATTACAATTTTTTTGTTTTATCTTTTTTCTATAATGCAGGGAAGTTTCACTATAAATATGCTGATAATCAATGATATAAAGTGTATTTACCATGCATTTTTTTTATTTTTAAGAATAATTCAGGTTAATTCGGTTGGATGTCTTAATCCCTATTGTTAAATTTGATTTAAATATACTGGCTGACTAGTTGCTTTTCTGTTAAAAAGTATAGCTTACAAACTAATGGACACGATATTTTAATATTTTGAAAAGAGATCGAGGTAAATCACTGAATCTATGGGCACGGTTACAAGATGATGACGTGGAAGCTCTTGGACTGTTATACGATAGGTATGTAGATGAATTGTTTATCTATGGTCGGCGATTTTCTGCAGATAAATCCTTGGTATTGGACGGTATCCACGATTTATTCTTGAATCTTTATAAATACAGAAAAAATCTGTCTCAACCCTCCCGGGTAGATTTCTACTTAATGCGTTCACTTAAAAATACAATTTTGATGCGCGTCAAAAACCAACGCCACGACCTGCCCGCCGACCAAAATATTTGTGACCCTCTTCAATTCTCTGTGGAAGAAGGATTAATTGCCAATGAGTGGGAAATGGAACGTTCCCAAAAACTTACAAAGGCCTTAAACTTGCTTAGTAAAAAACAGGGCAAAGGAATAGCCTTGCGTTTCACAGAAAATTTTTCCTACGAAGAAATTGCAGCGAGTATGAATATTTCTGTACAATCTTCTAGAACGATGGTTTACCGGGCTATCAAGGCCTTGCGTAAACAAATGCAGTCTGTAATTTTGCTTTTTCTAATAATTTTTTCATTTTTTTTTAAATAAACTGTCTATATATTAATGAATTCTTACTTATAGTAATAGAAGCCTAGATGACAGCAAATTACTTTTAAGGACTTTTAAAAATTCCAATGATTCTGGAAACGAATATGACAGAAGATAAAAAAACAAACTTGACTTTTCAAACGCTTTCTAAAAGGGACAAATCTCTTTTAAAAAACCGGATTTTCAGTTCAATTTATTCTTGTAAACGCAGAAAACGAATTTTTAGAAACACATTTGCGGCATCTGTAGCAATTATCATAGCGATAGTTACCATTTCAATGTATAATGGAGATGATAAAATACCATCCATTGAAAAATTTGCACAAACCCAGAGCAACAGATTTAACGATCAAAATGTTCAATTAATACTGAGCGAGACCGAAAAGGTTGATATAACGGATGCCGATGCAAATATAACTTATTCTAATTCTGGAGAGGAAGTGTGTATTGGTACAAGCGGTCGAGTTGACCAGAAGGTAGCTTCTTCAAAAGGAACGGTGTATAACACTCTTATTATTCCTTATGGAAAACGTTCTGAAATTGTACTTGCCGATGGCAGTAAAGTTTGGCTTAATTCGGGATCAAAACTTGTTTTTCCAGCAAAATTTGCTTTAGAAAAAAGAGAAGTTTACTTGGAGGGCGAAGCTATTTTTGAAGTAATCCACAATAAAAGCAAACCCTTTTTCGTGAAGTCTCAAAATCACGAAATTAAAGTATTGGGTACCGTGTTTAATGTTAGTAATTATGATGATGACAAAGCTATTTATACGGTTCTAAAAAGCGGAAGTGTCCAAATTAATTACACCGTGAATTCAATATTCAATGCTGAAAAAAATATTAGAATAAAACCTGGGATGATGTGTACATTTGATAAAACCAAACGCTCTACGAAAGAAACAAATGTAAATGTTGAACGCTATTTTTCCTGGCGCGACGGAGTTTTTATTTTCAAAAATGATTCCTTGAAATCTATCATGAAAAAAATCTCTAGATATTATAATGTAGAAATAGTTATAGCCAATACCGCGCGTGCAAAGGAGACTTTTTCGGGCTATCTAGATGTAAGAGACAACATTAAGAGCGTCCTGCAAATCATTAAAGAAGCGGGACCAAAGGGATTTGAATTTAAATTTTCCACAGATGATAAAATTATTATTAACTAAAAAAACTAGAAGGTGCGCCAACACCCCCTAGTTATAATATTAACATTACCGTAATTACAGCAATATTAACCAACTAAAGCAAAATTATGAAAAAAATCAGGAACCTTTATCCTGTGCCTTGGATAAAATCTTTAAGATACTATTTGATGCATATGACGCGAATTTTTATATTGGTGATTAGTCTTGGGATAAGTTCAGCTTTTGCAACTACCACGGAGGCTCAGACTAAAATGGATATTAAAGTGTCCAATGTAAGCTTGGAACAACTTTTTAAGGAAATACAACATAAAAGTGAATACATTTTTTTCTATAGGGATGATGTATGGAATTATAAGGTGACGCTAGAGTTGAAGAAATCTCCGGTTTCCGCAATTCTTGATCAGGCGCTGCTGCATACGAATCTTACTTACAAAATAGCCGAAAGACAAATTGTGATAATGAGCAAAAAAGACAAAATGTCTCTCAACATGGCAAACATTCAGCAAGAGCGGGAAATTACCGGTACTGTTGTCGATTCTTCCGGTACTCCATTATTGGGTGCCTCGGTTATAATTAAAGGTACCTCTCAAGGTACGGCAACAGATTTTGATGGTAATTTTAAAATTACGGTTCCCAATGATTCCAGTATGTTGGTTGTAACCTATATTGGTTACAAAGATCAAGAAGTTTCTGTTGTGGGATTGTCGCACGTTAATGTTACAATGGTTGCAGATAACAATGCTCTTGAAGAAATTGTGGTTATTGGGTACGGCACTGAAAAAAAATCATTGGTAAGTGATGCGGTATCTACAATTTCAGCTAAACAAATTAAAGACCTTCCAGTTCCATCGGTTGACGGCTTATTGCAAGGGCAAGCGGCTGGTGTTCAGGTAAATCAAAACTCTGGAACACCTGGAGGGGAAATGTCGGTGAGAATTAGAGGACTTACATCCATTAGCGGTAGTAGTCAACCGTTGTATATTATTGACGGTATTCCTGTAACCACCGGTGATTATGCTCAAATTGGTTATTCAGGACAGGGTTCCAGTGCGCTGACTGATTTGAACCCTAATAATATAGAGTCCATAAGTATATTAAAAGATGCTTCGGCCACTGCAATTTATGGAGCGAGAGGATCAAACGGTATCGTTTTAATCACTACGAAGCGAGGTAAGCAACAAGAAACCAGTATAGGTGTAAATATATATACAGGGATGCAACGGGCGTGGAATAAATTGGATATGCTAAACGCGCGGGAATGGAAGGAGTATAGAAACGATTTAACAAACAGCACGGTCTTCACTGAAGATGAAATAAATGACAATACGATTGATACCGATTGGCAAGATGTGATCTTTAGAGTTGCACCTATTAATAGTTATGGAATTTCCGCAACTGGAGGTTCTGAGAAAACGAAATTTTTTATGAGTGGAACCTATTTACAACAGGAAGGTATTTTAATTGGAACAGATTACGATCGCTTTAATTTTCGTGCGAATGTAGATCATCAATTATCAGACAAGGTCAAAATAGGAACAAGCATAGGGTTGAGTTATGCCCATACGGATAGGGTTGAGAGCGATCAAACACTACACGGGCCACTACCCAATGGTATTTCAACTCCTGCAATTTACCCCGTTTACAATCCAGATGGCTCTTATAATCAAGAGGGGCCATACTCAAACCCGGTATCCATTGCAAATGAAGCCATAAATGAGAACTTTTCATATCGAACCAATTCTAACGTTTTTTTGGATTGGACTATCTTAGATGACTTGACTTTTTCTTCAAAACTTGGCGTTGATTTCCTTGATTTTAGAGAGCATGCCTTTGAATCTACTAAAACGATTCAAGGTGCCAAGTATAACGGTTTAGGTTTTGAAACCTATAGCAATATATCCAATATTGTATCTAATAATTTACTGGAGTACAATAAACGATTGAACAAGCATAAAATAGGCGCATTGTTAGGCTATAGTTTTGAAAAAAGGAATTACCGATCATCCTTTATACGCGGTCAAGATTTTGCAGATGACGATTTGGAGTATATCAATTCCGCGGCAACAATAGCTTCAGCGAGTGCCAGTGCTTCAGATGAAGGATTGCGCTCTTATTTTGGACGTTTAAATTATAATTTCAGCGATAAGTATATTTTGACCATGACGGGCAGGTTTGATTCATCATCAAAATTTGGTTCGAACAACAAAACTGGTTTTTTTCCTGCAGCGTCAATGGCTTGGCGTGCTTCGCAGGAAGAATTTTTTAAAGATATTGATTTTTTATCCAACCTTAAATTTCGGGTAAGTTATGGTTTAACTGGAAATGATGATATTAGTCCATTCTTGTTTTCTGAACTTTATGGCAATACCTCTTATGGTGGTTCACCAGCGATTTATCCAAGTAACATTCCAAATCCAGACTTAAAGTGGGAAAGCACCGCCCAACTCAATATTGGTTTAAACCTTGGTTTTTTTGATGATCGCATTACCTTAACTGCAGATTACTATGATAAACAAACCAACGATCTTTTGTTGAGCCGGCCATTGCCTAATAGTTCGGGCTTTTCTTCAATCACTGAAAATGTAGGTAAAGTAGAAAATAAGGGTATTGAGCTGACTGTTTCGACTCAAAATTTTACAGGAGAATTCACTTGGAATACGCGATTCAACATTGCAGGAAATCGTAACAAGGTGTTGGAGTTATATAACCATCAGCCTATCGATGATATAGGCCGAGGGAGTAACCGAATTATGGAAGGCCAGCCAATAGGTGTTTTTTATAGTTATCATTCCTTAGGGGTCGATCCTTCTACTGGAGATATAGTTTATGAAGATACTAATATTGACGGCGAAATAACCTCTGCCGACAGAACCATAATTGGCAATCCGCAGCCAGATTTTGTAGGAGGGCTAACCAATAATTTTTCATATAAAAACTTTGATTTTGCTGTATTTCTTCAATTTTCTTACGGTAATGACGTCTTCAACGGCTCTCGTTTATTTTTAGAATCGCTTCAAGGGGGCGACAACCAAGTGGAAGCGGTTACCCGCAGATGGAGACAGCCAGGTGACGTTACCGATATTCCACGGGCAACTACCGATCCTGTTGCAGCAGCTCAAAACAAACGCGTATCATCAAGGTTTCTGGAAGATGGTTCCTACTTAAGGTTTAAGAATGTGACCTTGGGTTATACCCTGGACCAAAAAAATATGGGAAATCGATTTTTTGATTCATTGAGAATTTACTTGAGTGCACAAAACTTGTTCACTTTTACAAATTATTCCGGCCTGGATCCGGAGGTAAATTATAGGGGCGACGATAACTCGGTAATTGGTACCGATTTCTTTACCTACCCACAAGCACAAACTTTCACTTTGGGTCTTAACCTTAAAATATAATTAAATGAAAAAGTTACTATATATTTCAATACTGTGTCTTTTAGCTGCTTCCTGCAACATAACAGATGTAGAGCCACAAAATTCAATTTCTGCCACGGAGGCGTTCAAAACGAAAGCCGACATTGAAAAAGGAATTTTAGGAGCCTATGCATCCTTCCAAAGCCTAAGCTATTATGGAAGAACCTTCCCCATATTTGCAGATTTAGCAGCAGATAACCTATCGCACCCTGTAGATGCAACGGCTGTTGAATATACCGAGGTAGACAATAATAACATACTTCCGGAAAACGGCAGCAACAGTAATATGTGGAGTATTATGTACGACGGAATCAATGTGGCCAACAATGTTATAAGCAAAGTGCCCATTATTAAAGATATGACGCAGGAGGAAAAAGATGTAGCCTTGGCAGAGCTGTATTTTATTAGGGCTCTAAACCATTTTAACTTAACCCGCTATTACGGTGCAATCCCTTTAAAATTAGAGCCTACCGTAGGGGTGAATAATTTGGATGCACCACGTGTTCCAGTTGATGAGGTCTATGCACAGATTATTACAGATTTAAGTTTTGCTGTTGAAAATCTACCGAGCTCAGCCTCTAAAATAAGAGCTTCAAAATTTGGTGCCAAGGCACTTCTCGCAAAGGTTTATCTCTATGAAGAAAATTATCAACAAGCCGCTACAATGGCTTCGGAGGTTATTAATAGCGGCGGCTATTCGCTATTGCCCAATTATGCCGATGTTTTTGCAGATGAAGAAAATGCAGAATCTATTTTTGAAATTTCATTTTCGGAAATGGAACGCAATCGCATAGCCGAATACAATTTTCCAAAATCCTTAAATGGAAGAAGAGAAGTGAAACCTTCACAAGGTTTGTTGGATACCTATGAAGATGACGATGAACGTTTTACAGCCAGCGTTGCTTTTTCAGATAATTTGGCCTATGCCATAAAATATGACGATCTAAATTTGGGTGCAGGCAACTTTATAGTAATCCGATTGGCCGATATGTATTTGATACGGGCTGAAGCTTTGGCAAAAGGACCTGCGCCAGATGCAAACCAAATCAAGGCAGATTTAAACACCATAAGAACACGTGCCGGATTGTCCAACACCACTGCTAATGGTATTGGTCAATTAATTAGCGCAATTGAAAAAGAGCGTCGGGTCGAATTTGCCTTCGAGGGTCACCGTTGGTTCGATCTTGTGAGAACCGGGAGGGCAATTGATGTGCTTACCAACGTAAATAACGTGAACCAAACCTTGTTCCCCATACCCTTTGACGAATTACAAACTAATAACGACCCGAGCATGGTTCAAAATCCAGGCTACTAACCATTAACTTAATAAACTCTAAAACATGAAAACATCTATATACAAATACAGCCTTTTCGCCGTTGTTTTATTGACGCTTATTGCTTGTCAAAAAGATGATGATCCAGTTTCACCACAATCACAGGCAGAATTTACGGCAAGTGCTACTGAAGTAGCCATTGGCGAGACAATTCAGTTTACAAATAATTCTCAAAACGCCACCGCTTATAAATGGAGTTTTGGCGATGGAACAACTTCAACTCAGGTATCACCCACAAAATCATATACCAGTAGTAATGTGTTCGTGGTCAGTTTGGTTTCAACAGGGGATGGAGGTTCTACTATTTCGAATATGGAAATAACAGTAACTTCATTCAGTTCTTTTCAGGTAGAAGACGAAGAAAACCTTAGCGCGGACATTCCCGTTCAGTTCACAAATACTTCAGTCGGGGCAACAAGTTACACTTGGGATTTTGGTGATGCCGGCAACTCCACTTCAACTGAAGAAAACCCGACATTCACTTATTCTTCCGAAGGAACCTATACGGTTTCTTTGACCACCACCACGCCTTTCGGCTCAAACACGACAACAAAAGATGTAAACGTTGGCGAAAGTCAAGGAGCACCTGCCTCATTGTATTATATTACTTATGGTGACGAATTTATTAGAAGTTTATTGTTAGATGATTCAGGAACGACAACCGACGTTTTGGATCTCGTCGGAAAAGCTGGGGTTGGTCTAGCTTATGATGCGACCAACGGAAAAATTTATTTTAGTGATTTTGACACTTATCCTTTTGGAAATATCTGGAGAGCAGATGTTGACGGTAGCAATGCTGAAATGATTGTGAGCGATATAGGCGATCCATACGGGTTGGCCTTAGATGAAGTGAACAGCAAAGTTTATTGGGTTGATGATGATGGAAATGTATCGAGAGCGAACCTGGATGGGTCATCGCCTGAAATCGGCATTTTGAACTTGGACGTTGCTCTATGGAGGGCCATAGCCCTCGATGTTGAAAACAACAAAATGTACGCCTATGAAGTGAATGAAGAAAATTTATACGTGGCCAACCTTGATGGTTCAAACCCAGAAATTCTTATTTCAGGTGTTTACGGCTACGCTGTTATGGTAGATACAGTGAATGATAAAATATATTTTGATGATCAAAATGGAGCGGTATTTAATGTCGCAAATCTGGACGGTTCAAATATACAAACCATAGATTCAAACGGAACGCGTATTTACGGCATCCAAATAGATAATGAGAACAATAAATTATATTGGTCTGGTCGTGATTCGGGTGAGCTTTATCGTGCAAACCTTGATGGATCCAGTCGCGAAGTATTAGCAACCGATATATCAAGCCCCCGCGGAATTGTCTTAATAAAATAAGTAAATTAGTTATGAAAAAATTTATAATAGCAATACTGTTTATAGGAGTTGGAAGTTTTTTCCAATCCTGTTCTGACGACGATTTTCCAGTACCTACAGCAAGTACGGTGTCCCAATTCACATTTACTATAGATAATGATGAATTTGCGCCAGCCACCGTAGGTTTTACGAATACATCCATTGTTCCGGAAAATGCTGGCGAAGCTACGTTTTATTGGAATTTCGGTAATGGCGAATCTTCGGTTGAAGAAAATCCTACTTACAGCTATACCGAACCAGGCGCCTATCAAGTGACACTGGTAGTAACCACGGCTGGTTCGTTAGAGGTAAAACAAGCTATGAAATCCGTTCTAATTAAAGATCCCAACGCGGTTGGGGTACCCATATATTATACAAATGGTACTTCGGTCTTTCAAGGATTGATTAACGACCAAACACCTATTTTTGCTCCTCTTGCGGATATCACCCTTCAAAATTCCTATGAAATGGTTCTCGACACCGTAAATCAGAAATTATATATAAGCGATGCTGATGCCGGTAAAATATTCAGGGCTAATACAGATGGAGGTGATTTTGAAGAGTTTAGAGCAGGGTTAGACTCCCCAATCGGGATGGCTATAGATTACGATACCAACCAACTTTATTGGACCACAAGTAACAGTATTCAACGCACAGATATTGGCTCTACAGATGTAAACGCCAGCGAAGATTTCGTTACCGGCCAAACAGATGACCCTGAAGGGGTGGCAATTCATGCGCCCAGCGGAAAAATTTTCTGGGGCAATTATTATGGTGGCATTTATTCCAAAAATCTGGATGGAAGTAATGAAACACTATTAATTCCTGATGTTGAAACCGGTAGTATGGCAGTTATTAACGACCGTATTTATTATGATGAATACGTTGGCTCGGGTGACATCCGAATTAAATCTGCAGCTTTAGATGGAACCGAAGTTTCCACCGTAGCAACGGGGATTGGAAGAGTGGTGTATGGCATTGGCTATGACGCTTCTGCAGATAAAATTTATTGGGGCGACCGCAGTACAGATGCCATGATGCGCGCAAATCCTGACGGTACTAACACCGAATTATATTACCAAGCCGAGGGAGATGTTAGTGGTATCGTAATCGGAAATTAAATAGTTATGAAAAAAACGAAATATTTTCTTGTTTTTGCCTTATTATGTCTGGTTGTACCGCAATTTACGGTTTACGCTCAGCAGCCCCATCAAGAAGGTAAATTAATAATAATAGGGGGCGGTCATAGACCAGAAGCCTTGGTGCAACGCATTATTAAAGAAGCACAGTTGCACAAAGGTGGATATGGCATAATATTGCCCATGTCAAGTGCCGAACCCGATTCTGCTGTTTTTTATGCCAAGAAGCAATTTGTTGCGGCAGGCCTTAGCAACGTGGTGGGGCTTCAGGTTTATAAAGATGAAAACCTGCGCGAGACAAAACTGGACTCGATCAAAAATGCAAAGATGATCTATATTTCTGGTGGCGATCAAAACAGGTTTATGAGAGTTATAAGCGGTACTTCAGCCGAAGCTGCCATTCACGAAGCTTTTAAAAATGGCAGTATAGTTGCCGGTACGAGTGCTGGCGCTGCCGTGATGAGCAAACTGATGATTACGGGGAATGAACTGAAGCACCCCGATTATTCTTCTACGTTTAAAAATATTGAAGCAAAAAATATCGATATCCAATCAGGCTTGGGAATGGTAAAAGGTGTAATTATAGATCAACATTTTGTTAAGAGAAGTCGGTATAACCGCTTGATAAGTGCGATTATAGAGCATCCAGAATTAATAGGGATCGGTATTGACGAATCTACGGCACTTTTGGTGGAAGGAAATTCGGTGGAAGTCCTGGGCGAATCCCAGGTAATTGTATTCAAAAATCCAACAAAATCAAAATTTGAACAAAATGGTAAGCTCGGGGCAAAAAATCTCGAATTGGATATTTATTTGCCCGGCCAAAAATTTAAGCTAAACTAAAAAGATGAATTTATATTTGAAAAAAATAGGGATAGTGGCCTTCATTTTTACAGGTGTCTGCGTTACAGCACAAACCTCCAAAATGGAAAACAAAATTGTAAAATCAGTTGATGAAAATTTAGATGGTTCTATTGAATTACTAAAAAAAACGGTCAACATTAACAGTGGGTCGTTAAATTTAAGAGGGGTTAAAAAAGTGGGCAAAATTTACAAGGCCGAATTGGATAAATTGGGCTTTACCACAAAATTCACTTCAGGGGAAGCTTACGGCCGCGCTGGCCATCTCCTAGCCAAAAAGGAAGGTAAAAAAGGCCCTAAATTTTTATTGATTGGTCATTTAGATACTGTTTTTGATGAGGATAGTCCATTTCAAGAATACAAGATGCTCAATGACTCTATTATGAAAGGTCCCGGTGTGGCCGATATGAAAGGTGGTGATGTGATCATTATTTTGGCGATGAAAGCTTTAAAAGAAGCGGGCGCTTTAGACGATATGTCCATAGAAATAATTATGACAGGTGATGAAGAAAAAAGCGGCTCCCCAATTAATTTGTCAAAAAAAGATTTAGTTCAAGCAGCCAAAAGAGCAGACATAGCTTTAGGTTTCGAGAATGGGGATAACAATCCCAAAACTATTGTGGTTTCCCGAAGAGGTTCCGAAGATTGGCAACTTACCGTAAAGGGCCAACCCGCGCATTCTTCACAGATTTTTTCCGAAAATATTGGGACAGGCGCCATTTATGAAGTAGCTCGTATTTTAAATGACTTCTATTTACAATTGGCAAAAGAAAAAGACCTTACCTTTAATCCAGGTTTTATTTTGGGAGGTACAAAACTGGAGCCCAATAAAGATTTAACAGGTGGTACGGCGTTCGGAAAGAACAATGTTGTCGCCAAAAGAGCAATTGTACACGGTGATATTAGGGCGGTCTCACGAGAACAGTTACAAAAAGCGAAAAAGATTATGACAGAAATTGTTGCCAATAATTATCCAAAAACATCAGCAGAACTGATTTTTGATAACGAGGGCTATCCGCCTTTGGCACAAACCCAAGGGAATATAGATTTATTGGAAAACTACAATACGGTAAGTAAGGCTTTGGGTTTTGGAGCTGTTCAACCAGTAAATCCAAGAAATGCTGGAGCGGCAGATATATCTTTTACCTCTGGTTATGTCGATATGGCATTAGATGGACTCGGGTTAACGGGTGGTTCAGGAGATCATACCATAGAAGAACGAGGAAATCTCAATACTGTTGGTGTACAAGCAAAAATAACCGCAGTATTAATGTATAGAATGATAAAGGATGGTTTCAAAAAATAAATTATGAAAAAAATAGTATTGATCGTCACATTGAGCTTCAACGCTTTACTTTTTGCCCAAAATTATACCGAATATGAAACCGGAAACACAACCGATATTAGCACAAACCATCAAGCCGGAATTTGTTTAATGGGTGGTGCTTCAGAAAATAATGAAGCAATGGTTTGGTTTTTAAACAAAGCAGATGGAGGTGATGTGCTCGTATTGCGCGCGTCGGGAGATGATGGGTATAACGATTATTTTTATAGCGAATTGGGTGTAAGTTTGAATTCGGTCACTACGTTTGTAATCCATAATGAAGCTGGTGCAATAGATCCTGATGTTTTGCAAAAGGTAGTCAATGCAGAAGCAATCTGGTTTGCCGGTGGCGATCAATGGGACTATGTGTCCTACTTTAAGGATAACGCCATGGAAACAACCTTGAATGAATATATAAACGACAAACACGGCGTGATAGGCGGGACAAGTGCGGGAATGGCCATCATGGGGGAATCGTATTTCGCGGCTCAATATGGAACGCTCGATAGTGACGTTGCGCTTAACAACCCATACCATCCCAGAGTTACACTGGGCTATAATGATTTTTTGCAAGTACCATTTATGCAGGGTGTTGTAACTGATACCCATTTTGCCGATCGCGACAGACAGGGTAGAATAAGCGTATTTATGGCTAGATTTATACAGGATAACGATGCGCGTAGTTTTGGAATTGCTTGTAATGAATATACCGCAGTTTGCATTGAGCCAGATGGAAAGGCCTACGTCTATGGTGAATATCCAGATTATCCCGAATTTGCCTACTTTCTACAATCCAATTGCGTTGCAGAATATACACCAGAAGTGCTTCAAGAGGGAACGCCCGTAACTTGGAACCGAAATCAGGGGGCCATTAAAGTGTATAAAGTACCCGGTATGGTTGGTGGTCCGAACTATTTTGACCTTTCAGATTGGGAAACAGGCATTGGCGGAAGCTGGGAAAATTGGTTTATTGAAAACGGAAATTTTAATATGGAGGCTGGTGTAAATCCCGATTGTGCCTCGTTAGCGGTTACCGGTGAACAGACCAATTCAAATCCGATCGCCATATATCCGAACCCATTTACCGATCGAATTTTTATAGATTCTACAATGCCCCTAAACGCGGTAAGTTTATATGATATTTTGGGAAAAGAAATAAAAGTTGAAGTTCAGGATAACTGGAAGATAGACACGTCATTATTGAGTACTGGACTCTATATTCTCAAGTTGAAAACCGAAGAAGGTCAGCAGACTTTTAAAATTCTTAAGAAATAATTTTTGACTAGTCGAAAATTTTTGAAACCAACAACAAAACCATTGGAAGCGTTTTATTTTAATATTTCAATCTGGAAAAATCCTCTCGTTTTTAAAAACCGCTTTTGTTCAAGCCCGGCAATAGCTGAAATATGACTGCTTACTTTTTATTGAAAAAATGGAAACAGTTTATTGAATTGCCAAAATGGATTCACTGACACAAATTGTTTTGGGTGCCGCCGTGGGCGAAGCGGGTTTGGGAAAGAAAATCGGTAACAAAGCAATGGTTTTAGGAGCAATAGCGGGCAGCATTCCCGACTTTGATGTGGCTGCGGGATTTTTTATCGATACTGTTTCCGCTTTGGAAATCCATCGTGGCTTTACCCATTCCATAGTTTTTGCAGTCGTTGCTGGCCTACTCTTAGCCTGGTTGCTCAGCCTCTGGGATAAACGCGCCACATTAAAGCAATGGTGGTGGTTTTGGTTTTTGGCTTTTGTTACCCATCCCTTGCTGGATGCCCACACCACTTGGGGCACACAACTCTTCTGGCCTTTTCGACCTCCGTTTGGCATACAAAAATATATTTGTAATAGACCCGCTATACACGCTCCCCTTCTTGACATTCCAGATCCTGGCAATGCTTCGAAAGCGGGGCAGCATCAAAAGACGGCGGTTCAACAATCTGGGGCTGATTATCAGCAGTAGTTATATGATCCTGACCCTTATTTTAAAAGGGATCACTTATCACAAGTTTCAAAATGCGCTCGAGGGCCAACAAATCGATTATCTCAGCTTGCAAAATAAACCCAGTCCGTTTAATACTATTCTCTGGACGGCAAATGTGGAAACCGAAGATTCATTTTTAATCGGGGATTATTCATTTTTTGATTCTAAACCCATTCAGTTTTACTCCCATGCCAAAAATCACGGGGCTTTAGGGAACCTAAAAAACGAGGATAAAGTCCAGCGCTTGATAAACATCGCTGAGGGTCAATATACAGTAACAAAACAGAATGGTCAACTTCGTTTTAACGACCTGCGTTTTGGTTTGTTGAGCGTGAACCCCAATACTGAAAAATATGCCTTTAGCTACATTCTTGAAAAAAAAGAAGGGGAATTAAAGGTCACCGAAGTCCCAAAGGATAAAAGTGATGCCAAAAAATTGCTGGGTGATCTCTGGGAACGGATCGGCGGGAATTGAGTTTGATGGCTTTGGAAGAAAAAATCAGTTATTTGACGGGTTTTTAGCGGTCATAACATTTAAACCATTACCTCAATAATCTATTTTTTTCTACTACTTCTGCGGTGGTCACAAAGAATTGAGATAAATCCAACTTTTTTTTCGTCATGACCCCGATAACTATTTGGATTGAGCTCTTAAATTCCCACGCTAAAAAGCAGCTATTTCTTTATAAGCCTAAATGTATTTAGCGTTTTCTGCCCAAGCATCAGAAAATAGGTTCCCACGGGCAATCCCGAAACATCGATAGTTGGGTTTTTGACGGTCAGCGTTCCTTCTTTTATTTTTTTGGCAGCTGTATCCATTATAAAATATTTTATGGGAAACAAACTTTGGTTATCCATAACATTCAGAACAGAAGTTGTGGGATTGGGATATATTTTAAACTGCTCAGATCCTTCAATCAACGGGACATTGAGATAATTTTCTATATATGGAGTTAGGTCTAAAGTATGCAATTGCTGAACAGTTCCCACGGCGTCAAATTTTTCGTTAGAAATATAATAGTTTAAACCGTCTTCGGTCGTTATGCCTTCCACCTGATGAAAGGGCAAGTTTACATTCAGTTTCCGTTTGTTTCCCCCAAGCAAATCCTCTTCTGTATAATCATACAGCAAAAAAACAAAAGGCTGCAAAATGCTATTGTAACCGGATAGCACGATAATTTCATCGTTTTCTTTATAAGCAGCACCCGTTATCAGCCCATCTACATCATAAGAATCCAGTAATTCCGCTTCATAAGTGCCAGGAGTTTTGGGCAGTTCATACAATCGGGTTTCGTTGCTCACCCATTCTTTGGTGAAAAGAAATATAGAACTGTCCGTTATAATAAAAGCTTCGCAATCGTAATCTGTATTATTGGCGCCCTTTGGGGTAAAATCGGTTTGGTCTTCATAAGCAAAATTTACGATGTCCACTTGTGGGGATCCCGTTAGAAGAGAAGCCTTGCTCACGCGGATGATATTTAGGTCCGTGCGGTTGCCATCGACATTATTGCCAAAATCGCCTACATAAACATAATTTTCATCCTGTGCTATTTCCTCCCAATCTTTATTTACCTGCAGATCGAGTGAAACACTGCTCGTTATCGAACCATTGGAAGGGTTGAGCTTATAAATAGTTGTATCTCCGCTGTCATTTTGGGTCCACAATGCATCATTTAAATAAATAAGTCCCGAGGTTTCCGCGAGCACAGCATCCAGCGCGTAGGTATTTGTAGGGGAAACGGTGACCTGGTCGTAAGTACAGCTTCCATCATTTTGCGTGGCTGTGGGGTCGTAATTATTGGCGAGGGGATCCGTACACCCCATTTGGGAATAAATTTGGCCAATGCTAAAAAAAATAAATGTTAGGGTAAGCGTAATTTTTTTTAACAATAATATGTTCATAATTTCAATTGGTTTCGTTCGTGCCACTAAAGTACTATTTTTGAAGATATAGAGAAGGCCTCTCTAAAATAAAGTTTAAAGCTAAGAAGCGCATAAAACTTGGAACGGAACTTCACCGTCTGAGCCGTGGAAATACCTTTTAAATTTTAGACCAGCGAAGTATTGCAGTTGTAATCAATATTTTGCTTTTGAAAAAAATAAAACCCATATACTTTGGAAGAAATCGCGCTGTTTTTAGCGCTTTTTCTGTAGAAGTAGTTTGTTTTATCTGTAGTTTAATCATGCGTTAAAATCTCAAGTTGCTAAATAAAAATATGTGCTTCAATTTTTAAAATCAGAAAACTCAAAGTACAGAAAGAAACTGTTTGAATTTTTGATACTTTATTCAGCCTTCAGGGCGAGGGATCAAAATGAAATACCGAAAATTAGTGATTTTTTGACCAAGTAGCTGGATAAAATTTGTGCAATCTTATGTGAGATTTTATAGTTGATAAAAGTGAAATTCATTTACTTCAGACGAAATGGGGCGTTTTCTACCGGTTTTTTGGATAAGTAACAGCACTTATGACTTAAATCCTGTACTTTTTATGACCAAAAATTTTACATATAAATCCTTATAAGTGCACTATCTCTTTATTTGGAAAAATTAAATAATGCGTGGGCAATACTATTCACGGCATCACTCATGATTTCAAAATCTAAAGTCTCAATAGTGTCTGAGGCTTTGTGATAATTTGGATTCCCATGGCCGCCGGTACCAATCACCATGACAGCGGGAACATCAAATTGCCAATAATTGCGGTGGTCTGAAGGGCCATTATTTTGGTAATCATCGGCATAGGACAAGCGTCGGGAATCAATCTTTCCTTTGGTTTTCAACAGTTTAGAAATCTTTTTATTAAACCCATCATATTTCTTAATGCCCGAAACAATTAAACGGTTACTATTAGAGGCGATCTCCTTGGCAGTCTCTTTTTCTCTACGGTAGTAGCCGATCATCTCAAGCGCAATCATACCAATATAATCCTTGTCCTCATTATCCACGGATTTCGCATGAATATAACTTCCCATTTCTTTCTTTTTGAAAAATGGCGGTTCTTCCAAACAAAACGCAACAAAGTCAATTCCATAATCCAATTCAAACCCATTTTCGGTCAGCATTCGAGCCATTTCTAATAAACCGGCAATACTACTGGCATTGTCATCTGCCCCGGGCTGCTCTTTATACACATCATAATGGGCGCCGATGATGAAGCGTTTTCTTTTCCCCGGTTGATAAGAAGCGATAATATTCTCATAAAAGTTCTCCTTAGCTTCCCATTTTTGCCGCGTTGTGGGCAAGCCGTTTTTCTTCAGTCCATCTTCGATATAATCTGCTGCTTTATGAAGGCTTTCGATATTTTTATAATTCCGGTAAGGATAGATGGAAGTCAAGAATTCTACATGCCGAAATAAGTTTTCTGTATGTGCTTGCATTTAATTTAGCTATACAATTCGATTTTTAATATGCAAAAATAACCGTACTGATCGTAATTCAACACCTCAACAAGTTTATTTTTACAGCAATATTGAGACTATTAAAATGCTTTTATGCTTAATTTGTGCGGTTAAAATTTTCAACCTATTTAGGACAAAAAGCGTAGGATTTCTAATTGTATTTTTTAAAATTTAATATTCAGGTTTTTGTGAAATGAGGATCCTTAAGATTTTATTTTCAAATAATCAAAAACTCAATTCCAAAACGGTCATGGTAAAAACAAAAATTCCAAATTGATTTAGGATAAAAGGACTTTGAATACCCTCTCGCTGACGCGGGCGTCCCGCCCGTGTTCCTCAACAGTCCGTGGTTTTCCTATAATTTCACCCAAGAAAGCCAATATCATCAATTTCAATAACCGCCTCAACTTCCGCATAATTTCTAGCGCTACTATGTTTCCATTCCCAAGGTTCTGTAACCAATCCAGCTTTTATAGGATTGTTATGTGTTATGTATATAATTAAATTTTTGTTTTTTAACGGGCCTTCTCCATAACTCAATAGGCTGGCTGATTGTTCTGTTGCCAAAACTGGTAATTTTTTACATTACTATTCCTTTCCCCAGCACGTTTAAACATCCATAACATCCATTCACGTCTGCTTTCTTTGGGATTGGCAATAATGCTTTCAACCATTTTTTTTTGAGGTGAAGCCTTTGATATCTCGTAGCAACCCAGAAGGGTTTTCGTTATCGTCCCGAAATAATAAATGAATATGACTAGGCATAATACAATACGCAAAAAGTTCCATTCCCTTGTGTTTTCGACAATAGTCTAAACTATCTATAATTACATTAAAGTAGGCTTCTCTTGTAAAAATGTCAATCCAGTTTATAACAGCAAATGACACAAAGTATGCAGCACTAGGATTGTGAAATTTATATTTTCTGCTCATAAGGCTTTGAGGTATTATCAGATAAACTGTAGATTAAAATTTTAATGATTTTATTGGAGTGGGAACACGAGCTGCAAGCTCGCGCCAGCGGGGTTGGAGCCAGCGTGGGCTGTTCATATATAAGAAATTTGAAGTAAAGCCGGCAAGCCTCAAGTCAATTGAAAAATTCTAAGCTCTATATCAGCAGTCTTCTATCATTATTTAAGCAAAAATTTCCACCATCACTTCTGGTTGCGTGTATTAGCATATTCCTTTATTAGCACATTCAATATTTCATGGTTTAGCGAATAATCGACCGGTAAATCGATAATTTGAACCCCTTTGGTATCTAAAGCCGTTTGAAAAGTAGTTTTAAAATCATCAACCGAACTTGGCCGGTAACCTTTCGCCCCAAAACTTTCGGCATATTTCACGAAATCAGGGTTTTTATAATCCAGCCCATATTCACTAAAACCATCCCCTTCCTGCTTCCATTTGATCATGCCATAAGCATTATCATTTAAAATAATGATTATCAAATCGAGATCCATTCTTATGGCGGTTTCAAGTTCTTGGGAATTCATCATAAATCCGCCATCACCGTTAATTGAAATCACCTTTCTGTCCGGATAGAGTTCTTTGGTCATTATTGCAGATGACAGACCGGCTCCCATCGTGGCCAGGGCATTATCCAGTAGCACGCTGTTTTGCAGATAAGCGGGATAATTTCTGGCAAACCAAATTTTATAAATACCATTATCCAGAGTTATCATTCCATCTTCAGGTAAGGTATCCCTAATAATTTTGACCGCTCGCTGTGGCAAAATAGGGAAACGATCGTCCAACTCATATTTTGCTAAATGTGTCGAAACGTTTTCTTTAATTTTGAGAAAGAAATCAATATCCCATTGTTTTGCATTTTCTTCCAAAGCCGATGTTAATTGAACCACACTCTGCGCAATATCACCGATCACGTTGAGTTGAGGAAAATAAACTTCATCTATTTCCGCAGGAAAGAAATTGAGGTGAATTACCTTTCTTTTATCCTCGGGATGCATAAAGAATGGCGGTTTTTCAATGGTATCGTGTCCCACGTTGATAATCAAGTCTGAATTGCTGATCGCCTCGTGTAGAAAATCAAAATCTGAAAGTGCAGCGGTACCCAGGTATAAAGGATGGCGTTCATCAATAATTCCTTTTCCCATTTGGGTATTGAAAAATGGAATTCCCAGCTCATCCACAAATTTTGTAAGCGCGACGCTGGCCCGTTTGCGATTGGCGCCTGCACCTATCAGTAGCAAAGGTTTTTTGGCGTTCTTTATTAATTTTGCGGCATTGTCTATTGTTTTATTCCCGGCATAAGGGATTTTATAGTCCACGACATCAAAAAAGTGGGGTGCCTTGACTTCCTCAGCTGCAATATCTTCCGGTAGCTCCATGTGTACTGTTCCTGGCCTTTCTTCCTGAGCCAATCTAAAAGCTTCCCTGACAATTGACGGTGTATTTGTTGAATGCGATATTTGCCGGCTATATTTAGTAATGGGCCGCATCATTTCCACGACATCAATGATTTGAAATTTACCCTGCTTACTCGTTTTTATAGGTTTTTGACCGGT
>Ga0307967_1000225_pt1 | contig 40407 bp, 34 predicted proteins | sample OrgLakmetagen648_FD_201828 | JGI IMG/M metagenome (GOLD analysis project Ga0307967, IMG submission 201828) | Saline water microbial communities from Organic Lake, Antarctica - #648 | ecosystem: Environmental > Aquatic > Non-marine Saline and Alkaline > Saline | place: Antarctica: Organic Lake... | reverse complement strand
TGAGAAACGGTTTTTTATCTGGGTAACTTGTATTTAAAAAGATGGTATTAAAATTATTCTGATTATCTTCTACAGGTGGGATTTCTTTATTATAATAATTTGTGTATGCTTTTTCCCATTTATTGTTAGATACAGAACTCAAGTAAAATCTAACATAATCCTTTGTTTTCAACTTTGATAAAATATCTTCAAAACTGAACTGATCATTGATTTTATTTAAATTGTTTTTTAATGTTTTAGATACTAAGTTTTTAAAAGAGTCTAATAGTTCATTTTCAATTTCCAATGTTTGTATATCACACAACTTTTTAGCATTGTCAAAATAGCTGTCTATTGATTCCAACACCTTTTCTATTTTATACCTCTTACATAAAATTTCAATAGGTTCATCAGAGTTATTATTCTGTTTTTCTAATTCAGTTTTAATTTGCTTTTTTTTACTGCCTAAACTGAAGTTGAATGCTACGGAAAAAGGTGAAGCTGAATGGATTTTTTGCTGCTTATCAAATTTTTGCTGTTTATTTAAAGATATATAGTCGCTTTGTCTCTCATAAAAAGCAATTTTATTGTAAATTTCAGAACGCTCATTTTCCTTATTATCACTGTAATACACGTCCCTGACATATAGTTGATTTTTCTCGTTTTTTTCAATAAGAATATGTAAACCAGGCCTAATTCTATATAATTTCTCAAAAAAATCAGGATCTAATTCTTCAGTAAAATTCACAAGCTCTTTAATCATACTGTTTTGTTTTAATCGGTTTTACATATCCCATTCCCTGAGCGTTATAAAGTCCGGCACCACAATTTTGTAAAATATTTATAAATCTTTTTTCCGCTTGAACATTCAATTTGAAATTTAAAAACCCACGGATTTTAGTCTCTGCCGGTGTGCCCGCTTTAATCGAAACCAAGCGGGATCTGGGTTTTCCTTTTTCATAGAATTCAACTTCTGCATTCAAAAGTGCATTTTCCGCTGTTCTGTCACAATAATTGGCTTCAATCTTTTGCCGCCAATTGAAAAGTAGGCTTTCTAAAAATTGACTGTCACCTGGAGGTAAAAAATTATAATTCCCTTTTTCGTTTTTTATTCCGCAAACCAACGCTGAATGGGGCTTAAGGGAGGACTCAACTATATCATTTTCTTTTTTATCGGAAAATTTTTGTGGCAAAGCCTCAATATTTTTCACTTCAAATGAAACCCCTGATCGCTTGTCGAAAATGTCAATTTTACGGGATTGAAATAGACCTTTGATAAAATTTTTAGATGCTGTGGGCAAGTGAAAACTTATCTGAAATGAAACGATGGGAAATTGCAGATGCATCCGGTCCCGGTTAATTTTAAATTTCGCTTTTAGGTCAGAAAACGTAAAGAATTTATAACCTTTTCCATAACCGGTGGTATGCAAGAATTCGGCATACTCAGCATCAGCCCGACTAAGTATTTTGTAAATAGCTGCACTCAAAGGATATTGATAGTTTATAGGCAACACCCCTTCCGTGCCCTTTTGTTCTAATGTGATTTTAAAGTTCAAAACATTAAATTTTGTCAAATATAAATAAAAATTTTAAATTTGCATCAAATGAAGATGATTTTATAGGATTTGAAATAATGATGATGATTTTATTTTAATTCTAAATCGCACCATCTCGGAATCATCTTTACCCCCGTAGCTCAACCGAATAGAGCAGCGCTAACGAAAGTGCAGGTTGCAGGTTTGAATCCTGCCAGGGGTTCTTTTTTACTGACACCCATTCTTTTCACAGGTGATTTTCTCGTGGGAATTCACCCAATGATCAGCGTGTTTGCGCGTATCTTCTCCGCAAGCCGTTTTACTTCCTTTGCTTCCACTGTGAACGACTCCAGTTGGTGTATGTTTATACCATCTCAACCCTAAAATAACGCATATAATTGCACAAATTTTCACAGCTACTGCGTTAAAAAGACTCGCCATAGCTAATGCTATGTCTATGTTTTTTGCCTTGTATCTGTAAAAATTTCTATACAAATCCAATACGCAATTTTAGAGTAGAAATGGTATTACTGCCATAATAATTGATTTAAAGTTTAAAATCCAATTTCTTTTCACTTCTCAAAGTTAAAACGCCTTTTTCAACATTTTTTAAGGTTTCCCTCAATTCAAGTAAAATTTTTTAAAAATGGCCCAAGTACCTTTTAATTCAATACCCCACGAGAGAAAAAAAAGACCTCGAGCCATTTACTTTTAAAAAACAATATCAACTCCCTCACCCCACAAAGAAAAAAGGGCTTTAAGATTTAATGATCCCACTCCCCCCGCCGCGGCGGGGAACGCGAGGGGGGATTATCAACTTCCACCCTCCGGGGGGACTGAGGGGGGATTACTGTTCCACAAGATGCGCCACCACCCGAATTTGGTTTTCTGGATGGTCGGTAGAGTCCAGTTTCTGGATGCAGGCCACAAAATTTGTGGTGCTGGTGCGCAACAATTTATAGAAAATCCGGTTGTCGCCACGGGGAACAAATCCCAACTCATAATCGCCAGATATTATTTTTACCGCCCGCTCGTCATATTTATTGTCGGGGTCGAGTTCCAGTTGTACTTCTTGGCCTATTTTTAAGGATGAAAACGCTTTTGGGCCATCGTAATACGTGAACCCAGCAATGTGAAAATTGGCCAAGTGTTCTTTGATTTTTTTATCTTTCTTACTCATCGTCATATAATTTTAAGGTTTGTGATAAAGTGTTTTTAATTTCTTGCTGCAGGTTTTTTGGCCGCAGGATTTTAATTTGATCGCCCAGTTTCAACAGCTGCATCTTGAGCTCGTAATTTGGGATCAGGTGTAAACTTATTTTCAACCACCCGTCTTTTAATTCCTCCTCAAAACCCTGGCTCGGGTGGATGGGCAGGCTTTTGAGGTATTTATACTGTTTTGGGCTCACGGCGATTTCAATATATTCCCGCTTTTCGGCGGCATTATAATTCAAACCGATGATGCGGTCAAATTTATTCAGTTGATCTTGATAATTGTCCAGGCCTGTTTTTGCCGCTCCCAATGTTTTCAATTTTGAAATCCGCGCCAGGCCAAAGGTTTTAATGTGGTTTTCATCATGTGGCATTCCCACCACATACCAGCGCCCTTGGTATTCACGCAACTGAAAGGGCGTGATTTTATAGTACTTCTCGGTTTTTTTATGGTAATTGAGATGCACAAAAGCGATTTTGCAATTCCTCTGAATAGCCAGTAAAATCGGCTGGATTAAATCAATGCCTTCAAAACCGGAATCGTCTTCCAAAACCACAACATCTTTTAAATCCTCAAAGTCTTTCAATCCTTGGCGGAACAGATCGCCGAGATGAATATGACCTGCAAACCTTAAAAATGCGGCCACGCGTTCGCGGTCAAAGGTGTTTAAAATATAGCCGCGATTACTGCGGTCATAATTGATTTCAATCCCAAAATCTTCGTTCAAGGCTTTAAAATCACGCTCTAAAGTCCGCGGTTTTGAATCCACTTCATAGTCGTTGCGAAGACGGTCAATTATTTCATTTTTAGAACAATAGGGATACCCATCCAAAATATGGATCAAGTGTTCCAATCGTTTTATCACAGAATATCCTTTCATAACTCAAATTCATTTACAAAGGTGCAACACCACCTCGCCATTTAATGTCGAAGTAAATAAAAAATTTATAATTACTGCGTTTACATCCGAATTGTTCAGGAATTCCAATTGACTTAAAAACCTTTAAATCCATTTTTCCTCTATTTTTTACTACCTTCACTTTATAAATTTGGTCAACGGGTTTTATGGAATATATCGATTATTACAAGGTACTCGGGCTGGATAAGTCCGCAAGCCAAGAAGATATCAGGAAAGCTTATCGCAAGAAAGCCCGCAAGGTTCATCCAGACCTCAACCCCGATGATAAGGATTCCCAAAAGAAGTTTCAGCAACTCAATGAGGCCAATGAAGTTTTGGGCGATGCCGAAAAGCGGAAAAAATTTGATAAATACGGGAAAGACTGGCAGCACGCCGATCAATTTGAAGAAGCCCGGCAAAGGCAACAGCAAGCCGGTGCTTCTAATTTTGGTGCCGGTTTTAGCGGTGGTGGCCAGCAGCAATCATATTCAGGAAATTTTAATGACGATAACTTTTCAGATTTTTTTGAACAAATGTTTGGCGGAAATGCCCGAGATCAAGGCCGCGGGCAAAGTGCCCATTTCAAAGGCCAGGATTTTAACGCTGAACTGCAATTGCGGCTGAGCGATATTTATACATCTAAAAAACAAACGCTAACGGTAAACGGTAAAAACATCCGTTTGAGCATTCCCGCCGGTGTGGAAAACGGGCAAACCATAAAAATCAAAGGCCACGGCGGCCCCGGTGCTCAAGGTGGGCCAAAAGGCGATTTGTATATCAGTTTTTCCATTGTCAACGACACAGGTTTTAAGCGCGAAAAGGAAAACCTTTATAAAGAAATCGAGCTCGATCTTTATACGGCTTTGCTCGGTGGTAAAATCACGGTGGACACTTTCAAGGGCCAAGCAAAACTCACCGTCAAACCTGAAACCCAATCTGGTATGCAAATCAAGTTGAAAGGCAAGGGTTTTCCAAAATATAAGGCCAAAGGGCAATTTGGCGATCTGTATTTGACATATCAGGTCAAACTGCCGAAAAACCTGACTTCAGAAGAAAAAGACTTATTGAAAAAACTTAAATCCCTTCGCTCATGAATTTCGAGAACCTCATCCTGACCGACGATATTTGCACGCATTATCATGTTGAGCATAGGTTTATTCACGCCTTGAGTGAAAGCGGCATTATTCAGTTGGAAATTGTGGAACGCAAAGAATATCTCCCCGTAAAGCACATTAGTGAGTTTGAAAAAATGAGACGGCTATATTATGAAATGGACATAAATCTCGAAGGTCTGGAAGCCATCCAAAGTTTGCTTGAAAAAGTTCAGCGGTTACAACGGGACAAGCAAGAATTAAAAAACCGATTGCGGTTGTATGAGTGATTTCCAGTCTTAGTTTTAATGATATGGCGTTTTTAGTGGGTTTACCGATGGTTGTTTAGTAAACTTCATTATTTTTTAGGTGCTACCACGAATGTTGTGGGATTTAGCCTTTGGATATTAAGACATAAGACTTTTTGACCTGCCTATGCCGGCAGGCGTAGGACATAAGACAAAAATTTGAATTAAATCATAAGTCCTATTTCCTTTTATCCAAAGTCAAGTTTAAATTTTTAACCACAAAAACCTGTCTGCCGGCTAGGCAGGCAAGGTAATAATAGGCTCTATTTCTTAAAATGCTTACTTACAGAATCTTAAAAAAATGAGAGTACAGGGTTTTAGACACAAGGCAGGAGTAAAACCTAAGCCAAAAAATACAATCCGTCAAAGTTATAATTATATAGAAAGATGAATATCAATTTTTTATAAAAAGTCTTAATTCCTACGTCCTTTTGTCCTATGTCACATTGAAAATTTTACCCACACAAACCTGCCTGCCGGCTAGGCAGGCAAGATAATAGTTGAACTTTTAAATAATAATTTTAAAATTATTATCCATACCTCCCTCAAGCTTCCCGATTTACTTTTTTAATACTGCGCACAATCGTCAGCGAAGTGACCAATAGCAAAACAACCGCTAAAATCAAAGTGAGCCAAGATAGATCGGAACCTAGTGAAAGGCGAAAAGTATCGTGCAAAGCTTCGCGGATGCGTTCGTGCACAAATTCACAAATTATCCACGCGATGATCAGGGTAAAAATCAGCGTTCCACCCATGATTACCTGATAAAAACCACCAATTTTTTTATTGGTAAAGCCCAGTAAATTCAGGTTATTGAACACCGCCTTATTTTTAAAAAACATTAAATTGAGCCCCAGCAGCATTGCGATGCAGGCCAGGGCGATGATAATGCAGGCGATCACAAAAAGAAAGACAAAAACTAACCGCAAAAAGGACCAGACCTTGTTCTGTTCCAACGTATTTTTATCGACTTCAATGTTATTTTTCTGAAAATAACCGGCCAGATCAGGGTCATCGGGGTTTTTGATTTGCATCAAAAGCCGCGTTGGCCGGTTTTGCTCTTTATTCCCATAATTTTGGTTGGCCCATTTTATAAAACTGGCGGGAACGAGGATGGAATTCAGTTGGTCTGAAAAACCGGCGATCCGCCCGGAAAAATCCTTGCTTTTCCCCTGTCCGCTGATTTTGATGGCAAAGGAAAACTGCTGAATGGTATTTTCTGAAACAACTGGAAGGTCTTGTGATTCGGCAAAACCAAAATTGTAGAGTTTTAAATAGCTGCGGGGTAAAATAATGGGGATTTCATCAGTACCGGGTTTCCAATTCCATTTATCGGTTTCCACGTCGAGATATTTTTCTGGAATGCCTTCAAAAAACAAATCGGTGTAAAAACCGGGCACTTGACTGTCGGATTTTGTGGATGCACCGATTTCAAATTGAGCTGGTAAAAAAGCGGCGACATCTGCCGTAAATGGCTGCTGTTTTAAATTTTTGATTTCGCTTTCGCGGAAATAAATCCCACTTTTGTCCATTGTTTTAAACATCGAAACCTTTTTGCTGGCCACCATCACGCGGTTGCCAAGAACCCCGCCTTTACCCGTGAATTGTGGCTTAAGGTCTAAATAAAGCTGAAGGGAAAGCAGGATTATTATACTTCCCACAAGCAAGATTGCCGCATAACCGAAGAGTTGCTTTAAGGGTAGCATTTGATATTGAAGCCTGTGCAGTTTACTCATACTTTAAATTTGCGGTCATACGTGAAAACCCCTTCCCCATCTAATGAAGTGATTAACAATGAAGCGCCTTTTTCTTGCAGATCGGTCTCGATAAAGTCACAAATTTTCCGGATATTGACCTGATCCAGATGACTGAAAGGCTCGTCCATCAATAGCAATTTATAGGGCATACACAAACTGCGGATAATTGCCGTGCGCTGGCGTTGCCCGAGTGATAGGGTTTTAACTTTTTGATCGATCTGGTTCAAGAGGTCAAAACGTTCAAAGAGCCCTTGGATTTCTTTTTCTGATCGGTGCTGGGTCATTGTGTTTTTCAACTGAACATTTTCCAATGCTGTGAGTTTGTCGAAAAGTTTTAAATCCTGAAAAACATAAGCTATCTGATCTTGACGGATCCGTTTTTTATGGATTTCACCATATTTTATTTCCCCCACATAATTTTGATGCACCCTAAAAATCAGATCGAGCAAGGATGTTTTTCCCTTTCCCGAAGCAGCGGTGACGAGATATTTTTTTCCGGGATCCAGATGTATTTTGGGTTGCAAATAAACCTCAGACCCCACCACCTGTTTATCGGAAAGGTAACTGGGTTTTAAGTTATTTAATTCAACTAACATCGACGGCCTTTTTTGTTCTGAAAAATTTACATCGCTGATTTGTAGGCTTCATTGCCAAATTTCACCAAACGGTGCAAGCTGTTTTCACCGCCATCGTTCATATACATAGTGAGGGAAAAATTATTGATATCCTTTTGTCGGTACTCTAAACGTTCGACCATCGCGTCCCATATTTTCATTCTACTTTTGGTCCTTTGGCCGACGAACGTTTTAGGGTTCAAGTGTAAATCTGATGATGACAATTTTAAGGAACAATAAACCGGATAATCCGCGAGGCGATCGGCCATTCGGCTATCCAACAGCGAATTTTCATAAGCTTCACCGTTTTTGTGTTTCAGCGCTTGATCTTCAACGGTGCTGATCATCAAACTGTTTTCCTTTAAGCTTATAAAAAACTGTTGATCGTTCTCTTCCACTATCCTAAGCCCATTTTTAATCTCAGTAGAATCTGGCAGGTATTTATTGAAAAGCGATTCAAAATAAGCTTTATCATTTAGGCCAATAACAAGCCCGCCTTTGGGCATCGTTTTAGTCGTTGTATAAGTCTTGTCATTCCAGCTATACTTTTTTTGCACCTCTTTTTCTTCAATGCTCTTCAGGGCTAAAATCATATTGCCGTTCAAACCTTTCATAAACCGGTCGATGTCAAATTCTTCATTAAAACCTCCCATCAATCCTTTTAAGGTTTCTAGTTGACCACTTTCTTTTAAATACCCATAATATTCTTTCATATTCACAGAAATACTGGCGACCATAATGTTTTCAGCATCAAAATATGAAATCATTTCTTTATCGACCTCGCCGGTGCTCAATGTAAAATCGTCCAAGTAGTTTTGAAGTTTTTCATTGTATTTCAAATTACAGGAAACATCGACTTCATCTTCCTTAAAGGTCATATGTGCACTCATTGAATTGTTTTCCCACATATCCCGGTTGCTTTTCAAGGTTTGATCGATAGAAGGGTCATCAGTCAATTGAGATGCCATATTCATATAATCCTTGAGCAAATTACTGGAAACATAAAAGTTTACATCAGATGCTTCATTGACAAATTCCTCAAAGGGCTCTTGGGAAACGAGGTTATCTTCAGGTTCGCTGGTCATCAATTTATCAATGCCGTTGTCCTTAGCGTTTTCTTTACTCTTCTGTCCATCAGTTTTTGGTTTGACCATAATAATTGCGGCATCATCGTTATATGCAAGATGGGTTTCATCATAAGACCAATACGAATAACCGTCTTTTTTACCTTCTTTTACATTTTCCAAAACTTTTTTCCCTTCCATTTTCCTAATAAAAGTTTTAAAGGTATTGAGGGTGTTTTCAAAGTCCTCCCTGTCATAAACGCTCAAGCTCATCGCAAAAGATTTTCGCTCACCGGGAATTTGAAAAAGATAGATATCCTCTCGCAGGTCAATTCCTGTACTGAGGGGATCTTCTTTGACCCTTTGATAAAAATCATAAAACTCTTGGCTTTCATTCTTGACTTCCTCCTCAAAGACAGAAAGCATATTATTGTCGCCCAGCTCATCTAATTTTGCTTTTTCATATAGCGATTTCAAGTTGAAACTCATCACCGTTTCCGCTTCAGATGGAATAATTTCAGCGCCCGGGGAAGGGCCAGAACAGGATGAAAAAATAGCGGCTACAACAAGGGATAATAAAAATTTGGCTTTCATAATTTAAAAGTCTTAATGAATATGTAAAATTATAAAAATATCTTAAAAAACAGTTAAAGCACATCAAAATTTATTTTTTGTCCAAAAAACCAAAAGAAATACGTCATTATTCAGAGGTTTTTATTTTTGAAGTAGAAATCCGGCCACGAATGGTTTGAAATTGAGTTTTTGAATATCCAGACATAAGTTCATAAACCATAATTAGACAAATATTTGCAAATCAAATATTTAATGATTTAATCTTAAGTACTATGTCTTTTCGTCCTGAGTCAACTTAAAAATTTTAACCGCATAAAATGGTAGGACCTAAAATTTAAAATTAAAAAACCACCGCATTTTCGCAACACGGTGGTTTGATTCAATCAAAATTTCTGGGCTTATCCCAAAGCCTGTTTTAAATCGGCGATGAGATCTTCCTGATCTTCCACTCCCACGCTCAAACGGATCAAGCTATCTTTTAAACCCACTTTTTTGCGTTCCTCTTTTGGAATCGCCGCGTGCGTCATACTCGCCGGATGACCGGCCAAGCTTTCCACACCGCCCAAGGATTCTGCCAAGGTAAAGACTTTTAAGCTTTCCACGAACTTCACTGAGTTTTCCAGGCTATCGCCTTTTGACGTAAACGACAACATCCCGCCGAAATCGTTCATTTGCTTTTTCGCAATAGCGTGATTGGGGTGACTTTCCAATCCTGGCCAAAATACCTTATCAACCTTTGGGTGCCCGTCGAGAAATTCTGCTACCGCACGCCCATTTTCGCAATGCCGTTGCATCCGCAAATGCAGGGTTTTAATGCCCCGTAAAATCAAAAAACTGTCCATTGGCCCGGCAATTCCGCCGCTGGCGTTCTGGATAAAATAAAGTTTATCGGCGAGTTCTTGATCTTTAACAGCGAGTAAACCCATCACCACATCGCTGTGACCGCCCAGATATTTTGTTGCACTGTGCATCACAATATCGGCGCCCATATCGAGGGGGTTTTGCAAATATGGCGTGGCAAATGTATTGTCAAAAGCAAAGAGTATATCGTGCTTTTTGGCAATTTTACCCACCGCTTCAATATCAATCACGTTCATCATTGGATTGGTGGGGCTTTCCACCCAAATTAATTTGGTTTTTTCGCTCACGTGCTGCTCAATACTGTCGGCATCTTGCATATCCACAAATTTGAATTTAATGCCCAAACCTTCAAAAATGCTGGAAAACAAACGGTAGCTTCCGCCATAAAGATCGTTTGTAGAAAGCACTTCATCACCGGGTTTAAGCAATTTTAAAACCGCATCTATTGCTGCCATTCCTGATCCAAAGGCCATTCCGAACTTGCCGTTTTCAATGCTCGCGATGGATTGTTCCAAAGCTGAACGCGTTGGGTTTCCGCTGCGCGAATATTCAAAACCGGCGTGTTTCCCCGGGCTGCTTTGACTATACGTTGAGGTTTGATATATTGGCGGCATCACAGATCCATAAGCCGGATCTATATTTTCTTGCCCGCCGTGAATTGTTTTGGTGTTAAATTTCATAAGCTCTAGTATTAATTTTTTCAAAAATAAGAAGGCTTCAAGAACATTTAGCTTGTTTAATATGCTTTTAGGGTTTTGGTAGTTATTCGGAAACTGATAGTGCAATTTCAAAAGCTGACTGATTTCCAGAAAACAGGTTTAGAATTAACTTTTAGAGCTGCCCTTATTAGTTTAAAAATTGTAAATTCGACTTACTGTTCAAAATATTGAACATAAAAAGCTTGAATTAATCCAGTGGTTATCCACTCTTAATGATCAAACAACTATTGAAAAATTATTGGATTTGAAAAAGACAGAAAAAGAAGATTGGTGGAGCGAAATTTCCATTGCTGAACAAAACTCTATTAATAAAGGAATTGAAGATGCTGAAAAAGGTAGATTGAACGCAAATTCTGATGCAAAAAAAATTTATGGGAAGTGGTTATAAACTTTTCTGGACCGACAACGCACTTTTTGAGTTAAATGAAACATTTGAACATTTAGAATTAAGCTAGGCAAAACGGTATAAATTTAATGTGAAATTTTATGGATTGATATTAATCTTAAGTAACCTAAGGGCATTATCTTATGAATTCAAAAAAACAAATAAAATCTGACTTAATCGATCAAATTGAAAAATCAGAGGATTTAAACTTTTTAAAAGCGCTAAAAACCATACTTGACTCATCTGAAGATGACATTTATCAACTGACCCCTGAACAAGTAAAAACAATTTCTATCAGTAGGACACAACTCAGAAATGGGGAGAAATTCAACACCAAAGCTGTAATTGACGAATCCCGAAAATGGTTGAAAAAGAAGTAAATTGGTCAAAGGAAGCTAAAGACGAGCTAAATAAAAACATAAAACCCTGAAAAGAGAAATCCTCTCAAACCTTTTCCAAAACCTTCTCGATTTTTCGTTGATATTTATCTGAAAGATCAGGCTTCAACAGCATAATTTCTTTCCGGCGTTCGGGATCTTCCATTAATTTTTTTAGCAGCTTCCGGCTAAACTTTGCAAACCGCCAAACGGAATGATCGGTAGCGCTGAGCAGGTTTTTATAATTTTCACTCGTGAACGAGTTGATTTGATAGAGATAACCGAAGGCATTTTTCCGCAGCTCATAAGGATATTGTGGTTTAGTATAACCCGAAAGTTCCCTGTAAAACTGTTGACTTTTTTCAATTTTAAATTCTTTGGTCACCAGCGATAAGGTCAGCCATAACAAACGCACGTTTTTATTGCTAAAGCCTTGAACGCCTTCCATTTTTGCCAGATATTTAGTGCGTTTTTTAGGGGAATTTTGCCAAAGCGCCATCAAGGCTTTTTCTTGGGTAAAATAAGAGCCGTCATCCAGCAGACTTTCAAATTCTGATTGCAAAGTTTTGGGAATGGTTTTCAGGTTTTCGGCAATGGCTTGGCGAACCAAAAGGTTATTTGTTTTAAAAGCTTTTCGGTATAAGTCAACTACATTTTCTGTTTCGGCGGAAGCCAATTGAGCAACTACTTCCTGACCAATAAAATCGTTGACCGGAAAATCCAGAAATTGCGACAAGCGCTCACGTTTTTCGGTTATTGGTATATTCCGAAAGGCTTTCGCCGTCAAATAATTTTTCACAAATTCTTTATCCTTTAAAAGTGAAAGCGCTGCAATAGATGGAAAAGCCGTTTGTTCCAGCCATCTATGCTTGAAATCTGACAAAACTGTTTTACTGGTTTTTTCAATTTCAGCCAAAAAATTTGCTGTGGTGACATTCTGAAAGGCATACTTTTTCAGGTAATTTTGGACACCTTTCCTAAAGGCTTTTCGCCCCACTTTTTCGTAAAGCGCAAACAAAGCCCAAGCGCCTTTTTGATAAAATGTCAGCGAACCTGCTTTAGCGTCCAAAACCGCTTTTCCCTTTCCATTGTCGCTGAGGTCTTTCAATTGTTCAGCGCTTTGCAAAAGCTTAAAATAAAAATAGTCCTCGCCAAAAATTTCTTTCTGCGCAAGCAGAGCATAAAAGGTCGCAAAACCTTCTTGCAGCCAGTGGTGTTTTGAAGAGGTTGCGGTCACATAATCGCCAAACCACTGGTGGGCGAGTTCGTGGGCATTGACATTAACATAATTCCGGTCGATAAAAGCCGTGGAATCAATCACAAACCGATCGGAAAAAATCGTGGCCGTAGTGTTTTCCATTCCGGCATACAAAAAATCGCGCACCGGCACCTGCTTGTAATTTTGCCAGGGAAATTCCACCCCGATTTCAGTCTGTAAAAATTCAAACATTTCTTTGCTGTGCCTGTAAGTGGGCTCAAAATAGCGGGCATCGTCTTTTTCTAAATAAAGTTGCAAAGGAACATCCCCGGCCATTTTTTCCTCTTTCGCATAATCACCAACAGCCAGAGCCACGAGATAACTGCTCATCGGGTGTTTCATATCAAATCCCCAAATTGCGCGGTCTTTGATTTTGGTTTTTTTCACAAGCTTTCCATTAGCGATCACTTGATAGTCTTCGGGAACGTTATACTGAAGGTCAAATTCGATTTTATCGGTTACATCGTTTAAGCTCGGCAGCCAATGCGATGTTTCCTTCCCTTGGCCTTGCGTCCAGATTTGATTGCTGCCTGGATTATTCCAGCCTTTAAAATATAGGGTTTGTTTCGGCTGAGCTTGGTAAGAAAATTTGACAGTGTATGTTTTTCCGGGAATGAATTTTTTGATAAACCAAATTTTATCCGATCCTGTTTTAAGCTCAACACTTTTTCCTGCTTGTAATTCGGCCTTCATATCGACCGCATCCAAATAAACGGAATCGGTTTTTTCGCTAATGCTGAACTTCAATTCCAGTTGCCCTTCTACTTTCCTGTCAAATGGAAAAACCTCAACCCTCCCCGAAATTTTTTTGACATCGAGCGCAGGTTGCTCTTGAGCAGAAACCGGCAAAAAATGCACAATAAAAAGGATAAAAAAAGTAAACCGCATTGCTGAAGGATTTGGTGCAAAATACAAAAAAGCAACCGATCATTTCATTGGTTTTCAATTATGCACCTGAATACTGAAGTTTGAAGTGCGGTTTGCGAAATGAGAAATCAGAAGTAGGATTTGCGAAGTGGGAAGTTAAGAATATCCAATATTGAATAAGCGAATACTGAATATCGAAGTTAATTGGTTTTCAAACAAAAACTTTGAGCATTTAAATGTCAATCGATTACAATTTGTCACACTGAGCCTGCCTTTGCCGGCAGGCAGGCTTGTCGAAGTTCAGCGAAGATGGGAAACCCGCCTGCCCGCCGTAGCGCAGCGAAGGAGGGAAACCCAAAACCTAAGAAAACCTTCTTGAAATCGATTTCAAGGTCAGTTTTAGAGCAATTGGGTGGTAATAAAGGGATAAGGCAAAATCCAGAATGGCAGCAACTTTATGTTGTTTTAATAATTGATAGCTGTGTTTGTAATAATGGTAAGAAATTCCTTTTCTAAGGATAGACTTGAGTTCGGTGTTAGAACGAAAATGTTCATGAAAACCTTTCCAATCCTGCAATTTTAAATACTGTTTTTCACTGGAATTCCTGTAGATGCTGGAAACACTTTTTTGATTGAAATGGCGCCCACTTTTTAGCGCAGGGAAATAATGGGCTTTTCCATATTGTAAAATTAAAAGTTGGATAGCGAAATCTGCCGAATAGATCCGCCAAAACCATTCGGGAAATTCACCAAAAGGCAAATTCTGAAAAAGCACGGAAGAAGTTTGGGCCAGGAAGCCATGCGTAAAAAAATCAAATTGAGAGAAAATTTTCTTTTCTGTCAGAATTTTATGTTTGGCACTAAAAAGATAAGGCTCAAATTCATCGTTTTCCGAAATCATCAGACTGTCGTGAAAACACAAACTAAAATCAGGATTACTTTCCAAGAAATCCGCTTGTTTTTGCAGTTTATCATCGCTGATCCAGTAATCATCACCGTCCAGCATCGCGATATACTTTCCGCGACAGGCATATAAATTTGTGATATTATTGATGCGCCCGGGAATATTGTCGTAACGACGCGGATGCATGATTAGTTGGATTTTTTCTGGATAACGTTTTTTGTATTCCTTCAGAATTTCCGGGGTGCGGTCGCTCGAGCAATCATCGCCAATGATGATCTCATACTTAAAATCCACTTTCTGGTTCAAGACGCTTTCAATCGCCTTGGCTATATAACTTTCATGGTTATAAGTGATGATGGAAACACTAACTTTAATTTCAGCTTCGGGAACGTGCATAAAAATTTTATTCGGTGGAAATTTACATGATTTTCATTGAACACATAAGATCCTTTAGAGTTTACTGAAACGAAAACAATTAACATGTCACTCATTTTCAAGTGAATATTAAAATATTAGCCACGTAGTGATCAGTAATTTTCAGTCATTTTAGGTTTCGGATTCGATTTCGATTTCGGCCCAGGTTTCTGCTTCAATTTCGGTTTCGGTTTCGAATGGCAATTCCCATCAAGCCTGATGCCATTGCTATTCAAACGTTTCAAAACGCGGTTCTCGGCGTGTTCTATATCTAAACGGGAAAGAAAATATCATCTGGCTTTTAAGTAGTGAAGAATAACCTTAACTTTCGCCTTATGGAGAACCTCAAATTTGCCGTGGTCGGTTGTGGCCATATCGGAATGCGCCACATCAAAGTCATCAGCGAAGAAGCAAACGCAGAACTGGTTGCTGTTTGTGATATCTTGCCTGAAGTGACCAAAGAAATCCATCAAAAAATTCCTGGCATTAATTGTTACCGAGACTATGACGAGCTGCTTGAAAAAGAAGACGTCGATGTGGTTTGTATCTGCACGCCCCACGGTTTTCACGCCGAAATGAGCATCAAAGCCGCAGAGGCTAAAAAATATGTTTTGGTGGAAAAACCCATGGCGCTGACAAGTGCAGAAAGCGAAAAAATGATTGCTACGGCTGAAGAGAACGGCGTTAAACTTTTTGTCGTCAAACAAAACCGTTACAACACGCCCATAAGATTGACCACCGAAGCCCTTCAAAAACAAAAGCTGGGTAAAATATTTTTGGTGCAGTGTAACGTGCTCTGGAACCGCCACGACGAGTATTACCAGCAGAGCGATTGGCGCGGAAAAAAAGCATCTGAAGGCGGCGCACTTCAAACCCAAGTGAGTCACTTTTTAGACCTCTTGATTTGGTGGTTTGGCGATATAACGCAAGCAAAAAGTTTTTATGAAACCCTCAACCACGATATCGAAATTGAAGATTGTGGGGTCTCGAGCTTAAAGTTTGAGAATGGCGCTTTGGGGTCACTAAACTGGACCACTTGTGTGTATAATTATAATTATGAAGGCAGCATCACCATCGTGGGCGAAAAAGGGACCATAAAAATAGGCGGTAAATATTTAAATGAAATTGATTATTGGGATGTGCAGTCTTACCCAATGCCGGAAGATCTCGAGTTTGAGGACAAACCTAATTCTTATGGCACTTACCAAGGCTCGAGCTCTAATCACGACAAAGTCTTTCACGAATTGGTGGAAAACCTAATGGAAGGTCGAAAAGGCGTTGTCGAAGGTGATGAAGGCATTAAAAGTATTTATGCCATCGAAAAAATTTACGGCGGACAATGAAAGTTGATCCTAAAATAATCCGTTATGAAAATTTGCCGGCATCCTTTTATGCGGAAAAAATAGATTCTGTTTTTTATTCCAAAGAGTGGATTCAGGTTTTGAAAGCGACTTATGGTTTTGAGTTCTACACCATTTTCAACAAAAACACAGAAAATTTCATCATTTTTGCCAAAGTAAATGTCGGGGGCTCTAAAAAACTGATGTCACTCCCATTTTCAGATTATGTCAAAACAAGGGAAATCCATCCGGAAGAGGACGCTGCGCTTCTTTCGTTTGTTCAACAACAAAATCCTGAAATCCCGATCCGCTATAAAACCGGTTATCAAGCGGATGATGATTTTAAGTGGGGAACTGTCCAAAAACGCGCTTATTACCACCGCATTCCATTGACCGATAAAATCCAACTGAAAAAAGCGCAGTCCAAATCCTTTCACCGTGCTGTGAAAAAGGCTGAAAAAGCAGAATTGAAAGTCGAAAAGGAAACCGATAATGAGGCTTTGACAGATTTTTACCGCATCTACAAAGGCTTGCGGATGAATAAATTCGGCAGCATTCCCCAGCCGTTTTGTTTTTTTGAACACATTCAAGAATTTTTTTTCATCAAGGATCAGGGCTTTATGCTGCAAGCTAAATGTAAAGAGGAAGTCGCAGCGAGTATGATTATTTTGACCCATAAAAATGTGTTGTATTATAAATTTGGTGCTTCGCATCCTGAATATTTAGACCAGCGCCCCAATGATTTACTGTTTCAGCACTTGATCGATTACGGTTTTGAAAACGGCTTTAAAGCTATTGATCTCGGCTTAACAGGAAGCGGTGAATCTTATGAAGGTTTGCTGAGGTTTAAAGAAAAACTGGGCGGCGTGCGGCATCACATTACAACCCTGGAAACAAACCCTGAGGTTATTTCTGCGGAAGCAAAAACCACCAAAGAACTGGTTCAGGATATTACAAAAATTATGGTTGAACGTGATATGGATATGACCACCACCGATAAACTCAGCGAACTGCTTTACCCCTATTTTGCATGAAAATAGCTATTGTTGGCAATAATGACGGCCCTTTGCGCTTGGTTAAAAGCCTAAAGTCTTCTTCCGTTGAAATCGTTTTTGTGGGTTTGCAAAAAGAAGCACCGCCAGAATTGAAAAAAAACTACGCTGAAAAGCTTCCCAAAATCACCGCTTTTTCCGATGGTTTTGATGAGGAAAAATTGCTCAAAATTTTACAAAAACACAAGTTTGATTGGCTCATCAATTGTTTTTGTAATTTTAAGTTCACAGACTTACTCAAAAGATATGAGGTGTTAAACGTTCATCTCTCGCCTTTGCCGAAATACCGTGGCCGGCATCCATTGCATTGGGCGCTCATCAATGATGAGAAAAACTTTGGGGCGACTATTCATAAAATGGATGAGCATTTTGATGCCGGGGAAATTTATAGGCAAGTAAACGTAAAGGTTCCAAAAAATGCCTCAGTAAAGGAATTGCGTGAACGTCTAATGAATGCTTTGGAAACTGATTTTTCACAATTTATGGATGCCTTATCTGAAAACAAAATTAGCCCAAAACCAAATTTGGATTCCGAAGCCAGCTATATTCCACGTAGATATCCGGCGGACAGCAAACTCACAGAATGGAGCGATCCAGAAAGGGTTGTTAGAAAGGTTTTTGCGATGGCTTCGGAAGATTTTCCAGCCTTTATTCAATTTGAAAATGAAAAAATTGAGGTGCGCTACGCTCAAATTTTAAATGAAAAAGTGGAAGGTGCCAAAGCATTCCGCATTTTGAACCAAACTGAAAACGAGCTTAAAATAGTTACCCAAAACGAAAGGGTGATTTGTTTTGGGGTGAAAAAATGATTTGATCCTGCAGGGGAAGTAACCTTGTCCGAACCATCCAAAAGCCTATTGAGATGATTTTATTTGGCAGTGTTATCCTGCAGGGTTTAGAAAACCCTGTAGGTATTTTGGTTGAACCTTGGTTTCTCGCACATACCTACAAGGTCAAAAAAAAAGACCTTGCAGGAGGGCTTTGCGGTTATCCCGCTGGGTTTAACTTGACCGCCGGTCGGGGAAAGTTTTAGTGTTCTTGCAGGGTTATCCTGCAGGGTTTACAAAACCCTGTAGGTATTTTGGTTAAACTTTTATTTTTCGGACATACCTACAAGGTCTGAAAAAAGAGACCTTGTAGGAGAGCTGTACGGTTATCCTGCTGGGTTTAACTTGACCGCCGGTCGGGGAAAGTTGTAGGTGTTCTTGCAGGGTTATCCTGGGGTTTCAGAAAACCTTTTTGGCAGGGTTATCCTGCAGGGTTTAGAAAACCCTGTAGGTATTTTGGTTAAACTTTTGTTTCTCGGACATACCTACAAGGTCTAAAAAAAAGACCTTGCAGGAGGGCTTTGTGGTTATCCCGCTGGGTTTAACTTGACCCTCGGTCGGGGAAAGTTGTAGGTGTTCTTGCAGGGTTATCCTGGGGTTTCAGAAAACCCTTTTGGCAGGGTTATCCTGCAGGGTTTAGAAAACCCTGTAGGTATTTTGGTTAAACTTTTGTTTCTCGGACATACCTACAAGGTCTGAAAAAAGAGACCTTGTAGGAGAGCTGTACGGTTATCCTGCTGGGTTTAACTTGACCGCCGGTCGGGGAAAGTTTTAGGTGTTCTTGCAGGGTTATCCTGCAGGGTTTACAAAACCCTGTAGGTATTTTGGTTGAACCTTGGTTTTTTTTAAAATAAAATGATTATAGGTATTAATTAACTTCCTCAAACAATAATTTTTAAAACAAATTGGCACTTATCAAATTAAACCCGTTCTTCGGAGTAAGGAAATCTAAAAAACATGAATATTCATTTTATAGACCTCAACGCGCAATACCAACGTTTAAAAAAACCACTCGACGGAGCGATGGAAAGCATTATTACTGAATCTGCTTTTGTAAAAGGAAAAGCGGTACGGAATTTTGAAGCAGAATTCGGTGAGTTTTTGGAGGCTTCCCACGTGGTCAGTTGCGGAAATGGCACCGATGCACTGGAAATGATTTTAGATGCCTTTGAAATCGGAAAAGGAGATGAGGTGCTCGTGCCTTCGGTGTCGTGGATTTCCACCGCTGAAGTTGTAGCGACGCGGGGAGCTAAACCCGTTTTCGTGGACATTGATTTAAATTCGTTCTGCTTAAATCCAGATTTACTTTCCGAGAAACTTACGTCAAAAACCAAAGCCATTATTCCCGTACATTTATATGGACATCCTGCAGCGATGGAGCCGATTTTAGATTTTGCCAAAGCACACGGGCTTTATGTTATTGAAGATTCCGCCCAGGCTCACGGTGCCACTATTGATGGAAAAATGATTGGAAGTTTTGGCGATGCGGCGGCATTTAGTTTTTTTCCTACTAAAAATCTGGGTGCTTTTGGTGATGCGGGTTGTATGCTTTTTAAGGAAGAAAAGCACGCCGAAATAGCGCGGCAAATAGCCAATCACGGTCAGGCCGAACGGCACCGGCATATCCGCAATGGCCGCAACAGTCGTTTGGACGGCTTGCAAGCTGCGGTTTTATCAGTTAAATTGAATGATTTGCCGCATCAACTTCAATTGAGAAGAAAAGTAGCCGATAGCTATAAAAAACTGCTTGCAGATTGTGCTGAAATCGTACTGCCCAAAACCTCGGAAAATAAAGCACACGCTTATCATTTGTTTGTGATCCGTACTAAAAAACGCAACGCCTTGAAAGAATTTCTGAGCGAGCAGCGAATTCCCACGATGGTTCATTATCCAACCGCTTTGCCTTTTCAGCCGGTTTATGGGCATAAAAAAGAAGAATTCCCCGAGGCCTTTCGGCAGCAAGAAGAGTCGCTTTCCTTGCCAATGTACCCAGAATTACCGGAAGAACATATCCACTATATTTGTAAGACCTTAAAATTGTTTTTCAGTGAAAAAGCGTAAACTCATTAAATTTGATATCATTCACCCGACTGAATATTTAAAAAAGAAACAAGCCGAATGGGATGATTTAGAAAAACTTAGCTTAGAAGAATACCGCGATCGGCTCATCAGCTTGCGCAGTAATTATTCTGATTTTTATACTTATCATTTAAATGAATCGGACGAATGGGAAGCTGAAGAGTTTTTCCTGCTCGATCCCGTGTTTCAGAAAAAAGTAGCGGAAAAATTATTTGGAAAAAATCATTATTTGTTGAAACGCCGAAAAGGTTTTGGGGGGATTAGAAAACATTTTTCAGCTAAAAAATGGCGTAATTTTCTATTGGATGCTTATGTCAAAGACTGCAACCCCGATGTTATTTTTGTGCGTTCCCAACCGGTTTCTAGTCAGTTTTGGCAGCGTTATCGAAAAGACACGTTATTAGTTTCGCGACTTTCGGCGCGATTGCCTAAAAACTGGCATCCCGAACATTGGGATTTGATTTACACCGATCAACCCGATTTCAAAACTTTTTTTGAACTTCACGGAGTAAAAACCATTTTGAACGATCAAGGCTTTGATCAGCGCATCGTCGATGAAATTGAAAACCGTCCGCCGCAATACGACACGATTTTCGTAGGCGGTCTGGGCACGCAAAACTTTTTAAAACGCACCGAATTTTTAAATTCCATAGCCAAAGAAATCCCGTTTACCTGGTGGGGATATTGGTGGAAATTTGGCAGCGATGGACGCGGGTTTGAGGATTTTACACAGCTACAAAAAAGTTACCAAGGCTTAACTTCTGGATTGGAAATGTTTCAAAAATACCGCGATGCCAAGATTGTGGTCAACGATTATGTGGATACGGCTAACGGAATTGGGTTTAACCAGCGGATGTTTGAAGTGATGGGTTCAGGCGGATTTATGCTCACCCGGAACGCCCCTAATTTTAAGGATCACTTCCCCGATAATGTTTTCGCGACTTATGAAAACCTGGACGATTTCCTTGAAAAACGAGAGTTCTACCTGAATAACCCCGCCGAGCGCGAAACCATCGCCAATAACGCCCAGCGCTTCATCGCAGAAAATTATGATTACACGCGCATTACCAAAGAATTTGCTTTAGATTTAAAAGAGCAGATTGATAAACGGTTTTCAGTTAACGGTTAACGGTTATCAGTTAAAAGTTAATAGGTTATTGAGTTGATTTAACCTTTTTCAACTTCAACACTTCAACACTTCGGCTTTCGCTTAGTGCAGTCTTTCAATTTCCTGCCATCCAATTATAAAAATTGACGCCGGGCAGGTTTCAGGATGACAGTGGTGCTGTTACTGAACAAGGTATTTCAAAATGGTAGTCTGGATTTAGCATTATCAAATTAGCACATCGACACATTAATCAATTAACCTCAACCTGTCATTCTGAAAAATTCCACGGGAATTTGTTCAGAATCTGTTCTTGATGAAACAAGTGCTTTCAGTTAAAATATTTTTGGAAACCGAGATGAGATCCTGAATACCATTTGCAACGCTACCGCTGGGCAAATGGTTTCAGGATGACAAGTTGCAAGGGGATTTCGCTTTCGCTGAACAAGCGACCTACCTGTTTCGCTGCATTCAGGTGGTTAGGTTGTTCTTAGTTTGTGACTTTTGTTTACCTGCGAACTCACAACGGATAACTGACAACAGAAAACCGTCTCACTCATTCACAAGCAGCAAAAAAATGCGCATTTTGGTCGAGTTCGCGATCAGCTTTTTGAGTGCTTTTCTCAAATTTAGAAGCTGGAATCACACGAAAATCAAAGGAAACCCGGGTCTTTCCTGTTTCGTTGACCTTCGCGCCGTGCATTAAATTAGCCCCGTCAAAACGCACAAATTCACCAGGTTTTAAAATCAAAGGTTCAAAATCTTCTTTGCCTTCTTCGCTCTCAATCCAAAGCGTGTTGGTGTCAAAAGCCGGCGTCAAGGGCAGGAAAAAATTAATTTCATCTGGATTGTGTCCATATTGTCGATCCCGGTGAAAACGCGACACTCCGGGCGCATCTTTATACAGAATCCGGTGTGTGGGTTTTTGCTGAAAGTAAATCTGCTCTTCAAATTTTGGTTGGATCACTTCCTTTATAAAACGCTCATACACATCAAAAAACTTCCGGCCTTCTTCGTTATTCAATTTTTCATAAAGTGTTTTATAGGCCGGGGTCTGTTCCATATTTTTATAGAGCGAAAACTCTTCCGAAGCCATTTCATTTTCCTGATAGCTCAGGTTTTCTAAACTAGGAACTTCCATTAAATCGGCGATGATCGCGGGAAAGTTGTATTTTTTAAAATCGTAAGCGTAAGCAGTGGTCTTCATAATCGGGTTGATTTGTTCAAAAAATTAGTTTAGGCATTTGACACTTAAATAGCCAAAAAACAACTATTTAGATGTCACTTCGAGTAATTTTATTGTAGTGCTAACGGATATAAAATTGTATCGAGAAGCTTTGTTAACAAGGGTTCTCGATACAAAATTTGTTTCCCTAACGCTACTTAAATTTCACTCGAACGGACCATTAAGAAATTGATTCTACATAGTTTTATATAGTCGCCTAAATGATTATAATTTATTCAGCAATCGCCAATCCAATACCGGTTTTGCCAAAGCCATTTCCGTTGTAAAACAAATATTTTTTTCCATTGTGGGCAATCACGTTGGGATAAGTCTGCATTGTGGAATCCCAGCCTTTCTCAGAATAACCGATTCCCACTTGGTCATCTTTTCTTTCCCAATCGACTGCATTTTTAGACTCGGCATAACCCAGCCGATAACTCCCTGAACCATCCCTAAAGTCCTCACTTCCGCGGAAGCAATACCACATTTTATAAATCCCATTTTCCTTTAAAACAGAAGCGCGGGCATTGGCTTCCCCTTTTTCTTTGGGCTCGATGCAGGTGTGATTGTGACGTTCCCAATCGATGCCATTTTTGGAACGTGCATATTTGATAATATATAAAGGTTCCACTTTTCCGTTGACTTTTGTAAAACCCGTGCTGGAAGCATACCACATTTGCCATAAACTGCCCTCTTTCATCACATAAGGTGAAGCGGTGAAAAAGGGTTCTTCGCGGTTGCGGTCCACTACCGCGCCGGGAAACGGCCGTTCAAAAGTTTTTCCGTGATCGTGGCTGATCGCCAAACCAATAGCATTGCGATATGGCACCGAACCGCTGGGATTCCAGCCGACATAATAAAGGTAAAGCCCGTCGTCAGTATCAACCACCGAACACGGCATAATCCCGCCGTCATCAAAAGCCCCCAATTCGCCCAATGGCATCAAAGGTTTTTCTGAAATATTCAAAATTTTTGTCGGATTGGCGATTTCAATATCAAAGGAGGCCAATAAACTTTGCCCGCGGTTATTGCGCGGTGAAAAAAATATTCTAAAGGTGTCGTTGTCTAATTTATAAGCTGTTGGCGTGCAAGCGTGTGAGACCATCCAGTCTTTGTAATCTTCCGGGGTAAAGACCAAACCTTGTTTTTTCCAATGTGTCATTATCCTTTGCTTTTATGTGAAAGACTGTCTAAATCGATACTTTTTTTCTTCATTTTGGTTGATCTTGCACCCAAGTGAATCTCTTGGTCACCAACATCTTTGGTTATAATCGCCCCCATTCCCACTAAACTTGCTTCGCCCAAAACGGTTTCATCCCGAATGGTGGCGTTCACACCGATAAAGGCATGGTCTTTAATTTCGCAAGTGCCGGAAATAACCACGTGTGACGTGATAAAAACGTGATTGCCAATGGTGCTGTGATGTCCAATGTGATTGCCAGACCAAAGTATGCAATTATCGCCAATTTTTGTAAACGGCTGAATGGTGTTATCTTCAAAAATAAAGCAATTTTCACCGATGTCGAGACCGGGCCAGGTCGTGGCTTTTGAACTCACATAACTCACAAGCTCATAGCCTTTTTCTTTAGCTGCTTCAAATTTCTCGCGCCTCAGGTAATTCATTTTTTTGAAGCTTATGGGTAAAAACATTGCATATTCTGTGGGCGGGTAGTGTTTTTGAACTTCTTCGAAAGAAACCACTGGAAGTTTTTCAAAAGTTTCATTCTCGATGTAATCTTTATCAACTGTAAAAGCCACCACCTTATGTGGACTGTCGTGCTTGAAGTAAAAATGAGCGAGGCTCGCTAGTTGGCTCATGCCAAAAAGGACAATTTTTTTAGGGATTTCCATGAGTTCTAATTAATAGTTTCTTTGTGGAAGGTTTTTTGCAATATTTTAAAAAATGAAGTTACTAAAAGCTTTATGGATTTTGAAAATTTAGTAAGCCTTTTTGGCTAAATTAGAAATCTATGTTTTCCACATTAGGTAAACGTCCCTTGTAAAGCCCTCCTACTTAAAAATAAGCAAAGCCTAATACTTCCATAAAAAAATCCATAACCTGTTTATTGCTCTTAATTTTGCACGGCAAATCAGATAGAAAATTAATGGCTTTAAATTGTTTGAAATAGGTAAAATGAGCCCCTTTTTTTTGAGGTAAAAACTAAAGTTTCCTTTTCCTGCTTAGGGAAAAGATTGCAATAATTTTTCAGGGATGTGAAAAGTGCAGAGATGCATTATCTTGGAAATAAAAGTTCGAATATGACGTCTGTTATGTCCGGCACCAAAGCTATTTTCTGGATTTAAAAATTTTATTCCGCACAGTTCGCAAAGTGTTTGTGTCTGAAGGGACCAATCAAGATGGCCAAGCCACAGCATAGGCTTTTATGGGAATAATTGATGCCGAATGTAATTTTTAATGTAGCATAAGTGCTTTTTATAATAATTAACCTTTAAAATTGAGTGAAAATTAGTGTTCTAATGTCGAGAGACTATAAAAGAATTGGATTTTAATAAATATAATATTAGAGTTGATTCGGTATTAAAATCTACCTCGGCATACTACCTTCACAGAGAATCTATGACGGCATTATATAATTCAATGGCTCAAGTTTAATATAGCGTTGTTTTCAAGTCCTTTTGCCGCAGCGAAGAGGATTTAGGTGAGGGATGAAATTGAAAAGAACAAAAAAACCATCCTATCCCTGCCTGCCATCCTATTTAAAAAAAATGACGGCGGGCAGACTTCCCCCCAAGCAGGCTTGGGGGGAGCAAATAATCTTTCATTACCAACGCCGTTCTAAACTATAGCCAATTCAATTAATATAATATGAAAAATACTAAAGATCAAAAAGTGAGTGTTTATGGCGCCAGCGGTTACGCCAAAGTTGTGATAGATTGCTTGATTTCTGACCCGAAAAAAGAGTTGGGCCATGTTTTTGATGATAACCCAAAAGTAGAAACTTTATTAAACTATCCTGTTTATTCACCGGGTGAAACCAAAAAATTGCGACAGTTTCCCATAGTTTTTGGTATTGGCAATAACCGCATCCGCAGGAAGCTGGCTAATCAGTTGGATACTGAATTTACCGAATTTATCCATCACGATCAATCCATTATTTCAGAACATTCAAAAATCGGTGTGGGAAGCGTTGTTATGCCTGAAGCTATCCTTAATGCTGGGTCGAGCATTGGGAAGCATTGTATTATCAACACTTCGGCGGTGATTGAACACGACTGCGAAATTCAGGATTTTACCCATATTTCACCCAATGTAGCTCTGGCTGGAGGTGTTTTTGTTGGTGAAGGGGCACAGCTGGGCATTGGCGCTCAAGTTATTCAGGGTGTCAAAATCGGGGCCTGGGCAATGGTTGGAGCGGGGGCTGTGATTATAGATGACGTTCCTGAAGGCGCGACGGTGGTTGGGAATCCGGGAAAAATTCTTAGTTGATTTGTTAATGTGATGATGTGCTAATGTGTCAATGAGATGATTTGACAATTTGTTGATTGTTGCCCCCTTGATCGCACTCAATGTCATCCGCCGTGGCGGACTGGTTCTGGAAAACCCCCACGCTTCCTGTCATCAACCCCGGCGGACAGGTTCTGAAAAATCCTGACGTTAGGAAGGATTTATTCAGAATCTGCTCATTGGCGGCCAAAATGCTCAGTTTAAAATAATCCTTACAATAAGGGAAGATTCTGAATCCCGTTTGTTACGCTGCGCTGGGCAAACGGGTTCAGAATGACAGGTTTGATTAAAGGTTTTATTCAGAATCTGTTCATCCTGAAATAAGATTGCCTGTCCCAATCACCCTATAAACTGGTAAAGTTCTAGGATCGGTGCACGGAATAACAAGTGGTTAAAAGAATTCTACTTAAAATTTGAAATAAAAAATTTGCAATTTTAATTTTGAAATTATCAGCCCGTTTAGTATTAAACCCGTCTTCCAAAGCTTAAGGACAATAAAATTAATAACTTTACGCTTTAAAATAAAAGATAAATCGATTAGCTGAGCTTTCAGTTAAGTGAAGATAGATATAGATTATGGGGTGTGGAAATTGCGCTTCGGGAAAAGATGGTAAACCAAAAGGCTGTAAAAGCAATGGTAATTGTGGCACAGATGGCTGCAACAATTTAACCGTGTTCAATTGGCTTTCCAACATGAGTTTACCTTCCGGGCAGAAAGAATTTGATATAGTTGAAATTCGTTATAAAAACGGACGTAAAGGCTTTTACAAAAATACAGATAAATTAAGCCTCCAAATCGGTGATATTGTGGCGACTGAGGCTGATGCCGGTCACGATATTGGCGCGGTAACCTTGATGGGCGAACTCGTACGGGTTCAGATGAAGAAAAAAAGGGTCAAGGATAATCACGAAATCAAAAAAGTGTACCGCAAGGCCAGTCAAAAAGATATTGATGTTTGGCAAACAGCGCGTCAACGCGAAGACGCCATCAAAACCAAGGCGCGGGAAATTGCTATCCGGTTAAATTTGAGAATGAAAATCAGCGATATTGAATTTCAGGGCGATGCGTCGAAAGCTACTTTTTATTATACCGCTGAAAAACGCGTTGATTTTCGGCAGCTCATCAAAGAGTTTGCTTATGAATTTAAAACCCGTGTTGAAATGAAGCAAATCGGTTTAAGGGAAGAGGCCTCGAGACTGGGAGGCATTGGCTCTTGTGGGCGGGAGCTTTGTTGCTCCACGTGGTTGACAGATTTCCGGTCGGTGAGCACTTCGGCCGCACGCTATCAACAATTGTCGCTAAACCCACAAAAATTAGCAGGGCAATGTGGTAAATTGAAATGTTGCCTGAATTATGAACTGGATTCATATTTGGACGCCCTGAAAGATTTTCCTAAAAAAAATGTCAAGTTAAAAACAAAAAAGGGCACGGCAATTTGCCAGAAAATCGATATTTTTAAAGGTTCCCTTTGGTATGCCTATGAAAACAAAGGCATGGATTGGCATGAATTGACAACCGAACAGGTCAAAAAAATAATCAAGGCCGAAAAAGAGGCCAAGCCGGTTACGGGATTAGAAAATTTCAGCGCTAAGTTAGAGCCGGAAAGCAAAACCAAAAATTTTGAAAATGTGGTGGGGCAAGACAGTTTGACCCGTTTTGACCGTCCCGGTAAAAAGCGCAAAAAAAATAAAAAACAAAACCATGCCTAAGCTTTTGGCAAAAATATTGCTGTTGTTCTTTTTGTGTTTAGGAATGGCAAGTTGCGACTCCAATGCCGTTTTTGATGAGTATGAAAACATTGGAAAAGACGGTTGGGCGCATAAAGACACAGTTCAATTTCGAGTGCAACAGACCGACAGCTTAAACCCTTATAATTTATTTATTAATTTACGGGCAAACCAGGACTATCCTTACCGTAATATATTTTTAATTACGTCAATGGATTTTCCAAATGGAAAAGTTATCAAGGATACCCTGGAGTATAATATGGCAAAACCCAGCGGAAAACTGTTGGGTCACTCTTCCGGCAATTTAACGGAAAGCAAGCTTTGGTATAAAGAAGGCGTGGTCTTTCCAGAAAAAGGGGGGTATAAATTTTCAGTCCGGCAGGCGACCCGAAAAAATGGCCAGGTTAAACCAGATGACACCTTGCACGGGGTGACCGATGTGGGGCTTAGAATAGAAAAAATAAAATAAAACCTTTTAACGTGGCTTCAAAAAAACGAGTTAAAAAAGACGGAAAAACTTCCTTCAAAAAATATATTTTTTGGTTCTGGGGGCTCTTTGCCGGTGGGATTGCGCTAGTGGCCCTGCTTTTTCTATTGGCGGGTTGGGGCGCTTTTGGAAAAATGCCCACTTTTGAGCAGCTCGAAAACCCCGAAATCAATGTCGCCACAGAAGTTTTTTCATCAGATGGAAAAACCATCGGGAAATATTACAATGAAAACCGAACTCCCGTAAAATATGAAGATTTACCTAAAAACCTGGTCAACGCCCTGGTAGCAACTGAAGATGAACGTTATTATGACCACTCTGGAATTGATGCCCGCGGAACCTTACGCGCTTTTGCTTATCTCGGCTCAAACGGCGGGGCGAGCACAATCACCCAGCAACTCGCCAAACTTTTGTTTCACGATGGTGGATCGCAGAATATTTTTGAGCGCAGCATTCAAAAAATCAAGGAGTGGGTGATTGCGGTCCGGTTGGAACGTCAATATACCAAAAAGGAAATCATCACGATGTATTTAAATGAATATGATTTCCTTTATCAAGCCGATGGGGTGCGATCGGCTTCGCGAATTTATTTTGACAAAGAGCCCAGTGAACTTAAAACCGAAGAAGCCGCAACCTTAGTGGCCATGCTCAAAAATCCAATTTATTACAACCCCATTAAAAAACAGTTTAAAGACAATTCCAGGCGTCGTCGTAATATTGTATTGATGCAGATGGAGAGAAACGGGTTTTTGAGCGAAACTGCCAGGGACACCCTTCAAAAACTTCCGATAAAAACAGAATATACCCCTGAAGGCCATAATGAAGGCCTGGCAACCTATTTTAGAGCTTATCTGAGGGGTTTTCTAAAAAATTGGATTGCCGAAAACCCAAAACAAGATGGTAGCCATTTTAACCTCTATCGCGATGGCTTGAAAATTTACACCAGTATTGACTCGCGAATGCAACAATATGCCGAGAAGGCAGTCACCAAACATATGTCAAATTTACAACAGGAATTTGCCCGGCAAAATAAAAAAAACAGTACCGCCCCCTTCCGCGGAATTAATAAGGATGAACGAAAAAAAATCATGGATAAAGCTATTCATAATAGTCCGCGCTGGAAGGGTATGGCAAGACGGGATATTGATGAAGACAGTATTCTGGGCTCATTTGAAAAGGAACGCGAAATGCGCGTTTTTGCCTGGGACTCGTCCAACGGAAATGAAGTGGACACGACAATGACCCCCAGGGATTCCATTTTGTATTACAAATCTTTTCTCAATACTGGAATGATGTCGATGAACCCACACACCGGCGAAGTAAAAGCTTGGGTGGGCGGCATTGATTTTAAACATTTTAAATATGAACACGTCAAACAAGCCCGCCGGCAAGTTGGTTCAACGTTTAAACCCTTTGTTTATGCCACGGCCATCGACCAACTTCACCTTTCGCCCTGTTATAAACTTTCAAACACATTGCACACCATTCCGGCAGGTGAGCACGGTGTGACAAAGGACTGGACCCCAAGGAACGCTGGAAACAGATATGGCGGAATGGTGACCTTAAAAGCAGGGCTCGCCCGTTCACTCAACACGATTACTTCGCGGGTAATTGATAAAACCGGGCCCGAGCCAGTGATCGATTTATTGGGAAAACTGGGAGTCAACACTGAAAATATTGACCCCGTAGCGGCCATCGCTCTTGGAACAGTGGATTTAAGTGTTTTCGAAATGGTATCAGCTTATAGTACTTTTGCAAACAAAGGGGTTTATATCAAACCAGTGATGGTCAAACGCATTGAAGATAAAAATGGAACGGTCCTCTATCAACACATCCCACAAAGCCGCGACGTGATGAGTGCCGAAGCAGCTTATGTTACCATCAAATTGATGGAAGGGGTCACTCAAGGAGGCTCAGGCGTTCGGTTGAGGACCAATAATAAATGGACGGCCGATCAGCTTCACTACAAACGTGCTGTAACGGGCTATCCCTATGCTTTTAAAAACCCCATTGCCGGAAAAACAGGGACTACCCAAAACCAAAGTGATGGCTGGTTTATGGGAATGGTTCCCAATCTGGCCACTGGCATTTGGGTGGGCGGTGAAGAACGCTCCATCCACTTTCCAACAATTACTTATGGACAGGGGGCAACTATGGCTTTACCGATTTGGGGAATGTATATGAAAGACCTTTACAAGGATAAAAAGCTAAAGATTTCTGACGGGAAATTTGAAAAACCTGAAAATTTGAGCATTCGCGTGGATTGTGATGAAGACGCAACAAATGAAGGCGATCAGGGCGAGGTAAATAAAGATCAAAATAGCGCCGTCGATCAATTGGAAATGTCGTGATTGAGGAGGGATTCGCGAAATTCAACCAATACCAATTTAGTTTGATAATGCCGTATTAGAACTTATTCAAGGGTATTTTATGCCGAAGTAGATTTTAATACCGAATCGACTAAAATGTTAGACTTATTTAGGTTCAACTCTTTAATAGTCCCTCGGCATTATACCACTATTTTTTATACAATTTTAGAGTTGTTGGTATAAGAAGAATTTATGCGACATTAAAAATCACATTCGGGATAAAAGATAAGTAATTTTTTTGGCTTATGAACATTCAATTGAAGTCAGGTGATATCACTAAATTGAAAGTTGATGCTCTTGTGAATGCTGCCAATTCTTCATTATTAGGGGGCGGTGGCGTCGATGGTGCCATTCACCGTGCCGGCGGCCCGGGAATTTTGAAGGAGTGTAAAGAAATCCGCAATGAATATGGAAAATGCCAAACCGGTAAAGCGGTCATTACAAATGCCGGGGAATTACCGGCAAAAAAAGTCATTCATACGGTTGGCCCAGTTTGGCACGGCGGTGCTAATAACGAAGTTGAATTATTGAAAAATTCTTATCTCAATTCCCTGAAACTTGCCGAGGAACACAAAATAAAAAGTATTGCTTTTCCAAATATAAGCACCGGGGTTTATGGCTTTCCTAAAGACCGGGCCGCTCAGATTGCCGTTGAAACAGTTCAAAATTTCAAATCAAAATTTATAAATGAAGTTCTTTTTGTGTGTTTTGATGATGAAAATTATCAATTATACAAAAATTTGATAGGCTAATTGAGGTAGTTAAATTCAATTTCAGTGAATACGATCACCAAAAAACATAGTATTCAGTGAATATATTCACTGAATATGCCTATATTTGGTGAATAGAAGTTTGCTACAATGATTCCAAGAACACTTTTTTCACAGATTAAAGGAAGGTTAAATAGTCAAAAATCCATAATTTTAATTGGCCCCCGGCAAGTTGGAAAAACAACATTAATTAAAGAAGTTTTAAAAGATAAACCTTTTTTATGGCTCAATGCTGATGATCCCACGGTAAGAAAAGCACTTTCCAATCCAAACACAGAACAGCTTAAAACAATTTTCGGAACTTCGGATTTTGTTTTTATAGACGAAGCGCAGCGAATTGAAAATAGTGGCATAACTTTAAAACTCATTGTTGATGAACTGGAAGATATTCAATTGGTCGTCAGTGGTTCTTCCGCTTTTGAGCTTGGTAATTCGCTAAATGAACCTTTAACTGGACGAAAGTGGGAATATCTACTATTACCGATTTCATGGAATGAGTTTCAGGAGCACGTGGGTTTTATCAAAGCTGAACAGCAATTAGAGTCGCGCATTCTTTATGGGATGTATCCTGATATCCTCAATTCATCAGGCGATGAAGTTGAGTTGCTAAAACAGTTAAGCGACAGTTATTTATATAAAGATATCCTCGCTTTTGGAGGAATCCGTAAACCAGAACTATTAGAAAAGCTGGTTCGTGCACTTGCTTTTCAAATTGGTGACGAGGTCAGTTATAATGAATTGTCCCAACTGATAGGGATTGATAAAAACACCGTTCAAAATTATATTCAATTATTGGAACAGGCTTATGTCATTTTTAGGCTTCCTAGCTTTAGCCGCAATTTGCGCAACGAAATAAAAACAAACCAAAAAATATATTTTTATGATACCGGTATCAGGAATGCAGTGATTGGAAATTTTAATTTATTGGATGACCGGCAAGATAAAGGCCAGCTTTGGGAAAACTTTTTAATTGCAGAACGCATCAAGCAAATCCATTATAACCATCCTTTAGCCAAGGCTTATTTTTGGCGTACTACAAGTCAGCAGGAAATCGATTACATCGAAGAAGAAGCTGGTGAAATAAAAGCTGTTGAGTTTAAGTGGAGCGCGAAAAAGAACCCAAAAATCCCCAGGAAATTCAAAGAAACATACCAACCTGAATTTACACTAATCAACCGTGAAAATTTCAGGGAATTTTTGAAACCTGATTTTTAGTTTGTCTTGCTCAACTGCCCCACTGAGCAAGGTCGAAGTGTCGTTTTCGTATCAGACATGAATTCATCAGAGACCAATTTCAGCACTGCGCAAGATCCAGGACCAAGCCCGCCTCTATCGGCGGCAAGTTCAGGATGACAATCAATGAGTGTTACTGAAGTGGTACAATTCAATTATCAAGACTTTCCCTTTTTAAAATTTTCCAGTGTCCGGTAAAAATTTTCTTGCTTCGGACGATTTTCAGGGATTTTGCGTAAAGGTTCAACTTCTACTAAATTATTGTGGCAATCATTTGGCAAACGCTGATACAGTTGCGTTCCTGCCGTTTTCCAAGCTATCATTTCATCTGAAACTTTTTTAATCACTTTCCCGGGATTGCCCACCACTAAGCTTCGTCTTGGAATCTGGGTTTCAGCTTTAATAAATGCCATCGCCCCGATAATACTTTCTTCACCAATTTCCGCATCATCCATAATCACGCTGTTCATCCCCACCAAAACATTGCGTCCGATCTGTGCACCGTGGATTATCGCGCCGTGGCCAATATGCGCACTTTCCTGCAAGCTGATGCTTTTTCCAGGGAACATGTGCACGGTGCAATTTTCTTGAACATTGACGCCGTCCCCTAAAATAATCTCGCCCCAGTCGCCGCGGATCGCCGCACCAGGCCCGATATAGCAATCTTTTCCTATAATGACATTTCCGGTCACTGCCGCCAGCGGGTGCACAAAACTGCTTTCGTGCACCACGGGGATAAATTCTTTAAACTTATAAATCATTTTCTTAAAACTTAAAGTTCAAAAACACGTTTTATTTCATCGACGAAATCGAGTTTTTCCCAGGTGAACAATTCCACCTCTTTTTCCACGTCATCAAAATAAGAACTTTCAAATTTCTTTGTGACCGTGCGCGGTTTTTTGCCCATGTGGCCATAAGCCGCTGTTTCCTGAAAAATGGGGTTTCGCAATTTTAAGCGCTTTTCAATGGCTGCCGGGCGCATATCAAAAATTTGCTGTACTTTTTTGGCGATTTCACCATCGCTCATATTCACTTTAGAGCTGTCGTAAGTTTCCACTAAAATGGAAGTCGGTTCTGCAATGCCAATGGCATAAGAGACCTGAACTAAAACTTCGTCGGCGACCCTTGCAGCAACTAGGTTTTTGGCGATGTGCCGGGCGGCATAAGCTGCTGACCGGTCCACCTTGCTCGGGTCTTTTCCAGAAAAAGCCCCACCGCCGTGAGCGCCTTTTCCGCCATAAGTATCGACGATTATTTTTCTTCCCGTCAGGCCAGCATCGGCGTGGGGACCCCCAATGACAAACTTTCCTGTCGGATTGATGTGATATTTGATCTGATCGTTGAAGAGTTGCTGAATAGAGTCTGCAAATTGCTTTTTTACCTGCGGAATCAAAATTTCCAATACATCTTTTTTAATTTGCTTCAGCATCTTTTCATCGCTGTCAAACTCATCGTGCTGGGTAGAAATCACGATGGAATCGATGCGTTGAGGCACATTTTCATCGCTGTATTCCAGAGTGACCTGGCATTTGGCATCGGGGCGCAAATAAGAAATTTTTCCCTCACGCCTCAATTTTGACAGTTCCTGAAGCATTTTATGGGAAATGTCCAGCGCCAATGGCATATAATCACTGGTTTCAGTGGTGGCATAACCAAACATCATCCCCTGGTCGCCAGCGCCTTGATCTTCGTCATTTTCGCGCTTGACGCCTTGGTGAATATCTGGCGATTGCTCGTGCAAGAGCGAAATCACCCCGCAGGAATTCCCGCTAAACCGGTATTCATCCTTATCATAACCAATTTCATTGATTACCTTTCTTGAAATTTCCTGCACGTCCAGATATGCTTTCGAACGCACTTCGCCAGCGAGGATCACTTGTCCTGTGGTGACCATCGTTTCGCAGGCTACTTTTGAATCCTGGTCAAAAGCGAGAAAATTATCGAGGAGGGCATCGCTGATCTGATCGGCGATTTTATCGGGGTGTCCTTCAGAAACACTTTCTGAGGTAAACAAATAAGCCATATTTTTAAAATTGTAAGTCGGAAAAACGTGGCAGAAATAACGTCCTAATTACTGTTTTAGCATGTGTACCAATAATGTCTTAAAATGTCACCTAAAATTCGTTTCTTTTTACCTCATTCGGCGTTATAAAATAAAACCATAGATTCGGCTATGCTTTGATTTTATGCCTTGACTGAGAAAAAAATAATTCAAATTTTACAAGTGAAAAATTAAAACATAATTGGTAATAGGGTTGCAATCAGCCAAATTTTTCCCGCTTTTTATTGAGGCTAAATTTAAGAAAAAGACCACATCTACAGCCTTTTTTAGGCTTTTTTTAGAACCCTTGTGTTTTAGTTATAGAAGGGGTGAGTTTTTATATAAATATCCGTTTAGCTCAAATATCTCAACCTTAGCTTTTAATGAAAGCCTTCGATTTGACTTGAAGAAAAAGAATTTTGAAAATGTCCTGAAACTCAAGGTAAAAAACAAGCTTGTCATTTTGATTAGATCAAGCTTCCCAATAAATTTCCCCTATTTTCACAAAATATTTTTAACTTTTTTCAGTTTACAAGCCTGATGTGTAAAGCTTTGTTTTTCATATTCTTAATGGGGTCGTCAACTTTTGTGGCGGCGCAAGTGGATGGTGTTGAACTTCAAGAAAAAACACTCTTAGTAAAGGACACCTTGCAAATCGACAGCCTTTCCATCAATCCCGTGGGGTTTAAAGTGAAAAAGCTTTCGGGTGAAAAAGTCAGTGAAAATGAATATGAACCCCGTTTGAGCCGAGGTTTTATTGTTTTGAACCCGCTTTTACGCGAAAGCGCAGACAGTCTCATAATTCGCTATAAACGTTATCCCGAATTTATGACCAAAAGCTATTCTCAGTTTGACCCAAATCAAATTGTTTCAGGGAAAAGCAACCTCAACCGCATTTATAAATTAGGCCAACAACGCAAGGAAAAAAACTATGTCCCGTTTAAAGGCCTGAACACCAGCGGAAGCATTTCGCGTGGCATCACGGCGGGGACAAATCAAAATGCGGTGCTGGACTCAGAACTTGATTTACAGATTTCCGGTCAAATAACCGATAATGTCAATTTGCGCGCTTCCATTCAGGATAATAATGTGCCGATCCAGGAAAGCGGTTATTCCCAAAACCTGAATCAATTTGACCAGGTTTTTATTGAGCTTTATGGCGAAAACTGGAAAATTCGCGCCGGTGATGTCAATTTAGTTGAAGACGAATCTTATTTTGCCAATTATCAAAAGAAAGTGCAGGGATTATCTGTGGCCGGCACTTTTCCCGGCGAAGAAACATCGGTCGATGCTTTTGCGGCCGGTGCTTTAGTGCGCGGGGTTTTTACGCGGAACCGCTTTAGAGGTCAGGAAGGAAATCAAGGCCCTTATAAACTCACCGGGCCAAATGGGGAATTGTTTGCGCTCATCGTTTCGGGCAGTGAAACGGTTTTTGTGAACGGTGTTGCGGTTCAGCGCGGTGAAAGTGAAGATTATACCATTGATTATAACGCGGGCGAAATCACCTTTAACCCCACATTTCCCATTACTTCAGAAATGCGCATCATCGTGCAATTTCAATATGCCGACCGCAATTATTCGCGCATCGTGGCTACCGGTGGCGGAAAAGTGAGCAATGAAAATTTTGAAATTGGCGCTTTTGTATATTCTGAAAACGATTTGAAAAACCAACCCCTTCAGCAAAATTTAAGCGATGAACAGAAACAAATTCTCGCCGATGCCGGTGATGACCAAAACCAGATGGTTGCGCCCAGCGCGGTGGAAAGCGATTTTGATGAAAATAGAGTGCTCTACCGCAAAGAGACGGTCAACGGCCTTGAGCGTTTTGTGTATTCCACAAATCCCGATGATGATCTCTTTCAGGTGAAATTTACGCTGGTGGGCGCCAATCAGGGAAACTATGTGTTGAGCAATGCGACGGCGATTGCAAAAGTTTATGAGTATGTCGCACCACAAAACAGCATTCCGCAAGGGAATTATTCCCCGGTGACCCGGCTTTTTGCACCAGAAAAACTGCAATTGGCAGTAGTGAACGGAAGCGTCAATCCCACTAAAAAAACGGATATAAATTTTGAGCTCGCCGCCAGTAAAAACGATCAAAACCTTTATTCTGATCGCGATGCCGGCGACAACGATGGGTTTGCGGGCCACGTGGATTTTGATCAACTCCTTGCGACCTTTGAGGATAAAAGCCAACTGGATGCCCTTGGCTCGCTCGATTATGTGAACAGGGATTTCAAAACCATCCAGCGGATTTATGCCATTGAATTCAACCGTAATTGGAATTTGAGCCAAACGCGTCCCAGCGGAAATCAGCGTTTTGCGAAAGCCGGCCTGCGCTATTCCAGTCCCGATCACGGCACGGCGCGTATTGATTTTCAAAATTTGGATTTCAGCGAAAGTTATAGCGGTTTCAGGGAACAGGTTAATGCCAACTTGAAATTTGGCCGATTGAAAACCCACCTCAACGGAAGTTTCCTGAAAAGCGAAGGCCAACTTTATGATTCAAAATTTTTCCGGGGCTATGCCAATGCGCAATATGATTTTGACACGCTTTGGGTGGGCACTAATTTAAGTGCGGAAAGCAACAAGCAGTTTGCTACTGAAACTGACAAATTGACCGGGCTCAGCCAAAGGTTCAACAATTATGAAATTTACACGGGAATTGGCGATAGCACCGGTGTTTACGCACAAATTGGTTACCGTCACCGTGTGAACGATTCTTTACGCGAAAGCGAACTTCAACGCGTGAGCGCTTCCGATAATTATTATTTGAAATCCCGATTGATCCAAAACAAAAACACCAGGCTTTCGGTTTATGCCAATTTTCGCGACTACCGCAATACTGAACCCAACACGCCCGATGAGCAGTCCTTGAACTCGCGTGTGCTTTACAATCAGTTTCTGTTTGAGCGGATGGTGAGCTTAAACACGGCCTATGAGACCAATAGCGGGACTTTACCGCGACAGGAATTTACTTATGTGGAAGTGAATCCCGGCGAGGGCGAATATACCTGGAACGACTATAACGACAACGGCGTCCAGGAACTGGAAGAGTTTGAGGTCTCGCCTTATCCCGATCAGGCGAAATATTTGCGCGTTTTGCTTCCCAATCAAGTGTTTATCAAAACACACCAGAATAAATTCAGTCAGATTATTACCTTGAACGGTCAGAATTGGAAGGATGAGGAAGGCTTTAAAAAAGTGCTCTCACATTTTTATAACCAAACCTCATATTTGATCAACCGAAAGGTCGAACGCCAGGGAAACACCTTTGAATTCAACCCCTTTAAACAGCGCGGTGAAAATGAGCTGGCGGTGAACCTGAATTTTAGGAACACTATTTTCTTTAATCGCGGAAAACAGCATTATACTACGTCTTACAGTTATATTAGCACAGAAACCAAAAACCTGCTCACCACGGGGCTGCAAGAAAATAACATCACCAGCCACAAGCTGGATTTCACGCATAAATTTGAGGAAAGTTGGCTGGCAAATTTCAACAATCAGCAGAGTGAAACTGAAAACAAGGCTGAGAATTTTGACGGGCGCAATTACACGATTTCCAGTTTTGAGACCAATCCAAAGCTGTCATATCTCTATTCGCCGAGCACGCGCTTTTCAATTTTTTATCAATATGAAAACCAGGACAATCAACTCGGCGAGGAATTGTTGCAGCAACAAAAACTCGGCACGTCCTTTACCTTTAACAACGGGCAGGATTATTCCATCAACGGCGAGTTCAATTATATTTATAACGATTTTACCGGGAATGAATTTTCTCCGGTGGCCTATCAAATGTTGCAAGGCCTGCAACCTAATAAAAACTTCACATGGTCGGTTTTAGCGCAAAAAAAGCTCACTGGATTTCTGGACCTAAACCTGTCTTACTTTGGCCGAAAAAGCGAAAATTCTAAAACCATCCACACGGGAAGCGTGCAGTTGAGGGCTTATTTTTGAAGGGGGTAAAGTGTTTTTTTGATGTATTACGAATTAGATGGGATTTTGTTTATATTTTTGTTGGCACACATTTGAAAAATGGGATTTTATATAATCATATTGCTAATTCTTATTGGACTTCTTGTCGGACTGATTGTTTGGATAATTAGACTTATTGGACTTTACAGAAAAGGAAGAAAGAAATCATTTACTATTCAAGTTTCAATTTTGACTGCAATTTTAGTCTTCCTGACTTGGGAATTTCAAATATTCCCACTTTCAAAGAATTTCTACATACAAGACAGAACAACGGAATTGACAGGACAAAAATTTTGGAGTACGGAAGAGTTTGACTATGAAGAAATAAGTGTTCGTGGAGAAGGCTACACCTTGGACATTTATAAATTCGATGAAGAAACAGCCGAATATTTTAAAAACCCTGACAAGAACTTTTTTGACAATTTTCCACCAAAAGAGTTCGCTGATATAAAATGGACAAGAACCCCAGTTCAAGAAAACGAACAAGAGATTTTGGGATTCGTGACACCAATTTATGGTGGATGGAAAGGCGAAATTGTTGACCGGCAAGATTTTATAAGACAAAAAGCAAATCAGCCAGGAGCATATTATTCATACGATGACGGTGGAAGCACAAACTTCTATTTAATCGCGCCTGACAAGAGATTAGTTATTTTGATTAACCATAATATGTAACGAAAAAATAAAAAACGTGTGCCATCAAACATATAAAACATAGATACTACAGGGCTCTCGAGAGGTTTTTGTGAATTTGCAAAGACCGCTAAATTTTTAAATTTGGCTTGTGCTTAATCCCGAACAAAACTGCTTTTTTTCCTCATTACGTATCATAATACAAATCCGTTGCCCCCAATATGAAAAAATTCTTCCTTAACCTTTTTGCTGTTATTGGAATTATTAGTGTAGTCACTTTAACTTCAAAAATTTTTAAGCTGTATAAGTCTGAAAAGACGGTAAGGAAATATTGGAAAAGCTGTGAAAAAGTTGAAGTTGGAATGACCTTGCAAGAGGCTCGTGAGATTATTGGCGATTTAAAGTATCAATATTGGACACAAGACGATAAATCAGGAGAAATAATAATTTCGGATTTTAATGGAAAATTGACTTATTCTCTAGAATATCCTATGATTTTTGCTGGTTCTGAAAATATGCGTATTAAGTTTGAACCAATAATTTTACGTGTGACTGACAAATTTTGTGGCGAATGATGAGTAGAAATAAAATACTGTGGGCAATAATGTATAACCGTAATTACGGCGGAATGGTAATCGCTTTTTTTTAGCCCTTCTATTTTTATAAAAAGTCGTTGTGTGCAATGCAAAAACAAAAAAATGAAAATAATTCAACGAATTTTTAGTCAAAATTTTTATTATATTTACGAATCTAAAAATTCAAAAAATGGCTGAAAAAAGTTCTAAATATAAAGTGTCATCTGACGTAATTAGAAAAGCTAATTCCTCTCTTATGAGAAGAGGTGTTTCTGAAAATGTTAAAAGAACATATAACGGTAATATACAGGTAGAATATAGGACTAAAAATGGACTTATAACTAAATCATTCTCTAATTCCGATATTAAAGAAGCGTATGAAAAAGCTTTGAATGTTTATGCCGAGAGAATATAACTTTATCTACGAAAAACTGGTTGAGGGCAAAAATGATATTATAGGTCATATTGCTTATTCAATTTATAAAGAAGAAAAGATAAATTACGTAAAAAAGAAAGCAGAAGGAACTGGAGAAGTTACCGATGAAATTCTTAAATCTTTCCACGAAATATCATCTTCTCGATCTTCGTTAGAATCTTATAGAATAAAGGCTGAAATTTTTATGCAAGCATTTTTTGACAATACATTTCAAGAAATGAAAGAAGACCTCGAAATACAAGCTAC